>ERZ1370068.3273-contig-239_pt1 | contig 192066 bp, 229 predicted proteins | sample MGYA00561227_ERZ1370068 | MGnify/ENA primary metagenome ERZ1370068 (study PRJEB38410, sample SAMEA6850437) | metagenome | study: Metagenomic assessment of the ecological functions of the soil: analysis of the soil microbiota associated with the...
TACGTATTGCCATTATGCTGTACTCGCCGCTGACCACCACCACTCGGCCGTTTGGGCAGAACGGCAGAGGCGTAGTAGAGGGGCGCGTATACGCAGGGCGCGCAGCTGCCGCTGGTGTCGGTTCCGTTCGGCATCGGCGCTGTGGCAGACCACGTCCCGTCAGCGTAGCTTCCAAGGTTGTCCGGAATGAGCCGCCACCATTGGTTTGTGTTGTATTGATGACACATGGCGTGCCCATCGGTGAGCAGGAGGCACGGTGGTTAATAAGCCCGGCGGCAGCGGGGTTGGTAAGGCTCGTCCATTGAGCATGGGCGGCGCCGGGCGAGATTGTAACCAGCCGGAAAAGGACGCACACGATGTCCGAACCATGTGACGCGCGAAGGGTTCAAAGTTTTCATGCGATGCTGTCCCTTCGTTTACGGGGAGGAGGCGCAACGCCGTCCGGTGGGCGGATCGTATGCGCCCACCTACAGGTTGTCAAGTCAGCATCGAGACCAATCGAGGCGGCAGGATGACGTGCTCGTGCGGCACGGTGCCTGCGGTGCGTCGTGACGTTCGGCTAGACTCCCGCCAGCCGTCCCACTGAGCTGTTCATCGCGGCTGCTGTGACGGCCAGGCGTATCAAAACCTAGCCGTTGACGGGGCTACCCCACCGGCCCTTTGGAGTTCCTCCCCCGATGTCCTCACCACACGCGCCCGATCTTGGCGACATGGGCCATCCTCGCCAGCCACTTGAAGCCTTGATAGCGCCTTCATCGCTCCTTTCTACAACCTCTCACGACCTCTTGATCCAGGGCGAATGGTCAAGTCTGACCAGACATCAAAACCCTGGCCGTGAGTAGTGTTTGCTTCTACCTGGAATCGCTGGATCCCCAGGAGGCGTACATGGAAGCCCAAGCGATTCGAACACAGCGCGACGACGACGCCAGCGCCCGGCAGTGCATTGAGGCTGCGATCGCGCGGCGGAAGGACGAGTTCGCACTCAGCCATGTGGTTTGGACAGCCGATTATGGCTACATCGTGAAGTTTCGCCTGGGCCTCGACGATGTCGTGAGGACTGCAGTTGAGATGCTCGTGTTCGAGGAGTCCTCGCGCATGGACAGAATGCTCGACGGGGTTCGCCTCACGTTCAAAGCTTTAGCCCCCTCGTCTGAGGCGTTGGCTCGCCGCGTGAGCTGCTACACCCGAGTGGATAAGGCGTTCGTCCAGGAATTGGTTCGCCTCAGGCTCAAAGACAAGCGTCTGCCGGAAGGCCGCGCTGTGGCCATCCGGGAGTTCGAGACTTTCGGCGACGGACGACAGTGCGACGCCTGTGATGCGCCAGTCGGCCCGAAGTCAGAAAGCCGTGTTGGTGATGGTGTCGCTGGAGTGGATGTCCGTCCGCTTCCATGTTGACTGCTACAAGGTGTGGGATGTCGAGCGGCTCGCGCTGGCTGAAAAAGGACGGCGCCGCGCCCGACTTGAACGTCCCAGTGATGACGGATCTTTCCGCGCGTTTCTGAAAGGCGTATCTGCTCGTGGCGGGTACTGCCTCGATTGCCTCAGCGCAAATCTATGGCGAGCCGTCCACGACTCTCACTGGATACCTGAGCGAGATGGGGATCTCAGGCGGCCACGCCACTCTGCGCCAACTGCGACGAGCATCGCGAGACCTTCCGCTCCGACCTCCCGTCCTGGCCCGAGCGCCAGCTCGCGTCCCGGCATTCTTCAGCACCTCCACGCGGCCCGCTGCGTCGCGTGCCACGGCGTGCGCTCCCATCCGGTGCCGGTCGCGCTCGTCGGCGAGTGCTCCATCCCGGTCGTGTAGAACGTCGCCCGCCAGCCTCGTTCGTCATACTGAGTCAATTGCAAATCAAATCCCTGGCGGTGCATCCCAACGGCGACGGCGAATCCGACAGCAGCACGAAGAAGCTGGCCGCGTTGGTCGAGCATGCTACTCAATGACCTGGTCCGCCCGCAGCAGGAGCGTCTGCGGGATCGTCAGGCCGAGCGCCTTCGCGGTCTTGGGGTTGATCACCAGCTCGAACTTGGCCGGCAGCTGGATCGGCAGGTCCCCCGGTTTGGCGCCCTCCCATAGGATCCGGTTCACATAGGGGGCGGCCTGACGGATCAGGGTATCGAAAGAGGCCGAATAACCGAGTAAAGGCCGGGGCTCGGTGATGTCACGCCAAGCCGACTCCTAATGATCGTTGGCAGGCGCTTTGCGATCGCAAACCTCAGGATCTCCGCCCCGGCGAATAATCAAGGGATCAGAGGTGAGAAGCCGGCCTCCGTCTGAGCCCGAAGGTCGTCGACCCGGGAATCAAGAACGCCGTCGAACCACTCTGTGGCCTCGCTTGTGCATATGCGGCACCACCCGGTCGCGTGGCGTCACGTCCGGCATCGGGAGCTTCCGTAGGCGGTCTGAGGCTATCGGGCGGAAGGCCTCGAGCGCCAGCGCGCGCTCCTCCCGCGTGTGGTTAGGTCCGAGGAGCAGCACCGGGAAGGCGGCGCCGGCCTCGTGCCAGCGCCGAAGTCTCCGCCAGTGCCTCCGGCGGGGTGCCGTAGACGATCAGTTGCTCGAGTAGTTCTTCCGCGTCGGCCGGGACGGCACCCGTGAACTTCGGCGCGTTGGCCGCGAGCACCGCCTCCACGGCCTTGCCCGTAGCCCTGTCGCGTGAGCGAGTCGCGGTAGATCGTGCCCATCGTCGTCACGTAGAAGGAGACGGAACCACGCCGCGCCCTCACGCGCCTTCGGCGTCGGTGTCGGCCACCACAGACCGGCACGGAGGGATGAATCTCCGGAGGCGATCCGGATGGCCACCCCGCGCCGCGCCTTCGCGGAGCCGTTCGACGCCGGTTGCGAGCTGCGACCACGGATAGAGAAAGGGCGCCCACGCGTCGGCCAGCTCGCCCGCGAGCCGCGTCATCGCATCGCCGAGCGCGGCGACGTGGATGGCAAGCGCGGGCGCCGGCGGCACGTTGAGCTTGAGCGCGCGGGCGTTCGTCGTCACCGCGAGCGGGATGCGCTCGCCGCGGAGCAGCGCGCGGATCTGCGTGACCATCCGGCGCATGCGCGGCACCGGCGGCTCGAACGGCGTGTCATGCAGGCCTTCCGCGAGCTGCGGAGTGCTGGCGCCGAGGCCCAGCACGAAGCGTCCGCCCGACATCGCGTGCAGCGTCGCCGCGGCCATCGCGATGGTCGCCGCGCTGCGGTTCCAGATGCCGAGGATGCCGGTGCCAAGCGTGATCCGGGTCGTACGCGCCGCCGCCTCGGCGAGTAGCACGGTCATGTCGTACGCCCACGTCTCCGGCATGAAGAAGCCGTCGTAGCCGAGGCGATCGCCCTCGGTGGCGAGACCGATGATCGCCTCGCGCCGTGTCTCCAGCGGCATGACGGAAAGACCGGATTCGCGGGCGCATGCGGTATCTCTCCTGCTCGACGCGGAACCCTCTCAGTACGTCGCGCTCAGCTGACATCTCAATAGGTGTACGCGTGGGCCCCTCGGGTGTGGGTGGAAGCGCCGTCGGGCGCGCTGAAATCCTGCGCGCCGGCAGCAGGGCCTCATCGCTGGCACGGAACCTGCTCCCGCGGCGTGCGAGCAGGCGTGGCAGCCGCCGAGGTCGGCCGAACTGCCGCGCGCCTGGGCTCGCATCCGCTGGAGTCAACCGAGGATCCGCTCGCGGATCAGCGTCCCGCTCGAACTGGCGCGCGCGAGCGCCGCCAAGCGGCCGAGAATCAATGGCTTGGAGGCCGAAGCACGAGCAAGTGAAGAATGTCACGCCAGGAACCGCAGTGTGATGCTGCCGTCCTCGTTGATTATGACCCGCTGGTGACGAAGAGCGATCCACGTTCCTTTCGACGATCGCACCCACCACTGCTCCGTGCCGTCGGGGCTGACGATCCGCCCGTAGTCTCCGAGCGCGAATGTGGCCTTCGCCGGTCGGTCCTCGTCGTCTTTGCGTGCATGTGCGGTTCGCCTCATCGTCTCATTGGCGTCTAAACTGACTCGACGGCGCTATCTCGGCATCTGGCGTCTTCAACAGACTCACTTCTTCCGCGAAACGTTCACCGCCAGGGTCTTCATCTTCAGCCGGTCTCGAGGCGCGCGGTCAGCTGGCGGAGGATCGAGAGGGTCTACGGCACATCGCGCGGCTGGAGGTTCGTGCAGATGACGGTGCCGTCGGCGCTATTTTATGGTAGACACCGCGCACCGGCGCCTCGTCGCCGTCGCCCGGCGCGCCATAGAAGCGCAGTAACTTCGCACGACATATTCCCGGGCCTCCGGATACGGCGGAATGCCGCCGTACGCGACGACCGCCTTTCGCCGGCGTTGTACGCGGCGATCGCGAGGCGCAGGTTGCTGCCGAACCGCTCGACGAGCCCGCGGAGATGGCGGACGCCCGCGTCGATGTTCTCCCTTGATCGAGCGCGTTCCGAACGCCGGAGAGCAGCGGCGGTCTCCGGCATTAGCTGCATGAGCCCCCGCGCTCCCTTCTGGGAGTGGGCTCGCGGATTGAAGCCGACTCTGCCTGGATGACCGCCGAAATGAGCCTCTCCGACACCCCGTATCGGGCAGCGGCTTCCGGCGATCTCCTGAAAGTGAAGCGCGACTCCCCTCGGCTGCGATCCTTGCCCCGTGGGCGCGAGCGGGGCTGGTGCGACAGCAAAGCCGGTCCGTCGGTGATCCGGGTCGGTCGGAGTGTTCGTGAAGTAGATGGTTCCATCGGGGGCCGTCAGCTTGTGCACAGCCTCGGCCTCACCAGGCAGTGCGCGGTCGCGATGACGGCCGTGACACCGAGGAGGAGGATTAGAACCCCACGCACCCGGCGATCCTAGCCGATCGCTGGTGATCCGACCAGGGTCAATCGGAGGAGGCGACGGCTGAAATCACGGCGCCAACGCCTTAACAGGTGCGGGACAAACTAAGTGACGAAGCCATTTTCGCCGCGGACATGAGCAGAATTATCCCGAAGTCTCCCGCGGTGCTCGCTGCCCTTTCATGGTCGAGATGTCAGCGTCCCACCACCAGCAAGCCGGTGGAAAAACCCGTTTTGATGTCGGGTGATCATGAGCAATCGCTAGGTGCGCGTAACCGCCAGCCTTCACAGTCAAATACTGCCAGCTACCGTTCGCGCGATGCCGTGCTGATGCTAAGCGAATCGCGAGGCCGTTTCAGCTGCGTATTCTCCTCCTGCCGCTGTTTCAGCTCGCGCGCGTCACTCGGCAGCATCACGCCGTAGGCTTTCTTCCAGCGGAAGAAGGTCAGCTCGACCTGGCGGCACACGTCGCCGACCGGCACCCCGGGCGGACTTTGCTCCAGGACTGATGTAATCTGCTCGACGGAAAATCGCCGTTTCTTCACGGCACGTCCCCTGGCCCATCGGCTGGATTGTGCCAAAGAGCTCGCGCTCCCTGCGGACCGAAACCCCGCAGCACTCCCTCACCTGCCCAGAGGATGTCAAGAGCCCGTTGACCAAACCTTTGCCGGCAGGCTAATCTCTCGACGCACCTTCTCGGCCCCTTCACCGACCTAGCTGCTGGGAGCCCGTGATGAAGTGCTTCCGATGCCAGCAGGAGAATCCCGTTGGCGCGCAATTCTGCGGCCAATGCGGGGCGCAGCTCGAACTACTATGCGTCGGCTGCCAAACAGCCAACACCTCCTGCAAATAGGTTCTGCCATAGGTGCGGTCAACCCTTGGCGATCGCCGCCGCGCCCGTTTCAGTTCCCCGGCAGTGATGCCGCACGACGATCCGTCGGTCGCCCGTAGCCGCCACGGAACCGCGCGCCGTGGGCCCACTGACCGGCCGCGACTAGAACCGGGCGAGCTGGGGGCCAGGATCGAGAGCCGGCTGACGTCGGATCTGCGTGGGATCCAGGGCGAAGCCCAAGCGCCTGTGCATCGTTTCCAACGACCGGCTCGTGACCGGTGAGTTCCTCCAGGCCCTTCAAATGTCGCTGGACCCGGACGACGAGTGCGAGATCATCCCTGACCGCCGACGAGCCAACCCCTCGTGAGGCTAAACCCGGCGCAGCGGATCAGTCGTCCATGGATCGCCGCCGCCGTCCGTACGTCGACCTCGCGTTGAAGAACAAGGGCTACGCCATCGTTGACGCCCCAGTCGCCAACCCGGTGAAGATCGCTGACCAGCTTGTTCCAGACGACCCGATGACGCCAATTGAGCGCCTCCCGCTCGACGATTCCGACGAGGGCAAGTGACGAACTTGAGCGCATCCTCCAGTTCGAAGCGCCGGCAGGCGGTCGGCATCGGTTCGTGGTTGATTGCGACGCTGCTGGTGGGTGTAATCCTGGTTCTGCTTTCCCAGTTGCCGGCGGTGAAGACCTTTATCGAGTGGGCTCCGGCGCCGGAGCGCTGTCGTCCTCGACCCCGCAAGCGCCTCTGGAGCACATTCCGACGGTCGCCGAGAATCCTCGCCGACCTCCCAGGCCCCTGCAGCGCCTCAGGCCGAAGGGCCGGAGAGGCTGAAGGCCGTAAGGCCGGAGGTCGTGACGCCCGAGGCCGCCAGGCCGGAGGCCGTGCGACCGCGCCAGAGCCGTGGAGCCCGCGCGCGCCCGCGCGACGCGAGCACCCAGACCCAAAGCAGCGCCCGAGCCAGTCGTCACCATGCCACCGCCGGCCGCGGAGAGGCGGCGATGTTGTTTCGCCGCGACTTGCAGGCCTGCCGCGGGTGGATCTGGTCCGCAATCCTGCGGCGGCTTCGAGGGGCGGGTCGAGGCTTACGTCGCGCGGGATCTCGGACGCCGCTGGGCAGCTCCTCGCCGGAGCCGAGGTTTCTCTCGTCGGCAGCATGGAGGACGGCACTGTATTCGACGCCCCGCTGGAACCCGGTCCCGAGCCCGGGACCTTACCGCGGACCGGGGCCGCCCGGCCGTTCAGCCCTTGTCGATCTGCGGCTCCGCGTGCGCACGAGCGACAAACGAGTCGAGATCCCTTTGAGGCCGTAATGGTGACAGAGAGTGTCTACGATGCCTCCGCGACGAGGAAAGGCTACCCGTCGCGATCCTTCCGATTGCAGCTTCAGGTCGTGGTCCTCACCAATGAGGAGCGCGAATGGGGTCACGAGCTAGCCCGCGCCAGATCGCACTCTCCCGCTTGGCGGTCTTGCCAGATAGCGTCGACAGAAGGCGTTGTCGCGATCTCATAAGCGTGCCCGTGCTGGAAGGAGGCGATGCTCTCCCGCTTACTCGACCCCACCTGGTCTGCGCTCACCATGAGTGCCCACACGGCGTAAAAGCTCGCTACCACCGGGGGTCTATGCGCGCATCTCGACTCGAGTCTAGACCGGTTCAGGCCACTCCCTATAGCTTACTCGCCAACTCTTCACCTTCGGCGGCAACCGCCCCGACATAATCCGGTCCGGAGAGACAGTATCCGGACCAAGCAGGTCTTTACGCGGACTGCTCTCTCCCAACAACCTGACTTTCGCCACGAGCTGTCTTCGGGAACAGGCAGCACTTCGCAACGATCCAAGTCGACTGACAACCCCGTCCCGATCGCCTTCAGGTATGCTTCCTTGCACGTCCACAAGGTAAAAAACAAGCGGCTGGCTTGGTTCTCCGGCAATTGTTGCAAGCGTTCGAATTCATTTGGCGCGAAAGAACCGCTCGGCCAGTTTCAGATTGTCCATGCTGTCGCGAATCCGTTCCAGGTCAATCCCGACCTCGCGGTCGTGGGCAACCGCGATCAAAGCAAAGTCGTGAGAATGCGCGAGATTGAATCGCACTTTCTCAACGGCTCCGCGTGGTCCGGCTAGAGACTTGGTTTCCCGTGCCTACCAGCGGTGAATGTCAGGGCCCTCGGCTGCTCGTTAACATACCGACCGATAATCGTTCTCAGCATGCCGTGAGCAGCAATAAACCGTCTGCGGCGTCGTCGAAGGCCAACCGCTCAGCTCTAGCGCATTCGTCGGGGGAGAGGGAGGCTCTTAATTCAGAAAGCCGTGACTCGGTCGGCCGGAGTGAGATATGCCACACGTGGATTTCGGACGCCTTCAGGTGAAGAGGTTCATCTGGAAGAGGTCGCGGAAAATTCCCGCGACGGGCTGTTCGACCGCTCACCATACGGGGCAATTGCTGAATCATGCCTGGTGATCGAGCTTTCCTTTCGCCCTATGGACCGGGGCCTCTCGGAAGGAGCGATCCGTTCGACGAGCCGACGATCTTACCCTCATCTAATTTGATGATCCGATCGCCGAGGTGAAAATACCGATCGTCATGAGTGATGATCGCCACGCCCTTGCCCCTGGCACGCAGTTCGGGAAGCAGTTCGGTGTAGAAAACCTCTTTGTACTGGGGATCCTGGTCTGCCGCCCACTCATCGAACACGTAGAAAGGTCTATCTTCGAGATACGCCGTGAGGCAAGGCCAGTCTCCTCCGTTGACCTTGGGAGAGATCGGTCGTCGAGAGACGCTGCTCTGTGACCTGTACTTTTTGATCTAGCGCAAGGTAACGCAAATACATCTGGGCTCTGACATCCAGGGTCTTCTTATCAAGACCCAAGAATTTCTCGAAAAGGTAGAAATCGGAGAATACGACCGAGAAGTGTTGGCGATACCAGTCTCGGTTCGAGTCCGCGATCGGCGTTCCGCCCAAGCGGATATCACCCCGTCGCTGACGGTACAACCCTACAAGGAGCTTGACGAAGGTGGACTTGCCGCTACCATTTCCACCGACGATAAAGACCAACTCGCCTGGATTTAGCCGGAAGTCGACAGGACCAAGCACAAAAGTATTGTCTGTTGGTCCGTCGTCGTCATAACTGAAAACGACTCCTTCAATTCAAGACTTGCAGTCTGCAAGGTCTGTCGGTGGAACCTCGTGTCCGCGTCCCTTGGCCTCCTCGAGCGACTCGAACTCCGAGTCCCAGGCCTCTCGATCTTCTCGAGCGCGACCTGGCCCCTAATCAGCGCAGGCACCGTCCCAATCACTGCCCATAGGGGACTCATCATGTAGAGGACGGTGAACACATACCCAGTCAGGGATTCGGCCGGGAGGGCGAAGAGATTGGGAAGACCAAAAGTATCGCGCCGATCAAACTATAGAATAAGAATTGTGTCCAACCGTCGGCAATCATGTACTGCCTGGTGGCGACGAGATTGAGATGGCGCAGCGAAAGAGCGGTGTGCATCACGTCTTCCGAGAGGAACGCTTCACGACGCCCACGGTGCATCATCAGTTCTTTGATCCCGTCGGTCAGACTTCTGAAATGACGGAACAGGAGGCGCGACTTTCGCGGGCGGCATAGATGACTCGAAAGGCTCGGTCATGGAGGACTTTGTACGTCAGGGCCCCAACGAGCATGAGACCGACCACGCCCAAGAAAATCGGCCAGGATAACCATGCGAGATATGCGGCTCCTCCGACCAAGACGGCGCCGTTGGATGGTGAGACCCGGGACACATTGCAGAGCCCATGCGACCGCGCTGACATCGTCGGTCAGGACGGCCAAAACATGCGATGGACCCGTTTTCTCCAACGTTCGCAACGAGGTCCTCGTCACCTGCCCACAGAGGTTCAGGCCCAGGTCGAGAACGGCATCCTGCACGAGATACACTAAAGATAGCTGCGACACACCATGCGACGCGATCTTCGCGGCGGCCAGCACGGCGAACAGAAGGGCGAACGCACGAGGCACGCCACCGGTTTGATGGACGAGAACATTGATGATCGCCAGAAGGCCCGCGCTGCAGACCCCAGAGAGCAATCCAGTCGCGACGAGAACCAGAAGTGTACGCTTGGGCCCGCGCAGAAGGAAACGGACAAGTCTCAGACAGGTTCATCCTACTCATGCCCAAAGCAGGACCGCCTATGGCCTAGCCGGATCGATCCCGTCGTCGTTTTCTGAGGTCGCTAGATCTGATTGCTTGAAATGAGCTCGAGATTCCTGATCGAAATACGCGGCGAGATGATGTGCGAGCCTCCTGAACGTGTACGGGCATGAAAAGCCGGCCCGAATCCTCAGCGGGGATGAAAACCGTTTGACCACCCTTCAGCGCCAGCTCATTCCACGTCAATCGTGTGTCCTGCGTCGAACTCGATAGTCGTCGTGTCGCAGCGATCACATTCAGTAGACATCCGGGGTAGGGCCGAGGCTGATAACGCGCGACCGCATGGAAGGTCGTCGAGGTGACCAGATCGGTGTAGTACTCCTCGTTACCAACGGGGAACCGTCTCCCTTCCAGTCGATTCGTGATCGACGGGATCTTGCCTCGCCAATGAGAGTGACCACTCACGAAAGGGCAACTGCCAGGACTCTCTGCAGGACCTGATCGTTTTCTCAACAGATAGAGGGTCGGTCTCAGAAAGAGCGGCGGTGCATTGCGGTAGGCACTGATGGGATCGAGGATGCCAGGACTCCATAATCGCAAGGGTCACCCTGTTCGCCCTGGCTCCATCAATTGCTGAGCCATTTCATACGCGACCGCCGCCTCCAGTGCAGGTCCCTCCAATGAGATAGGGTCCTTTCGGCCGCACGCCACGGATCTCCTGGACATAGTGTGCGGCCATCTCCTCCACACGCGTGAACGGCCGTGCCTCGCCATCGAGTCCGCGCCTGGAGCCCAAAGACCGGTTGTTCGTGGCCCAATTGTTTGGCGAGATGAGCAAAGACGAGAACGTTACCCCCGACGCCTGGGACAAGGAAGATTGGAGGCCTTGATGCTGCCTAGCCTGAATGGCCACCAGATGAGTCCCACCGAATCGTGCATCCTTCCTGGTTGAGCACGTCGGCGAGCAGCTCGATCGTCGGCGCTCGAAGTAGCAGCGACATCGGCGAGTCGCTTGCACCGAATGTCTGCTCGATCGCCCCGAAGATTTGGAGCGCCAACAAGGAATGGCCTCCGAGGTCGAAGAAAATTGTCCCGCACCCGATCGGGGCCACGCCCAAGACTTGCTCCCAAATCGCAGTCAGTTGCAGTTCCAAGCGGTTCCGTGGTGTCACGCTTCCGATCAGGCCGGCGGGAGCTTCATCGCCGGAGGAGGCAAAGCGCGAGCCGATCGACCTTTCCGTTTGGAGTCACGGGCAGTGCACTCAGCTGAACAACGCGCCGCTGGCACCATGTACTCCGGCAGTTGTTCTCTCAACTGTCGGCGTATCAGCCCCGGCTGAAGAACATGGCCTTCGTGCGGAACCACATAGGCCACCGCCTCGCTTCTCACCCGGAGTATCCTGGCGCACTACCACCACGCACTGCCTCACTTCGGCGCATGCGCTCAGGGCCGTTTCGATCTCGCCAAGCTCGATCCGGAATCCTCGGACCTTGACCTGATGATCCATCCGTCCGAGGCAATCAATACGACCGTCGGGCAGCCAGCGAGCCTGATCTCCGGTTCTGTACAGCCGCTCGTTGCTGCCGCGCAGGAATGGACTGGCGATAAACTTTGCTGCGGTGACGTCCGGAGCGTCTCGATACCTCTGGCGAGCCCCAAGCCGCCGATATACAGCTCCCCGGGGATCCCGATAGGGACGCGGTTCCAACTTGGAGTCCAGGATATAGACCTGTGTGTTCCCGATGGGGCGCCCAATCGAGACTGGACTCTCACCCGACTCCACTTTGTGGACGGTCGACCAGATAGTGGTCTCTGTCGGTCCGTACATATTCCACACCGACTCGGCACGCGCGTGAAGCTCCTCGAAAGATCGCGGGTCAGGGCTTCGCCGCCGCACGAATCTTCAGCCTCGGATTTCCCGCCCACCCGGCTTCAAGGACCATGCGCCACGTTGCTGGTGTTGCCTGCATCACGGTGACCCGGGCGGCCTCCAACTGCCCCTTCAACCATGCGCCGTCAGTCGCTTCATCTCGAGTCGCCAAGATGGTTGTCGCTCCGACCAGGAGCGGAAGAAACAATCTCAATCCTGCGATATCAAAGGCCAGGTCGTGACGGAGAGCAACACATCATGCTCCGTCAATCCCGGCTCGCGACGCATCGATTGCAAGCAATTCACGAGTGCGCCATGTTCGATTTCCACGCCTTTGGGTTGCCCTGTCGACCCAGACGTATAGATCACATAGGCGAGGTTCCTGCGATCCGGGCGCGTGGGAAAGGATTGTCTCTGCCTTTGACGCGCGAAGGAGCTTCCGTTCGGAATCGAGGTCGATCACTCGCGCATGACTGATCCGGAATGGTCTTGGCGAAGGCTCGTGTGGTGAGCAGCGAGGGCAGCGCCGCTATTTTCCAGCATGAAGGACACGCGTCTGGTCGGAAGCCCGGTGTCTAAGGGAAGATATGCCCCACCAGCCTTCATAATTCCAAGCAAGCAAATCAGAACGGTCTAGTGACCGTTCCATCGGAACAGCCACGACGACATCCGGCCCGACCCCATGGCTACGCAGCCGGTGCGCGATTTGATTGGCGCGCAGGTTCAGCTCGGCATACGTCAGCTCAGACCCCTGCGACTCGGCGGCAATCGCCTCCCGGCGTTCTGGTGACCTGTTCTTCAACGAGCTGTGGCAGGCACCGGTCGGTGAGCCTCGTCGGCTCTCGTGGCATTCCATTCGACCAAGATCTGTCGTCGTTCATTCTCAGAGAGCAGCCGTAAGCGAGCGACGGGGTTCACGGCTGTTCGACCACCGCTTCGAGCAATGTCCGATAGTGCGTCAGCCACCGCTCCATCGACGAACGGTCGAATAGGTCCGTGTCGAACTCGAGATAGACGCGGACGCGACGGGCAGTTGGATCGATCGAGACGCTCGATGTCTGGTGCGACGCGCCACGATCGATCTCACACGGTGTCCACGAAAGGTTCTTGAAATCCACGCGGCCAAACGGCGTATTGGCAAAGTTGAACAGCACCTGGACGAGTGGCGAACCGCCGTGGCTCCGGTCAGGCCGCAACTCCTCGACCAGCTTCTCAAACGGCAAATCCTGTTGCGCATAGGCTCCCAATGCAACATCGCGCACGCGACCCAGCAGTTCACGAAAGGTTGGCTCGCGCGAGACATCGGTCCTCAGGACGAGCGTGTTGACAAATGTTCCAAGCAGGCCTTCGATCGCGCAGGTGATTTCTATTCGCAATCGGGGTTCCGACCACAATATCCTCTTGACCGGTCAACCGATTGAGCAGAGCCACGAATCCCGCCAGGAAGACCATGTAGAGAGTGACGCCTTCCGCACGCTCAGGTGTTCCAGGCCGTTGATCAACGACCGTGGCAGATCGAGAGAAACGTGGGCGCCACGGAAGGAATGCGCTGCCCGACGTGGACGATCGGTCGGCAACGCCAGACGGAACGCCGGCCAGCTGGGCTTTCCAATAGGACAGTTGGGCGTCCAGCAGCGGCCCGCGGAGCCAGTCACGCTGCCAGCACGCGAAATCGACATACTGGATCTCGAGCGGTGGCTCGATTCGCGAAGGTTGCCCATCGCAGAAGGCGTTATAGCATTGGACCAGCTCCCGCCCGATCACGCCGTACGACCAGTGATCCGAGACAATGTGATGCGTCGTGAGCACCACGACGTGCTCTTCGTCGCTCACCTGGATCACCAGCGCTCTGATCAACGGGCCAGTGGTCAGGTCGAAAGGCCGGCGGGCTTCGTCCGTCGCCAGCTCGATGGCTTCATCACCCGCCTCGCTTTCGGTCGCTTCCGCAGGTCGACCTCGTGTGATCGCCAAGGCCTGAAAAAGGGTGAACCATTTGAAACGGGACTGGCTCTCGGCGTGATGAAATGTCGTCCGTAGGGACTCATGCCGTCTCACCAGCTCGTTGAGACTGTGCGCCAGGGCTTCCTTGTCGAGAGTGACCGACGAGACGGACGCTGACCGGAATATTGTAGGCCGGAGCTCTCCGGTGCCAGCTGGTACAGGAACCACATGCGCTCTTGCGCAAACGAGAGCGGCAACGAATCCTTCACGAGGGACGGGGGTGATGAGAGGGACCGCCAGCTTGCTTCGGCTCACGAGGCTGTTAGCTCGGCCAACCACTGGGCGAGGCCTGCAATTGTCGGAGTCTCAAAGTACGGCTCGGAGAGGGGGTTCAACGTGAAAGAGCGAACGCAGGCGTGAGAACATCTGGGTCGCCAGCAAGGAGTGCCCGCCCAGCTCGAAGAAATTGTCGTGGACGCCAACATCTTTGATATCCAGGATCTCGCCCCAGACATGGGCGAGGAGTTGTTCAGTAGGGATTGCCGGGAGCGACATGCTCGGTCTTGAGGTGGAGCAGCCCGGCTCGACTGTTGACCGGCGCCTGCAAGGCGCTTTCGATCGATCTTGCCGTTCAGGTGTGAGCGGCAGGGCATCCAATTCCACGAACGCAGGAGGGAATCATAGGGTCCGGAAGTTGTTCCTTGAGGAAAGCCCGCAGGTGATTGACGTTCAGCGCGCTGCCCGGCGCGGTGACGACGAAAGCCACGAGCCGCTTGTCGCCGGGCAAATCCTCTCGGACCTCGACGGTAACTGCGCGAATCTCGGGATGAGTCTCCAGGACTGATTCAATCTCTTCGAGCTCGATCCGGTGCCCCCTGATCTTGACCTGTCGATCGGCGACGCCCCAGATACTCGAGCTCACCGTCCGGCAACCACTGGGCCAGATCACCCAGTCCTGTAGAGACGTGCGCCGGGCTCAGGTCGAATGGGTTACGAATGAATCGCTCAGCGGTCAGGTCAGCCCGCTTCAAGTAACCGCGCGCAAGACCGATGCCCCCGACATAGAGTTCTCCAGGAATTTCAATCGGCACGCGGGCTGCAAGTGTCCGATCGAGCACGTACAGCTGAACGTTTTGAATCGCCCGACCGGATGAGGCGGTTCGCTCACTCGGCTCGGCGGACGTAAGGTCGCGATACGGTCGCCGCGATCGTCGACTTCGGTGGGGCCGTAGGTATTCAGCAACCGCACCCGAGAGCCGACATGCCGCTGCCAGGTCATCAGCGAGTGCCGAAGCGCGCGCTCTCCTCCAATCACCACCGAGCGAATGTTTGGAGGAAATTCCAGGATTCACGCCGGAGCCCCGCCGTGAGCTCATGCCAGTAGGCGGTCGGAAGGTCCAGCAAGGTTACGCGCCACTCCCGGCACTTCTGCAGAAACCCCGGTATCGAATCCAACATGGATCCTGTTCGAAGGACCAGCGTGGCGCCCGTCAAGAGACAGGTGAAGATCTCCTCCGCGGCTGTATCGACGCTGACGGATGCCAGCTGGAGGATCCGATCACCCGGTCCGAGACGCGCCTGAGTACTGATTGCCGCCACGTAGTTCACGACGGATCGGTGCTCCACCATCACCCCCTTTAGGTCTACCGGTCGACCCTGAGGTGTAAATGACGTAGGCCAGATCTCCGGCGGTCGTTTCATTTACAGGAGATTCACCGGATTCTCGGGCGATGGCGCCCCATTCCGTATCCAGGCAGACGGCGCGGCTCTTCTGATGATCCGAAGCCGAGCCAGAAGATGCTGCTGGGTTACCAGGATCGACACTCGAGCCTCGTCCAACATCGACGCGCATGCGCTTCGTGGGGATATTCTCGGGGTCGAGCGGCGAGTACGCGCCACCGGCTTTTGAGGGATGCCCATGAGGCCCACGATGAGCTGGAGCGATCGCTCGACACACAGTCCGACTAAGACGTCCGGACCCACCCCGAAGCTTGCTGAGGTGGTGACCGAGCTGGTTGGCCCGCCTGTGGAGCTCTCGATAGCTGAGTCGCTGATCCTCGAGACATCACGGCCATGGCATCGGGCGTACGCACGACCTGCTCGTCGAACAGCTGCATGGAGGCACCGGGTTTCGGCGCGACCGATGCGAGTCATCGTTCCACGCCACCAAGTACCTGATGCTGTTCTTCGGGCGTCATGAGCGGGAGATCGGCCAGCGACTGGTTCGGCTGGTCGTACGATGCCTTCGCAGGAGCACCTGAAAGTGTTCCTGCATTCGGCCGACCGTCGTGGCGTCAAACAGATCGGCGTTGTATTCGAAGCAGCCCGTCAATGGACCATCCGAGTCGGCAGATCTCGATCGTCAGATCAATGCCCCGCGGATTGCGGTATCACATACGGTTCGAAATGAAGCTGATTGCTCGAACCTGGGTGTGCCGTTCTGGTATCGAGCGGTCACCCTCGTTGAGTTGGGTCATCAATTTGAACTTCTGCAATACGAACAGAACTTGAACTAGCGGCGCACGGACTCGGATCCCGGGTCGGCTGGAGCCGCTCCACAAGGAGCGAAAAAGGATAATCCTGGTGGGCGATCGCCTCCGAGAACCGTTCTGCCTGGCCTGTGACAAGAGAGCTTTGAATGTGTGGCGGCACCAGACACGTGGTCGCGTAAGACCACGACATTGACAAAATCACCGACCGTTTCGGCAAACATTGCCCCGGCTTCGGCCGAGCATGGGCGACCCGATCAAAATATCTTCCTGGCCTGTATAGCGGTACAAGCAGGACTTGCAAGGCGGCCAGGAGTGTCACGTACAGCGTTGTTCCTTCGGCCTCGGCCAGTGCTCTCAGTCGCCGCCGTCAGCTTCTGCGCTGAGCGCGAACTCGCGCCACGCAGTGTTCGTCGCGCTGAATGGTCGGCCGTGGCCGGCTAGCGAGCCAAATCCAGCACTGGCAACTCGCCGGACAGCGTCTCTCGCCAGTAGCTCCATAGTCTCTGGCCCTGCGGCCCGGCCAACAGATCAGTTCTGCCAACGCACGAAGTCCGCATATTGCGCCGGCTGGTTCAGGCAGCGGCGCGGTCTCTCCGGTCCGCTCTCCTTCGTACAGGCGTTCGAGGTCCTCGATGAGCACCTTCATCGACCAGCCGTCCGACCGCAATGTGATGGGCCGCTAGAAGGAGTACGCCTCGGTCGGCGAACAATGGAACAGTTGCGCGCGCCAGAGCGGCCCACGTTCGAGGTCGAACGGGAGGCTCGCTGCCCTCTGCGTCGCATGTTTTCACGTCATCCCAGGTCCACCCCGACGCATCGGTCTCCACGAGATTGCAGTCGGGAGAGCTGGATGGATCTGCTGAAACGGAACCCCGTGTCGCGAGTTGCATAGCGTCGTTCGCAGACAAGGATGGCGTGCGGCCAACTTCTCCAAGCGCCTGCTGCAGAACCGCTTGCGATCGAGCGGCCCACGGACGCGGAGCAGAACGAGCCGCGTTGGCAGCCTTGCCGTGTGGGCTCAATTGATGGAGGAACCACAGCGCCGATTGATTTCGAGACAACGGATATTCGACAGGTCCGCTCGTCTCCTGGAGGATCTGCTCGCAAGGGGAGTGACGGCCGACGAACCGGAGAGCTGATCAAGCACGGATGCGGTAAGCTGCCTGATGCGATGCTCCGTCAAGCAGGGCCGGCAGCGACAGCGAAACGCCGAACCGGGTTTCCACCGCATGCGCCAGTTCCGTTGCGATCAACGAGTCGAGTCCCCGCCGTGGTGAGCGGCTGTTCCCTACTCAATCGGCTCGAGGGCTCCTCAGCAACCGGCCAACGAGAGCTTCCAGGCATGTCGAGCAGGGCTGCCCGCTGTTGCATCGAGGGCTAAGCGCGAGCAGATCATCGCGCAGGTCAGGTCGTGATCGCGGTGTTTCCGGTTCGTCGTCGCCAAGAGGTGCTTATTCCGACGAGTCCGAGGTCGGCCGACAGGAATGCGTCCCGACATGCGCGACGCTGGATCTTTCCACTGGATGTCTTCGGGATGCTTCCGCGCTCGAACGAGCGCAATCGCATAGACCTGGATATCGTGATGCTCTCGCGACCGACTCCCGGATTGCGCCGGCGACATCTTCGACGGACGTGACCGTGTTCCCGCCGTTCCAATTTCCTGGACGACGACAAGGCGCTCTTCGCCGTCTGTTCTCGATCGAGAAGGCGGCGCCCGGATCCGGTCGCAAGCTCGGATGGCTTTGCGCCACCGTCCGCTCGATATCCTGCGGATAGTGGTTACGCCCTCGGATGATGATGAGGTCCTTCAGCCGACCCGTGACGAAGAGCTCGCCGTCTCTGACGAACCCCAAGTCACCCGTGCGGAGGTAGGGCCCCTCTCCCGTAACAGCCAGGTGAGCGCCGAATGTCTCGTTGGTCTCTTCTGGTTTGTTCCAGTAGCCCTTCGCGACGCTCGGGTCCGCAAGCCAAATTTCTCCCACCACGTCAGGGTCACAACGCTGGAACCTTTCTGGGTCAACGATGACTACTGTGGTTTCTCCAACCGGACGGCCGCAGCTGACGACCGGGCGCGCATCCGGTTGATCCTCACCAATCTCGCGCACAAGCCCTTTCTCAAGCGCTCGCGCATTGAGACTGCGGAAGCTTGGTGCGTCTTGTACGCGTTTGCACGGAAGCCAGCAGAGGTGAGCTCGGCCATCCCATAGGCGGGGTGAAACGCCTCTCGACGGAAACCTGACGCTCGAAAGGCTTCGATGAACCGGTCCATAGTGTCTTTTGAGATCGGCTCGGCTCCACAGCTTGCGACTCGCCCAGGAACTCAGGTTGAGACTCGCTCTCTCAGCGGGAGTCGTAAGACGAACGCAGTGGCCGATGGCGAGAAGTTGGGCCCACCGCTGTGCGTGATCCCATACCGCTCAATTGCTTTGAGCCATCGAATCGGTCGCTTGAGAAAGGCCAGGGCCGGCATTAGATAACTCGGGATTCCCGCAGAGAGAGGATGCAGGATTCCTTTGACCAGCCCGTAGTCGTGGAAATGCGGCATCCAGGAGAGGGTCACCGCCTGCGCGTCATAGCCGGCCAGATTTCGGTAATGTACCCACAGTGATGGAGAAGACTGCGATGCGTCACCATCACGCCTTTGGGTGTTGAGGTGGAACCGGACGTGTACTGCAGATAGGCCACGTGATCCGGTGCTAGATCGGGCGGTCCCCACTGCCGTGCCCAGTCCTCGCGAACGTCATCCGCGGTGAACCACAGGGTCGGATCTTCGCCCGAAAGCGACAGGCGAGCGCGTTCGGCGGAATTCACGATCTCGGGCGTCGTCAGGACACAGGTAATCTGGGCGTCATTCGCAATACCCCTGAGACGTGGCAGGCTCTGCTTCATTCGCAGTGGGTCTAGCGGGGGAGCGGGAACTGCTAGGAACGCCCGCGTACAGGCATCCCAGAAAGGCACGGACGAAATGAAGGCCGGGCGGATACAAGAGCAGGACTCGGTCACCGAATCCCGCGTGACTTTGAAGAAATCCTGCTATCGCACGAGCATGCTTGATCGAGCGCCGCATATGTCAGGGACGCATCAGTCGCGATGCCGTCCTTGAGGAAGTAGTAGGCGGAACGCTCGGGTTGATGGACTGCACGCCAACAGGAGAGCTCGACGAGGCTCGCCATTTGATCGAGCTCGTCGGGGAAACGCAGATTCACGCCACTCCTTTTCTTGGAACTTCCAGTAGTCCGATGGGCCGCGCTGTCAGTCCGGTGAGGGCTTGAAGAGTGCGAGTGGCCAAGCCGAGCTGGCCAGCTGGCGCCAAGTCCTTCGTTGTGAGCCTCTCCAGTGGTTCAATCGCGTGCACCTGGCGGCGACCGACGTTCGATACGTGGCAAATCTCGTGCCGGGCGTGGTCGGCTCGTGACGGCAAGGGTTAGGGTTCACGGCGCGGCAAAGTGGATGGGACAAGACAAATTCCTGGCAACTCTCTTGTCACAGCTTGGGCGCGGCACCGAGCCCGCCACGAACTCCGACCTCGCTGGCGATCCCTCTAGGACCGTCGGCCAACGAACGGGACCACTTCGTCCCAGCGCGCCCGTCTGGAGTACAGTCGAAAAAGCATGGACTGGCTAATCAGCCACGAGGCTCGGCGGTTCATCATCGTCCACGAGCTGTTCTTCCCCGCTGCTATTCGTCGGCCGGCTGGTCGGCTTCACCGCACTCAGATCGCTGCGCCCGGCCAGGACCGTGATCTACCGGAAGGTCATCCTGTACGACCTGGCCGTTCGCCGTGTACCAGGCGCTCATCTTCCCGCCGCTCTCGCGCATTGATCGCTGGATCGCCGTGCGACCGCACCTGCCGCTGGAGGCTCCCTGGCCATGCCTCTTGCAGTTCGCGTGCTTTGCTACCTACTTGTCGCCGACTTCGGCCACTACTGGATCCATCGACTGATGCACTACAAGGTCTTCTGGCGCATTCACAAATGGCACCACGCGCCGGACTACATGTACTGGCTGATGGGGGTCCGGACGACGGTGCCGCAACAGGTGCTCGTCAACCTGCCCGCTACATCTTCGCCTACTCGTTCGTCGACCTTTCGCCGTGGTGGATGGCGCTGGCCATCGGTGCCGGGGCACGCGGTGCAGAACGACTGGATGCACGTGAACGTCACCTGGCGCTCGTCATGGCTCGAGTGGTTGATTGTGACCCCTCGATATCACCACATTCATCACAGCGACCAGCCGGAGCACTACGTGGCGAACCTGGCGGCCCTGTTCGTACCGTGTGGGATCGCATTTTCGGCACCTACGTGTGACCACGCGACTGCGCTGCGACGCGAGCTATCCTTCGGCATCGACGAGAAGGTTCATGATCCGGTTGTCCCTGGGGGTCTGACGCCGAGCTGGTTGCAAAGCTCGCGACGAACGCCTCACGCGCGATCGCCGCCTGCGGCTCAGCATCGTTGGGCCATGCTCGACGTCCTCGAGCTTCCCCAGCTCGCGGAGGCACAGATACGCTTCGCAGTCCGCAAAGCAAATGTCAGCCCGGTGAGGCAGATTCTGCTGGACTACATGCAGCACGCCCGCGCTGAACGCCCGTTGCTCGCGCCTTCGTCGCTCGAGGGAAAGGTGTCGTAGATCGATCGAAATCATCTTTGCCCGACATCATACCATCTGGGGCTACCCAAACGACGCCGCGTCTCGCTGTGCGTGACTGAGCTGACCGCGGGCAGGAAGGTCACTCGCTGAGAGATCGAGACGGGCCGCTCGGGCGGTGCTCGGATGGGTGTTCGTCGAGCAAAGAAGCTCTCAGTCCGACCAGCGTGAAACAACAAAGCGACGTCGCCTCCGCGCACACCGTGACGGACAAGCCAGTCACGCCGTGTGCCGGACGATCGAGTGGCGGTCAGCCGCCGGCCTTCAGCGCTTGATGTATCCCCTCGCAACGAGGCATCGCTCGGCAAGTGCCTGGCGCTGCCCGAGGACACGGATGAGGGTGGGGACGGCCTCCCGTGCCTCGGTGTCGCATTCGTACGCGTCCTTCTGCCAGTTGCGCTCTTTAGGCGCGATCCAATCGGTTAAACCAGGCTCATGCCGCCGGCGGAGTAGACATCGCTCCCCTTGTCGTAGACGGTGAGGCCGCAGCCGGCGACCATCGGCGCCACGAGCCAGAACCCACTGCCTCAGGCCTCGCGTCGCCACCTACTTGGGGCCTTCCTCTCCGCGCTCGCGCTGCACCCGCAGGAAGTCCTGCAGCTCTTGCATCAGCTTTTCCGAGTCGAGCTCTCCGTTCGGTAAGGTCGACTGCTCCTCGCCGGCCGTCGCGTCGTACTGCTGCTCGAGCTGCTGCATCGTGCTCGCGGGTGGCGCGATCCCGAGCCACCGCGCGATCGCACTGGGTGCGAAAGTCCTTCATCGCCTCGGTGAACTGGGACAGGTCCGGGCTCAGGTGAAGCAGGCGGGCCACATAGGTCAACAGTGCGTGGATCGCCGCCGGATTCTCGGCGCTTTGCAGATAGTGGGGCGCTTGGCCCATGAATCCGAGGTGCGAGATTCCCCGCTGCTCCGCGGCATCCAGGAGGACCGTGGAAATACCGGTCGGGCCTTCGTAGGTCGGACGACGATAAATGCCCCAGGCTTCGAGCACGGACCGCCAGGTGGGGTCGGTGCAGCGTCCGGTCACACGGATTGGACGCGTGTGCGGCGCGCCGGCCAGGAGCGCTCCGAGCGAGACGATTCGGCGCACGCCGCAGCGCTCGGCCAGATCGAGAAACGCGGTCGTATACGCGCGCCATCTCTGATGGGGCTCCGGGCCTAAAGAGCAGGAGGCCGTCACGGCCCTCCGCTGGAGCGCACGCGAAGAACTCGCTCCGCGGCCAGTGAATCTCGCGGCTCTCGTCGGGCCTCATCTTGCACGTCCGGCCGTTCCTGGGTGAACACGAAGAATTGCTCGGGGTCGATGCAGGCCAGCCGCGCGGCCGAGAGGTCGCGTGACCAGGTGGCGCAGGGCGCCCGTGGCCGCCTGGCCGGCGTCGATCCAGCCCCCAAACGCCATCACCATCGTCGTCAAGTTCGTTGGCGGCTCGCGGTCGAACACGACATGATCCATCGTCATCCTCGAAGGTTCCTGGGCCTTAAAAGCTCGGCTTGGTCGCAAACGGTGTCAGCTGCAGCTCATGCGTCCAGCAGGATCGGTCCTGAGTGTGAAGGTAAGTAGAACGCTTCGGCAATCTTCACAGGGTTCATCACGATCTCAGGATTCTTCTGGGCTCTCGGAAGGGCTCGGGTGCCCGGCGAGTCGATGAGGCCGTCGATCACGACATTGGCCACGTGGACGCCGTGCTCGGAATATTCTTCCGTGAGCACCTGCGCGAGGGTGCGCATCATGACCCGCGGATAGTACAGCGACTGTCCGGTCAGGCGCTTGCGACCGCGCAGCGAGACTGGTTGTTCGAGATGAGGAAGGAGCCGGCGCCTCGCTGACGCATGGCGGGGAGCACTTCCTGTGCGACCAGGAAGGGGCCGCGACTGGCGATGTGCTGGGCGGTCTCGAATATCTCGACGGGGACGTGTTCCAGCAGCTCTTTGTCCGGCGGCAAGTCACGCCCCTCGAGATAGCCGGCGTTGTAGACCAGGACGTCCGGGTCGCCGACTTGCTGGCGAATCGTGGCGAACGCTCGCGAGATCGATTCGCGCGACACCAGGTCGAGCTCGACGATCATGGCGTGGCCGCCTTGCTCGATGATCGCCTTCTCCAGCGCCGAGGCGTTGGCGGCGCTGACGGGTCGTCAGCACGACGAAAAACCCTTCCTTGGCAAACTTCTGGGCGATGGCTCCGCCGACCCCCAGCGCATGCCGACGGGGATCTGGCTGTCGTCGAGCACCTTACCGTGGGCCAGCTTGGTGTTGCGTCCATCGGACTGCCACTTGGAGGTGGCCCCGACCACGACGGCGACCTGCTTACGGGCGGAGCTCATGCGGATTCCTCGCTCGTTGGTGTTTGCCGGCTCGCGCTACCTCGTAGACGCGCTAAGCATAGGAAAAGAAGCGCCCTTCACAACCTCCGCCGAAGGGGCTCGAGTGGACTTCGCAGCGGGGAAAGGAGAGAATTTGTGGGACGCGATGAATCCGGTCAAAAGTATCGCCATGCTGCTCGCCGGTGCCTCCTTCGTGGCGCCGGCCTGCGCCAGGAGCCCCCAGCCCAACCTCCTCCTCCAGATGACCCGGCCGGCATCGTCGGTTTCCATCGACTCGACCAGGCGGGGGATGACATTCAGGACCGCCCGGCCCCACCCCCGTGCTGACCCAGCGCGAGAGCCGTTTCGGTTGTACGTCGGTGTGGGCGATCCACGATGCGTCCCCGGCGAAGACGGGCTCGGCATGGAGCGGTTCGGCGCCGGAACTCGCAGACGACCCCGCTGACGGTTCGCGCGCTCACCTTCGATACCTACGGCACGGTCGTCGACTGGCGGACGAGCGTTCTCGCCGAGCTCCGGTCGCTCGCCGATCGAAGGGCGCCCGCGCTCGACTGCGTCAGGTTTCTCGACGAGTGGAAGGCCGCATACCGTCCGAGCATGGACAGGGTCAATCGCGGAGAGATCCCGTGGACCACCGTCGACGCGATCTATCGGACGCGATTGGAGGAGCTTCTCGTCTCGCACGGCATCACCCGTCTCACGACCGACGAGATCGAGGCTCGCGCGCGTCTGGTGGCGGCTGCGGCCGTGGCCTGACTCGGTCGCGGGTATCCAGCGTCTGAAGCGTCGATACATCGTCACGCCGCTCTCCAACGCGAGCTTCATCGGGATGGTCGAGCTCGCGCGATTCGCCGGACTCCCGTGGGACTGCATCATCACCGCCGAGAACGCCCGCTGCTACAAGCCGCGGCCGGAGGCGTATCGCACCGCGATCTCCTGCTCGGCCTCAGGCCTGAAGCAAGTCATGATGGTCGCCGCCCACAACTACGACCTCGCGGCGGCGCGCGCCGAGGGGATGGCGACGGCCTTCGTGCCGCGCCCGCTCGAATACGGGCCGGGGCAGCGGACCGACCTCGCGGCGGAGTCGGACTGGGACGTGGTGGCCGACGATCTCGAGGATCTCGCGACCCGCCTTCAGTGCTAATGAACGTTCGGCTCCGGAACGTGCTTCTTCTCACCCTGACCCAGGCGACGTCCTCCACCTCGGTGACGCTCGTGGCCGCCGTGGGCAGCCTCGCCGGCTACGCCCTGGCCAGCAACAAGGCGCTCGCCACGCTGCCCTCGACGATGGCGGTGATCGGCACCGCGCTCAGCACCATTCCCGCCTCGATGCTCATGAAGCGCGTGGGCCGCCGAGTCGGCTTCATCGTGGGTGCCCTATGCGCGATGATCGGTGGCCTGATCAGCGTGGCGGCAATGGCGCACGGTCAGTTCTGGCTCCTCGCCGCGGCGGCGCTGTTTCTCGGAGTCTCGGTAGCATTCGCCCAGCAGTACCGGTTCGCGGCAGCCGAGACGTCGCTCCCGGAGTTCCGGAGCCGCGCCATCTCCTTCGTGCTCGCCGGCGGCCTGGCCGCCGCGTTCATCGGTCCGATGCTCGCTCGCGGGACGGTGCAGCTCTTCGAGACGACATACCTGGGCGCCTACTTGTGCGTGCCCGTGCTCGGCGTGCTCACCGCCGCGTGGCTCGCCGGACTCCGCATGCCGCCTCTGTCGGACGAGAGGCACCTCCATCAGCGGCGCGGCGCGTCCGATCGCGGAAATCGTGCGCCAGCCGATCTTCATCGTGGCCGTCCTCGCCCAGATGATGGGGCAGGGGGTGATGAACCTTCTGATGACCGGGACGCCGCTGGCCATGATGGCCCACCACCACACGTTCGCGGACACGGCGTTCGTCATCCAGTGGCACGTGGTGGGGATGTTCCTGCCCGGCTTCTTCACCGGCACGCTCGTCCAGCGCTGGGGGAGCGAACCGTCATCCTGCTCGGCATCGCGCTCAACGTGCTCGCGGTGGCCGCGGCGTGGCTCGACGTGGGCGTCTACAACTTCTTTCTGGCGATGACCCTCAACGGGATCGGCTGGAACTTCATGTTCGTGGCCGGCTCGGCGCTGGTGACGAAAGCCTACGCGCCGGCCGAGCGCGCGCGCACGCAGGCCGCCAACGACTTCCTGGTGTTCGGGACGGCGGCCGTGACCTCGCTGTCGTCCGGACAGCTCCTCCACCACCGGGGATGGCAGGTCGTGCTGACGACGGCGGCGGTCATGCTGCTCGCCGCGCTCGCCGGATCTCTCTGGCGCGTTTCACGCGCGGCCGGCCCGACGGAACGCTCGGGTCTCGCCGCGGCCGACTGACGGCTAGCCGTTCGAGCCGCGTCTGAGCTTGAGGAGCACGCGCTCCACGGCCACGACCGCGAAGAAGACCCCGACCAGGGCCCGTGTCGCGATCGACGGGCGCCAGTTCCCCGCCAGCACGGACACGACGGCGTCGAAGATGCTTCGGAACGGCGGGCGCGAGTACCAGAGCTTGCGGAAGGCGGGCTCGTAGAAGCCGACGGCGAAGCGCCGGAAGTGGTGGAAGCGGCCGCGCACGGCCTGCTCGTAGCGGGCGAAGATCCGCGCGGACACATCGCCGGTGCGAAGACCGTTGTCGATCGCCTCGGCCACCTCGAGGCCGCCCTGCATGGCCAGCATCACCCCGGTGGAGAAGACGGGATCCAGGAACGCCGCCGCATCCCCGACCGCGACCCAGCGGTCCCCGGACATCGTGGTGGCCAGATAGGAATAGTCGGCGTCGAACCGCGCGGGCGAGACCCGTTGCGCTTGCTCGAGCAGCGGCAGGGCGGCGGGCGTGCCGGCGAGATAGTGCGCCAGGCTCTCCTCCGGCGTCGCCTTCGACTCGCGGCGGTGGACGACCTGCGGGATGACGGCGCCGACGCTGATGACGGTGTCCGAGAGCGGAATGAACCACAGCCAGCCCATGTCCGGCCGCGTGAACATCCGAATGTCCCCGGCTCGGCGACCCGACGCGCGCGGAATGCCCTCGTACTGCGCGTGGACCGGCGATGTTCAGCAGGAGCGGATCGGGCTCGTGACGGCCGAAGCGCTTGGCCAGCACGCCGGCCCGTCCCGAGGCGTCGATCACGACACCGACTCGCATGGTCCCGGCGCCGCCGTGTTTGTCCGAGAAGCTGAGCGTGACGCCGTCCTTGGCGAACGCCGCGTCGACCAGCCGATGCTCTTCGAGCACCCGGGCGCCGGACTTCTCGGAGTGGCGCAGCAGGATCTCGTCGAATTCTTCGCGCAGCACCTGAAACGTCTGGGGCGTGGGCGTCTCGCGCGCGAACTGGAAGTCGGCGTATCGCTCGTCAGGCCCATCGGGGCCGCGAAAGCTGGCCCCCACTTCTCGACGAACCCGGCCGCCGCGATCGTATCGCGTACGCCGAGCGTGCGAAGAATCTCGTTGGTCCACGGAAGCTGCGATTCGCCGATGTGGAAGCGCGGAAATCGTTCGCGCTCCAGCACCACGACACTCCGGCCGCGCTGGGCCAGCGCCGTGGCGGCCGTGGAGCCGCCCGGCCCGCCGCCGATGACCGCCACGTCGTAGTCCCACCGGGTGCTCGCGTCGGTCATGCGCTCGTCTCGTCTCCCGGCGATCGCCTGAGAGTTTGGCCGCCGCGAAGGTGTCGCACTGACCGGGATCGCCGGTCTCGATCCCGCGCTTGAACCAGCGCACGCGCTGCGCGGAGCTTCCGTGGGTGAACGACTCGGGCACGACGCGGCCCTGAGCCTGGCGCTGGAGGCGGTCGTCGCCGATCGCGGCGGCAGCGTTCAAGCCTTCCTCGATGTCGCCCGACTCCAGGATCTGCCTGGCGCGCTGGGCGTTGTTCGCCCAGACCCCGGCGAGGCAATCCGCCTGCAGCTCCATCTTCACCTGGAGCGCGTTCGCTTCGGTGCGGCTGCGCTTGCCCTGCGCCTCCTGGATTCGCCCGGCGATCCCGAGGAGGTTCTGCACGTGGTGGCCGACCTCGTGCGCGATGACGTACGCCTGGGCGAAGTCGCCGGGCGCACCGATCTTGTCGCGCAGGTCACGGTAGAACGACAGATCGATGTAGACCTTGCGATCGCCGGGACAATAGAAGGGGCCGACGGCCGCTTCGGCGAAGCCGCAGGCCGACTTGATCGCCCCGCTGAACAGCACGAGATGCGGCGCCTGATATTGCCGGCCCATCTGGCGGAAGAGCTCGGTCCACGTGTCTTCGGTGTCGGCGAGGATCACCGAGACGAAATCCCGCAGCGGTTCGTCGCCGGCGGGCGCCGCGCTGCTGCGGGGCGCTCGGGGCGGATCGCGAGTCGCCCGGATCCGCGCCCTGCAGCACCACGCTCGGGTCCACACCGAACCACAGCGCCAGGAGGACGAGGACAACGGTGCCGATGCCGCCTCCGACGACGGCCCCACGGCCAACCGGCATGCCGCGTTGATCCTCGATGTTGTCACTGCGCCTGCCCATCTGCCATCGCATCACTGGCCTCCCGCATCTCCGCCCAACCGGCCCGGCGGGTCGCGGTCGTTGCTCGGCGTTGCGCGCGCGTCGTGAACCAAAGTGTACGGGCGATCTCCATGTGGCCGCAAGGCCGCGCCGCGCACCACGAACGGTGGTCTGGCAACGCCGAACCGTTTGTGCCACCATCGCTCCGGGCCGCGGAAGCGTGCCCGCGATACGTTCACCCGGACCGCTCAAGGAGGAGCCACCGATGACGTCCCGTGATCGCCGTGCCGCCCCGTTCGTGCGTTTGCTCCTCGTCCTGACACTCGCGCCTGGCCGCCTGGTCGCGGCCGGCCCTCGCCGATCTGATGATCATCGGCAACGACGAAAAGGTCGTTTTCGACGCCGAGGGCAACCGGTCGTTCGTCGCGCCCGGCAAGGACACGATCTCCGTCGTGGACATCACGGACCGCGAGGCGCCGAAGATCCTGATCAGCTTCCCGTTGATGAACTCGATTTTCGGTCCGCCGGTCAATCTCGCGATCACGCCCGACGAGCGGCTGGCCATCGTCGCCAACTCCGTCGACTGGATCCAGGACGGAACGAGCTGGAAACCGCAGCCTGACACGAAGCTCTACGTCTTCAATCTCAAGACGAGCCCGCCCAGCCAGATCGGCACCGTCGAGGTCGGCAAGCAGCCGTCGGGGCTGGCGATCAACCGGGCCGGGAACCTGGCACTGGTGACCAATCGCGCGGACAAGTCGATCAGCGTGCTCGCGATCAGCGGCAACGACGTCAAGCTGGTCGACACGGTGGCGATGGGCGACGAGGTCGCGTCGGTGGCGTTCACGCCGGACGGCAAGCGAGCGCTCGCGACGAAGTTCGCCGCTCACAAGATCGCGCTGCTCACGATCGAGGGGCAGAAGGTCACCTACACCAAGCACGACATGCCCGTCGGCCTCTGGCCCTACAACATCGACGTCACGCCCGACGGCAAGATCGGCATCAGCGCCGACAACGGCAACTCCGGCTCGCCCGACGGCCACGTCGACACCGTCAGCATCATCGATCTCGAGCAGACGCCGCCGCGCGTGGTCGACCGCGTCGTCGTCGGCGACGCGCCCGAGGGCTTCGCGATCAGCCCGAAGGGCGACGTGGCGGTGGCCGTGCTGCTCGGCGGCGCCAGCGTGCCCAAGAGCATGTGGTTCAACACCAAGCGCAACGGCACGCTGGCCGTGCTCAAGATCGACGGCAAGAAGGTGACGAAGGTGGGCGAGGTCGAGGTGGGCGGTTTGCCGGAGGGTTCGTGTTCAGCCCCGACGGCAAGTATTCTACGTCGGCAACTTCACGGACCGCGACGTGTCGATCCTCAAGGTCGACGGGGCGAAGATCACGGATACCGGCAGAAGCTGAAGCTTCCCGGTCAGCCGGCGTCGATGCGAGGAAGGGCGCAGTAGCGCGAGCTTCACGCGCGGTCGCCGCGCGATGAGATTCGGCGTCTACCTTCCGACGTTCGCCTGGCGAGACCTGCGCTTCGACCAGGCGGCGCGCGTGAAGGAATTCGCGCGCAAGGCCGAGGCGCTCGGCTTCGACGCGCTCTGGGTCGCCGAGCACTTTCTGGAGGCGCCCGGTCTCTACGGCACGGTCTGGATGTCGCCGCTGTTGTGCCTGGCGCACGCCGCGAGCGTCACGACGCGGATCCGTCTGGCGACCGGGCTGCTCATCGCTCCCTACTATCATCCGGTCCCGCTGGCCCGCGAGATCCAGACGCTCTGGCACCTGTCGGGCGGGCGCTTCGTGCTGGGCGTCGGACCGGGCTGGGACCAGCACGAGTTCGAGACGCTCGGCATGAAGCTCTCCGAGCGCGGCCGGCGCACCGACGAGATCATCGCGGCGCTCCGCCGTCTCCTGACCGAGCGCGACGTGAGCTTCGACGGCCGCTACTATCGCTTTCAGCACGTGACGATCGAGCCGCTGCTGCCGCGCTTCCCGAGCTCTGGGTCGGCGGCGGGTCCAAGATCCAGACCGCGCTCTCACCCGACAAGCCGTACATCGTTCCGGCGGTGCTCTCGCGAATCGCCGCGGCCGACGGCTGGCTGGCGCGCGCCGCCGGCAGCCAGCAAATGGTCAGGACGACGTGCGCGCGATTCGCGAGCACTGCGTCAAGGCCGGACGCGATCCGAGCTCACTCCGCTACGGCCACCTGAACTTTCTTCATCTGGTCGACACGACCGACCGTGAGCAGGCGCTGCGGCTCCAGCGGCCGGTCTTCGAGCGCGTGATGGGCACCCACCGGACGTTCGAGAACCTTCAGCAGTCGTATTTCCTCGGGACGACGCCGCGAGATCGTCGAGCGCATTCGCGATCTCGAGGCCGCCGGCGTTCAGGACATCATCCTGGCGACATGCGACTACGACCTGGATCAGCTCGAGCGCCTGGCGAGCGACGTGGTCAGCCGGTTCGTCTAGACTTCCCATCGCGTGTCGCCCCTTCACTCGTACGTGATCGTGTGGGTGCTGCTCATCTTCGCGTGGGCGGCGAATTTCGTCATCCGCATCGGCTTCTCCGCGCTCCTGCCCTCGATCATCGACGAAGCTGCAGCTCTCGTACACGAAGGCCGGCCTGCTCGCGTCCGCGTTCTTCTACGCCTACGTGCTCATGCAGATCCCGGCGGGTCTCCTGGGCGATCGATTCGGGCGGCGCCGCATCTTGATCCTCGGCCTGCTCGGCGGCGCGCTCGCCGCGGGGCTCACCGGCCTGGCCGGCTCGCTGGTCACCTTGTTCCTGGCGCGGGCGCTCACGGGCGCGTTTCAAGGATCGCTCTTCTCGAACGACCGGGCCATCATCGCGACGGTCACGCCGCCCGATCGCATCGGCCTCGGTCAGGGCGTCTCGTTCTCCGGACCGGGCCTCGGGCTCACCTTCGGGCTCGTCGTCGGTGGGCTGCTGGTGGAGATCCTTCCGTGGCGGACCGTGATGATGCTCTTCGGGCTCGGCCCGATCATCGCCGCGGTGTTGATCGCCCGGTACGTGCCGGCGCCGCCGCCGCCCTTGACGCGAGTGCCGGTCCGCCAGCGTCTGCGCAGTCTCTTCTCCAACGGATCACTCTGCGTGCTCGCGCTCGTGAGCCTTTGCGCCATCGGCGACCAGTTCATCCTGGCGACGTGGGCGCCGCTGTTCTTCGCCGAGGTCGGTGTCACCGACGTCGGCCGCGCCGGCACCTTCGCGGCGCTGCAGGGAGTCGCGGCCTCGCTGGGCATGATCGTCAGCGGCTGGGCGCACGACCGACTCGTCGAGCGGGGCTATGCGTCGAAGAGCGTGATCGTCGCCGGCCTCGGCGGGCTCGCGGTGTCGATGCTGGCGATGGCCGGGGTCATCGTTCAGCGATCGATCCCGGGCCTGGCCGTCGTCTTGTTCGTGGCGGCGTTTTTCTGCTGGTCGATCTGGGGCGCGGTCTACACCTTGCTGGCGCGGATGGTGCGCCCGGACGAGCTGGGCACGGCGTTCGGCTTCAGCAACAGCATCAGCTTCATCGGAGCCATCGTCGGGCCCACCGCGACCGGCTGGGTACGCGACCTCACCGGCTCCTTCGCCTCCGGATGCGTGCTCGCAGCGATCCTGGCCTTCGCCGGCGTGGCGCTGGCGATCGCTCTTCGCGTGCCGCCGCCGGTCACACCGCCGCCGTACCCTCGATCTCGAGCAGGAAATCCGGGTGGAACAGCCCCTTGACCACGATCAAGGTGCTGGCCGGCAGCTCGCCCTGAAAGACCTCGCCGCGGGCCTGCGCGACGGCGGGAAAGTCCTCGAGCTTGGTGATGTAGGTCGTGATCTTCATGAGGTTCGACAGATCGCCGCCGGCTGCGCGCAACACGCCGCGTAGATTCTCGAACACCTGCTTCGCCTGCGCGCGGATGTCGCCCTTGCCGACGATGTTGCCGGCCGCGTCCCACGCGACCTGTCCGGAGATGTAGAGGAGCCGGCCTCCCTCCATCCGCGTCGCCATCTTGTAGTTCGCGACCGGCTTCGCCTCGGGTGTCGCAATCGTGCTGAACGGCATCGTCGTTCCTCCGTGATTCATTTGCGCGCCTCGGCGGGCGGGGCCCCAGCCCGCGACCGCCTGCAGCGCGCACAACCATTGGTAATTCGCGCCTACGCGACGGCCGCGATCACTTCGATCTCGACCAGGAACTCGGGGCGCGCCAGGCCCGGGATTTCCACGAGGGTCGAGGCCGGGAAATCCGTCTTGTACACGCTGCGGCGCACCGGCGCGACCGTGCTGCTGCCAGGAGTCGATGCTCTGCACCCACGTGGTTTCCTTCACCACGCTCGCGGGTGTCGCGCCGGCGGCACGGAGCACGTGGCCGATGTTCTCGTAGACCTTCTCGGCCTGACGCCGCCAGTCGCCTACGCCCGCGATCGGAACCGTCGGCGTTGTTCGCGACCTGGCCGGCCAGGTAGAGCAGGCGGCCGCCGTTGACGATCACGCCCTGATAGAAGTCGCCGCCGTGATTCTCCACGTTGTACTTCTCGAGCAGTGGCTTGCCGCCGCCGGAGCCACCGAGGTCGACGACGAGCTCGACCTCGATGAGCATGTTGGGATCGGCCAGCCGCCGCACGACCAGGCCTGTCGACGCCGGGCGAGTCGCCGAAGAACTTGTGCGCGTTCTGCGCGGCCGCTCGCGTTGTACGCGTCGAGGTCCGTCACGTAGGTGAGCTGCTTCACGACGTTGTCGAACCTCGCGTCGGCCTTCGACAGGATGGCCTGCAGACGCTCGAACGTGCGGCGGGCCTGCGGCCCCATTCCGCCCGCGACGAGATTCCCGTCGGGATCGCGTCCGGTCAGTCCGGCGGTGAACAGGACTCGCGAGGGATTGATGCTCACGCCGGGCATGAAGCCCCGGCCGCTCTCGAGCGGGCGTTCGGCAAGAATATCTCGGCGATCCATCACGTCCTCCTTCCCGGGCATACTGCGCCGCGGCCTCGGGGTCGTCAAGGAGCCTCGCTCCGATTGCGGAGGCCTTGACCCTTTCGCGCTAGCCTCTATCATCGAAGCCCTGACGAGACGAAGCGCCCGGAGCTCGGTATCGGCTCGGGAGAGGAGGCCACCTATGAATCGACACATCATCGGCCGCGCCGCGTCTGCGCTGCTCGCGGCGACGGTGCTCGTCGCGTGCTCGACGACGACCGAGGAGGGTACCGTCGGCGTCCAGCGCAGCCAGCTCCTCCTGGTGTCGTCGGCCGAGATGGACAAGGCGGCGGCGGCCCAGTACCAGCAAGTGATCCAGACCGAGACCCCGAAGGGCAACGTCAACCACGACCCTCACGCAGACCGAGCGCGTCCGCGGAATCGCCAAGCGCCTCATCCCGCAGACCGCGGTCTTTCGCAAGGACGCGCTCGACTGGAAGTGGGAGGTGAACGTCATCACCTCGCCGGAGGTCAACGCCTGGTGCATGCCCGGCGGCAAGATCGCGGTCTACACCGGCATCATCGAGAAGGTGCAGATCACGGACGACGAGCTCGCCGCCGTGATGGGCCACGAGATCTCCCACGCCTTGCGCGAGCACGGTCGCGAGCGTGCCTCGCAGCAGGTGGCCGCGGGCGCAGGCGCGAGCCTGGCGGGAATCGTGGCGGACATCTTCCTGCCCGGCAGCGGACAGCTCGCGACCGCAGGAGCCGGGCTCGGTGCTCAGGTCGGTATCCTGCTGCCGTACTCGCGGGTTCACGAGACCGAAGCCGACCGCATGGGCGTCGAGCTCGCGGCGCGCGCCGGGTACGACCCGAGGGCGGCGATCGTGCTGTGGCAGAAGATGGCGAAGCTGTCGGGTGGGAGCGCGCCGCCGCAGCTGCTCTCCACCCACCCCTCGAACGAAGCGCGCATCAAGGATCTGACCGAGTTCTCGCAGAAGGTGCTCCCGCTCTACGAGGAGGCCCGCGCCAAGAAGTAAGCGGATCGGTGCGCTTCTCGAAACGGCACCGTTCGCATATACTCGGCGCGCTCGAGCGGGAGACCGACTCCCGCGCGGAGAGCCAGGTGGCCATCCTCAACGTTCGCGACGTCACGGTCCGGTTCGGCGGCATCATCGCCCTCGATAGGGTCTCCTTCGACATCGAGCCCCGACAGATCGTGGGCCTGATCGGCCCGAACGGCGCGGGCAAGACCACCTTGTTCAACTGCTTGAGCCGTCTCTACACGGCCTCGGCCGGGACGGTCACCTTCGAGGGTGCCCCGCTTCTGACCCGACCGGCGCACAAGATCGCGGGGCTCGGCATCGGTCGCACGTTCCAGAATCTCGCCCTCTTCCCCACGCAGAGCGTCCTGCAGAACGTCATGGTCGGCGCCCACTGCCGCACGTCCAGCGACTTTCTGTCGAACGCGCTCAAGCTCGGCTGGGTCGCGCGCGAGGAAGCGGGATGCCGCGCCCAGGCCGAGGAGCTCCTGGACTTCCTGGATCTCGGCCCGGTGGCGCACCATCCCGCCGCCGGATTGCCGTTCGCCACGCTCAAGCGCGTCGAGCTGGCCCGGGCCCTGGCCAGCCGCCCGAAGCTCTTGCTCCTCGACGAGCCGGCCGGCGGGCTGAATCACGAGGAAGTCGGCACGCTCGGTGCGCTCATCCAGCGGGTCCGCGCCCAGCGGGGCCTGACGATCCTGCTGGTCGAGCACCACATGAGCCTGGTCATGCAGGTGTCGGACAAGGTGGTCGTGCTCGACTTCGGCCGGAAGATCGCCGAGGGTACGCCGGCCGAGGTGCAGCGAAATCCGGAAGTCATCCGCGCCTATCTCGGAGAAGCGGCGTGAGCGCGATCCTGGAGGTGCAGGGCCTCGAGGCCTTCTACGGTCGCACGAAGGCGCTGCACGGCCTCAGCTTCAGCATGGCGAAGGGCGGGATCACCACGATCCTCGGCGCCAACGGGGCGGGAAGACCACCACGTTGCGCTCCATCTCGCGCATGGTCCGCACGACCGGCACGATCCGCTTCGAGGGCGAGGCGCTGGAGCGGAAGGCCACCGAGGACGTCGTGCAGCTCGGTATCGCCCACGCGCCCGAGGGGCGAGGCACCTTCGTGCATCTCACCGTCGAGGAAAATCTGAAGCTGGGCGCGTGGGGCCGCCGCGAGCGCGGCAACCTCAGCGAAGATTTCGAGCGCGTGTTCGGCTACTTTCCCGTCCTTCGCGAACGGCGCCGCCAGGCGGCCGGCACGCTCTCGGGCGGCGAGCAGCAGATGCTGGCGGTCGCGCGCGCGCTCATGCTGCGCCCGCGCCTGTTGCTCCTCGACGAGCCTTCGCTGGGTCTGGCGCCCCTCGTCGTGCGTGAGATCTTCAGGATCCTCAAGACGGTCAACCAGACGGGAGTCAGTATTTCTGCTCGTCGAACAGAACGCGGCGCTCGCCCTGGACCTCGCCGACCACGTGTTTCTCCTCGAGACCGGACGCGTCGTGATGGAAGGACCTTCGGACGTGCTGAGAAAAGACGACGCGATCCGCCGCGCGTACCTCGGATACTGAGATGGACATCTTCATTCAGCAGGTCGTGTCGGGCCTCGCCACCGGCGGCATCTACGCCGCCCTCGCGCTGGCCCTGGTCATGATCTATCAGGCCACCGACGTCGTGAACTTCGCGCAGGGCGAGCTGGCGATGTTCGCCACGTACATCTGCTGGTCGCTGATCAACGCCGGCCTGCCGTACTGGGTCGCGTTCATCTCCACCCTGGGGATCGCGTTCGTGGGCGGCGTCGTCATCGAGCGCGTGCTGATCCGCCCGGTCGAGAACGCGCCGATCCTGTCGATCGTCATGGTCACGCTCGGGCTGCTGGTCATCTGCAACAGCGTCGCCGGCTGGATCTGGACCTACGTTCAGAAGCCGTTCCCGAGCCCGTTTCCGTCGAGTCCGTTCAAGATCGACAACATCGTCTTCGGCGCCCACGACGTCGGGCAGATCCAGGTCACCCTGCTCGTGCTCCTCTGCATCTATCTGTTCTTCCGGTTCACGCCGCTCGGCCTGGCCATGCGCGCGGCGGCGCACAACCCGGTCTCGAGCCGGCTGGTCGGAATCCGGGTGGGCTGGATGCTCGCGCTCGGCTGGGGGCTGGCCGCCGTGTTCGGCGCCGTCGCCGGGATGATGGTGGCACCGGTTCTGACCCTCGAGCCCAACCTCATGGGCGGCGTGCAGATCTACGCCTTCGCCGCGGCCACGCTTGGCGGCTTCACGAGCCCGGGCGGGGCGGTCCTCGGCGGCTTCATCGTCGGCGTCGTCGAGAACCTGGTCGGAACCTACGTGAGCTTCATCGGCACCGAGCTCAAGTTCACGGTCGCGCTGGCGATGATCATCGTCGTCCTGCTGGTCAAGCCGACGGGGCTCTTCGGGAGCACTGTGGTGAAGCGAGTGTGAGCGGCTCGCGTCTGCCGCGCATCGTCGGTCTGCTGGCGCTCCTGCTGGCGGCGTGCACCTTGCCGTTCATGATGAGCAACTTTCGACTCTTTCAGTTCTCCCAGGTCTACATCTACGCGATCGCGATCCTGGGCCTGAACATACTGACCGGCTACAACGGCCAGTTCTCGCTGGGCCACGGCGCGTTCTACGCGGTCGGCGCCTACACCTCCGCGATCATGATGGACCGATGGAACATCTCCTACGCGTGGACCCTCCCGGTCGCGGGTGTGCTGTGCCTGATCATCGGGTTCCTGTTCGGCCTCCCGGCGCTGCGCCTCGAAGGGCTCTATCTCGCGCTGGCCACCTTCTCGCTGGCGCTGGCCGTGCCTCAGATCCTCAAGTACTTCGAGCACTGGACCGGCGGCTCGCAGGGTCTCGTGCTGAGCAAGCCCAGCGCGCCGTTCGGGCTCAAGCTGAACCCCGATCAGTGGCTCTACTTCGTGACCCTGGGTGTGCTCGTGCTCTTGTTCTGGCTCGGGTCGAATCTGCTGAAGGGACGGATCGGGCGAGCCATCGTCGCGATCCGGGACAACCACATCGCCGCCGAGGCGATGGGGATCAACACCTCGCTCTACAAGTCGCTGGTCTTCGGGGTGAGCGCGGCCTACACCGGGGTGGCCGGGGCGCTCTCCGCCTCCGTCATCGCCTACGTCGCGCCGGATTCCTTCAACGTGTTCCTGTCGGTGACCTTGCTGATCGGCAGCGTCATCGGCGGCCTGGCGTCGATCTCGGGCGCCGTCTTCGGAGCCCTGTTCATCCAGTTCGTGCCCAACTGGGCCCAGGACATCTCGAAAGCCGCGCCGTGGGCGATCTTCGGCGTGTTCCTGATCGGCTTCATGTACCTCATGCCGTTTGGCATCGCCGGGGGCATCCGGCTACTCTGGATCCGGGCCACCCGGTCTCGAGTTCAACAAGAGGGGCGGAGCGCCGTCCCCACGCAGGCCCACACAACGACGTGAATGGAGGAGTCTTCATGAGACGTACCCGGCAACTGCTCGCCATCGTGCTCGCGCTGGGCATGGCCGCCCTGGCCACGGTCCCGGCCGGTGCCCAGACGGTGGTCGGCGTCACCGCCACCGAGATCAAGATCGGCAACACCAACCCTTACAGTGGGCCGGCCTCGGCCTACGGCACGATCGGCAAGGTCATCGGCGCCTACTTCAAGAAGGTCAACGACGAGGGTGGCGTCAACGGACGGAAGATCAACTACATCAGCTACGACGACAGCTACTCGCCGCCCAAGACCGTCGAGATGGTGCGCAAGCTGGTCGAGCAGGACCAGGTCGCGGCGCTCTTCCAGACCCTCGGCACGCCGCCCAACAGCGCCATCCACAAGTACATGAACCAGCAGAAGGTGCCGCACCTCTTCGTGGCCACCGGCGCCACGAAGTGGAACGACCCGCAGAACTTCCCGTGGACGATGGGCTTCCAGCCCAACTACCAGACGGAAGGCCGCGTCTACGCCACGCACGTGCTCAAGAATCACCCCAACGCGAAGGTCGGCATCCTGTACCAGAACGACGACTACGGGAAGGACTACCTGAAGGGCTTCGAGGACGGGCTCGGCGAGGCCAACAAGAAGATGATCGTGATGCAGGCAGAGCTACGAGGTCACCGATCCCACGATCGACTCGCAGATCGTGAATCTGAAGAACAGCGGCGCCACCGTGTTCTTCAACATCACGATCCCGAAGTTCGCGGTCCAGGCGATCAAGAAGGCGCACGACATCGGCTGGAAGCCGGTGCACTACCTGAACAACGTGTCGAGCTCCCTGGCCACGGTGCTCAAGCCGGCCGGCCTGGAGGCCTCGAAGGATCTCATCACCGCGCTCTACATGAAGGAAGTCACCGATCCGCAGTGGCGCAACGACAAGGGCTTCACGGACTGGGTGGCCTTCATGAAGAAGTACTACCCGGAGGGCGCCCTCGACGATCAGTCGAACGCGTTCGGCTACAACGTCGCCATCCTGATGACCCAGGTGCTCAAGCAGTGCGGCAACGACCTCTCGCGCGAGAACATCATGCGCCAGGCCGCGAACCTCAAGAACTTCGAGCTGCCGCTGCTGCTGCCGGGGATCAAGGTCAACACGAGCCCGACCGACCACGCGCCGATCGAGCAGGAGCAGCTGGCCAAGTTCAACGGCGAGAAGTGGGATCTGTTCGGAGAGCTGTTCGACGCCTTCCGCAAAGAACTAGCGGCCGGACCGGGTGGGGCGGTCGCGCGCGGCCGCCTCGCCCGCTTCAATCACGCGCGTGCCACTTCTCCTTGTCCTGGCCGCTGCCGGCGCTCCCGACGCCAGTACCAGATCTGAAGCTCGCGTCTGAGCCGACCGAGCATCGGCGTTCGCGTTTCGACTCCCGGGGGCACGCGCAGGCTTCGTCTGATCGCCGGCGCCGGACGGATCTCGGGCGGCGCCTGACCGCCGACCGCCGGCGGCGATTTCGGCTTGCGGAGTCCGAGGTTCCAGGGCCTGGACGCCGCGGTGCGCTGGGGTAGACCGCCGCTCGCCGCATCGGTTTCGTCGATCTCGCTGACCGATGACGCGGCTCTGGGCTCGGACATGGCGGCGCCGACCGCGTAGCTGGACGCCAGGACCTCCAGCGGCTCATCGGCCGACGCGTGCGAGGACGGGACGGCTGCAGGACGGCTGAAGAAGTGTGTCGTGTCGGCCGCGGTCACCGCCGCGACGCCGATCTCCTCGAAGTAGCGGCGGATCGGCTCCGGCGTTCCCGTGGCGATAGGCCCCGATCAGCGAGAGCGCGACCGCCGGGTGAACGCTCGCACCCGGCTCGTACGTCACCCGGCGGCCGAGCACCTTGAGATGTCCGGTCACGCGATGGCGAAGCGTGACCTGGAAGCTCTGCGGACTCCGAGCCCCAGTGGCTCGCATCGAAGCGATCCACCGGGGCGCACTCGCCGACGATCGTCCACGCTTCCGCGAATTCTCCGAGCGCGAGTGCCAGAGCTCTCTGGAAGTCCGCCTGAGCCAGCATGGTTCGGTGAGCGCCGAGCTAGCCCTCGAGGCCGAGCTCGTTTCGGACCGCCGGACGCCGGGCACGCCGCGCACGACGTCGGACGCGTGCGACTTGACCTTCGGGTCGGACACCTTGCCTCTCAGGGTCACCACGCTGTTGTCGGAGCGCACCTTGATGTCGTAGTCCTTGAGCTGCGAATCCTTGACGAGCCGTTCGCGGATGGCGGTCGCGATCCCGTCGTCCTTCGCGTCGATCGCCTGCCGCTGATCGTCTGGAACGATCTGCAGCGCGTTGCTCACGTAGGCGACGCCCGAGATGTTGCGGGCGATGTCCTCGGCGGCCGCGCGCTCCTCGGTGCTCGATACCTTGCCGCGCAGCATGACGGTGGCGGCCTGCGTCTCGACCGCGATGTGGCGGGCCTTCGTGCGACCGTCCGTGGTGAGCGCCAGCTTCGTCTTGGTCGTGATCCAGGAGTCCTTCATGACGCTGCCGTCGCTGCTCGCGCTTGGCCGTCTCGTCAGCCTTCGCGGTGTCTTCGCTTCCGGGCTTGGCGACTGGGCCAGCAGCACGGTCGGCGGCAGCATCAGGGTGATCGTGGCCAGCATCAGCAGTACCCGTCTCATGGCGTTGTCTCCTCCGTTTTCGGCCGCTTTTATGGAAGGCTCCAGAGGGATTGAGCACGGGCGGTGCCATGAGCGGCGGAGGGCAAGAACGTCACAAAATCAGCCGACTAACGGGACCTCGAGATAGCCAGAGTGGCAACGCCGTGCGAGGCGGGCAATCGCCTTGACCCTCGAAGCGGCCGCCGCTACGCTCGCGGCCGTGAATCGCGGAAGGAGCATCGTGACGGCGGAGCGGTTCGCGCAGGGTCTGACCTTCGAGCAGTACGTCGCGTACACCGGGACTCCCGAGAACCTCGCGCGCGAGGCCGGCTGGTGGCTGGGCCGCAAGCGAGTGGATTTCAGCGGCGTTCTCCGCCAGTGCTACGACCGGGCGCGGGTGAGCGAGGCGCAGACGGCCGCGATCCGGTGGCTTGCCGCGCAGCCCAATGGTCCGGTGAGGGTCCTGGTGATCTCGGAGGAGTGGTCGTCGGACTGCCGCCGCGACGTTCCCATGCTGGCGCGCCTGGCCGAGGCCGGCGGCCTGGATCTGCGCATCTTCCCGCGCGACGGCCAGAAGTTCAGCCAGAGTCCGAGGTCGGACCCTGCCGAATCGCCGAACGCCGACGTCGTGAACGAGCTCCTCAACGAGAAGGACGGGCGAACGTTCCAATCGGTGCCGGCTGCCGCGTTCCTCACGACGGGACTTCGCGGCGCTCTACCGGTACTTCGAGTTCCCGGCGATCTATCACAAGATGCGCCTGGCCGAGGCGATGCAGGTGGCCAAGCCCGGGGAGAACCGCGAGCAGGCCTGGGATCGCTTCATCCGCGACTGGCGCGCGCTCCAGGAGTCGCCGTTCTTCCCGATGTGGGCGAGCGCGGCCGTCGACGAGATGCTCTCGGCGCTCCACGAGCGGATGGTCGTCGGACCCGGTCCGGCTTGACGGCGCGCCCGCGGCTGGCGCAGGATGGCGCGATGCGAGCGGGGCCTCGCCGCTCGCCGACTCCATGATCACGGACACGGTACCGGAAGCGACCACACCGTTGGCGATTGCCCGCGCGCTGGCGCCGCGCATCCGCGAGCGCGCCGCCGAGATCGAAGCCACCCGACAGCTTCCTCGCGAGCTAGTTCTGGAAATCGCCAGCGCCCGGCTCTTCAGAGTCGCGCTGCCGGAGGCCGAAGGCGGGCTCGGCGCCGACGTCCTGACGACCTTGCACGTCATCGAAGAGGTCGCGCGCGCCGACGGTTCGACGGGCTGGTGCCTGGCGATGGGGATCAACACCCTGCGGCAGAGCGCGCAGTTCGCGCCGGAGGTGCGCCGCGAGATCTTCTTCAGCGATCCGATCGGGATCTCGGCCGGGTCGGCGAATCCGCGCGGGCGCGCCGTCGCCGCGCCGGGCGGCTACCGCGTCACCGGCCACTGGTTCTTCGCCAGCGGCTGCATGCACTCCTCGGCGCTCCACGGCGCGTGCAAGGTCTTCGACGGCGACAAGCCGCGCCTGCGGCCCAACGGCGATCAGGAGATCCGGATCGCCTACTTCTATCCGAAGACGCTCGCGCGCATCGTCGACACCTGGGACGTGAGCGGGCTGCGGGGCACCGGCAGTCACGACATCGAGGTCGAGGACCTGTTCGTGCCCGAGGAGCGGACCGTTCTCGGCGCTCGATCTGCGGGCGCGAGTCACCGGTCCGATGAATCGCATGCACGGGTTCGATCTGGCCGGGTGCGGCTTCTGCTGCGTGGGGCTCGGCGTCGCCCGCGCCGCGATCGACGCGTTCGTCGAGCTGGCGCAGATCAAGGTGCCGCGATCGTCGTCGGAGCTCCTGCGTGATCGCGCGCTCGTGCAGGCCAAGATCGGCGAGGCGGAAGCGATCCTGAGGTCGGGCCGCGCGCTCCTGTTCGACATCGTGGGCGAGATGTGGCAGACCGCGGTGGCCGCGCGGCCGATCACCGAGCGCCAGCGCGCGGATCTCCGCCTGGCGATGACGCACGCGGCCCAGAGCGCGGCCACGGCGACCCACATGGTCTGCGCCACCGCCGGCACCACGTCGATCTTCACCTCGAGCCCTCTCGAGCGCTACGCGCGCGACGCCGAGGTGGTCACCCGTCACAACCAGCTGCAGTTCGTGAACTACGAGGCGGTCGGACGCACCGTGCTCGGGCTCGAGTCGAACAGCCCTCTCTTCTAGTCCGCTACACGTCTCGTCCGCTACACGTTGAAGCGCCCGCGGAGCCGGCTGAGCGACGCGGTCAACGGCGTCTCGGAGTCGACCTGACCCTTGGGCGTGAGATGGTCGATCAGCGCCGGAAGCAGGCTCGCGAGCCCCGCCGACGCCGACTCCGAGCTGAGATTGAACTGCTCGCCCAGGGTGCGCACGTTGCCCTGGCCGAACACCTGCGAGAGCTGCTCGGCCGAGATCGGCAGGTTCTGGCCGGTGCTCACCCACGAGCTGGCCTCGCGACCGAGCCCCGCCGTCGGTGAACTGCTGGACCAGTCCGGCGAGCCCGCCGGGATGCGCCCTGGATGAGCGCGGTGGCGAGATCCAGGAGCGCGTTGCCCCGCTGGCCGCCCGAGGGTTGGCCGGTGAGACTACCAAGTACCTGATCGAGAAGTCCCATGGTGACCTCCAGTGTCGAGCTCGTGCGAGCCGACGGTAAAACTACCTGGGCTGTTCACCATGGGACCTTCGGCACAGGGACTTTGGGCCGACGGCGCGCGACTCCGGGCGCACCGCGGCTCGCCGCTCGCCACCGCCCGTGTGATACCCTGCGCGCGGGTTTTGGACTTTGATCTCCGGCGCGCGCGCGCGCGCGCCGACGTCTTGAGGGCACCATGAGCACTCGCCGTGAGTTCGTCGAGGAAACCGCCAGCGGAGTGGCCGGCATCGCCTTCGTCGGCTGCAATCTCGCCGCCGCCACGCCGGCCCAGGCGCAGAGCGCGCCGCCGCGAGGTCGTCGTGAACGGCCGCGCGCGTCAAGACGGTCGACGTCCACGCGCACTGCGCCGTCCCCGAGGCGATGGCGCTGATGGGGCGCAAGGTCGATCCGCAGACGTTGCTGATGACGCAGCCCACGGACCGGATCCAGGCGATGGACGAGCAGGGCATCGACGTCGAGGCGCTGAGCATCAATCCCTACTGGTACAAGGCCGACCGCGACGTCGCGCGCGAGCTGATCCGCATCCAGAACGAAAAGCTCGCCGAAGCCTGCGCGGCGCACCCCGACCGGTTCGTCGCGTTCGCGTCGGTGGCGCTGCAGCATCCCGGAGCTCGCCGCCGAGCAGCTGGAAGAAGGCGTCAAGAAGTACGGCCTGCGCGGCGCCGGCGATCGGCGGCAGCGTCAACGGCGAGGATCTGTCCGACCCGAAGTTCCATCCGTTCTGGGCCAAGGCCGAGCAGCTCGGCGTGCTGGTCTTCATCCACCCGCAGGGAGACGGCGCGCGCGTCCGATCTCGGAGCGCGGCTGAAGGGCAGCGGCGGGCTCGACAACGCGATCGGCAACCCGCTCGAGACCACGATCGCGCTCTCGCATCTGATCTTCGAGGGCACGCTCGACCACTTTCCCGGGCTGAAGATCTGCGCGGCGCACGGCGGCGGCTACCTGCCGTCCTACGCGGACCGCTCCGACGCGATCTGCGTCGACGTTCCCCGACCGGTGCACCACGCCGCTCAAGAAGAAGCCGACCGAGTACCTCCGGCAGCTCTATTTCGACTCGCTCGTCTTCACGCCCGAGGCGCTGCGACACCTGGTGGCCCAGACGGGATCGGGTCAGATCGTGATGGGCACGGACTATCCGTACCCGTGGACGAAGACCTCGGTCGACCACATCCTCGGCACGCCGGGCTTGAGCGACGCCGAGCGTGTGGCGATGCTCGGCGGAACGGCCGCGAAGCTGCTCGGGATCAAAGGCTGAGCGCGGGACCGCGTCAGTTCCGGGTCGGCTGCGCCTTGCGCTGCGCGATCCACTCGTCGATGCGCGCGTCCAGCATGTCGAGCGGCAGCGCGCCGCTCGGCCAGCACGGCGTCGTGGAAGAGACGCAGATCGAAGCGCGTGCCGAGCTCGCGCGCGGCGCGCGCCCGGAGCTCGAGGAACTTGCGCTGCCCGATCTTGTAGGAGAGCGCCTGACCCGGCGAGACGATGTAGCGGTCGATCTCGACGGCGATCTCCTGCTCTGACTTGGCCGAGTTGGCCTTGAAGTAATCGATCGCCTGCTGCCGGCTCCAGCCGAAGGCATGGATGCCGGTGTCGACGACGAGCCGGATCGCGCGCCACATCTGATAGTTGAGCGCGCCGAAGTGCGCGTACGGATCCGTGTAGAAGCCCATGTCGTAGCCGAGCGTCTCGGCGTAGAGTCCCCAGCCTTCACTGAAGGCGTCGTACCCGCCGTGTCTCCTGAAGTCCGGAAGATCCGTCTGCTCCTGGGCCAGCGCGATCTGCAGATGATGCCCGGGCACGGCCTCGTGGAGCACCAGGGCTTCCATCTCCCACTTGGGGCGCGTGCTCACGGCGGAGAGATTCGCGTAGAAATAGCCGGGCCGGCCTGCGGCCAGCGATCCACCCTCGTAGGCGCCCGCGGTCCGTGATGCGGCGGAGGCCGCGGGCATCGCGATCACGCCGTAGGGCAGGCGCGGGAGGCGGCCGAAGAGCTTGATCACTTCGGGTCGGCGCGCTTGGCGATCTCTCGATAGCCGGCCAGGAGGTCTTCCGGCCGAGAATAGAAAGAACCGCGGATCGGCTTCGCACGAACGCGAAGAACGCTGCGACGTCACGGTCGAAGCCAGTGGAGCGCACGACCCGCTCCATCTCGGCGCGGATCGTCTTGACCTCGTCGAGGCCGATCTCGTGAATCTGCTTCGGCGTCAGCCGCGTGGTCGTCGAGGAGGCGACCGCATAGAGCGTACCAGGCCTGGCCGTCGGGCAGGGCGGTGGCCGCCAGCGACTCGCGGCAGTGGGGCACGTACTCGGTCGCGAGAAAGTCGCGGAACCGGCGGAAGGCCGGCACCACCTGCGCCGTGAGCACCGTCGCCGCGTCGGCCTTCAGCGCATCGCGCCGGTCCGCCGGAATCGACGCGGGCATCGAGCCGGAAGGCCGCGAGGAACGGGCTCTTCGCGGGATCCTCGATGAGGATCGCGCCGGCCTGAGCCGGAACGTCGCGCAGGGTGATTTTCGGCGGTGTGATCGCCGCGCCGGAGCCCTTCCTTCATCAGCGCGATCGTCTGATCGACCAGCGCCGGGCGCGCCGCGCAGGCGGCTCAGAATCGCCGCGTAGTCCGCCTCGGTGCTCGCGGGCATTTGCTCGCCGAGCATTTGCGGCACGCTCTGCTGGATCCCGCCGAGCTGATTCACGGGCATCAGCTCCCAGGGAAACCGGCGGCCCTCGAGCCGCTCCTCGACCTGGCGCCGGAAGAGATCGTAGTTGAGGCGGTCGGCCGGAGAGAGCGCCGCGCGATCGATCGAGGCGAGCGCCTTCGCCGGCCAGTCGAGGATCGGCCTTGCGCCGCGCGATGGCGTCCGGAGCGTGATCCGTCCAGCGGTCGTTCTGGCCCCGGATACCGACGTACGGTGGCGTACTCCGGGAACTCCTGCATGACGTAGTCGGTGCGAATCTGAAACAGCCGATGGAGCCGCTCCGCGTCGGGGTCTTTGCCGGCGTCGGCGATCACGGCGTCGACGCCGGCCGCGAGCGATGTCGGACGGCGTGGCGAGCGCGGGACCAGGAGCCGAGAAGAGCACGAGTGAAATCGCCGTCCCGAGCCACGCGAACGCGCCTGCGATCATCCGTCTACCGCCGCCTGCCTCCAGCACCGCGCGGAGCGTGACCCGACCGCGATCACACCCTGCGCAGGAGGAAGTCGGTCACGATCGGCCAGGTGAGATCGGCGTAGTGGGGCTGGAAGCCGTCGTTGTCGGGGTGGCGGAAGCCGTGGTTCGCGTCCGAGAAGGCGTGCCACTCGACGGGCTGACCGTTGGCCATGAAGCTTTCCCAGAGCGGGCCCTGGATCGCCGGCGTCGCGATGAAGTCCTTGCCGCCGCAGAACACCAGCGAGGCGCACTTGAGCGTGCGCGCGAGCTTGAACGCGTGCCGCGGCCGGTGGGACGTCTCGGGCTCGTCGCGGACGCGAAGGGTAGTAGAGGACGATCGCGCGCAGCCGCGGATTGATCGGCCGCGAACGGAATCGAGCAACCGCCCGCCCATGCAGTGCCCGATCGCGGCGGTGCGCGCCGGGATCGGAGCCCATTCGATCGACGAGGTACTGCCAGGCCTCGGTCCATCTTGCCGAGGAACTCGACGTCGGAGTGCTTGGCCTGCAGCTCGGCGCCCTGGCCGATGTGCGTTCGTGCCCGGAACGCCGAACATGTTGAAGAGGCTCGGCACGAGCACGTTGAAGCCGAGCTGCGCGAGGCGATAGGCGTCGATCTTGTAGTCGGCCGTGACGCCGTGCGCGTGGTGGACCATCATGAATCCCCGGCCGCTTCCCGGGCCCGCTCGGGATGCGCCATGTACCCGGGAATGCCGTCGTGCTCGAGCGTGACCATGCGCGCGACGATCGTCATGCGTCCGCCTCCGCTCCTGATCGACACGCGCCAGTGGATGCGGTCTTCCTCGGGCGGATAGTCGCCCGCCGCCTTGTGATAGGAGCAGCGGTTGTCCCAGATCACGATGTCGCCCTTGCGCCACTTGTGGCGGTACTGCCCGTCGGGCTGGATCATGTAGCCGGTCAGCTCGTCGATCAGCGCGTCGCTCTCCGCCGCCTCGAGTCCCTCGATCCTGCAGGATCTTGCCGGGATCGAAGTAGAGCGCCTTGCGCCCGGTCTCGGGATGCGTGCGGATGATCGGATGGAAGACCGGCTTCCAGTCGCGGTCCTCCGCGTTGAGGAGCGCCGTCGCCTTCCGGCGCCCGCCGTAGGTGAAGGCGCCGACCCGCCCGTCGAGACGCTCCTTGAGCCGCGGCGGCAGCGCGCTCGTAGGCCGCGTACATGCTGGCGAAGAGCGTGTCGCCGCCCCGGCTCGGCACGGCCAGCGCGTAGAGCTGCGTCGCCTTGAACGGCTCCTGATCGTAGGCGCCGTCGGTGTGCCATCCCTCGGCGCCGCGCCGATAGATCGCCATGTCGAGCGCGCCGTCCGCGCCGAACTTGTTGACGCCGAGCAGGGTGATCTCCGGGTAGTCCGGATGGCGCGTCATCTTCGACGGGTGCGGGCTCACGAAGCCGAAGCGGCGGCTGTAGCTCAGGAAGTCTTCGATCTCGAGATCCTGGCCCGGCACCACGACGACGTTGTGGTCGAGCCACGCGCGATAGATCGTCGGCGAAGCCGGCGTCGTCGAGCTTCTTGACGTCGACGCCGTGGATCTCCGCGCCGATCTGCGACCCGAGACGTTCTACCTGGACCATCGACATTCCTCCTGCCCCTCAGAACCAGTTGGCCTTGTCCACCACGTTGCGCAGCGGCAGGTCCGACAGGAAGCGGCGCGAGTTGTCGAGCAGGATCTCGAAGCGGCGCTCGTCCAGGTGCGGGCCGTGGCCGGCGGTGTGGGGCGTGATGAGGACGCCGGGCATCGTCCACAGCGGGTGATCGGCCGGCAGCGGCTCCTGCTCGAAGACGTCGAGCCCGGCGCCGGCGATCTCGCCCGCCCGGAGCGCGGCGACCAGGTCGTCGAGCCGCGTCGTCATGCCGCGCCCGATGTTGATGAAGAACGCGGTGCGCTTCATGAGCTGGAAGCGCGCCCGGTGCATGAAGTGCTCGGTCGCCGGCGTGTGCGGCACGGTCAGGATGACGAAGTCCGCCAGCGGCAGCAGCGAGTCGAGCGCCTCGGGCCCGTCGAGCTTCAACGACGCCAGGCGGCGCTTCGCGACGCCGCGCGTCGATGCCCATGACGTGCATCCCGAACGAGGCCGCGAGCCGTGCCGCCTCGCTGCCGATCCCGCCGACGCCGACGATCAGCGCGGTCGCCTCCGGCAGGTGGATCACGCCGCCGTCCATTGGGCTCCCGCCGCCACTCGCGCCGCGAGCTGTCGCGGAAGGTAGTGGTGGAATCCGCGGGCGAACGCCAGGACGAACGCCATGATGTGGGCGCCGATGTGGTCGTTGTAGATCTCGCGGAAGTTGGTCACGGTCGCCGTGTGCCGATCAGCGCCGGCGAGTAGTAGCCGGCCGGCGGCGCCGCCTGCGGCGCCTGGAGCCAGCGCAAGCGCCGGGCATCGCGGATCAACGCGTCCGGCATCGTGCCGAACGCCGCCTCGGCGTCGCCGACGGCGCGCGCGGCCTCGGCCTCGGTCTCGGCCACCACGACCGAGAGCTGGGGCAGCGCGGACGCGAGCCGTGAGGCCCAGCCGCGCGTCGTCGGTGTCTGCGGCGGCAGCATCAGGAATGTCGTCATCGATCTTGTCGTGCGCACCACCGTGCCGCGCAGCTTAGTGGCCGCGGCGGGCGCGGGTCAAGCGGCTAGACCGCGCGAGCGGGCGAGGGCTGCGGCAGGGTGGACGCCGCCGGCCGGGCCTGGCGCGACGTCGCCGTCCTTGCGGCTCATGACGGCGCGGGGCAGGAACGGAATGAAGCACAGGATCAGCGCCGTCGTTCCGGCGTTGAGCCAGACGAGCTCGGTGAAAGACCCAGCCCCGGCTGTCGATCAGCCACGAGCCGATCACGTCCGATCCGCCCAGCGCGAAGTTGCGCGCGCTCATCATCAGGGCGAAGCCGAGGCTCTCGCATCCCGGCGGGGTCGATCGGACCGCCAGGTCCATGAGCGCCAGCTCCGAGCAGATCACCGCGAAGCCGACGGTCGCGTGGATGAAGCGGCGCGGTGTCGTGGCCGTACCAGAGGTACAGGAGCGTCACCGCCACGTTCAGCGCGATCGCCGTCGTCAGGAGCTGACGGAGGTTGAACCGGCGGCACACGACGCCGTAGATGAGCGCGCCGACCAGGCCGGCGGCGCCCTCGATGCTCTCCATCAGCCCGATGTAGGGCGCGCTGAAGCTCAAGGTGTCCGTCTGCATGAACAGGAGCGGCGTCGTGAAGCCGGGCGAGATGTAGACCGAGGGCAAGGAAGCTGCCGCTCGCCCAGAGCGTCCGGGATCTGAACGAGCGTGCGAGAGCTCGCGAACCGCGCGTTGGTGCAGCACGTCGCGGTCGCGAACCGGCCACGGGCCGTCTCGGTCAGGGCGAAGAACGTCGCGACCGCGAGCACGAGGAGCAACGCCGTCGCGATGCCAACCGTCCACCCGAACGCGGCCGCGGCGAGGTAGCCCCGAGGATTCCGTTGCCCAGCGACACGGCGCTCTGCAGCGCCTGGCGGATCGAGGTCACACGCCCGGAGATGCCGTACTTCTGGCCCGCCTCGACCATGAGGCCGCCCATCACGGTGCTCGGCGATGACCATGAACGCGTTGGCGCCGAACGCCGTGAGCAGCAGCGGCATGTACGATCGAGGGAACGACGCCCATCAGGAACCAGCACACCGCAGCCAGGCCGGCGCCGAGCAGCATGTAGTGCCGCCGCCGGGTGCCGAAGAGCGGAAACGCGTCGGACAGGATGCCGGCGAGCGGCTTCACGTTCCACGCGAAGGTCGCCACGACCATGAAGGCCGCGAGCGTCTGAGCGTTGAAGCGCAGCTCGTTCTTCAGGAGAAACTGGAGCGGGAGCCGTCCGATGACGCCGGGCTGAGCGATCGTCGTGACGAAAGCGCCGAGCCCGACCATGACGTAGTACTGGCGCAGGGTGAGACCGGTGTCGGGCACCTCAGGATGGTCTGTCGCTTCCAGGGCGACCCCTCCTGTGTCCTTATATCAGGAACCACCAGGCAACCCGCTAGCCGGGCTGCTCAACAAGGCCCAACGTCAGGGGTGAGGCGGCCGGCGATTCGGAAGCGGCTCGGCGCCGTCCGGGTGTGAGCGACGACCAGCTCGGCGGGCGCCGGCTGGATTCCGGTGAGCGGAAGGACGACGGAGCCGTGGGTGACGAGCACCACGTTGCCGCCGGTCGGGCCGGCGTCCCGGCGATATCGCGCAACGCGCGCAGCTGCTCCGGTCTCGGCGCGCGCGGTTGTCGAAGAGGTTGCTCAGAGGCGCCCAGGGTCTCAGCGACGCCGAACGCGAGCCGAGCGGTCTCGAGACAGCGACACCACGGGCTCGAGAGCACGCGGCCGACCGGAATGGCGCGCGCCCTGAACGTGCGCCCCGACGCGCCGCGCGTCCTCGCGCCCCGCGTCGGTGAGGTTGCGCTGCGTCGAGCAGTCGTCGAGCTTGAAGCCCGTCGGATCGCCGACACCCGGCGTCGTCACGGCGTGGCGCATGAGGATGACCTGACCGCCGCCGCGCATCAGCTGCCACAGCGCCTCGTCGGCGACCGCGCGGGAGGGAACCGCGAGCACGAGCGACACGAGTAGCAGGAACAATCGCATCACGAGACTCGGCGTGACGGTGGAGTGTAGCATTGGGGGCGCCATGAGCCTGATCGATCGCCGGGAGCTTCTCCACGGGACGTTGGTGACGGCCGTCCTGGCCGCCGCCGGACCCGTATGGGCCCAGGCGGGCGACTCGACCCGCGCGGCCATGGCGCGCGCGGCCGGCGCGTTCCTCGCCGCGCTCGAACCGGGACAGCGCCGCGCCGCCATGTTCCCGTTCGCGCAGGACGAGCGCATGAACTGGCACTACGTGCCGCGCTCCCGATCCGGCGTCGCGTTCAAGGAGATGTCGGCCGCCGGACGCGCGGCGGCGCACGAGCTGATGAAGACCTCGCTCTCCGGAGTCGGCTACACGAAGGCCGTCAACGTGATGAAGCTCGAGGAGATCCTGCGCCAGCTGGAGACGTTCGGCGGACTCCTGCGCGACCCCGAAAAATACTACGTGAGCGTGTTCGGCGCGCCGGAGGCGTCGGCGCCCTGGGGCTGGCGTCTCGAGGGGCACCATCTCTCGCTCAACTTCACACTCGTGCCCGGCCGTGCCATCTCGGTGACCCCGCGTTCTTCGGCGCCAATCCGGCCGAAGTACCCTCGGGGCCGCAGCGCGGGCAGCGTACGCTCGCCGATGAGCAGGATCTCGCGTTCACGCTCGCGCGTGGTGTCGATCCGAGCCTGCGCGGCCGCCTCGTGATCGCGGCCGACTCCCCGGGCGACATCGTCAGCGGGCCGGGCCGCGCCGACAGCCTCAAGACGCCGGCCGGCATCCCGCTCGGCGAGCTCGGCGCCGAGCAGCGCGCGCTGGCGCTGCGCCTGGTCGAGACGTACGCGCGCAACATGCGAACCGACATCGCCGACGACGAGCTTCGCCGGATGCGTGAGGCCGGCGTCGAGAACGTGCGCTTCGCGTGGGCCGGGCCGATCGACCCGCGGCAGCCGCACTACTATCGCCTGCACGGCCCGACGCTCCTCATCGAGTACGACAACTCGCAGAACCGGGCCAACCACGTCCACTCGGTCTGGCACGATCCGCGAAACGACTTCGGCGTGGACCCGCTTCGCGCCCACTACCAGACGCTCCCACCATCGCCACGCGTGAGGGTCCCATGACCGATCTGGCCGGAGTGATTCCGATCACCGCGCACGCCGTTCCATCCCGACGGCCGCGTCGACGAGGACAGCATCGTCTCGCTCGTCGAGTTCGAGGCCCGCTGCGGCGTGCATGGCCTCAACGTCCTGGGCATCATGGGCGAATTCCACAAGCTGACGGAGCTCGAGCGCCGCCGCGTGGCCGAGGTCTTCATCAAGAGCGCGGCCGGACGGTTCCCGATCGTCGTCGGGACGTCTCACGCCGGGACCGGCGCCTGCATCGAGCTCTCGCAGGCCGCCGAGGCGGCGGGCGCCGCAGCGCTCATGGTCGCGCCGCCACCGGGCCTCAAGGGCGACGGCGCGATCATGGCGCACTACCGGGCGGTGGCGGCCGCGGTCTCGGTGCCCATCGTGGTGCAGGACGAGCCGGTGACGACCGGTGTGATCATGTCGACCGAGCTCCTCGCCCGCATCGCGAACGAGCTGCCGGCGTGCCGCTACGTCAAGCTGGAGGAGCCGCCCACGCCGACGAAGATCACCGCGCTCCGGCGGCTGCCCGGCGGCGACCGGTTCCGGATCTTCGGCGGCATGAACGGCATGTTCTTCTTCGAAGAGCTCTCGCGCGGCGCCGTCGGGATCATGACCGGTGTCGCCGTGCCCGACGTGCTCGTGCGGATCTACGACCTGTTCCGCGCCGGCGACGTCGCCGGCGCCGCCGCGACGTACGACCGGTACGCCTCGCTACATCCGCTACGAGGGCCAGCAGGGGATCGGCCTCGCGCTCCGCAAGGAAGTGCTTCGGCTGCGCGGCGCGATCCAGTCGAGCTACGTCCGGCCGCCCGGCCCGAGTCTCGACGACGTCACGCGAGCTGAGCTCCGGGCGATCCTCGAGCGCAACAAACTCGCTCACCGCCTAGATCGGAGTGGTCATGGCCATCGAGAACGTCAAGGCGCTCACGTTCGACGTCTTCGGCACCGTGGTGGACTGGCGATCGAGCCTCATCCGCGAGGGCGAGGCGCTCGGCAAGAAGAAGGGGCTCGGCGTCGACTGGGCCAAGTTCGCCGACGCGTGGCGCGGGCTCTACCAGCCCGCGATGGACGAGGTGCGCAACGGCCGTCGCCCGTGGACGAAGCTCGACGATCTCCATCGCGAGAGCCTCGACAAGCTCCTGGTCCAGTTCGGCATCAAGGGCCTCTCGGAGCCGGAGATCGATCATCTGAACCGGGCGTGGCATCGCCTGGATCCCTGGCCCGATTCGGTGCCCGGCCTCACGCGGCTCAAGAAGAAGTTCGTCCTCGCGACGCTCTCGAACGGCAACGTCGCGCTCATGGTGAACATGGCCAAGTACGGCGGGCTGCCGTGGGACACCGTGCTCGGCGCCGAGGTTGCGCACCACTACAAGCCCGCAGCCCGAGGCGTACCTGACGACCGCCTCGCTCCTGGGGCTCCAGCCGGGCGAGTGCATGATGGTCGCCGCCCATAACGGGGACCTCGCCGCCGCGAGCGCGGTCGGCCTGCGCACGGCGTTCGTGCCGCGGCCGAGCGAGCACGGACCCGGGCAGGCGAAGGACGTGAAGCCCGCGCGCGAATGGGACGTCATCGCGAGCGACTTCGTCGACCTCGCGGCCCGGCTCGGCTGCTGAGCCTTGCCCGCCGGTCGCGGGGTATCATAGGCGCCACTTTTGCGCGCTGAGCGGCGCCGGGCCGCGAGGCGAGCCCTTCAGAGGAGCTGCACATGGCGAAGATCACCCAGTCCGTAGACCTCGAGCAGCCGCGGCCGCGTGGCCGTGCTGACCGTCGACAACCCGCCCGTCAACGCGCTGAGCCAGCACGTGCGCCAGGGGCTGCACGACGGGATCAAGCAGGCGATCGCCGATAGCGCCGTGCAGGCGATCGTCATCGTCTGCGCCGGCCGCACCGTTCATCGCGGGCGCCGACATCACCGAGTTCGGCAAGCCGCCGATCGAGCCGGGCTCATCGCGGTGCTCGACCTGATCGAGGGCTCGCCCAAGCCGGTCGTGTCCGCGATCCACGGGACCGCGCTCGGCGGCGGGCTCGAGGTCACGCTTGGCCTGCCACTATCGCGTCGGCGTGAAGAGCGCGCGCTTCGGCCTGCCCGAGGTGAAGCTCGGGCATCCTGCCCGGTGCGGGCGGCACCCAGCGGCTGCCACGCGTGGTCGGCCCGCAGAAGGCGCCTGCAGATGATCGTGAGCGGCGATCCGATCGGCGCCGACGAGGCGCTCAAGGTCGGCTTGATCGACGAGATCGTGGACGGCGACCTCACCGCGGCCGGCGTCGCGTTCGCCGAGAAGGTGCTGAACGAGAAGCGGCCGCTCAAGAAGATCCGCGATCTCGACGACAAGATCGCGCCGGCGCGGGGCAAGCCGGAGATCTTCGCCGAGTTCCGGAAGAGCGTCGCGCGCCAGACGCGCGGCTTCCGCGCGCCGGAGAACTGCATCAAGGCGGTCGAGGCGGCGGTGAACCTGCCGTTCGCGGAGGGCATCAAGCGCGAGCGCGAGCTCTTCGTCGAGCTCATGAACTCGCCGGAGTCGAAGGCCCAGCGCTACTTCTTCTTCGCCGAGCGCGAGGCGGCCAAGATCCCCGACGTGCCGGCGGACACGCCGGCCAAGGAGATCAAGAAGGCGGCGGTGATCGGCGCCGGGACCATGGGCGGCGGCATCGCGATGAACTTCGCCAACGCCGGGATTCCCGTCACCGTCGTCGAGATGGCGCAGGACGCGCTCGACCGCGGTCTCGGCATCGTGCGGAAGAACTACGAGGCGACCGCCTCGCGCGGGCGGCTGCACCCAGGCGGACGTCGAGAAGCGGATGGGGCTCATCACCGGCAGCATCGACTTCAAGGCCGCCGCCGACGCCGACATCGTCATCGAGGCGGTGTTCGAGGAGATGCCGATCAAGAAGGAGGTCTTCGCCAAGCTCGACGCGCATCTGCAAGCCCGACGCGGTGCTGGCGACCAACACCTCCACGCTCGACGTCGACGAGATCGCCTCGGCCACGAAGCGGCCCGAGAGCGTGATCGGCACCCACTTCTTCAGCCCGGCCAACGTGATGCGGCTGCTGGAGAACGTGCGCGGCCAGAAGTCGTCGAAGACCACGATCGCCACCGCGATGACCGTCGGCCGTCGCATCGGCAAGGTGCCGGTGCTCGTCGGCGTCTGCTACGGCTTCGTCGGCAACCGCATGCTCCACCAGCGCGGCCTGCAGGCCGAGAAGCTCATCCTCGAAGGCGCCGCGCCGCACCAGGTCGACCGGGTGCTCACCGACTTCGGCTTCCCGATGGGGCCGTTCGCGATGGGCGACCTCGCCGGCCTCGACGTGGGCTGGCGCATCCGCAAGGGACGCGGGGCGAAGGCTCCGGTCGCCGATCGCATCTGCGAGCTCGGTCGATTCGGCCAGAAGACGGGCGCGGGCTACTTCAAGTACGAGAAGGGCGACCGGACGCCGATCCCCGATCCGGAGGTCGAGAAGATCATCGTCGACGTCGCGACGTCGATGGGCATCACCCGGCGCCCCATCGCGCGACGACGAGATCCTGCAGCGCCTGCTCTATCCGATGGTCAACGAGGGCGCCAAGATCCTCGAGGAGAAGATCGCGATCCGCGCGAGCGACATCGACGTGATCTGGGTCTACGGCTACGGCTGGCCCGTCTATCGCGGAGGCCCGATGTTCTGGGCCGACTCGATCGGGACTCAAGCGCGCTGCGCGACCGGCTGCTCGAGTTCAAGAAACAGAGCGGCGACGCCTTCTGGACGCCGGCGCCTCTGCTCGACCGGCTCGCCGAGCGAGGGCAAGAGCTTCACGGGCTAGCGCAGCGCGTCGCGCAGTAACCTCCTGATTTCCCAGGGGACGAGCTCTCGCTCGTCCCCTGACTTACCTTCAGGCCGATGAATCTGCCAAAAAGATCAATTTGAGTTAAAAATGGGGTCTGCTACTACTGGAATAGCCCCATTTTTCGTGTATTGCGTCGGTTTTGAGGTCCTGATGCGTTATCTGACCACGGGTGAGGTCGCGCGCCGGTGCCAGGTGTCGGTGGGCACCGTGAAGAACTGGATCGAGGCCGGTCAGCTCGAGGCGTTCCGGACGCCCGGCCGGCACTTCCGGATTCGTGCGAGCGAGCTCCGCCGGTTCCAGGCCGCGTTCGGGTTCGGTGCCGAGGCGACGAGAGCCCGGGAATCCTGGTGGTCGACGACCAGCAGGATTTCGTCGATCTCGCCGTCGACGCGCTCGAGGATCTCGTCCCCGGCGCGCGAGTCGAGGGAGCGATGCGGCGGCTACGAAGCGCTCCTGAGGATCGGCTCGTTCCAGCCTCATCTTCTGTGCTCGATCTCCGCATGCCCGGGCTCGACGGCTTCGAGGTCTGCCGGCGAGTGAAGGAAGCTCCCGTGACCAAGGCCACGAAGATCGTGCGCCATGACCGGGTTCGACGACGAGCAGGCCGAGCAGCTGGCGATGACCTGCGGCGCCGACGCGTTCGTCATCAAGCGCGCGGGCCTCACGGCGCTCGGTCGTCAGATCAAGGCGCTCCTCGACGCGGACTCCGCGCTCGGCGGCGTGGCCGCGGCGCCGGCGAGCATCCGCGCGAAGGCCGACCGCGCGCGGGCGACGCATCCGGCGCCAGAAGGACGCCAGGGACGCGCCGGTGAGCACCGCCGACGCGCGTAGTCTTCCTGTCGACGTTGCCCGCCGCGACGCCGTGAGCGCCGGCTTGCGCTCGCGGTCGTCCTCGTCTCCGGCGCGATCTTTCTCGCGCTGGCGCCGTTCGCCAGGCGGCCGCTCGGTCCAGGTCTGGGCCTTTCATCCCCGTCTACGAATCGGCGCTCGTCATCAATGATCTGGTCACGGCGATCCTGCTCTTCGGCCAGTTCGCCATCCTGAGATCGCGAGCGTTGCAGATCCTGGCCGGGGCCTACCTGTTCACGGCGTTCATGACCGTCGCCCACGCGCTCACGTTTCCCGGTCTCTTTGCGCCGACGGGCTTGCTCGGGGCGGGTCCGCAGAGCACCGCCTGGCTCTACATGTTCTGGCACGGCGGCTTTCCGCTCCTCGTGATCGCGTACGCGTTCCTCAAGACCTCGGATGCCGAGCCGAGCCGTCCGCCGGGGCGGCCGATCTTCGCGATCCTCGGGACGTCGCGGCGGCGCGCCGTCGTCGCCGGCGCGTTCACGCTCGCTCGCCACCGCGGGCCAGGGCGCTGCTTCCGGCGATCATGCGCGAGAGCCACTACACCGCGTCGATGAGCGCGGTCATCGCGCTCGTCTGGGGGCTGAGCTTCCTGGCCCTCGGCGCGCTCTGGCGGCGCCGGCCGCACTCGGTCCTCGATCTCTGGCTGATGGTCGTGCTGTGCGCGTGGCTCTTCGACATCGGTCTGGCCGTGGTGCTCAACGCCGGCCGATTCGATCTCGGGTTCTACGCCGGCCGGATCTACGGGCTGCTGGCGGCGAGCTTCGTGCTCGTCGTGCTCCTGCTCGAGAACGGGATGCTCTACGCGCGCCTGGTCGAGGCGCACGAGAGCGAGCGCCGCGAGCGCCAGCGCGCGCAGCGAGGCCGAGGAAGGCGCGACGACCGCCAACCGGGCCAAGAGCGAGTTCCTCTCGCGCATGAGTCACGAGCTCCGCACGCCGCTCAACGGCATCCTCGGCTTCGCGCAGCTCCTGGAGCTCGACGCCCAGACGCACGAGCAACGCGACGCGGTCGAGCACATCCTCAAGGGCGGCCGGCATCTGCTCGGGCTCATCAACGAGGTCCTCGATCATCGCGCGAATCGAGGCGGGAAATCCTCGATCTCGCTCCGAGCCAGTCGAGACCGGCGACGTCATCAACGGGGCGCTCGACCTCGTCCGGCCGCTGGCGGCCGCCCGCGGCATCAGTCTCGCGTCGGCCGTCGTCTGGCATGGCCACGTCATGGCCGACCGTCAGCGGCTCCAGCAGGTGTTGCTGAACCTTCTGTCGAACGCGCGTCAAGTACAACCGTCCCGAGGGCGCCGTGACCGTCTCGTGCGAGGACGCCTCCGCGGACCGGTGCCGTATCACCGTTGCCGACTCGGGGCCCGGCATCGCACCGGGCGCATGCACCGGCTCTTCACGCCGTTCGACCGCCTTGACGTGCCGGACGGGGCCGTCGAGGGCACCGGGCTCGGGCTCGCGCTCTCGAAGGGCCTGGTCGAGCTCATGGGCGGGACTCTTCGAGGCCGGAGCACGCTGGGCGTGGGGTCGGCGTTTTCCCTGGAGCTGCCGGTTGCGACGACTCCGGTGTGCGACGTCGCGTGCGCCGGAGGCGAGCGCGCCCGACGCCGACGCGGCGAGCGCGGCGGGATCGGTGCTGTACATCGAGGACAATCCGGCGAATCTGCGGCTGGTCGAGCGCATCGTCACGCGGCGGCCCGGCGTGAGGCTCCTCTCCGCGGTGCAGGGCCGCCGGGGCCTCGAGCTGGCGCGTGCGCATCGGCCGGATGCCATCGTCCTGGATCTGCATCTGCCGGACATCAGTGGGCAGGAGGTGCTCGCCGAGCTGAAAGCGGATCCTGGGACGCGCGAGATCCCGGTCGGTGATCCTGAGCGCCGACGCGACGCCGAGCCAGACCGCCCGTCTCCTGCGAGAAGGCGCTCACGCCTATCCTGACGAAACCGCTGTCGGTCGCCGAATTTCTCGGCGTGCTCGACGAGCTGCTGGCGCGAGCGGTGAGATAGCCATGGGCAAAGCAGACCCGGCCCAGGCTCGGATCCTGGTCGTCGACGATGAGCCGGCAAACGTGCGGCTCCTCGAGCGCATGCTGGCCGAGGCCGGCTACCGGCACGTCAAGAGCACCACGGACTCGCGTCAGGTGATCGCGCTCTACGGCGAGCTCCAGCCCGATCTCATCCTGCTCGACCTGATGATGCCGCACCTGGATGGGATCGCGGTCATCCAGCAGCTGCACGATTCCCGAAGACGTCTTCCTGCCGATCCTGGTGCTCACGGCCGACGCGACCAGCGACGCGAAGAAGCGCGCCCTCGAGGCCGGCGCCAAGGACTTCCTGACGAAGCCGTTCGACCGCCTCGAGGTCATGCTGCGGATTCGCAACCTCCTGGACACGCGCCGCCTCTACCTCGATCTCGACCGCCACAACCGCTCGCTCGAGCAGATCATCGCCGAGCGTACGCAGCGCCTGGTGCAGAGCGAGAAGGTCGCGACGATGGGCTCCTCTGCTCGCGGGCGTGGCGCACGAGCTCAACAACCCGCTCGCGATCGTGATGGGACAGGCGCATCTGCTCCGCAGCGGGGCGCGCGAGCCTGCGCTGGTCCAGCGCGCCGAGAAGATCCTCGCCGGCGCCGACCGCTGCGCGCGGATCGTCCGGAACTTCCTGGCGCTGGCGCGCCAGCGGCCGCCGGAGCGCGCGACGGTGGCGCTGAACTCGATCGTCGAGGAAGCCGTCGAGCTGCTCGGCTACGACCTGCGCACCAGTAACGTCGAGGTCACCCTGGATCTGGGCGACGACCGTGCCGGTGATCTGGGCCGACGGCCACCAGATCCATCAGGTCGTCGTGAACCTCGTGGTCAACGCGATCCAGGCGATGCGCCCGATGGACACGCAGCGCCGGCTCGCGATCAGGACCCGGACGACGGGCGAGCCGACCCGAGTCTTCATCGAGGTGAAAGACAGCGGACCCGGCATCTCCGCCGCCGTTCAGGCGCGGATCTTCGAGCCCTTCTTCACGACCAAGCCCCAGGGCGAGGGACCGGGCTCGGCCTGTCGCTCTGCCGGCGCACGCTCGAGGAGCACGGCGGCACCATCACGGTCGAGAGCGAGGTCGGGCACGGCGCGACGTTCCGGCTCGAGCTGCCGGTGGTGGCGCGCCCGACGCCGGCCGTCGAAGCGGCGGCGCCGCGATCGTTGACCGCCGATCGCCGGGAAGGCGATCTTGATCGTCGACGACGAGGCCGACATCGCCGCCACCCTGGCCGAGGCACTGCAGGGCGACGGGCATCAGATCGGGATCGCGGACAACGGCGCGATGGCCCTCGAGATGCTCGGCGAGCGCGCGTACGATCTGGTTCTCCAGCGATACCGAAGATGCCCAGGCTCGACGGCGAGCACTTCTACGCCGAGGTCGAGCGGCGGTTCCCGCATCTGCGGCACCGCATCGTCTTCGTCACCGGCGACATTCTCAACCGCGAGAAGCGCGCGTTTCTCGAGCGCACCGGCGCGCCGCACGTGCTGAAGCCCTTCGACTTGCCCGAGGTCCGGCAGCTCGTCCATCGCATGCTGATCGAGCCCGGAGCCGAGCCGCGTCCCGAGGGTTCCTGGGCTCCAGCTAGATCGACCCCGTTCACGATCCTGGTCGTCGACGACGACGCGCTCGTCCTGAGCACGCTCACCGAGCTTCTGCGGGCTCACGGCCACCGAGTCCTCGAGGCCACGAAGGGACGCGACGGGCTCGAGCTGGCGCGGGCCGAGCGTCCCCGACCTGATCCTGGTCGACTATCACATGCCCGAGATGGACGGCCTGGCGGTGGTCGGTGCGCTGAAGTCCGACGCCGCGACGCGGGCATTCCCACGGTCGCGTTCACGTCCGGCACCGCCGCCGAGGCGAACCAGCTCGTGAGGGCCGGCTGCATCGGATTCATCCCGAAACCGTTCGAGCCGGGGACCCTGCCCGAGCTCGTCGCCCAGTTTCTGCGGGCCACGGTCGCGCGCGATCGGCGAGCCGCGGCGCTGCCGCCGAGGAGCCGCCCCGCGACCGCTACTGATCCACGACGTCCATCCAAAATTGTCAGGTTTTGCCAATCAGGCTTGGGAACCCTGCGCGCCTGAGCCGCAAGTTGCCGAGAACCTTCGATCGGGAAGCCCGGCCAAATCCGGAATCGTGTGGCACTCGCCGTGCTTCACAGCATCTTAAAGAGGAACGCATGGAACAGCGGGGCACGATCGGGGCTCGGGCGCGCGGTGGGAGATGAAAGTCACCTGCGCCTGGTGTCAAAACGAGGGGCAGCCGGCCATCCTGGAGAGCGGGCGCCGCTCGACAACCCTGCTGAGACCCACGGGATCTGCCGCCGCCACACCGTCGACCTCCTCAACCGGATGCCCTCGCGCTCGTTCCCGGGAGTTCGCCTCCTGCTCGTCGTCGGCGCCAAGGAGACCGCCCTCTACGAGCATCTGCAGCGCGAGCTGGCGGGCGTGAAGCGGTGTGAAGGTCATGCTGGACCGGCGCCGGGGCGACCGCCAGGAGGAAGAGCAGACCGTTGCCGAGGAGCATCACGGGCTCGACCGGCGGATCCGCCAGGCGAAGTCTCCGCCCTGGGTTACACGATCATCCGGTTCGGCAAAGACTAGACGCCCGCGGCGCTCGAGCACGCGCTTCACGAGCACGTGGCGCTGGATCTTCCCGGTCGGCGTGAACGGGAGCTCGTCGAAGATCTCGATCGTCTCCGGCAGCTTGTACGTCGCCACCCCGATCCTTGAGATAGCCGACCACCTCGTCGAGCGCGATGGTCTGTCCGGGACGCGGGATCACGCAGAGACAGTTGCGCTCGCCGAGCCGCGAATCGGGCACCCCGACGATGGCGGCGTGCAAGATCTTCGGATGGGTATAGAGAATCTCCTCGATCTCGCGCGGAAAGAACTTCTTGCCGCCGCGGTTGATCATCTCCTTGAGCCGCCCGACGATCTTCACGTTGCCGGCACCGGTCGAACTGCCCGAGGTCGCCGGTGCGAAACCAGCCGTCGCTGGTGAAGAGCTCGGCGTTCGCCGACGGATTCTTGTGGTAGCCGAGGTGGACCGACGGCCCGAGCGCCGCGATCTCTCCCTCCGCGCCGGCCGCGACGTCGCGCCCCGACTCGTCGATCAGCCGGAGCCCGAGGCCCGAGGAGACGGTGCCGACCGTCCCGGTGACCGCCTCCGGGTCGTCGTCGAGCCGGGTGTACGTGTGAAAGCCCGTCTCGAGCATGCCGTAGAGCTCGATCAGGTGGCCGTGCATGCGCGCCCGGAACTCCTGAATCGTCTCGATCGGACACGAGGCGCCGCCCGTGATGATCACGCGCAGCGACGACAGGTCGAAGCGCTCGAGCTCGGGGTCGTTCAGCATCGCGATGATCGACGCCGGCGCGGTCGGGATGTAGGTCACGCGCTCGCGCTGGATGAGCTCGAGGCGCGGCGCGGGCGCTGAACTGGTCGAGCAGGACCGCCCGCGCTCCCGCCATCACGGTCTGCACGAGCGTCAGGTAGCCCCAGTTGAGGCCGAGCGGTAGATAGATCAGGAAGACCTCGTCCGGGGAGACACCCATGTCGGCGTTCAGGGTCCGGCAGGTCGAGAGCGTGGTGTTGTGGCTGTGGATCACGCCCTTGGGGTTGCCGGTGGTGCCCGACGTGAACGCCATCCGCATGACGTCGTTCGCGCCCTGGCCGGCGCCGGGCGGAGGTACGGCGGCGGCGTTCTCAACGAGCGCGTCCAGGGACACGAGGCCCGACGTCGCGCCGCCGGACGGGCTCCCGAGGACACAGACCGCCTTGAGATCGGGCAGGCCGGGGCGCAGCTCGCCGATCATCTTCACGTAGTCGAAGCTCTTGAAGCGCGCCGGGCAGACGAAGGCGCGGCTCTCCGAGAAGCGCAGGATGTAGTCGACCTCGCGGCTTCGAAAATCCGGCCCGATCTGGTTCGCGACCGCGCCCAGACGCTCCAGGGCAAAGAACACGTACGCGAACTCCACCCAGTTCGGCAGCTGGATCGTGACGACGTCTCCCGAGCCGATGCCGAGTGCCGCGAATCCCGCCGCGACCCGGTCGACTCGCGTCTTGAGCTCGGCATAGGTGACGCGGCGTCCACGGTCGACGATCGCGATCCGATCGGGATGCGCCGCGGCCCGTGCGGACAGGGATCGCGTAGAACGTCTCGGAGCCCCAGTGCCCCGACTGCTGGTAGCGCGCGATGAGATCGTCCGTGAGCCGCGTCGCGAACTTCATGGCGATGCCTCCAGCCTCTCCATCATCCGCCGAGGTAGGCGGCCTTGACGTGCGGGCTCTCGCGAGCGCTGGCCGCGGGGCCGCTCAGCACGATCCGGCCGGTCTCCATCACGTAGGCGCGGGCCGCGACGGCCAGCGCCATGCGCGCATTTTGCTCTACCAGCAGGACCGCGACCTTCCGCTCGCGGTTGATCGACTCCACGATGGTCCGGATCTCGCGCACGATCAAGGGGGCCAGGCCGAACGATGGCTCGTCGAGCACGAGCATGGTCGGGCTCGACATCAGCGCGCGGCCGATCGTGAGCATCTGCTGCTCGCCCCCGCTGAGCGTGCCCGCGAGCTGGCGGCGCCGCTCGCCGAGCCGCGGGAATCGCTCGAGGACCTCGGCCAGCGTGCGCTCGATGGCCTGTCCGTCGCGCCGCCGGTAGGCGCCCATCCGGAGGTTGTCGAGGACCGTCATCTGCGGGAAGAGCCGCCGACCTTCCGGCGCGTGCAGAGCCCGAGCGTGACGATGCGGTGCGCGCGCCACCGCGAGATGTCGACCCCGCGGAAGACGATCCGCCCGCCGCTCGGCCGCACCAGTCCCGACAGCGCGCGCAAGGTCGAGGTCTTGCCGGCGCCGTTGGGACCGATGATCGCGACGATCTCGCCTTCCTGCACGGTGACCGAGACGCCGTCGACCGCGGCGACGTTTCCGTAGTGGACGGAGAGATCGGTCAGCTCAAGCACCCGGCTCCTCCGCGCCCAGATAGGCCTCGATGACCGCGGCGTTCGTCTGGATCTCGCGCGGCGTGCCCTCGGCGATGCGCACGCCGTGATCGAGCACGGTCACGGTGTCGCAGACCCCATGACCGCCCGCATGTCGTGCTCGACGAGGAGCACGGTGATGCCCTGCTCGCGCAGCCGTCTGAGCACGGCGGTCGTCTCCGCCTTCTCCTGATCGGCGAGCCCGGCGAGCGGCTCGTCGAGGATGACGAGCTCGGCGCCGGTGGCGAGCGCCATCGCGAGCGCCAGCGCCTTCTGGTCGCGGTGTGGAAGCTGGCCGGCCACCTGGCTCGCGACCGCGCCGAGCCCGAGCGACGCGAGGAGTGCCCGCCCCGTTCGTGGGCGCGGCGCTCGCGCTCGCGATAGGCGCCGGACCACGCGAGCGCCGGCACGAGCCCGGGGGCCGCCAGCAGGTGGGCGCCGACGAGCACGTTCTGGAGCACGGTGTACTCGCGAAACAGCGCCGTCGCCTGGAACGTCCGCGCGACGCCGCGACGGCAGATGTCCGAGGGGCGCAGGCCGGAGATCCGCTCGCGCTTGAACCGGATCTCGCCCGCCGTGAGGGGAATGACGCCGGTAATCAGATTGAAGACCGTGCTCTTGCCGGCGCCGTTGGGACCGATGAGGCCGTGGATCGATCCGGACGCGACCGTCATGGTGAGGTCGGCGACGGCCTGCAACCCGCCGAAGCGCCGGGAGACGGAGCGCAGCTCAAGGAGCAAGGCCGGCTCCCGTGGGCGCGGGCGCCCGTCGCCGCGGTCTGCGGAGGAAGCGACGGACGGCGCCCGGAAGCGCCACGAGTCCCTCGGGCGCGAAGAGCATCGTCAGGATGAGCACGGCGCCGAAGACGAGGATCTCGTAGTGGTGGAGCTCACGGAGGAGCTCGGAGGCGAGGGTCATGACGATCGTGCCGACGACCGGCCCCCACACGCTGCCGGTGCCGCCGATCACCGCGAAGACGACGAGCAGCACCATCGGCTCCAGGCCGAAGTCACTGGAGTGCAGGACCTGGCGGTAGTGCGCGAAGAAGACGCCGGCGAGCCCGGCCACGAAGCTGCCGAGCACGAACGTCGTCAGCTTGTAGCGGAAGACGTTCACGCCGAGCGTCTCCGCGACGAGATCGGCCTGGCGGATCGCGCCCGCCGTGAGGCCGAACCGCGAGTAGTCCAGACGCACGAAGGCCAGCACCACGACGACACTGATCACCGCCATGAGCCAGTAGAGCGCGAGCTTACTGTCGAAGACCAGGCCGAGCAGGCGGCCGGGCTTCGGAATGCCGACCAGCCCCGAGGGGCCGCCGAACAGCCCTTCGAAGAAGTTGTTGAAGAAGAGCCGCACGACTTCGGAGAACGCGAACGTGATGAGGAAGTAGTAGGGGCCGCTCACGCGCAGCGCCACGCTGCCGATCGGCACGGCCAGCAGGGCCGCCACCAGCGCGCCGATCCAGAGCGTGGCCCAGAACGACAGCCCGACCCGGGTCACGAGGAGCGCCGACGCGTAGGCGCCGATCCCCATGAACGAGATGTGCGCCATGTTGATCTGGCCGGTGCTGACCTGTAGCCGAAAGCTCATCGTCAAGGTGAGGTTCATGAGGATCGTGGTCGCGACGTCCAGGTAGTAGGAGTCGCGGGTGAGCAGGGGCAGCACCGCCGCCGCCACCGCGATCAGCGCCACGCCCGCCGCGGGCGCCGGCGGCGCTACGCTCCACCGACGAGCCCACGCGGCCGCACGAGCAGGACCACGATCACCATGAGAAAACCGAGGATGTTGACGGCGGCGCTGCCCATGAAGAGCGCGCCGAGACCCTCGACGCCGCCCAGGAGCAGGCCGCCCAGGACGGCCCCCGGCAGGCTGCCCATGCCGCCGACGATAATAATGATGAACGCCTTGACGACCGGCAGCGCGCCCATCGCCGGGCTCACCGCGAAGAGCGGGGCCAGCAGGCCGCCGGCGCCGCCGGCGAGCGCGCAGCCGACACCGAAGCCGAGGGCGGAGACGGCGTCGATGTTGACGCCCTGGAGCGCGGCGGCGTCCGGATCCTGGGCCGACCGCGCGCATGGCGCGGCCGGGCCGGCTCAGACGCAGGAACAGGTAGAGCCCGACGATGAGCACGATCGCGGTGAGGCTCACCACGATCCGCTCGACCGACATCACCAGCCCGAACACGCGCACGACTCCCGAAAACGCGGACGGCACGGGCTTGTCGAGGACGCCGAACCCGAGCTGCGCACCGGCCTGCATGACCCACAGGAGCCCGAGCGACACGATGAACGCGTTGAGTGCCTTGCCGCGCAGGTCGTGGAAGATCAGCCGCTCGGCGACCACGCCCGCGATGCCGACCGTGACGATCGCCAGCACGAGCGTCGCGAAGTAGTTCAGGCCGAAGAGCGCGTAGACGTAGTAGGTGACGTAGCCCCCGAGCATGTAGAACTCGCCGTGGGCGAAGTTGATGATCTCGAGAATGGAGAAGATGAGGGTGAGGCCGAGGGCGACCAGCACGTAGGCCATCGCCAGGCCGAAGCCGTTGAGCAGCGCCTGGACGAGGAGCTCGATCGACACGAGTCGCCCGCGGCCTCTAGCGAGCCGAGTCCCTCATTTCTTCAGTGCGGCCGGCAGCACTTGAGCGATGTCGACCACCTTGCCGTCGCGGACCTCGCTGATGACCATCGGGTACAGGAACTGCCGATCGATGCCGTACGTCTCCTTGCCGCCGAGGACCAGCTTGCCCCACACGGTGTCGAAGGGCTTCTGGGTCAGCGCGGCCAGCACCTTGTCGGTCTCGAGCGAGCGCGCGTCCTGCATGGCCTTGGTGATCACGTCGAAGGCCGCGTAGTTGGCGATGGCGATCACGCCGGGCACTTCCTTGTAGCGCTTCTCGTACTCCTCGCCGAACCGGCGCACGGTCTGGCTGACGAAATCGCTCTTCACGTTGATGTTGAGCGGGCTCCACACGCCCTCGGCCGCTTCCTTGCCGGCGACGCCGATGATCGTGAACGGGTTGGTCCCGGCGGTCCAGCCCTTGGCGCCCTTGAAGCCGAGCTCGCGCGCCTGCTTGAGGATGAGCCCGCCCTCGCCGGCCGGCGCCGCGGCGACGTCGAGCATGTCGGGTTTGGTCGCCAGGAGCTTGGTGAGGATCGGGTAGAAGTCCTTGGTGCCGCGCTCGTAGTACTCGTCGGCGGCGACCTCGAAGCCGAGGCCCTTGAGCGCCTTGACGACCGCGGTGTTGGTGTCCTTGCCGCTGGTGTCGTTGGGCGAGATGAGCGCCACGCGCTTGATCTGAGGGTGCTTTTCCTTCACCCAGCGATAGAACGGATCGGCCACTTCCCACTGGCTCAGCATCGCCCGGAACGAGTACGGCTTGTCCGGGCCGAGGTTGGCCGTTCCCCAGCACACGAACGAGAACAGGACCTTCTCGGGCTCCGTCACGGTCTGGACGGCGTTGCAGGTGGCGCCGACCGCGTTGCCGATGATGTACTTCACCTTGTCCTGGAACACGAGCTTGTTGGCCGCGGTGGCCGCGTCCGCCGCGAGCGCCTTGTGGTCGTAGCTCACGATCTTGATGTGATAGACGTCGTTGCCGACCTTGAGGCCGCCGGCCTTGTTGATCTCGTCGGCCCTCATCTCGGCGCCGCGCACCAGCTCCACGCCGTACGACGCGGCGCCGCCGCGAGAGCGGCCCCAGCACGCCGATCGTGAGCGTCTTGTCCTCGGCCGCGCCGCGCGTCGCGGCTGCCGGCGGCTGCCACGAGCGCGACCATGGCGATGGTCGCGATGCTCGCTCGGATCCTCATCGTCGCTTCCTCCTCGTTGAAGAGCATCGGGATGACGTCCTCGGCGCGGCGCGCGGCGCGCGTTCGCTCCGGGCTCCCGCGCTCGACGGGAGCGCGACGAGTCTCGCGCGGTCGGCGACCGTATTCAAGCCCCGCCGCGGCGGGCGCCGCGTCTTGACGTGCTCACGAGGCCCACTGATAATCCGCGCGTGGCGATCTCGGCCGGACCGCGAGGAGCCTTTCAAGACGAGGTGCTGGTCCGAGCTCCCGTGCTCCGGCCGCGTCGCTCGGGCGCCCTTCGGCAGGAAGCGTGGCTCGCCTGGAGCCTGCTGAGTCCGGCGCTGCTGGTCATCCTGTTCCTCGTCGCGTACCCCTTCTTCTCGGCGATCTATCTGAGCCTGCAAGACAAGATGGTCGGCGCGCCCGGCCGCTTCGTCGGCCTCGATAACTACCTGGACCTGTTCCGCGACGACGTGTTCCTGCGGACCGCGTGGAACAGCGTGCTCTACACCGCGGTCGCCGTCGGGATCAAGTTCGTGCTGGGCCTCACGATGGCGCTCATCCTCGACCAGCCGCGCCGCTTCAACAACGTCTTCCGCACGCTCCTGTTCGTGCCGTGGGCGGTCCCGGTCGTCATCGTCGCGCTGAACTGGCGGTGGATCTTCGACGATCTGAGCGGATTCCTGAACAACTTCCTGATCACGTTTCACCTCACGAGCGACATCATCTCGTGGCTGGCCGATCCGCGACTGGCGATGGGGTGCGTGATCGCGGTGGTGGTGTGGGCGGGCACCCCGTTCTACTCGATGACGTTCCTGGCCGGCCTGCAGGCGATTCCCAGGAGCTCTACGAGGCGGCGGAGCTCGACGGCGCGTCGACGATCCAGCAGTTCTTCTTCGTCACGATCCCGCGGCTGAAGACGGTCTTCCTGACCACGGTGATGCTGTCGACGATCTGGACCGCCACCAATCTGCAGTTCGTGCTGATCCTGACGCGCGGCGGCCCCGCGAGCCGCACCGAGATCTTCCCGCACCTCGCGTACACGACGGCGCTCGGCGCCCGCCGGCTCGGCATGGGCGCGGCGATCTCGCTGGTGTTCTTCCCGGTGCTCGTCGTCCTGATCGTGCTGCTCACGCGCCGCATGCTGCGTCCGGCCGACGAGTAGGCGATGGCGCGGACGACGTCAGGCTCGCAGCGCCTCCTGAAGTGGGTCGGCAACGGCCTGCTCGCGGTGCTCCTCGTCTGGACGCTCCTGCCGTTCTACTGGATGATCGCGACCTCGCTCAAGGCCGACCGCGAGATCTACGGGTTCGAGGCGACGCTCTACCCGCACCGGCCGACGCTCGCCGCGTACGGCCGGCTGTTCCGCACGACGCCGTTCGTCGAAGTACGTGCGCAACAGCACGATCATTGCCGTCGGCAATACCTTGTTGTCGCTCGTGCTCGGCTGCCTCGGCGCCTACGCGCTGGCTCGGCTCCGTTTCCGGGGCGCGCGCTGATCGCCCGGGGACTCGTCGTCACCTATCTGGTGCCGCCGGCGCTTCTCTTCATCCCGCTCTTCTCGGTGCTGTCGATACTCCGGCTCATCGACACGCACCAGGGGCTGATCCTCACGTACCTGAGCTTCTCGGTGCCGTTCTCGACGTGGCTCTTGATGGGTTACTTCCGCTCGGTCCCGCTCGAGCTCGAAGAGGCCGCGCTGGTCGACGGCTGCAGCCGGCTCGGCAGCCTCATCCGCGTGATCCTGCCGATGTCACTGCCGGCTCTCGCGGTCGTGACGTTCTTCGCGTTCACGCAGTCGTGGAACGAGTTCCTCTACGCCAACGTGTTCGTCAACAGCGTCGAGGTCCGGACCATCACAACGGGGCTCTCGCTCTTCGTCGTGGAGGACGTGTTCTTCTGGGGACCGATGATGGGCGCGTCGTTCCTGAGCACGCTGCCGCCCCTCATCATGTATCTGATCTTCCAGCGCTGGGTCGTCAAGGGTCTCACGCTCGGCGCCGTGAAAGGGTAGGAGGGCCGCATGAACGCGATCAATCGACGCGAGGTGCTGAAGCTGGCGGGGGCCGCGGGTGTGGCGGCGACGAGCCCGTGGTGGCGGGTCGGCAAGAGTCACGCGCAGCGGGCGAAGAAGCTCGTCTACTGGCACCTGCCGAACTTCACGCCGCTGGCCGACCAGATCCAGAAGGATCAGGTCTACGAGTTCGCCAAGCAAGCCGGGCTCAAGGAGTCCGAGGTGGAGTATGCGGTCGTCGCCAACGAGCAGGCCACCGCCAAGCTCGCGGCCTCGATCGAGGCCGGCAACCCGCCCGACGTCATCCGCCTCTACGAATCGAACGTGCAGTTCTACGGATCGCAGGGCCATCTGATCGACGTCACCGATCTCGTCGCCAAGATGCGCCGCGAGCCCAAGGGCATCTTCGAGTCGAGCATGACGGCGGTCATGTACAAGGGCGCGCGCTCGGCGTGCCGCTGGCCGTGAATCCGTGGCCCGTTCACGCGCGGCTCGATCTGCTCGAGCAGGCCAAGGTCGAGTACCCGAAGACGTGGGACGAATTCATCGAGACGAGCAAGAAGATCCAGGCGCCGCCGCGCCTCTATGCCTTCGGAATGTGCCTCGGGCTCGTCGGAGGACACGACCGACAACGTGATGAACCTGCTCTGGTGTTACGGCGGCAAGATGGTCGAGGCCGACAACAAGACGGTCGTGATGAACTCCGCCGCGAACGTGGCCGGCGTGAAGGTCATCGAGGCCATGTTCAAGACGCACAAGATCATCCCGCAGGGCGCGATCGCGTGGGACAACTCGGGCAACAACAAGGCCTACCAGTCCAAGCAGGCGGCGTTCGTGATGAACCCGTCGAGCGTCTACGCCTACCTCGATTCGAACGACAAGGATCTGCAGAAGGTCACCGGGCTCTTCCCGGTGCCGGCCGGCCCCAAGGGCACCGTCAATCAGATCGACACGTGGTCCTACGGCGCGTTCAAGAAGAACCCGTACCCGGATCTCGCGCGCGGGCTCATCGACTACTTCATGCAGCCCGCCAACTACGACAAGATCATCCAGTCGACCGGCGGGCGCTGGGTGCCCGTCTACAAGCGCCTGTTCGATTCGCCGTTCTGGCGCGAGAAGCCGGAGTTCAAGCACTTCATCAATATGGCGGAGACCGGCGTGCCGGTGAGCTATGCGGGCGCGCCGACGCCGGCGGCGGGTGAGGTGCTCAATACGCACGTGATCCCGAAGATGATCCAGCGGGTGCTCGTCGACAACTGGGAGCCGGGCAAGGCGCTGGAGGAGTGCGACAAGCGGATCGTTGAGATTTACTCGAGGTTTAACAAGGCGTGACCGCAGGCGGCCGATAAGGCCCATCTGCTTCGTCGGCGGCTTCGGCCCTCCCTGCGACGTATGCGGCATACGTCTCAGTCGGGCCGCAGCCGCCTCCTCGCATCTGGGCCCTTCTCGGCCGCCTGCTCACCTCGCGATCGGTTGCCGGTTCTCCGTGCACGTCGCTTGCCGGTTAGCGCATAGCTTTGCGGCCTGCTGACTCGTGGTTCGTGCGGCTCGCTGCGAAATCGCGATCGACGGTGCGGGGATCGCTTTAGCCGCTGAGGCCGTGGATCAGGTCGGCGCCTACTTCGACGGTGAGGGACGAGCCGGCGAAGTCTTTCGTGCGGTCGATGGGTTGGGCGAGTGCCGCCGAGGTGCTTGGCGAGGAAGGCTTCGGTGACCGCGCGGAAGGCGATCTGGTTCTTCGGCTTCGAGAAGCCGTGGCCCTCATCGGGAAAGACGACGTACGTCACCGGCACGTTGCGGCGCTGCAGCACCGCCACCATCTGCTCGGATTCGGCGCGGGTCACGCGCACGTCCTCGAGACCCTGGACGATCAGGATCGGCCGGAAGGCGCGATCGATGTGCGTCAGGGGCGAGCGCTCGCGGAGAAACGCCCGACCTTCTTCGGTGTCCGGATCGCCGAGGCGGTTCTTCCAGACGCTGAACGATCGGACCCCAGTAGGGCGGGATCGCCGCCATGAAGGTCATTAGATTTGCGATGCCATAGATGTCGACGATGCACGCGAAGACTTCCGGTGTCTTGGTGGCCGCGGTGAGCGCCGCGTAGCCGCCATAGCTCCCGCCGTAGAAGCCGACCCGCTTGGGGTCGGCGATGCCGCGCGCGACCGCCCAGTCGACGCCGGCGATCAGGTCGTCGTGCATCTTGCCGCCCCACTCGCGGTCGGCGGCGGTCACGAAGGCTTTGCCGAAGCCGGTCGAGCCTCGGTAGTTGATGCTCAGGACCGCGTAGCCGCGATTGGCGAGCCACTGGTGAGTCGGATTGAATCCCCATTCGTCCCGGAGCATACGGCCCGCCGTGGATCACCAGCACCATCGGCACGTTGCGCGCGTCCGGGGCCGGGCGAGTCAGATAGCCCTGGAGCTTCAGGCCGTCTCGCGCCGGGAAGGTCACCGGCTCGAGCGGCCGCAGTGGCACGCCGTCGAGACTCCGCCGCGCCTTGAAGAGCGGGCGCACCCGGCGCGTGGCTCGATCGTAGAGCGTCCACTCCGGGCTCGCGGCGTCGTGCTGCACGAGGACCATGACCCGGCTCGCGTCGGCGCTGAGGCCGACCAGGTCGACGTCGCCCGACGTCGACGACTGGATCGCTTTCAGGTCCGCGGCGAAGCTCGGGTCCACTGGCTGCCATCGCCGGCGATCGACCATCGCCGCCGCCGCGAGCGGCTTTCGGGTGATCCGGTGGAGCAGCACCTTCGTGACGTCCGCATCGGGATCCTGGGCGATCACGCGCGCGCGGCGCGTCGCGCACGTCGACAGCCATGAGCGCCGCCTTGTCGCGGTCTCGCGCATCGAAGAGATAGAGGGTCTTGCCATCGGCGCTGAAGTCGAGCAGCCGGGTGGCATCGACCTCGCTGCGGGCGATCGACATGAAGGGCATCCAGGTTCCGCTCGGCCGACGCTCGAGCACCTCGACGCTGCCGTCCTTGAGGAATCGGATGCCGAGCCGTAGCTGGAACGAGCTGTCGGTGACGAGCCACGCGAACCGGTGGTTCTCGTACAGGAGCGTAGACTTTCCGGTCACGACGTCGATCTGGAAGAGGTCGAGGAACTGCTTCTCGCGCTCGTTGTGGCATGAAGAGCATCTCGCGCGGGAAGCGCTGGCTGACCTCCTGCACCCACGCGCGCACGCCGCGCGGAGGCGTCAGCGGAACGATCGTGCCGTCGTGGATGTCGACGCTCGACGCGCGCCAGTTCTCGTCGCCGTCGCGCTCCTCGAAGAAGACGACGTGCCGGTTCGTGTACGCCCACTGGAAGAAGAAGCCGATCGGGCGTTCGGTCACCCGGGTGACGGGTCGGGCGGCGCGGAGATCGTCGATTGGCGCCACCCAGAGGTTGCGCACGCCGTCGACCGGGGCGATGTACGCGACCCGGGCGCCGTCGAACGAGAGCTGAGCCCAGGCGACATCCGGATCGCCGAAGAACGTCTCGCGCGGAACGAGCTGGCGAGCGCTCGCCGGTTGGGAGCGCGCCGGCCGCGGAAGCAAGAGCCCGGCGGTCGCCGACGCGGCCCCAGCGAGAAAGTGCCGACGGGACGACGGGATCGCGGTCATCCAGGCCTCCTCCGTGAGATCGGAACGCTAGCACACCTTCCGGGCGGCCGGGTCGCCGGAACCGCGTGCCCCGGCCGGGGGTTACGAGTAAGATCCGAGGGAGCGATCCTATATCAAGGAGGAGCCATGTTCACCACACGCGCCGTGAGCCGGATTCTCGTCCTGAGCGCGCTCGCCGTCCTGGTCCTGACCAGCGCGGCCGTCGCCCTGGAGGCCGGGCAGAAAGCGCCCGACTTCGCCCTCAACGGGACTGACGGCAAGCCGGTCAAGCTGTCGGACCTGACGGCCAAGGGGCCCGTCGTCATCTATACCTTCATCGCCGCGTTCACCCCGACGTGAACCAAAGAGCTTGCCGGCTTCGAGGCTGCGCTGCCGCAGTTCGAAGCCGCCGGCGCCCAGGTCGTGGGCGTTAGCACTGATCACCACCTCGCGCTCGCCGCGTGGCAGAAGGATCAGCACTCCAAGCAGCTCCTCCTTCGGATTTCCGCCGACAGATGCTGCCGGCGTACGGTGCCATGGAGATGAACGAAGCCAGCCCGGTCTACCGCTATGCGAAGCGGGCGTACTTCATCATCGACAAGACGGGGACCATCAAGTACGTCAAGGTCATGGACAGTCCGCTGAATCTCCTCGAGCCGGCCGAAGTGCTGGCGGCCGTGAAGGCCGCGAACTTGTCGATGAAATGAGGACCGCTCCATGAAAGCGATTCGCCTCGGCCTCCTGCTCGGTCTGATTGCGACGATGAGCGCGGCGTGCGCGGAAACCGGCGCCGCGCCTCCTCTCAGCATGACGGCCACGACCTTGACGGCAGGCTGGGAGCAGCACTTCGTTCGAGTGGACGGCGACCGAGCAGAGCCAGAGCTCGCGCAAGGTCGCCGGCTACGTCTACAACCGCAACGGGAGTTCGCCACCAGCCTTCGCGTGCTCGCGCAGGCGGTCGACTCCGGTGGGGCGGTGGTGGGCCAGCGGATCGCGTACGTGCCCGGAGGCGTGGGCGGCTTCGGGCGCGCACACTTCGAAGTCCCGAGCTTACCGGCGACCGCCAGCTACCGGCTCAGCGTGTGGGACTACACCTGGTTCCAGGCCGATGGCACGCAGATGTGAGCTCCGCGCCGGTGAGCGTCTAGGCCGGCGGCTTCGCCGCGGGGCCCTGGGGCTGACGAATCAGCTCCACGGGCCCCCGCGGCTCCCAGCTCATCTGCGCCGTTCCAGCTCCCGCCAGCCGGTTCTCGTCGAGCCGGGTCAGGCTGATCCACCCGCCGTTGACGGTCGCGGGCTCGAGCACCAGGGTGAGCCGTCCGTTCGAGCTGCCGAGTCGCCCCTGCACGTTGACCGAGACCATCTCGTTGCGGATCGCGACGCTCAGGATGCCGGACACGCCCGGCAGATCTCGCCCGAACACCTGCCAGGGACCGACTGAAACGCCGCCGATCGGCTCGGCATCCCGCTGATCGAGGATGACGAGCGTCAGGGGAGCCCCGCCCCAGGTGCCGTTCCAGGTTCCGCGCAGGTCCGGCATCATCCCGACCGGCGTCGTCAGCGGAGGGGGCGGCGTCCCGCAGGCGAAGAATGACACGGCGGCCACGGCCAGAACCCCGGCCCACCACAGCTTCATCGAGTCGAATATACTCGCCCCCGAAGCGACTGACCCTGATCGTCATTCGAATGGAGAGGCACATGCGCGCACATCGATATGGCGCGGCCGTGATGCTGACGTTGCTGCTCGTGATGCTGGGATCGATCCAGGACACTGCCGCGCAGGCGGCGCCGGCCGGAGACGTCATCGTGGCCTGGCACGTGACCATCGCGCCGACCTGGTTCGATCCGTCCACGGCTCCGCCCCAGATCACACCGTTCGGCATTCTGTTCGCGCTCCACGACGCGCTCGTCCGCCCGCTGCCGGGCAAGGGCAAGATGTCGCCGAGCCTGGCCGAGTCGTGGACGGAGAGCGCCGACGGGCTCGTGTACGAGTTCAAGCTGCGGCGCGATCTCAAGTTCCACAACGGTGATCCCATCACCACCGAGGACGTGAAGTTCAGCTTCGAGCGCTATCGAGGCGCCGGAGCGAAGGAGCTCCAGGGGCACGTCCGTCAGGTCGAGATCGTGGATCCGCTGACGGTGCGCTTCCATCTGAACGAGCCGTGGCCGGACTTCATGACCTTCTACGGGACGACCGCCACCGCCGCCGGCATCGTCGTTCCCAAGAAGTACGTGACCCAGGTCGGCGACGAAGGCTTCCGCAAGCAACCGATCGGCGCCGGCCCCTACCGCTTCGTGAGCCACAAGCCGGGCGTCGAGGTCGTCGTCGAGGCGTACACGGGCTACTGGCGCCGCGTGCCCCTCGTCAAGCGCTACGTCATGAAGAGCGTCCCGGAGGGGACGACGCGGGTGGCGATGCTGAAGAACGGCGAAGCCGACATCGCCTTCGCGCTCGACGGCGAGGACGCGCTGAACGTGAAGCGCGACTCACGGTTGCAGCTCGTCCCGTCGAAGCACGCGTCGATCTACTGGATCGAGTTCGCCGAGCAGTGGGATCCGAAATCTCCGTGGCACGACAAACGCGTGCGGCTCGCCGCCAACTACGCGCTCAATCGTCAGGCGATCAACGAAGTCTCCTGTCTCGGCTACTGTCCGCCGACCGGGGTCATCGTGCCGCGCGTGATGGAGTTCGCGCTGCAGGCGCCGCCGCTCCCGTACGATCCGCAGAAGGCCAAGCAGCTTCTCGCCGAGGCGGGCTATCCGAACGGGATCGACGTCGGCGATTTCGTGCCGACGCCGCCGTTCGTGACGACGGCGGAAGCGGCGACCAACTATCTCGGCGCCGTCGGGATCCGCACGAAGATGCGACTCATGGAGCGCGCGGCGTTCCTGGCGGCCTGGCGCGAGAAGAAGCTCCGCGGCCTGTTCATGGCCGCCGTCGGGAACTCGGGCAACGCGGCCAGCCGGGTCGAGGCGTTCATGTACACCAAGGGGAGCAACGCCTACGGCGGATACCCCGACCTCGACGACCTGTTCCTCCAGCAGGCACGGGAGCGCGATCCCGCCAAGCGCGAGGCGCTGCTGCATCGCATCCAGCAGATATCGATCGACCGGGTGATGTTCGCGCCGATCATGGACTATCGGACGCTACGGGGTGTCGGGCCGCGCATCGCAGAGCACATGCTCGACTCGATGCATCTGATACCCTTCCCAGCGTACGAAGAGGTGCGTCTCAAAGGACAATAGCGGCGAGACCATGTACGCGGCTTACTTCGGGCTGACTGAGCGGCCATTCTCACTGGCCCCTGATCCGCGCTACCTCTACCTGAGCGACGCGCACCGGGAGGCCCTTGCCCATCTGCTGTACGGCATCGGCGAGGGCGGCAGCTTCGTGCAGCTGACGGGCGAGGTGGGGACCGGCAAGACCACCGTGTGCCGCGCGCTCCTGGAACAGCTCCCGCCCGACGTCGACGTCGCGATGATCTTCAATCCCCGACTCACCTCGGTCGAGCTGCTGGCCGCCGTGTGCGACGAGCTGCGGGTTCCGTACCCCGCGGGCACGACGAGCTTGAAGGTCCTGGTCGACGCGCTGTCGCAGGCGCTCCTCGATGCGCACGCGAAGGGCCGGCGCACCGTCCTGATCATCGACGAGGCGCAGAACCTGAGCGCGCGCGTGTTAGAAGAAGTGCGTCTCTTGACCAATCTGGAGACGACGACGCAGAAGCTGCTCCAGGTGGTGTTGATCGGCCAGCCCGAGCTGGCGGAGCTGCTCGCGCGCCGGAACCTGCGCCAGCTCTCGCAGCGCGTGACCGCCCGCTATCACCTGCGATCGTTCAGCGAGGAAGAATCGCAGCGCTACATCCAGCATCGGCTGGAGATCGCGGGCCAGCGCCAGCCGATCTTCACCAAACAGGCCGTGCGCGCGGCCCACCGCCTGGCGCGCGGTATTCCGCGCCTGCTGAACACGATCTGCGATCGCGCGCTGCTCGGCGCGTATGCGACTGGACAGACACGGGTCAAGGAAGCGGTCGTCCGTCGCGCGGCCAAGGAAGTCCTCGGCCCGCGGCGGAGCCGGCGATGGGTCACCGCCACCGCGGGCGCCGTGCTTGTCGTCGTCGTCGCCAGCACGATCGCGCTGGTCGCGACCGGCGGACTCCGGTCGCTCGGGGCCTGGGCGTTCTCGCGCACCGAGAAATCGATCTCGCCGCCGGTCGACGTGCCGGCGCTCGCTCCCGTCGTGGACGAGCGCCGCCCGCCGGAGCCGACTCTGGCGGCGATCCTCGAGCGACCCGTCGGTCACCGCCGACCGGGCGAGCGCGTTCGTCAACCTGTACGCGCTCTGGGGTCTCGACGCGCGGAGCGCGAACGCCGAGCGCGGATGCGAGCTCGGGCGCGCGGCCGGATTGCGCTGTCTCAGCCGGACCGGCACGTGGACCGTGCTGCGTCGTCTGAATCTTCCGGCGATCCTCGAGCTCACGACACCGGAGGGACGGAAGTATCACGTCGTCCTCGCCGGCCTCGACGGCGACCGGGCGACGCTCGAGATCGGCGCGCGCCAGGTCACCCTTCCGAGCAGCGAGGTCGAGCGCTTCTGGGACGGACCGTTCACGATGATCTGGAAATCGCCGGTCGACCGGACCGGTGCCGCTCCAGCCGGGCATGTCGGGCCGCGACGTCGCGTGGCTTCGCCAGCGGCTCGGTGCCCTCGATGGGCAACCGGCGACCGCGAGGGCCAATCAGATCTACGACGACGAGCTGAAGCGGCGGGTCGCCGTTTTCCAGCAGGGCGAGGCGCTGATGCCGGACGGTATCGCCGGTGAAGAGACGCTCGTCCGCCTGGTCGCGACGGCGTCGGGCGCGAACGGTCCCACGTTGACCGCCGAGCGACCCTAGCCATGTCCTACATCCTCGACGCGCTCACGAAGGCCGCGCAGCAGCGAGACCGGCAGGTGCCCGTCGTGCAGCGGCTTCTTCGCCCGCGCCGAGGCCGCGATCGTCGTGGCACTACGCGTCCGGGCGTCTGCTCGCCGCGCTCGCGCTGAACGCGGTGCTCCTGGCCGCTGTGCTCTTCTGGTGGCTACGTCCGGCGGCGGTTACCGCTCCGGAGCCGATCGCGGCGGCGCCCGAGTCGATCGCCACGCCGGCGCCGCCGGTGACGAGCCCGCGCCCGCTCGTCAAGCTCGAGCCGCTGCCGAGCGCCGAGACGAAGGTCGAAAAAGCCGGCGCCGCCGAGACTAGAGCCGAGCACCCCTGCCGTGCCGCCGGCCGCTGCGCCGCCCGTGCGCGGTCGCGCCGGCGCCCGCGCCGCCGGCGTCCGCCGCGTCCTCGCTCCGGGACACCGACGATCCAGGCCACGCCGGCGCCAGCTCCCGCCCCGCGACCGCCGGCGTCCCCCGAGACGGCGTCGCTCAGACTCGAGGCGCTGATCTATGCCGACGCGCCGGCGGAGCGCATGGTCTTCATCAACGGCCGGCGCTATCGCGAGGGCGACTCGATCGATGGCCGGCTTCGGATCGAGGAGATCCGCGAAGAGGGCGTCGAGCTCAGCGATCAAGGTCGCCGCTTCACCTCTTCGCGTCGCGCGCTGACCAGCGCCTAGCCTTTCGCCACTCCTGGCGATTCCCCGGCATTCCTGTCACCGCATCGTTCTCCGGCATCCCGACGCCCGCAGCTTGTTTCCCGCAGAAACTCAGTCGTTTTCTGGCTTCGCCGGAGCGGGCGAATCCAGTGGCTCGACTCTTGCTCTTATAAGGTCGATTTCTGTGGAGGGACAGATGCGGCCACGTACCCGGAAAACGGGGCTTTTCGCCGTTGTCACGCTCGCGATCCTCCTCGCCACCGTGCTGCACGCGGCGGCGCCCGCTCGAACCGTCAAGATCGCCGTGCTGACTCCTGGACTCAGCTTCGGCGAGGTGCTGGCGGGATTTCGCGACGGGCTCAGTCAGCTCGGCTATCGAGAGCACGTCAACCTGACCCTGGTCGTCGAGGACACGAAGGGCACGGGATCGGACGTGAAGGCGCAGGCCCAGACCTTGGTCGCCGGCAAGCCCGACGTGCTCGTCACGGTCGGCACCTCTCACACGGTCGCAGCCAAGATGGCGACGACGAGCATTCCGATCGTCTTCACGTGGGTCGGCGATCCCGTCCGCTCCGGGCTGGTCGCGAGCTACACGTCCTCCGGGAACAATCTCACCGGCCTGTCCGTGTACTCGGGGCCGCTTTCCGGCAAGCGGCTCGAGATCCTGAAGGAGATCGCGCCCGACTCCCGGCGCGTCCTGTGCCTGGTCGCCAAGGAGAGCATCGCCGAGATCAGCTTCACCCTGGCGCAGAAGACGGCCGATCAGCTCGGGCTGACCTTGATCCGCCGCGACGTCGCCAGCCGCGACGACATCGTGCGCGAGCTGGGCGCCTTGCCCAAGGGCGCGTTCGACGCGATCTATCACGTGCCCTCCGGTCTCGTGACCGCGCACATCGGGCTACTCATCGCGCGCGCGCGCGAGGACAAGGTCGCCCTGATGGCCCACGAGGACGAGCTGGTCGCGGCCGGCGCGCTCGCCTCGTACGGCGCGAACTATCGGCGCATGGGCCAGCAAACCGCGCGCGTCGTCGATCGCGTGCTCGCGGGTGTCGCGCCGACCGAGATCCCGATCCAGATTCCCGACAAGCTGACGCTCGCCATCAACCTCGTCACGGCGCGCACGATCGGGTTGAAGCCGCCGCTGGCGCTCCTCGAGCGCGCCGAGCGCATCGTCGAGTAGCTCCGCCGCGCCGATGCTCCCCGCGCTCGGCCTTCCTCTCGGAACCCTGCGCCGCCGACTCTTCCTGCTGCTGGCGGCCACGAGCGTCATCGGCATCGTGGGTGTCAACCTCATCTGGCTGCCCGGCGCCGTGCGGGACGTGCACGCGGCCCGGAGCGAGCTCCAGCTGGTCGCGGTCGGCGGCGTGCGGGATCAGATCGATCTCTTCCTCGCCGACAAGGAGGAGGCGCTGACGACGGTCGCGCAGCTGTTCCGCGCCGCCGTCATCGACGGCGACCCGAAGAGCGTCGCGATCGTGGGCCAGCGGTTTCGCGCGCGAGCGCGCCTTCGAGGAGATCGGCGTGTTCGAGCCCCCGCGCACGTGGCGCTACCGTCTCGTCGCGCCGCGAGGTGATGTCGATCTCGTCAGCCGACTCGCCCCCGGCGCTCGACGCGATGCCGCCGGCGAACGGCGTCGCCTGGGGCGCGGTGACCACGACCGAGACGTCCGAACCGTGGCTGACGGTGGCCGCGCCGCTCTCCGGCGCCGCCGAGGGCCGGCTCCTCGTCGTCGGCGTCCTCAACCTCAAGGATCTCTGGTCGCTGATCGCCGACGTCCGGCTCGGGCAGGGGGACGCGCGTACGTCGTCGATCGCCGCGGCGGGCTCATCGCGGCCGACGACGTCAACCTGGTGCTCAAGCGGCTGTCGCTGAGCCATCGGCCGTTCGTGGTGACCCTGCTCGAGCAGGATCACCCGAGTGGCGTCACCGGCTCCTACACGAACGAGCGTGGCGTCGACGCCATGGCGACGGGGCTGCGCGTCGACCGCGTGGGCTGGGGCGCGGTCGTCGAGCACCCGCGCGCGATCGTGACGGCGGCGGTCGGCCGCAAGCTGTGGTTCTTCGCCGGGCTCACGGTGGTCGGCGTCCTGGTGAGCGCGGGGGCCGCGCACCTGGCGAGCGCACGCCTGACCCGGCCCTCGAGCGGCTGCGGCAGGGCGTACAGCGTTTCGGCCACGGGGAGCTCGACCACCGCGTGCCGATCGAGACGGCCGACGATCGGGCGAGCTGGCGCTGCAATTCAACCAGATGGCGACCGAGCTGGGCGCCTCGCACGCGCGACTCGAGGAGCGGATCCGCGACGCCACGCGCGACCTGGCGCGCCGGCAGCGCGAGGCCGAAGAGCTCGCCTCGCGTCGCGCGGACCCTGACGGAAGACCTCGACGTACACCAGGTCGCCGATCGCGTCGTCCAGCCGATCCTGAAGCTCTTCGCCGTCCAGTCGTCCGTGCTGTGGCGGCGCGAAGCCGACGGCTCGCTGGTTGCCCTCGGGATCAGCGGCCGCGCCCGCGACGGATTCCGCCGCGGTGACGTCCTGCCGGCCGGCGCCTCGATGGCGGGACGGGCGGTCACCGAGGGCCGGGCGGTGTGGACGAGCGACATCCTGGCGGAGCCCGGCCTCGTGCTGCCGCGGGCACAGCGCACGCGGGTGCAGACCTCCGGAGACCGCGCCGTCCTGTGCGTGCCGGTCGCGGTCGGCGCGCGAACGATCGGCGTACTCTCGCTCGGCGACGGCTCGGTGCGCCAGTTCACCCACGACGAGATGAGCTTGTTGCAGGCCTTCGCCGACCAGGCGGCCATCGCGCTCCAGAACGCGAGCCTCTACGCCGAGTCGCAGACCCAGCGGATCCAGCTGACCCAGATCCTCGAGTCGACCTCCGACGGCGTGCTGTTCGTCGGTCCCGACGGCCGTATCCAGGCGGCCAACCGGCGCGTCGGCGAGCTGCTCGGGCTCGGGGCGACGCCGATCGTCGGGAGCGAGCTCGGCGAGATTCTCCGCCGCGAGTGCTCGACGGTGTCGACCGAGCGTCTCTTGCTCGCGTGCGCCGGCGGACTCGGCGCGGCCCCGGCCGAGGGGACCAGCGGTGATCTCGATGTGCCGAGCCTCAACCGGGTGCTGCACTGGGAGGCGCGCGCCACACGGGACGCCGCGGGCCGTACGACCGGCCTGACGATCACGGTGCACGACGTGACGCAGGAGCGCGAGATCGCGCAGATGAAGAGCGACTTCGTCTCGTTCGCCACGCACCAGCTCCGCACGCCGCTATCGGGGATCAAGTGGATGCTGGAGCTGGCGATGGACGAGCAGGCCGTTCCGGACGGCGCGGCCAGCTATATGAAGGACGCGCTCGGCGCGTCACAGCGCCTGATCCAGCTCGTCAACGATCTGCTCGACATCTCGCGGCTCGAGAGCGGCCGGATGAAGGCGACGCCGCAGCTCGTCGACCTGGTGGAGCTGACGCGCACCGTGCTCACCGATTTGAAGCTGCAGCTCGACGAGAAGGGCCATCGGCTGACCCTGGAGACGTCCGGCGATGCGCTCGCGGTGTTCGCCGATCCGCAGCTCCTGCGCCAGGTCGTGCTCAACTTCACCTCGAACGCGATCAAGTATTCGCCGCGGCACGGCGACATCCGGGTGGCCCTGACAGGTGAGCAGGACGTCGTGCGCTGGCTGATCAAGGACACCGGGATCGGCATCCCCAAGGAGAGCCAGCGGCACCTGTTCGAGAAGTTCTACCGCGCCGACAACGTCGCCGCGCTCGAGACCGACGGGACGGGCCTCGGTCTCTACCTGGTGCGGCTGATCGTCGAGCAGATCGGCGGCCACGTCGGCTGCGAGTCGGAGGAAGGCCGCGGCGCGACCTTCTATTTCACCGTGCCGCGCGCCCAGACGTCCTCGCCCGCATCGCGATAAGCTTCGGAGGCGTGGACGGTCTAGCGCTGAAGCTCGTGCTCACTCCCACCTTGATCGGCGCGGTCAGCCTGGCCGGGCGTCGCTGGGGACCCGGCGTCAGCGGATGGCTCGTGGATTTCCCCTCACGTCGGGGCCCGTCGCCTTCTTCCTGGCGCTCGACCAGGGTGTGGCGTTCCGCCGCGGGTGCCGCGGCCGGCTCGATGACGGGCGCCGCGGCTCAGGCCGCGTTCTGTGTCGTCTATGGGCGCCGGGCGCGCGGGCATCACTGGGCGGTGCCGCTCGTGGCCGGGAGCCTGGCGTTCGCGCTCGCGAGCGTGGCGCTCCAGCTCGTGACCCTGGCGCTTCTCCCGCTTCTGGCGCTCGTGGTCGGCGCGCTCGTCGTGGCGCTGCTCTTCATGCCGAGGGATGCCGAGAGCCCGCGCCCGGCACAGAGACCACGGTGGGACATCCCGGCCCGGATCGTCGTGACGACGACGATCGTGCTGGTGCTGACCGGGCTCGCGACCGCGCTCGGGCCGTCACCACGGGCCTGCTGGCGACGTACCCGCTCTACGGCGCGATCCTCTCGGGGTTCGCGCACCACCTCGAGGGGCCGGGGCCCGCCGTTCGCGTGCTGCGCGGGCTCTTGCTCGGCCTCTTCGCCTTCGCCGGCTTCTTCTCTTCGTGCTCGCGCTGCTGATCGAGCGGGCCGGCATCGCGCAGGCTTCGCCGCGGCCATCGCGGCCGCGCTGGTTCTTCAGGCCGGAGCCCTTCTGGGCCATGCGCCGGGATTCTCCGGCTTGACCGACCGCCGGCCTGGCTAGCCGCGACCCGCCCGGCCCGCGGTACACTCCCGCCTGAGGACCGCATGAGGGTCCGGGCGACATTCGCGAGGATCACGAGGACTGTCATCGAGGAGGGGACGATGATTCGACTCAACGGGATCGGTCATGTGCTGCTACGCGTGAGCGACGTGGAGCGGTCGCGGGCCTTCTACTCGACGATCCTCGGGCTCAAAGTCGTCGAGGAAGACCCTGAGCACGGCGGCGTCTTCATGGCGCTCGAGGGGCAGGGCCACACCGTGGATCTCTTCCCCGTGCAGAATCCGGCGACCGCACCGCGTCCGGTGCCGGGCGGCGTCGGCGTTCATCACGTCGCCTTCCACGTCGGAAGCGAAGCGGCGCTGGCGGAAGCCTACTTCACCCTGCAGGAGCACGGGATCCCGATCGTCCGCGCCGTGGATCACGTGAGCCAGAAGAGCATCTACTTTCACGATCCGGACGGCAACTACCTGGAGATCTACTTCGAGCTGCCGAACGCTCCCGAGCTCTTCCGCGAGGGGCGCCAGGATCGGGATCAGCCGCTGGTCTTCGAGAAGCGCGCCTCAGGCTGAGGGCGGATCTGTGGTCCGCGCGAGGCGGGCGGACGCCGGGCAGGCGACTGCTCGCGCTGATGCCTGTGGACTGGTACGATCCCTGGCTGTGGTCACTCTAGCTCGCTGGTCCGTGGCGGTGGTCCTGGCACTGGTCGCCTTCGCGGTGAGCCTCGGTGTCCAGTGACGCGCAGACCTCGGAGCTCGAGCGCTGGCTGGACGGCTCTCAGCCCTTTTCGTTCGGGGTCGATACCTCGCGCTTCCGCGTCTCCACCCTGGGGACCAAGCCCTTCATCGGGACCGAAGACCCGGCGATCAGCAGCGTCCCGTATCGGCTCGTCGATTCGGATCTGCTCGGCACGGCGATGTCGTTCGACCTCAAGATGCGCTGGCCGTCGTCCTCTTCATCGGGAGCCCCCGCGCTGGGCTCGCTGGCGCCGTATCTCTCGTTCGGACCGACTCTCCTGGTCCCCGGTGCCGAGGGCGTGTCGCGGCCGGGCCAGCCTGTGGGCAGGAACGACGGATCGATGGCGTTCGGTCTCAGCTGGGGCGCGGGGCTGTCGTGGCGGTTCGCGCACAACGCGGAGCTATTCGGGAGCTACCGGTTCATGCAGTTCGGTCGCGACAGCCTCTCGCATGGCGACCGACCCTCCTCGGATTCCGAGCTCACCGGGCACGACTTCCTGTACGGCATCTCCGTTCGGTTCTGATCCCGCTTCCGGGCCATCGCGGCGACCGGTGGCGCTTGCGCGCGCGAGTGAGTCGACATTGACGACGACCCGGAATTTCGCATGCCGACCAGCGTTGCTGGCTTACACTCTCCGCGATCTCTTTCGGTCTGCGTCCCGCCCGGTGCAAAGGCTGGGAATTCACGAACAGTGGCGACGCCGATCGGTCGAGCGTACCGACGGTGACTGAGAGCCGGATGTCCCAAAAGATCGGGAAGTACGAAGTGATCGATCAGATCGGCCGCGGTGGCATGGGCACGATCTTCAGGGCTCGCGATCCGATCCTGGAGCGGTCAGTTGCGCTCAAGGTGATTTCGACCTCGAGGTCACGCCCGAGCTGCGGTCGCGCTTCTTCCGCGAAGCCCAGGCCTGCGCGCGGCATCACTCATCCAAACATCGTCATCGTCCATGACATGGGAGAGGACGATGGGCGCCTGTTCATCGTGATGGAGCTCCTCGATGGTGAGGAGCTGGGGCGGGTCATCGCGCGGCACGAGCGGTTGAGCTTGCCGGAGAAGCTCGACATCGTGCGGCAGCTCTGCGACGGGCTGCACTTCGCCCACCAGAAAGGCGTCGTGCACCGCGACGTGAAGCCCGCCAACATCCTCCTGCTGCGCACGGGCCGAGTGAAAATCGTCGACTTCGGCATCGCGCAGCTCGCCGGGGCCGCTACCCAACGGGATCTCACGCGTGCCGGGATGATCATGGGCACGATCCGGTACATGGCTCCTGAGCAGGTGCGGGGGCACGCTGATCGCCGGTCGGACATCTTTCGGTCGCGGCCGTGTCCTACGAGCTCTTCAGCGGGCGGCCACCGTTCTCAGGGAATGACCCACTGCAGATCCTCGAGCAGCTTCGAACGTCGACACCCCCGCGGCTGACGGAGGTGGATCCGAGCCTGCCGTCCGAGTTGGCCGACGTCATCGCTCGGGGAATCCAAAAGGAGCCCGAAGCGCGCTTCGCCGATCTCGGGCAGATGGGCCGAGAGCTCGAGCGTATCCAGCGCGAGCTTGCGGGCGAGGGTGAGCGTGTGGCCGCCACCGATCGCCACAGGTCCTTCGCGCGGGCGATCCCCGTTGCCGAGCCGCCCGTGCCACCCGTTGCGATAACGCCACCCGCATCGGCGAGAGAACTCGCCGTGCCTGCCGGCCGCCGCAGCCGGAGATTGACCGCGTACGGGCGGCTGGCGCCGCGGCGGCTCGGCGTCTGCCTCGCGTCGCGATCGGCACCGGCGTCGCGCTCGCCGCAATCGTTGGCGTCACGCTCTATTGGTTGCTACCGACCGTTCCTCGCAGCGCTGTCACCGAAACGCCGGCCGCTGTTTCGAAGAGTGGGGTAGTGGAGAAAGAGGCAACGGCAGAGCCACCGAAACGTTCAGGTCTCGCCCGCGACGAGGCGCCACGCCCAACGGCCGAGAAGCCCGGTGAAGCGGAGCGGCCCCATCCCGTGGCACCGGCGGAGAAGCCGTCGGCGTCCGTCGGGGCGTCGATCCCCGCAGCCTCGACGAGCAAATCGGAGCGCACGAGCGCCGCTCCCTCGAGCGCGCTGAGACGAGCGACATCCGTGTGCTGGCCCCTGGAGCGCGCGGGGACGCCGAGCGAGCTCGGTCACGGATGACCGCCGCGAAGCAAGCGGCCGAGGGAGTTGCCGCGGGATTTTATACTCGCGCTCGCTTCGCCTCGGCTCAGAGCAAGGAGCGCGATGGTGTGGCGGCCATGGGTCGCGGAGAGTACTGCCGCCGCCGGCAGCCTGTTCACGGAGGCGCAAGCCGAATACCAGGCCGCGCTGGCCGAGGCGCCGCGCGAGGAAGAAAAGGAGCGCCAGCTCGCGCTCCTGAGGTCCGGTCTCGATCAGGCCCATGCGGCCGTGGCGGCACAGCGTCGACAAGCGCTGGCCGCGGAGGCGGATCAGCTCGCGCGCGACTCCTTCGACCAGGCGCAGGCCCGGCAAGTCGAGGGCGACGGCTTGGCGAGCCGCAAGGAGCTCGCGGCGGCTGCGCGGGCGTATCGGGATGCGGCCGAAGGCTACGCGGCCGCCGAACGCCGGGCTCGAGCCGCGCGCTCGGTCAAGTAGCCCCAGACGAGCGCTGACCGTCTAGCGGGCACGGCTCGGCGCGAAGACCCGTTCGATCTCGTCGAGATGCTCTCGCCGGTGCTCCGCGCGAACCAGACTGATCGGATTTCCCGCCGCGGCGTTCGCCGCGATGTGCTGGTCGGACAGCGCTTCGACCCGGCGATCGGCCGCATCGGCGGCCGCGACCGCGAGTCGCGCGGCGTCACGCGGCGGTAGCGCCAGGCAGAGCGCCTTCGTCGAGTCGTTGATCCAGTCGACGTCCTTCCCGTCGAAGGATCGCGGAGTCGAGCGCAGCCCTTCCTTCTCCCAGCGCTCGATCAGGACCAGGATGCGCTCATCCCAGAACGCCAGGTGGGCGAGGACGGCGCCGACCGTCCACCCGGCGTCGAGCGGGCGGGCGAGGTCGCCGTCGCTCAGGCGGTCGACGAGGGCGCGCAGGCGCGCGCGCTCGCGGTTGTTCTCGGCCACGTACGGACGATCCATGTCGGCCTCCTGACGCTCTCGATAGGCGTCGGCTCCGACTCTACCCGAACTGCGTGCCGGCCGCGACCGGCTCGCGCGCCCCGGCTTGACAAGCCTCGGAGCATGGGCGAATAGTGCCCGACGACCGAAACAGGGAGGCGCGCGCATGGAACTGCGAAATCTCGGCAAGACGGGTCTCAGGGTCTCGACGCTCGGATTCGGCTGCGGCAACGTCGGCGGGCTCATCATCCGCGGCACGCCGGCCGAGCGCGAGCGCGCCGTCGCGAGGGCGATGGACCTCGGCGTCAACTACTTCGATACCGCGCCGTCGTACGGTGACGGCGAGTCCGAGCGGAACCTCGGCCAGGTCCTGAAGGCCCTGCGCGCGCGTGCAGGTCGGCACGAAGTTCCGCCTCGATCCTCCCGATCTTCACGACATCCCCGGCGCGGTCGCCCGTTCGCTCGACGCGAGCCTGCAGCGGCTCGGTATGGAGCGCGTCGATCTGTTTCAGCTCCACAATCGCATCGAGCCCGCGCGCGGCCGCAACGCCCTGAGCCTCGGCGACGTTCTGAGCGAAGTCGTGCCGGCCGTGCAGAAGCTCCGGCAGCAGGGGAAGGTCGGGTTCTGCGGCATCACCGCGCTCGGCGAGACCCGCTCGCTGCACCAGGCGATCGACGCGGGAACGATCGACACGGCGCAGGTCTGCTACAACCTGCTCAATCCAAGCGCCGGCACCGCGGTGCCGGCGGGCTTCCCCGCCCAGGATTTCGGCGGGCTCCTCAACCGCACCCGCGAGCGCCGCGTCGGCGTCGTCGTCATCCGCGTGCTCGCCGCCGGCGCGCTCAGCGGCGTCGAGACGCGGCATCCGGTCGCGGTGCCCTCGGTGGATCCGATCGCGACCGCGCCGGACTATCGAACCGACGTGGCCACGGCGCAGAAGCTCGGCGCGCTCGTGCGGGAAGGGTACGTCGAGAACCTGGTCGAAGCGTCGATACGTCTGGCGGTGGGGTCGGATGCCGTGTCGACGATCCTGGTCGGCTACTCGAGCCTCGAGCATCTCGAAGCCGCTGCGGCGGCGGTCAATCGCGGGCCGCTTCCCGCCGCCGCGCTCGAGCGGCTCGGCGCGCTCTGGTCCGGGCTCGCCTAGGCCCGGTTGACCCGCACGATCGCCCAGCCGAACGCGCGTACGCGCGCGTCGACGTCGGGCCGCGCGCGCCGGCCGCGCGCGCGCCGCTCGACCATCCACGGCGACTCGTGCTGTCGGCGCTCGCCGCGTCGGCGGTCGAAGATCACCTCGGCCCAGTCGACGTCGGAGAATGCGCGCTGCAGATAGCCGTGATAGCTACCCGCCTGACGGGAGACGATGAAGAGGAGCCGGTGCCTCCACTGTTTCAGGACGTGGGTGACGTTGAGCACCCTGATGAGCTCGCCCAGGCTCGTGTGGATGACGCCGGCGTCGCCGCCGTTCGCGCGCATCACGGTGTCGATCTGCTCGACCCGCATGCGGCTCGTGCGTCCGTCCTGAGTCGTGAACTCGATCCATCGTCCGCCGGGATCGTCCATCGCGCTCCCCTGTGAAGAATGTTTCGGGGAGACACGCTAGCAATCAGGCTGTTCAGCCCACGAAGGAAATCGAAGACGCGAGAGGTTGTCGGCGCCGGCGCCGGCGGCTACCGGATCTGGTGGCCCGTCGTCACGCTTCGACGTCGACCCACGCGCCGCGCCGCGCCGATTCGAGCGTGGCGTCGAGCACGCTCTGCGCGCGGAGCCCGTCGACGAGGGACGGCGACGGCGTCTGGCCCGTTCGAATCCCGTGGAGCATGCGCTCGACCAGCGGCGCGATCAGCGCTTTGCCCATGACGTCGCTCTGATCGCCGTCGCCGGCCGCGGCCGGCGGCGTCCAGCGCGGGGCCACGACCTGGAAGTCGGCGCCGCCGCGGCTCGCCTGCAGCTCGCCCTCGAACCACCGCGGCCCCTCGCGGGTGAGGCGATAGCGGAGCGCGCCGCCGTTGCCCCACGCCTCCAGTGACTGGTCGTCCGTCGCGTGCGCGACGCGACTGACCGTGAAGGCCACGTGCGCGCCCGAGGCGAGCACGCCCAGCACCGAGCAGTGGTCGTCCGCGTCGGCGGGTCGATTCACGCCGGGGCCTGGCGCGCGGGATACGCGACCCCGGGATCGACGACGACACGCGCGAACTCGCCGAAGTTCCAGCGGATCAGGTCGATGACGTGGACGCCCATGTCGCCCATCGCGCCGTGGCCGGCCTGGGCGCGGTCCTGCCGCCAGGACGGCGCGGCCTTCTCGTCGGCCAGGCGCGAGCCGAACCAGCGCGCGGCAAGGTTGAAGACGCGCCCGACGACGTTCTCGCCCACGGTCGCGTGAAACTGCAGCATCGCGGCGCTGAACCGCCAGTTGAAGGCGGTCATGCCGATGCGGCCGGCCCGCGCCGCCGCGTCCACCATCGCCTGCGCCTCCGCGCGTGACATCGCGAGCGGCTTCTCGCAGAGGACGTGGGCGCCCGCCGCGAACGCGCGGAGCGCGATCGCGTGATGGAGAACCGGCGGTGTGGCGATCACGACGATCTCGGGCCGCGCCTCGTCGATCATCCGTTCCCAGCTCTCGAACACGCGTGGCACGCCGTAACGATCCGCCACCGCTTTCGCGCCCGCCTGATCGCGCTGGCACACGGCGACCACGCGGCAGCCGTTGGCCTGAAACGCGGGGATGTGGGCGCGGCCGTATCGGAGACCGATGACACCGACGGTCGGTTCTTGTGCGCTCATGGCGGCATTGTACTGGGCGTGCCACCGCCGTCCAACGACGACGCGACAGCTCAGCAGCGCGCCCCACGTCGCCACCAGGAACGGCACCAGATAGGTGAGGGGCACCTTCCACATGAGGGCGGCCGGCCACCTCGCGGAGAGCAGCACGTCACCCTGGTTGATGGCCAGCAGCACGGTGCCGACGAAGGCGGCGATCCCGAGCGAGCGCTTCAACAGGGGCGGGTGTCGCAGCGCGCACCGCCCGCACTTGAGAACGGAGCCGGAGCCCGTCCGGAACAGGAAGAAAAATCGGGCGTATGCGCGCCCGCAGGCGTCACACGGAGAGCTGGCCGCCGGCGGCGGATTCACGCGCCGATTCTAGCGCTCACCGGTGAGAAAATGCCCGGCCGGAAGCCGTCTTAGGGGCTTTCCGACCCCGGTGCCGAACGTGGTATACCGGAATAGCCACCACATGAAGCATCGCGCGATCAACCGCATCGGCATCGAACGCCCCGGAGGTCTCTCGTGACCGGTCTTCGCTTCGGCCAGGCGGCACCGAGCTTCACCTTGCCGTCGAGCGCGGGCGGCGAGGCGTCGCTGGCCGACTTCAAGGGCAAGGACGTGGTGCTCGTGTTCTATTGCTACGACTGGGGGCATCTGAACGCCCGAGCTCAGCGACCTGGGCCGGGTCGCCGAAGAGATCACGAGGCGGGGCGCCGCGGTGGTCGCCATCAGCGGTGACAGCCCGTTCTGCCACACGGCCTTCATGAAGGCGCGAAATTTCCCGTTTCCGCTGCTGAGCGACGTGCACCGCGCCGCGATCCGCGCCTACGGCGTCCTCGACGCCGATCGCAACGTCGCCTACCGCTCGACCTTCGTCGTGGACCGCGACGGCGTGCTGCGCTGGGGCCAGGCCGGGGATCGCGAGATGATTCGCGACGGAAGCGAGATCCTTCGCGTCCTCGACGTGATCGATGGGCTCCGGCGGAAGCGCTGAGTTGGGGCATGAGCCTCCAACCCCAGGACGTCTTCCGCAAGCTCGCGCAGAACGTCGAGACGGTCATGCGCGGCCAGTCCGGCGCGATCCGTCGATTGCTCGCCGCGTTCGCGAGCGGCGGCCATGTCCTGCTCGAGGACTATCCCGGCACCGGCAAGACGACCCTCGCGAAGGCGCTCGCGCGGTCGATCGGCGGGCGCTTCAAGCGCATCCAGTTCACGCCTGATCTCCTGCCGTCGGACATCCTCGGGGTGTCCGTGTTCGACCAGCGCGACCACGCCTTTCACTTCCACGAGGGCCCGGTCTTCACCAACGTGCTGCTGGCCGACGAGATCAACCGCGCCTCGCCCCGGACGCAGTCGGCGCTCCTGGAGGCGATGGCCGAGAGTCAGGTCTCGGTCGAGGGAAGCTCCTACCGTCTCTCGGAGCTGTTCTTCGTCATCGCCACGCAGAATCCGGTCGAGTTCCGCGGCACCTATCCGTTGCCCGAGGCGCAGATGGACCGCTTCGCCGTGCAGCTGAGCCTCGGCTACGTGGCGCCCGAGGACGAGGTGGCGATTCTCTCGGCGCAGGCGGAGCGCCATCCGATCGACACCCTGACGGCGTGCGTCTCGATCGACGACGTGCTCATGGTGCGCCGGCGCGCCGCCGAGGTCCGCATGAGCGAGGAGCTGAAGCGCTACGCGGTCGACGTCGTGCGCGCGACGCGCGCCGCGAACGGCATCCAGCTCGGCGCCAGCCCGCGCGCCTCGCTCGCGCTCATGAAGGCCGCCCAGGCGCTGGCGCTCTCCGAGGGGCGCGAGTTCGTGATCCCGGAGGACGTCCGGGAAATGGCGGTGCCCGTCATCGCGCATCGCATGGTCGTCGAGCCGCAGGCGCGCTTCGCCGGCGTGACGACAGCCGGGCTCGTCGAGGAGATTCTCGCCAAAGTCCCGATGCCGTCGTAGCGCACCCATACCGTTATGAAGCGGCTTCTGTATCGCTGGTTCAGCTCCTTCTCGGCGTTCCAGTACCGGCTCGACCGGCGCTGCACGCGCGCCGGCTCGCTCGCCCTCGGCGTGCTCGGCGCCGCGATCGTGATCGGCCTCGACACCAATCGCACGGTCGGCTACCAGGTCTTCACCCTCGTGCTCGCGCTGGTGATCCTCTCGGCGGCCTCGAGCCTGGTCTTTCGCGGACGGTTCACGGCGCGCCGGATCCTGCCGCGCTTCGCGTCGGCCGGCGTGCCGGTGACCTACCGCGTGGTGATCACCAATCAGACGGACCGCCGCCAGGACGGCCTGGTGCTCATCGAAGAGCTCACCGATCCGCGCCCGTCGTTCGAAGAGTTCGTGACGGCGCACGAGCCCGGCGAGGAGCGGCGGAACTGGTTCGATCGCCAGGTCGGCTATCCGCGCTGGGCCTGGCTCGTCTCGCAGAAGCGCGGAGCCGTGATCCCGCCGCGGCCGCTGCCCGCGCTGCCGCCCTCCGGCGAGGCCGAGGTGAGCTTCGAGATCACGCCGCTGCGTCGCGGCCACCTGCGATTCCGGGGTCACGATCGCGCGGCCGGATCCGCTGGGCCTGGTCCAGGCGCTCAAGTCGATCGAGCTCTCCCAGTCGCTCCTCGATCCTGCCCAAGCGCTATCCGATGGCGGAAATCCGGATGGCGGGCACCCGCAAGTACCAGCCGGGCGGCGTCGCGCTCGCGTCGACCGTCGGCGACTCCGAGGAGTTCGTGTCCCTGCGCGACTATCGCTCCGGCGATCCGATGCGGCGCATCCACTGGAAGAGCTACGCCCGCGTCGGCCGGCCGGTCGTGAAGGAGTATCTCGACGAGTTCTTCGTGCGCCACGCGCTCGTGCTCGACACGTTCACGACCCACCTCGGCGACCCGGTCTTCGAGGAAGCCGTCTCGGTCGCGGCGTCGATCGCGATCTCGATGCAGACCCAGGAGTCGCTGCTCGATCTGATGTTCGTCGGGCCCGAAGCCTATTGCTTCACCGCCGGGCGCGGGCTCGCCCACACCGAGCAGCTCCTCGAGGTGCTGGCGTGCGTGGGCCCGTGCCGCGACAAGCCGTTCCGCTCCCTCCACCACGCCGTGATCGACCGTCTCGATCTGCTGAGCGGCTGCGTCTGCGTGCTCCTGGGGTGGGACGACGCGCGGCAGGAGCTCATCCGTCACCTGGAGGCGCTCGGCACGCCGACGCGCGTATTCGTCGTCGGTCAGGGCGCCGCGCTCGACCGGCTGCCCGGTAACGTGCATCGGCTGGAGGTCGGGCGGATCGCCGAGGGGCTCGCGTGCTTGTGACGCCGCCTCCGATGCTGCTCGGCGCCTCGCTCCTCTTCTGGGGGTGGCAGACCGGGTTTCTGTTCCTCGCGCTGCCGCTGGCGGTGCTGGTCGAGGCCGCGCGGGCCCTCACGTGGCGGCTCGAGCTCTCCGCGACCGACTTTCATCGGCTCACCGACCTCTGCACCCTGCTGATCGTCGTCAGCGGCATCTATCTCTTCTCGACCACCGGGACTTCGCGCGCCGCCGCCGACGGCCCGCGCGCGATGACGCTCCTGTTCCAGTGGATGCCGCTCCTGCTGTTTCCGCTGATCGCGAGCCAGCTCTACAGCACGGCCGCGAAGGTCCCGCTGACGGCGTTTTTCTGGGCGCTCCGGCGTCAGGCGGCGCGCTCGCCGGAGACGCGGCCGGGCGTGGTCGATCTCGGCTATCTCTACTTCGCGATCTGCATCCTGGCCGCGAGCGCGGCCAATCGGCGCACGCTCGAGTTCTACGCGGGGTTGTGCGTCCTCGCGGGGTGGGCCCTGTGGCCGTGGCGCTCGCGGCGCTTCTCGCCCCTCTGGTGGGTGCCGATGCTCGGCATCGCGGCCGTCGCCGGGTACGGTGGCCACGTCGCGCTGCACCGGTTCCAGCAGGCGGTCGAGCAGACGGTGTTCGACTACATCTTCAGCATGGTCCGCGGCGACGCGGATCCGTTTCGCGTGACGACGGCCATCGGCCACCTCGGCCGCTTGAAGCTCTCGGACCGCACGATCCTGCGCGTCGAGCCGCGCGACGGACTGCACCTGCCGTTCCTGCTGCGCGAGGTGAGCTACGACGTGTACAACTCGCCGGCGTGGCTCGCCTCGAGCGCCGGGTTCAGCGCCGTCCAGCCCGAGGCCGACGGTGAGACGTGGAAGTTCTCGACCGGTCACAGCGCGGCCGAGCGGGTTACCGTCTCGGCATACCTGAATCGGGGGCGGGTGTGCTCTCCTGCCGGGCGGCGCCTTCGAGATCGATCGTCTCGCGGTGGTCGGCGTCAATCGCAACCGGCTCGGCGCGGTGAAGGTCGAGGAAGGACTCGGGCTCGTCACGTACACGGCGCTCTTCGCGCCCGACGGCCCGCTCGACGGGCCGCCGACCGACGCCGATCTTCACGTCCCGCCGCGGGAAGCCGAGATCGTCTCCCGAGTCGCGGCGGACCTGCATCTCGCCGGCAGCCCGGCCACCGAGAAGATCGAGACCATCGCCGCCTACTTCCGGCGGAGCTTCCGCTATTCGACCTGGAAGGGCGAACGCCCGCGGAAGGAGTCGGCGCTCGAGGAGTTCCTGCTGAACTCGCGCGCCGGGCACTGCGAGTACTTCGCCACCGCGACGACCTTGCTGCTGCGCGCGGCGGGGTGCCGGCTCGCTACGCGGTCGGCTTCTCGGTCCAGGAGTGGAGCCGCCTCGAGCAGCGGTACATCGTGCGCGCACGCCACGCTCACTCGTGGACGCTGGCGTACGTGAACGGCGCCTGGCGCGACGTGGACACCACGCCGCCGGTATGGGCCGACGCCGACCAGAGTGAGTCGTCGATCCTGGAGCCCGTGCATGATCTGTGGTCCTTCGCCGGGTTTCTGTTCTCGCGCTGGCGCTGGAGCGAGGAGGACAACGGCATCGGCCGCTACGCCGCCTGGCTTCTGATCCCGCTGGTCTTGCTGCTCGTCTGGCGTCTCTATTCACGCCGGCGCGTGGGCCGCGGCGCGACGGCGCCGCCGCCGGCGCCCACGTTCGTTCGTCCCGGCCAGGACTCCGAGTTCTACCTGATCGAGCAACGCCTCCAGGTCGCGGGACTCGGCCGCCACGGCACCGAGCCGGCGTCGCAGTGGATCGAGCGAATTCACGCCACCGACCTCACCCCGATCCTCGACTCTCCACCACCGCTACCGCTTCGACCCCACCGGCCTCGACCGCGACAGAACGATCCGCGCTGCGAGCGCGAGCCGAGTGCATGGCTGCGCGACCACCAGCCGACGGAAGCGACCGCGACCGGCGGCCGGAGGCGGGCTAGCCGAGCGGGCGGGGTCAGCGCGACCCGTTCCCGCCAAGCGCGCATCGGTCGTCGCGCGCCCGGATGGAGCCCAGCCGCCGCGGGCCGGCGCAACGCGTGCCGCGTGGTCGCGCGACCCCGCCCGCTCGGCTAACCCGCCCCTCGGCCGCCGCCGCAAACCGCTTGCACGATCATGCTAGAGTTGCGGCCATGGAATTTCCTCTGCGACCTCAAGCGTCGAAGCGCTCGGTCTGGACCCCAAGCCGATCGGCCGTCTCCGCGAGCTGATCACGGCCCACATCGCCGAGGGACGCTACCCTGCGGCGCAGATCGCCGTCGCGCGACACGGCAAGCTCGGCCTCGTGTGGACGCTCGGCGATGCGCGCCTCGAGCCTCAGCGCGTGCCGCGCGCGACGAGACGCTCTGGCTGCTGTTCTCGAACACGAAGGTCATCACCGCGTGCGCGGTGTGGCTCCTGGTCGAGCGCGGCGCGCTGGCGTTCACCGACCGGGTCGCCGATCACGTGCCCGGGTTCGAGGTCAACGGCAAGGGCGACATCTCGATCATCCAGCTCCTCTCGCACCAGGGCGGCTTCCCGAACGCCGAGGTGCCGAAGGCCGCGTGGGAGGATCACGAGCTCCTGCGGCGCTCGGTGTGCGGCTTCACGCTCGAGTGGACGCCGGGCTCGCGCGTGGTCTATCACCGCGGCGCCGCCCACTGGGTCGCCGCGGTCCTGATCGAGGCGCTCACCAAGACGGACTATCGCGCGTTCATCCGCGAGAACATCGCCGAGCCGCTCGGTCTCGCCGACGAGCTGTTCGTCGGCCTGCCCGATCGCGTGCACGCGCGCGCGGTCGACATGCACGAGCCGTCTCAAGACGGCGGGCGGCCGGTGACGACGCGGTGAGGAAAGCTCTGCCGAGGCGCGGCGCGCCGGCTCGCCGGGCGGCGGCGGGTACGCGACCGCGCGCGCGATGGCGGCGTTCTACCAGATGCTGCTCCAGGGCGGCCAGCTCGGCGGCGCGCGGATCCTGTCGCCGCGGACGATCGCCTACGTCACGCGCAACTACACCGGCGACCGGGTCGACGCCTACATGGGCATGCCGATGCATCGCGGGCTCGGCCCGCACCTGCGCGGCACCACGGAGACGATTCGCGGCCTCGGCTCGCTCGCGTCGCCGAGAACGTTCGGTCACGGCGGCGTCGGCTCCTCGTATTGCTGGGCCGATCCGGACTCCGGGGTCTCGTTCGCGTACCTGACCAACAGCCGCGTGCCCGATCCGTGGCACTCGGCGCGGCTCGATCGCGTCAGCAACCTCGTCCACACCGCGATCGTGTAGCGCGCTCCGGCCGATGGCGCCGCGCAGGGTGCTCGTGACCGGCATGAGCGGGCTCATCGGCGGCGCGCTCCGCCGCCACCTCGAAGGCACGTATGAGCTGTCGGCCCTGAACCGGCGGCCGATCCCCGGGCGTGAAGTGCCATCAGGGCGACATCGCCGACCTCGACGCCATCGCGCCGGCCTTCGCCGGCATCGACACGGTCGTGCACCTCGCCGCGCGCACCGGCTCGAGCGACGTCTTCCAGGAGATCCTCCAGGCAAACGTGATCGGCACCTACAACGTCTTCGAGGCCGCGCGCCGCGCCGGTGTCGGCCGCGTCGTCTACGCGTCGAGCGGCGCGACCGTGAGCGCCTGGGAGCGCGAGCCGCCCTACAGCGCCCTGGTCGCCGGGCGCTACGACGAGGCGAAATCGTGGACGACGATGACCCACGAGATGCCGCTGCGACCGGCCGGCCTCTACGGTGCCAGCAAGATCTGGGGCGAGGCGATCGCGCGTCACTACTCCGACACGTACAATCTGTCGGCGATCTGTGTCCGCATCGGGCGCGTGCTCGCCGCCGACCGTCCGACCTCGGCGCGCGAGTTCTCGGTCTTCTGCAGTCAGCGCGACGTGGTGCGGATGATCGAGCTGTGCATCACCGCGCCGCCCGCGCTCAAGTTCGACGTCTTTTACGCAGTCTCCGACAATCGCTGGGGCTACCGCGACCTCGAGCACGCCCGCCGCGTCCTCGGCTTCGAGCCGCGCGACCGGGCGGAGGACTATCGCCGATGATTCGTGACGTCGTCAGCGTCCGTGACAAGACTCGCATCCACTACCGCCGTCTCGGGCAGGGGCCGGGCATGGTCCTGCTGCACGGCTATCCGCAGACCGGTCACATGTGGCGCAAGTGATGCCGGCGCTCGCCGAGCGATTCACCGTCGTGGCGCCCGACCTGCGCGGCTATGGCGACTCCGACCGCCCGATTCGCGGCTACGACAAGCGCACGATGGCGGCCGACATCGCCGACGTGATCCAGGCGCTGGGCATCGGGCCGGTCGTGCTGATCGGTCACGATCGAGGCGCCCGCGTCGCGCATCGCTTCGCGCTCGACCATCCCTCGCTGCTGACGCGGCTCGTGCTGCTCGACATCGCGCCCACGCTACGATGTGTTCGCGCGGACCGACCAGGTGAGCGCTCGAGCGCGCTGGCACTGGTTCTTCCATCAGCTCCCCGACCTGCCGGAAGCGCTCACCGCCGGCCGCGAGGAGATCTATCTGCGCTACATGTACCGGACCTCGGCCTACAATCCCGCGGCCATCGAGGAAGAGGCGGTCCAGGAATACGTGCGCTGCTTCCGCCAGCCCGGCGCGATGCGCGCCGCGTTCGACGACTATCGCGCGGGCGCGACGATCGATCTCGAGCAAGACGGCGCCGATCGCGACAAGAAGGTCGCGGCCCCGACCCTGATCCTGTGGGGTGAGGCCGGCGGCCGCCGGCCTCAGGTGCCCGACATGCTCGGCGTCTGGAAAGAACGGTGCGCGCAGGTCGTGGGCCACGCGGTGCCCGGCTCGGGCCACTTCATTCCCGAGGAGCAGCCGGCGGCGGTGATCGAGGCCGTGCTGCGGTTCGCCGGCGACCCGGCGAAGGCCGGTACCTGATGAAGCTCAAGAAATCGATCGCGCAATGGTTCGACCGCGAGCGGATCTGTCGCGTGGCCAGCGCGAACTCGCGCGGCATGCCGCATCTCGTCCCGGTGTGCCAGGTGGTGGCGGACGGCAAGATCTACTACGCCTCGGCGGCCGACGGCCGCAAGGCGTTGAACCTCGCCGAGAACCCGCGAGTCGCGGTGACGGTCGACCTCTACTCCGACGACTGGACGCATATCAAGGGCGCCACCGTGCAGGGCACGGCGCGCCTCTACGACAGGGGCCCGCGGTTCAGGAAGATCCGCGCGCGCCTGTACCGGAAGTATCCGCACTACTCCCGCGACGCCACGCTCGACGAAAAAGACTCGGTCATCATCGAAGTGACGCCGATCCGCGTCTTCACCTGGGGCCTGGACTCAACCCGACTCGGCCTCACGCGAGCCGGCGGCTCAAAAGGTCCAGCTGCGAGGCGGCGGCCGAGGGCCCGACTGAGGCGTATGCCGCATACGCCGCAGGGAGGGCCGAAGCCGCCAACGAAGCAGATCGGCCTTTTTCAGCCGCCGGCGCTACTCGGCGACGCAGATGCGGTTGCGGCCCGTCCGCTTCGCGTGATACAGCGCCTGGTCGGCGGCGCGAATGACGTCGTCGGGCTCGACACTGGTCTCGTCCGGCTCCGCGACACCGATGCTGACCGTGATCTCGATCCGGCGCCGCCCGCCGTTCGAGCGCACCGGCTTTCGGGGCGCACCTTCGGCCGATCGCGGCCGCGAAGGGTGAAGCTCGAGGCCTCGATCGCCTCGCGTAGATCCTCGAGATAGGGCAGCGCGTCCTCGGCCGACTTGCCCGGAAACAGCACCGCGAACTCCTCGCCGCCATAGCGGAAGGGCCGGCCGCCGCCCTCGGTGCGGGTTAGGGTCGAGCCGATCATGCGCAGGACCTGATCGCCGGCGGCGTGACCGTACTCGTCGTTGAGCTTCTTGAAGTGGTCGATGTCGATCATCGCGATCGTGTAGACCTCGGGCAGGCGCATGAGCGCGTCGGTCAAGGGCGCGGCGTGACGGAAGCCCGGTCAGCTCGTCGCTGAACGCCATCCGGTGCGAGGTCTCGATCAGCGACACGATGAGGACGAGCCCGCCGGTCGCCAGATAGACCGTCGACTCGGGGCCGGTGCCGTGAAGGCCGAGCAGCGCGGCCAGCAGCGCCCAGGCGAGACTCGCCTGGATCACGGTCCGCCGGACGATGAAGCGCAGGGCGGTCGCCGCGATCGCGACCAGGAAGGCAATCAGCGCGACCGCCGGAATTCTCGTGACGCGCAGGCCGCTGAGCACGAGGCCCTGTTGCGATGGTGTGGGCGACCGTCGACAGCTCCGGGCGCAGGAGCAGGGCGATCGCGAGGGGCTGGACAATGATCGCGCCCTCCACGATACGGCCTTGCCACGTCGACATGGTGCGCTCTGAGAGCCAGGCGAGCGCGGCGAGATCGAGTGGCAGGAGGACCGCGACCGCAGAGTACACGATGCCGCCAACCTGCACCGATGAGCTCAAGAACGGAGACGCGATGGCACGATCGGCGGCCAAGAGGACCACCAGCGCGACGACGAGCTGGCTACGCTTGAATCGCCAGCCGAGCAGGATCCCGACGCCGAAGATGACCCATGAATAGACGGGTGCCGAGGTTGCGACCGCCTCCTGGATCGACGCGGTCTTCAAGATGACCGTGGCGCCCAGCAGCAGCACGGCGCCGGGCGCCAGGTGGGGCAGGAACCTGTCCAGGAGCGTCCGTTACTGCGGCGGGTAGCGGAACGGCGCCCAACCGTTGCCCTGGACCGGCTTGGGAGTGTAGGTCCCGCCCGACTTGGCCTGCTTCGGCGCAGCCGGCTTCTTGCCGGCCCGCTTCCGCGCCGCCGCCTTCGTGGCCTTCTTCTTTTCATGGAGCGCACTTTACAACAGCGACAGAAATATGGTCAATGAGAGGCCTGCTTGAGGAGATCACGTGACGCCCGACTCGCTCCATCGGCTTCGCGACCGCCGGTTTCGCCGGCTGCCGGCGCGTCGGGTCCAGGGCGAGCGCGCGGCGCTCGCGTTCGTGCGCGACGTCGGCTTCTGCTCGACCTTCTACCGATTCCCCGAAGGCGTCGCCTGTCTCTGGGAGGCGGTGGCCGGCAAGGCGAACCCGCGCTGGCCCCGGCACTCGCACCATGACGCCGGCATCGGTCTCACCTGGGACCTCAAGGACACCCTGCCGGCGAGCAAGCGCGTGTACTACGGCAAGCTCCTCAAGGGCCGGCCGCTCCTGGTCTCGCTCGATCTGTTCCCGATGTTCTACGCGCTCGTGCGCGGCCGCCAGCGGGCGCGCGATTATCGCGTAGAGTACGAGGCGGGGCGACTCTCGCACACGGGCCGCCGGATCATGGACGCGATGCTCGCCGAGCACCCGCAGTACACGCGCGAGCTGCGCGCGAACGTGTTCATGCTGGAGCCCTCGAAGACCCGCGAGTTCGAGCGCGCGATGGCGGAGCTCCAGCAGGGGCTCTGGCTCGTCAAGAGCGAGGAGCGCTACGAGCCGACCTTCTCCTATCGCTGGGACCTGCTCGAGACGTGGCTGCCGGACAAGGTCGCTGAAGGCCGCCGGCTGTCGCGCGAGATGGCCGTCTCGGGGCTGATCGAGCGCTACACGCGCGGCGCGGTGTTCACGACCGAGCGGCAGCTCGCGCGGCTGTTCGGCCTGGCGTCCGACGAGGTCGCGCGGGCGGTCAAGACCCTGGCGCGCGCCCGAGCGGTGCGGGCCGACTGCGCGATCGACGGCTGGCCCGGCCGCTGGCTGATCCACGGAGCGGCCGCGGGGAATGCGCGGAGCGCGGAAAGGAGCTGAGCCGATGCCGACGGTGAGACTGCGGGACGCCGGAGAATACCCGGAGCCGATCCAGAAGCTCTTCGAGGTTGCGAAGGCGTGGTTCAAGTACGACTTCGCGCAGCCGCCGGCGATGAGCCGGGTGATGGCGTGGGATCCGGAGCTCGGCGCCTTTCACGGGCGCGCGATGAAGCGCGCGATGACGCCGGGGAATTCAGCCGGGCCGAGAAGGAGATGGTCGCCGCGGTCGTCAGCGGCGTCAACGCCTGCGCGTACTGAGTACGCGCCCACACTGCAGCCGGGAAGCTGCAGGGAATGGCCGGCGACGCGCCCTGGTACGAGGCTGCGCTCCTCGTGGGCGTCACGAACGCGCTCAACGTCGTCGCCGACTCACCGCTGGAATCGCTCGAGCCGGCGAGCCCGAGCGCCGAGGCGCAGACCGTGTTCGCCGACATCCGCGCCTTCTACGACCGCGCCGACGTGCCGGTCCCGTTCCGCCGGGTGGCGTCCGATCCGGGCTATCTGGCCGATCTGTGGGGCGCCACCCGCCGCGTGTTCGCCGACAACACCCTCACGCGCCGTCACAAGGAGGCGCTGGCGTTCGCCGTGTCGGTCACGACTCGCTCTTGCGTTCGGGACCGCGTTCCATCTGGCGGAGATGCGACGGCTCGGCGTCGGCGAGCGCGGCGTGATGGAGGTGCTCGGCGTCACGCAGATGTTCTCGAGCTACACGAAGATCGCCGGACACGCTCCAGCTCGAGCCGGACATGGACCACATCGCCGCGGCCGACCCGTCGCCGGCGCCGGGCGGTACGCCGCCCGCGCCCAGAACGCGACCTCCCGAGGCGCCGTAGCGCAGCGGCGCGACTCAGCGGCCGCGACAGTCTTCGCGAAGCGTGGTGCGGGCGACGTCGAGAAACCGCTGGATGTCCGCGCCGGTGTGGGCGAGCGAGAGATACAGCTTCGTCGACATCGGATTCAGGAAGATGCCGCGCCGGAAGAGGCCCAGCAGGAAGGCGCGGGCGCGTGCCCGGTCGGAGTCGAACGCGGTCCGGTAGTCGACGACCTCGTGATCGGTGAACACGATCGCCGCGAGCGGACCGTCGCCCTGAACCTGCGCCGGTGACGCCTTCCTGCTTCAGCACCGCGACGAGCCCGCCGCGCAGCGACTCGCCGAGCGCGAAGAGGCGCGGATACGTGCCCTCGCGCCGCAGCTCGGCCAGGGTGGCGACCGCCGCCGCGGCGGAGACCGGATTGCCCCCGATGCTCGATGCGAACCACACGTAGCGATCCTGGCCGAGCCGATCTTCGCGCACGAGGTCGAGCACGTCGGCCCGGCCCGCCACGACGCCGATCGGATAGCCGCCGCCGAGCGCCTTGCCGTAGGTCGCCAGGTCCGGCCGCACGCCGTAGTACTCCTGCGCGCCGCCGTACGCGAGGCGGAATCCCGTCACGGTCTCGTCGAAGATCAAGAGCACGCCGAGCTCGGCCGTGAGCTCGCGCAGGCCCGCGAGGAACCCGGGCTGGGGCGGCGTGCAGCGATGGAGCGGCTCGACGATGATGGCGGCGACGTCGTCGCGATGGGCCGCGAGGATCGCCGTGGTCTTGCGCGAGATCGTTGTACGGCGCCACCAGCACGTCGTCGACGGCGCTCGCCGGCACGCCGGCCGACGTGGGCTCGCCCTGCGGAAACGCGAGGAGGCGGCGCGGGAACAGGCTCACGGTGCCGACCTCGTTCGCGCCGTGGTACGCGCCCTCGAATTTCAGGACGCGCGAGCGCCCGGTGTAGGCGCGCGCGAGCCGCGCGGCGTACGCGGTGGCCTCGGTGCCCGAGGCGCAGAAGCGCAAGCGCTCGGCGCACGGGACCGCCCGCGCCAGCTCCTCGGCGAGCTCGAGTGAGGCGTCGGTGACGTACGCGAAGTTCGAGCCGAGCGCCGCGCGGCGGCGGACCGCCTCGACGATCGCCGGGTGAGCGTGGCCGAGGATCACGGATCCCCAGCCCATCGTGAAGTCGGTGAACGCGCGGCCGTCCGTATCCCAGACGGTGGCGCCCTCGCCGCGGGCCAGCACGAGCGTGAGCTCGCGGGGCAAGTCGTACTCGCCGGGTGAGCCCGCTGGAAAGACGGCCCACGAGCGGTCGGCGGCGGATGTCACGCAGTGATGGGCTACGACGCGAGCGCGTCGAGGTTCAGGGGTCCGAGCAATCCCTGCAACTTCCGCAGTTCTTGCAGACGATCTTGCACTGACGCTCTTCCATCCGCTCGCCGCAGCGTTCGCAGTAGTGCACCCAGTGGGCTCCGGCGGAGATAGGCGTGACGTCAGCGCGAACGAGGGGCCGAGACGGGCTCGGGCGCGGCTCCATGCCGCTGGTACACTACCGCGCATGGCCGACGACTGGCAAGATCTAGAGTTCCTGCGCCACGTGTTCGACGAGACGCAGGTGGTGCGCAAGCCCCTCACCGGGATCATCACGGGCTACCACGTGCTGCCCTACATCCTGGTCGGGCCCGGAGCACGACCAGCCCGGCCGCTCGGTGGAGGTTCGCGGCCGCATCAAGGTGTCGCCGCGGCTCGTCATCGGCGCCGGCAGCCCGACGTACGGCGAGATGTTCAACGAGACCGAGCTCATGGATCAGCGCCTGATCGCGCGCGTGTTCAGCTTCCGCTACGCCTCGCGGGTCTCGCTCGAGAGCGAGGAGCTCCGCATCCGCCGCCAGGAGCGGGACGCGCCCGGCCATCTCGAGCGTGTGCTCGAGGAGCTGTCGCAGCGCGAGGTCATCAACACGGGCGTCATCGCGACGCCGGACGTGCGCTTCTATCCCGTCTCGATCGACCGCTTCATCCGCGAGATCCTCGATCAAGAGTTCCGCGAGTAGCCTGGTCGTCCTCGCGCCTGGCCGGGCTCGTGGGCGTGCTCGCATGGCGCTCGCGCGGCTGGCCGCTGATCCACGACGCGCCGCTCATGCACTACATCGCCTGGCGGATCAGCGAGGGCGCCGTGCCGTATCGGGACCTCTTCGACATGAATTTCCCGGGCGTCTACCTGCTGCATCTGGCCGCGCTCAAGCTGTTCGGCGCCGGCGACGCCGGGTGGCGCGCGTTCGATCTCGTGTGGCTGGCGGCGACGTCGCGTCGCGGCCGCGGCGCTGGCCGCGCCGTGGGGACGGCTCGCGGCCGCCGGCGCCGGCCTGTTCATGGCGGCCTACCATCTGGCCGCCGGCGCCTGGCAGACGGGACAGCGCGACTTTCTCCTGTGTCCGTTCCTGTTGCTGGCCGCGCTCGCCGTCGCGCGCTGGGCCGAGCGTCCGGGACAACGGCGCGAGCCTCGCATGGGGCGGGCTGGCGCTCGGCGTCGGGATCACGGTGAAGCCCCACGCCGGATTGCTCGCCGCGGCGCTGCTCGTGCTCGTCGCGGTCGTGGCGCGCCGACGCGGGCTGCTCGAGAGCGAGCGCGCCTCGGACGGCGCGACGCCGGCCGCGCGGCGTCCGGCGGCGCGCACCGTCGCGGCTCCGGTGGGGATCTTCGCGGCGGCGATCGTCGTGCCGTCGCTCGCCGTCGTCGCCTGGCTCGCCGCGGTGGGCGCGCTCCCCGCGTGGTACGACATCGTCGTCCGCTATCTCGTGCCGCTCTACTCGCGCCTGGGGCGACCGGATCGGCTGGACCTTCTATCGATGGCACGTGTGGCTTCCGATCGCGGCCGGCGTGGCGCTCTCGCTCGGATCCGCCCTCGCGGGCCGCCGCTTCAGTACGAGGCACGCGGTCGTGACCGTCGGGCTCGGCTACGGCGTCGCCCACTTCTTCGGCCAGGGCAAGGGCTGGGAGTACCATCTCTATCCGCTCGCGGCCTTCGCGGCGGTCGCGCTGTTCGCCGAGATGCCGCGGCTGGTCGAAGCCAGCCGCGTGGCGGCGGTGCCCCTGCTCGCGTGTATCGTCGCGGCCGCGGCGATGCTCGGGATCAAGGGGGTCGAGGCGTCCGACGCCGCGTGGATCGCGGCAAAGGAGCGCCGGGTCAGCGCGGTCGTGGCGGACCTCGACGGTCGGATCGCACCGGAGGACTTCGTGCAGGTACTGGACACCACCGAGGCCGGCGTCCACGCGCTGCTGCGGCTCCACGCCGTCCAGCCGACGCGGTTCATCTACGACTTCCACTTCTATCACGACGTCCAGACGCCGATGATCCGGCGGCTGCGCGACGAGTTCCTCACGAGCTTCGACGCGCATCCGCCGAAGTTCGTCGTGCTGTTCGAGCGCGGGTGGCCCGCGGGCGGCTACGAGCGCGTCGACGGCTTCGCCGGGCTTCGGCTGCGGCTCTCGGCCTACCGGATCGATCGGCGCGGCGACGGGTACCTCGTGTATGCGCGCTGACATCATCCGCCGCATCATTCGCGCCTACGACGATCCGATCGTGCGCGCCTACTGCTGGGTGCGGTTCTGGATCCTGCGCCAGCGCTTCCTCGACGAGATCGGGCAGTATCTGCCGCCGTCGGGGCCCGTGCTCGACATCGGATGCGGCTTCGGTCTGTTCTCGCTCTACTACGCCGCGACGGCACCCGCGCGCTTCGTCCACGGCATCGACCTGAACACGCGACGCATCGCGATGGCGCGCCGCGCGGCGGCGCGGCTGTCGATCGAGAACGTCGCGTACGAAGAGGGCGACGCGCGGACCTTCAAGGGCGACGGCGAGGTCGCGGCCGCCTACATGCTCGACATCGTGCACCATATCGCCCCGGACACCGTGCCGCCGCTGCTGCGGCGGCTCCACGCCTGCCTCGCCCCCGGCGGCGTGCTCGTCGTCAAAGACGTCGACACGCGCCCGGCGCCGAAGCGCTGGTTTACCTGGACGCTCGACAAGCTGATGGCGCCGACGACCCCGGTGCGGTACTGGAGCGGGGACGAGCTGGGAGCCGCGCTACGCGACGCGGGGTTCGAGGTGCGGCGTCACGCGATGCTCGACTTTCTTCCGTATCCGCACGTCATCTATATCGCGACCCGGCGACCGTAGCCGCCGCGCGCCGTCACGACGCGTCCGGCGGCTCCTCGCGAGCCTCGTAGCGGAGCCGCCGCGCCTGCAGCCAGCGCACCCCGAACAGGTCGACGACGCCTCGCCACGCGCGATTGCGGACGCCGTAGTTCGAGACGCCGAAGCGTCGCGGGCGGTGATTCACGGGCACCACGATCACGCGATGGCCGGCCTGGCGGAGCAGCGCCGGCACGAATCGATGGAAGCCGTCGAAGAACTGGAGACTGTCGACGCAGCGCCGGTGCATCGCGCGGAGCGAGCACGCGCTGTCGCGCACCTGGTCGCCGAGCACGGCGCCGCGCACCGTGTTGGCGATACGCGAGGACATGCGTTTGAGCCACGGATCGCGCCGCGCCTGGCGCCACCCGCACCGCCGCGTCCCAGCGATCGAGCTGAGCGAGCAGCAGGGGAATATCGCCCGGGTCGGACTGCAGGTCGGAGTCGAGGGTGACGACGATGCGCCCGCGGACGGCGCGCAGCCCGGCCGCCAGCGCGGACGAGAGCCCGCGGTTGGCCGCGAGCCGGATCAGGCGCACGCGCGTGTCGGTCGCCTGCAGGAGCCGCACGAACTCCACGCTCGAGTCCGTGGATCCGTCGTCGACCACGATGACCTCGGCCGAATCCTCGACGGTCTTGAGGACCGCCTGCAGCTCCTCCCAGAGAACGGGCAGACTCTGCGCCTCGTTGAAGACGGGAAGAACGATCGACAGCCCGACCTCGTTGGTCATCACGCGCCGCCCCGGCTCAGAACCAGCATTTCGTCGTTGGCCACGCGGCGAGCCGCGACGATGTGCCACGACGGATGCGCCAGAGGCTGGAGCCCGGTCCACGACTTCCTCGACATGATCACGGCCCCGCTCGCCGGGCCCGCCAGCAGCTGCTCGACGCGCGGGCGATCGAGCTCGACGACGGGACGGCGGAGATAAAAATCGTAGGTCAGCCAGATGTCAGGGTACACCAGCACCGCGGCGCCAGGTGCGCGTCAAAGCGCTCGCGGCCGCCGCGATCGGCCGGACGTCGAAGTCTCGCGCGAACCTGGCCGGATAGCGGGCGCCCTCGATCACGAGAATCGCCCCGACGCCGAGCGCCACGACGAGCCCGCCCCGGACGAACGCCTCCCGCCGCGCGGCCACGACGGCCCCCAGAGCCGTTGCCGTCAGCAAGACGACGATCAGCGCGATCTCGGCGCGCGAGTCCGGCACCCACGGCCGGCCCTCCCCACCGATCAGCCGCGCGGCCGGCGAGAGCGCGAACGCGGCGACGACCACCGCCAGCCCCGCGACCGCGAACAGGGCGCGCGCAGCGCGCGGCACCGCCGCGCGCCGCCGCCCGCGTGAGGAACTCGCCGACGAGCAGCGCCAGACCAGGGTAGATGGGGATCAGGTAACGGGCGCGGTGAATGCCGCTCAGGCCGATCAGCAGCCAGATCGTGAGGGTCCACGCGGCGATCAGCCGCCGCTCGGCGTCGGGGAGCCGTCGCCACCACGTCGCCGCGCCCACGAGAAAGATCGTCCACGGCAGCGCGTACGCGAAAACCCAGAGGCCTCGAGGCGCGCGAGCGCGCCGCGCCGGAACGCCCAGCTTCCGTAGTGACCGACGACGGTGTCGCCGACGAACTCCGATCCGTGGCCGACGAGATACGTTCCGTACCACGGAGCCAGGAGCACCGCGATGACGGCGAGACCGAGGACAGGACGCAATCGGATGAGCGTGCGCCACCCGTCGGTGACGCCGATCGCGACGAAGCCTCCGACGAGCGCGATCAGGCCCATCGGTCCTTTGCTCATGATCGCGGCGGCGACACAGGCGTAGTAGGCGATGAGCGGGAGCGCCGTGTAGCCCGCCCGACGCGCCACGACGAGGCCGTAGAACGCCCACCACGTCCATGCCGTCACCATCACGTCCGACTGGCCGTGGTGGCCGATCGCGAAGAAGCCGATCGTGGAGGCGAGCACGAGCGCCGACATCGCGCCGGTGCCCACACCCCAGATCCGGGCGCCGATCGCGAAGGCGGCCGCGACGGTCGCGATCGACGAAAGAACCGCGGGCAGCGCCGCCGTCCATTCCGTCACCTCGCCGCCGGGCAGCGACGCGACCGCCACGGACCAGAAGAAGAGCTGGGGCTTGTTGAGATACGGCACGCCGCGCAAGTCGGGAATGAGCCACCGGCCGCTGTCGAGGATGTCGCGAGCCAGGAGCATGTAGCGCGCCTCGTTCGGATCCCAGAGCGGCGCCCGGCCGGCCGGGAGCCCGACCACGAGCGCAGCGAACGCCAGCACTGCGACGAGCACGAGGCGGGACCGGAGCGCGGACATGGCAGCAGGGTGCCAATCACCGCCCCGAGGTTCAAGCTTTTGGCCACCCGTGGTGTCAGAGGCTAGTCTGAAGACATGACCGCGATCCGGGTTCTCGTGCTCCTGCTGGTCATGGGCGCCGGTTCACACGGGCCGCCACCGCGCAGAGCGGCAAGCAGGTGAGAGTGTCCTTCGAGTTTCGGCAGACGAGCACACAGAACCGCGACGCGGTCGACGGCAGCGGGCGCGTGATCATCACCGACCGAGGAGGGACGCGTTCCTCGGGCCGCGTCGGCGTGGACAGCACGCAGCGACGCGTGCAGACGTCGACCGGTATGTTCACGATCGTCCAGGACGGCGGCGAGTCGACGCTCCTGGTCGCGAGCCAGATCCCCTATTCCCAGGTCACCTACTATCGCGACTACCTGACCGGCGCCGGCTACGTCACCACCGGCGTGCAGTTCAAGGACGTCGGTACCTCCCTGAAGGTCGGCGCCGCGATCTTGCCCGGCAACCAGGTCAAGGGTGCGGTTGACGCCCACGATCAGCTGGCTCTCGGCCGAGCGGTCGGGGTGATCGAGGTCAACGAGGCGTCGACCGAGCTGGTGGTGCCGAGCGGCCGGCCGGTGATGCTGGGCGGCGCCACGACCCAGACTCACGAGCTCACCCGCCGGATCCTCGGCTATCGCGCCAGCGACACCGCGACCGAGACCACGATGGCGCTCACCGCGACGATTCGATAGCCTCCGCGGCCGCTCGGTTCTGTCAGAGTTGTCACGAGCTGACGTGTAATCCTGGCACCCCGCGCGCCGCGCTGACCCCTAAGTCCCAACCCGCAATGGTTTTTCAAGTCTGGCACGACACGTGCCACTGGCAACTGTGAACGCAGTCTGCGTCAAGGGAGGCTCTATGCGCGTGCTACTGGTGCTGGCCATGATTCCGCTTCTCGCCGCATGCTCCGTCTTCAGCTCGTCGGAGCCGTCGGCGACCCTCGTCGATACCCAGCCGACCGAGACTGCGGCCGGTACCACCGACACCACGGGCGCTCCGGCCGCCGGGACGAGCACGGACCCCGCCAGCGTGACCCCGACGCCTGTCGCCGCGACGCCGACTCCCGCCGCGAACGCGTCCGTCGCGGCGAAGACGCCTGCGCCCGTGCCCGCGCTCGGCCGCGCCGGCGCCCAGCGCGTCGTCGACCGGAGCGGACATCTCCGGCAAGTGGGTCGGATCGTGGATCGGCACGGGACTCTTCAATGCTCCACGCCAGGAGAACCTCGTCCTGGAGCTTGTTCAGAAAGGTGATGCCGGCTACGGGAAAATGGTCCTCGACAATGCCACCGCCGCCGAATCGGTCCCCTGGGAAGTTCGCCAGCAGGGCCTCTTCGGAATTCGCGTCTTCGCCACGATCGACGGGTCGAAGGTGCGGATCACGCACGATCAGGACGACCGGGTGTTCACCGCAAACTTGACCGTCAACGGCGATCAGATGATCGGCGAGGTCAAGGGCCGAAAGGTCCGTCTGCTCCTGGCTCGTCAGGGGCGGGTCGAACGCGCCGGCTCGAGAGGTTCCGCCCCAGGCCGCCCAGGTGATGCCACCGCCGATCGTCGCGGCGCCGCGCCGCCGGCGGCCGTCGCGATGGCGCCCGCGCCGCAAGCGCAGGAGCCCGAGAAGCCCAAGGCCGAGGAAGTGATGCAGCGGCCGAAGAACGAAGAGTACGTGATCGCGCCCGAGCTGAAGTCGGTCTACTTCGACTTCGACAAGGCCAACCTGCGGCAAGACGCGGTCGACACGATGGTGAACAACGTGACGTGGCTCAAGGAGAATGCCGATACGTTCGTGCTCGATCGAGGGCAACGCGGACGAGCGCGGCACGGCCGAATACAACCTGGCGCTCGGCGATCGGCGCGCCAAGTCGACGATGGACTACCTCGAGGCCAACGGCATCCCCAAGGACCGCATGGCGACGGTGTCGTACGGCAAGGGAGCATCCGACGTGCACGAACGCGACCGAGGAGTGCCGGTACCAGAATCGTCGCGCCGATTTCCGCGTGAAGAGCCGCTGAACCGGGCGATGAACATACGGAGCCGGGGAGCGGGACGTCCGTCGCTCCCCGGCTTCTGTGATGCAGTGATCTCGCGCGGGCGATTCACTCCAGTCGTTTCCTCTCTCCTTCTCTTCTGTTGTCGTCTCCGCGGCTGCCCGGCTCGACGGCCGTGGTCGCGAGCGCCCAGACCTCAGCACCGGGACCACGCGTGGCGCTCGGCAGCGACGCCAAGAACCGCTACATCCGTATCGGCGGGCCGGGAGCGCCCGTCTACCCCACGATCGATCTCACGTGCGACGGCAAAGCGCTGGACACTCGCGCTGACGCGCTCGGAGGATGGCGCCGTCTACGAAGTCTCGCGCGGCAACGTCGAGACGATGATGAGCGCGCTCGCCTGCCGTCTGTTGCTGCCGGATCAGGAGGTCGCGCTGTCGCGCCAGCAGCTGTGGGCCGCCTGGTCGAACCCGACGCAGGGCGCGGGAGCTCCGCAGGTGCTCGTGGGTCAGGTGGTCGACATCATCGACGGGCAGCACGATCCTCGTGAACCTGGGCCAACGCTCCGAGACCGTGCGCTACATCGGGATCACACCTCAAGAGAGCCCCGGCGGCCGCCGACCGCTACGCCGAGCCCCGGGGAAGCCGTCGAGGCCAACCGCCAGCTCGTGTCGCGACAGCAGGTCCGCATCGAGCTCGATACCCAGGAGCGGGATCGGGACGGACGACTGCTCGCGTACGTCTACGTCGCCGACCAAATGGTCAACGCCGAGCTCGTTCGACGCGGATCCGCGGGGGTCATGACGGTCCAGCCGAACGTGCGCCACCGCGACCTCTTCGTCACGCTCGAGCAGGAGGCCCGAGACAACCGGCGCGGCGTGTGGGCCGATCCGGCCGAGGCGACCACGCCCACGACGGTCGAGCCGGCCCTCGCCAGGTGGCCGAGGGCCGTCGCGGCGTGGCGCCTGAAAGCACGTGGGCGTGTCCCGCGCAGCAGCCGATCAAGGGCCAGCAGACCTCCTACACGCGGGGCGGACGGTGCGTCTACCACGTGCCGGACGGCGAGCTCTACAGCGCGACGAAGGCCGAGCGCTGCTACGCGACGGTCGAAGAGGCGCGGCAGGATGTGCGTGGCGTCGCGGCGGTAGGCCGCCGCGACTTCAGTCCGGCTTCGTGTACTTGCAGTCTCCGGACAGTGTCGACTGTTCGGACAGAGCCAGCGCATCGGCCGAGAGCTTCTCCGCGGTCACGACGATCCCGGCGGCGCGCTTCTTCAGGCTGTCGCGAATGCGCAGTCACGTCGGCCTCGGCGCGAACGACGTGAACGCGGCGAAGGCGGCGCCCTCGTCTTCGGCCATCGACGGCGCCGCCGCCATAGCGCTGCGTCCTCCCGCGCACCGTGTACTGGTAGCCGTCCGGTCGGCGTGGTCAGCGGTCATGCCTGGGCCCTTGTCGAGGCACTTCCTCGAGGATGGCCGACGTGATCTCGCTCCGTCGCGGCTCGGCGGCTGGAGCGAGCGACAGCTTGGTCGTGACGATCGAGGCGGTCTGGGAAAGCTCGTTCTCTTGCTCCGTGACGCTCCTCCGCAGACGCTCCCTTGGCCTGGGAGTAGTCCTGGTAGTGATTCGGGAGATCCGCGCTCAGAACGCGGTGTGGGGTGAAGAGGGACCTGGAGGTCTACCCGTCAGCCGACCTTCGGCGCGAACTCGCCGCGCGACCTGCGACAGTCTCTCAGCCTCGGTCCGGAGGACCGGCTGGAGCTGGCGTAGATGGGCCCGGCGGCGTGTCTGTCGCACGGGCCTCCCGTCCATCGGCCGGGCGCGTGGGCTCGGCCTCCTGAATGGGCGCGGGCTGGTCGGCGAGCTTGCCGCCGACCGCGACGTCGGGCTTCGGGAGCTCATTCGACGGCCGGGACGCATAGAAGCCCGCCACACCGATGGCCACGGCGATGAGGGCGAGCCCGGTGATGACCGATCGGTTCGACCACCGGGTGAAGATCGAGACCAGCGAGAGGTGTCCCGAGGGGCGCATCGCGCGCGCCGCCGCCCTCTCGAACCGTCGCCGGTCTCGACTCGTCAGCATGTACGCGATTCTTTGGGCTACCGAAAAGCCTATCACGTGCCTACCGCCCTTCCGGCCGATCGGCGGCCGGAGCAGGTACAAGGTCCTAGGCTGCCGGCCGGCGCTCACGTGTCATACTTTGTTTGGTGGCCGGGCTCAGAGACGGACTGATGAGCGCCCTCCTTCTCGTGGCGGCGGCCGGTCACCTTGGTTGTGCCCAGCCGATCACGACGACGTCCTCGCTTCTTCCGCCACCGCCCGCAGAAGCCGTCCGGCTGGGCCTGACACGGATCGCCCTCGCCCCGGCCGCTTCCCGCCGAAATTCGGTCTCGTGGATGGCCCTGCGAAGGGCGCCGGCCAGGGAGCCGCGAGGGGGGCTCTGCTGGGTGTTGCGTACACGCTGGGCGGCGGTGCGTTCGGAGGGCCGATCGGTCTCGTGGCCAGCGTCTTCCTCGTGCCGGTCGGCGCGGTGGGCGGCAGTATCGTGGGGGTGTCACGGCCGAATCCGCCACGAAGGTCGAGGAACGAGTGGCGGCCGCCAGCCGGAGCCTGACGGCTCGGCAGATTCAGGATGACCTCGTGCGGCGCGTGGCCGTGATCGGTCGCGAGCAGACATCGCGCACGTTCACCTTGCTGGCCGAGCAAGGTCCGCGGACTCCCGGCGAGCGGGCCGACTATCGGGCACTCGCCGAGGAGGGCGTTCAGGCCGTCCTCGAGATCAGCGTCGGTGGAGCTGTCGCTGCGTGGCCGCACCGGCGAGATCGATCCAACCCCTCTCGCTGGCCATGGCCGTGAAGACGAGGCTGGTCCGTACCGATGACGATGCCGAGATCTACGCCCACTCGCTGACGTACTCAGGCGGCAACGGTCGCACGTTGGCCGAGTGGTTGGATGACGCCGACCTCCTGGGAGTCGAGGTCGATCGCGCCTCCGTGATCGTCGCCGAGAAGATCATCGACGAAGTCTTCCTCCTCGTTCCGTTTCCGGCGCAGCGCAGGCGCTGATGCGCTGGGCCGTTCCCTGCGCGCTCCTGTTCCTCGTTGCCTGCACGAAGCCGCTCGAGGTCGCCGGGCTCAGGCCGCTGTCTCAGACGACCGACGACGGTGCGCCCACTGTAGAGTCCTCGCAGCCAACCTTGAGATGGGAGCCGTTTCCGCGGCCCGCCGATCTCGAAGCGAACCCCGGAGGGTGGGTGAGTCGCGTTCGCAACGTGACCTACGATCTCGAATCTGGCGAGGAGTCCGTGACCACTTCGGGCACGCGGAGGTCTATCCGGACGAGCTGGTGTACGCGAAAAGCGCGCTCTCGGCGCCCGAGCACACCGTCGACACGCCGCTCGCGAGCGAGACGCCATACCTGTGGAGCGTGCGCGCGCGTTTCGAGCTCGACGGCCAGATTCGGGTCACGCCCTGGGGCGTCCTGCTGTCGTCGCGGCCTTCGATGCTCGCCGACCCGCGAAGCCCGTTAGTTCCGGCGCGCGGCTACTACCGTTTCCTGACGCCCCGAGAACCCGACGGGCGCGGAACTGGAGGAGGCGACTAGCTCAGCCGCCGCCTACCACACGCCGGGGACGAGGCGGTGGCGCACCATGGCGGCGTAGTTCGGCCATCCCGGATCGTTCGAGAGTACTCGCTCCTCGGCATAGATGCGGTAGAACAGGGACGCCCACCCCGTCAGTACCAGCAGCACCGTGCCCGAATTCCACTCCTGCAGGTTGTAGCCGACGTCCGCGAGCATGTAGGCGAGATACATCGGATGGCGGACGAGCCGGTACGGGCCTCTCGTCGCGAGTCCCCGCGCACGGCCGGGCGGACCCCGAACCATCTGCCGAGGCTGACGAGGGTCGAAAAGCTCAGACACGCCGCGACCGTCACGAGGACGAGCCCAGCTTCGGGCCACGCGGGCTCGCCGGGCACCCGCCGGAGGTAGAGCATCTGACCGTACGGATAGGCATACGCGACCACGACGGCGACGCCGGCGGCCAGCGAGCGATCCTGCGCGGCGGGCGGGCGCCGCATGAGGGCGATGCCGAGCGACCAGGACATTCTGCAAGACGTAGATCCAGTCGGTGATCGTGAAGGTGGGCGTCAGGACGAAGAGGAGGGCGAGCTCCACCGACGTGACGCCGAACAGGAGGAGATTGGAGAGGCTCGGTCGGGGATTAATTTGGTGGAGCTGAGGGAGCTCGAACCCTGACCCCAAGACTGCCAGCCTTGTGCTCTCCCAACTGAGCTACAGCCCCACGCGAGAGACCACCCTACAAGCCGCTGCGGAATGTTGTCAAGGAATGGTACCGGGGGCGGGAGTTGAACCCGCACGCCCTCACGGGCACTGGATTTTGAGTCCAGCGTGGCTGCCGTTACACCACCCCGGCCCGGGATCCCTAGCGTCTCGGAGCCACCACGGTGTACAGCGAGCCGCGCTTCGCCGGCCATCGGCCAGCGCTGGGCGTTTGCGGCCGCGACGAAGAGCCGTAAGGTGCGCACTCGGCGCCGTCTCCATTCGGACGATGCCAGGCAAATCATTGAATTTGTGTGATGTATACTGGGCGCGACGCTACTTCGGCGTTCACAATCTCTCCACGAGGAGGACACCGATGGTCAGACTCGTCGCGCTGTTGATCGCCGTCCTGTTCGCCGTCTTCTCGCTTTCGGCTCTCACCGGTGCTGGCGCAGGCCAAGACCGACGCACCGGCCAAGACGGACGCGCCGGCCAAGGCCAAGACCGACACCACGAAGGCCGACGCGAAGAAGAAGGAGCCGCTCGACATCAATAGTGCATCGGAGGACGAGCTCAAGGCTTTGCCGGGCATCGGCGACGCGTACGCGAAGAAGATCGTGGACGGCCGTCCGTACGCGCGGAAGGACGATCTGGCCAAGAAGAAAATCGTCCCGCAGGCCACCTACGACAAGATCAAGAACCAGATCATCGCGAAGCAGAAGTAGCGTCGGAGGGCGCGAGCCGCGGCATGGGTGAGCGGTCGTTCGCGGAGGACGTCAAACAGCTCGGGTACGGCGAAGGCGAGATCGCTTCACGGCGAAGGCATCCTCGCCATCACCAAGGCGCTGCTCCAGTCCGGCGTCAGCTACGTCGGCGGATATCCGGGCGCGCCGGTCTCGTACCTGATCGACGTCCTGGCCGACGCCGAACGACCCCTGCTCAAGCCGCTCGGCATTTACTTCGAGCAGTCCGGGAGCGAGGCGGCGCGCCGCCGCGCTCCTCGGCGCCTCCATCAACTATCCGATGCGGGGCGCCGTCACCTGGAAGTCGGTCGTCGGCACCAACGTGGCGTCCGACGCGCTGTCCCACGTCGCCTCGGCCGGCGTCATCGGCGGCTCGGTCATCGTGATCGGCGAGGACTACGGCGAGGGCGCCTCGATCCTCCAGGAGCGTACGCACTCGACGGCGCTGAAGTCGTCGATCCCGCTCCTCGATCCGCGCAACAGCCTCGACTCGTTCGCCCGCTTCGTCGGCGAAGGCTTCGGGCTCTCCGAGGCGTGCAACGAGCCGGTGTTCTTCTCGATCCGCATCCGGGCCTGCCACATGCGCGGCACCTTGCGATGCCGCGACAACGTGCGTCCGGCGATCAGCATGCTCACGCCGCTCACCGCCCCGAGCTTCAGCATCGATCGGATCAACCTGCCGCCGCTTCACGTATCAGATGGAGGCGCAGAAGTTCGAGAAGCGGCTGCCGGCAGCGCAGCGCTACATCGTCGAGCGCGGGCTCAACGAGCACTTCCGCGGCGACGAGGATCACGTCGGGATCGTCATGCAGGGCGGGCTCTGGAACACGACCATGCGCGGCCTGCACGTGCTCGGCCTCGCCGACGACGCGCGGCCGGACGCCGATCCCGCTCCTGGTGCTCAACGCGATCCACCCGCTGGTTCCCGAGAGCTGATCGGGTTCCTGCGCGGACAAGCAGCGCGTGCTTCGTCGTGGAAGAGGGCATGCCGAACTACATCGAGCGCGAGCTGAAGGCGCTCGCCCACGAGGCGCGCCTCGGCGTCGAGATCCAGGGCAAGGACGTGCTGCTCGCCGCACGGCGAGTACGTGCCGCGCCTCGTCATCGGCGGCCTGCGGCGGTTCTTCACCTGCGGCCGGCGTCAAATCGCAGTCGACCGTGGCGATCGAGGAGCGGTATCGCGCGCTCACCGCGCACCGAGAGAAGGTGGGCGACGTGCTGCCGAGCCGGTCGCCAAGCGCCCGCCGTCCTTCTGCACGGGCTGCCCGGAGCGGCCGGTGTTCAGCGCGCTGAAGATCTTGAGATCGCGCGAGCCGGAGATCGGCGACACGCACGTCGCGGCCGACATCGGGTGCTCGACGTTCTCGACGCAGGCGCCGTTCAACGTCGGCAACTCGGTCCTCGGCTACGGCATGGGGCTCGCGTCGTCGAGCGCCGTCTCGCCGCTCTTCGGCAAGCGGACGATCTCGGTGATGGGCGACGGCGGCTTCTGGCACAACGGCCTGCACCAACGGCGTCGCGAACGCGATGTACAACCGCCAGGACTCGGTGCTGGTGATCCTCGACAACTTCTACGCGGCGGCGACCGGCCAGCACCACGTGCCCTCGACCGGCAAGAACGCGCGCAACGAGCCGCTGCGGATGACGATCCCGATGCGCTGCGCGGCGTCGGCGTGAAGTGGATCCGGACCGTGAACTCGTACCGGATCGCCGAGGTGATCGGGACGATGCGCGAAGCGCTGACGACGCGCGTCCAGGGCTGAAGGTCGTCATCGCCGAGAACGAGTGCATGCTCGAGCGCCAGCGCGCGCGAGCGTCCCCGGCTGCGCCAGCGAGGTGGCCGCCGGTCGGATCAGGTCGTCCAGCCGCGCTTCGGCATCGACCCCGACGTGTGCACCGGCGACCACTCCTGCATGCGCCTGAACGGCTGCCCGTCGCTCACGCTTCGCGAGAGCCCCGATCCGCTGCGCGACGATCCGATCGCCCACGTCGACGCACGTGCGTGGGCTGCGGCGTCTGCGGCGAGGTCGCCCACGCCGCGGTGCTCTGCCCGTCGTTCTACGAGGTGAAGGTGATCACGAATCCGACGTGGTGGACGCGGTTCGTGAGCCGTCTGCGCGCGATGGTCATCCGCCGCCTCGCGGCCGTCGGGACGTGACCGACGCGCCGCTCTCTGAGCCTCTGGTCCCGGCGGTCGGCGGGCAGGGGGCGGCGTTCTCCTCGGTGGATCGTGGACGCCGCGCTCGTCGACGGCTATCCTGTTCACGGCACGTCCATCCCGGGTGTGGCGCAGCGAACCGGATCCACGACGTACTACGTCGAGCTTTCGGGCGAGCGGAACCCGGCGGCGGACGGAACGCCGATTTTTCGCTCTACCCCGTCCCGGGGCCCTCGACGTCCTTCTGGCTCCTGAATTCCTCGAGGTCGGGCGCTCGATCGAGGCTCGGCTTCCCGTCGCCCGGCCGGACGACGATCACTCGCCAGCACCCATCGGCTCTACTCGATCCACGAGAAGATCGTGACCGGACACGGCATCTACCCGCTCGAGAAGCTCCAGTCCGCCGCCCGCGCCTATTCGAAGAAGCTCATCGCGTTCGACGCGCTGGCGCTCGCCCGCGAGCACGGGACCGAGGCGAACGCGGTGCTGCTCGGCGCGCTCGCGGGATCCGGCGTCCTGCCGCTCCGCGAAGAAGCGTATCGCGAGGCCATCCGGCGCGAAAGGCGTTCAGGTCGACGCCAACCTCCGCGGGCTTCGACGCCGGGCTCGGCGGTGGCGGCGGGGTCGACCGGCGTGGCGGGGCGGGAGGGTCGCGGGGCTTCGGAACCCCACTCGCCCCGGACTCCCTCCCGCCGCACCGCCGCCAGCCCCGCCGTCACCGCTTCGAGCCCCGGGCTTAGATCAGGACGTCGAGGCGACGGTTGCGGAGTTTCCCGAGGTTTTGCGGGCGGTGCTGCGGTGCGGCGATTCCGCGGCTGGTTGACTATCAGGATCGGCAGCATGCGGGGGCGCTATCTCGAGCAAGCTGCGACCGTTCGTGCGGGACGGGAGTCTCGGAGCTTGCGCAGACTCGTCGCGCGGCATCTCGCCGTCTGGATGACGTACGAGGATGCGGTGCGGGTGGCTCAGCTGAAGACGCGGGCCGGTCGGTTCGAGCGGATCCGTCGTGACAAGGGCGTCGGCAAGGGAGAGATCGTCGTGACGGACTACCTCAAGCCCGACCTCGACGAGATCTACGGCGTCCTTCCGTACCGGTTGGTCGCGCCGTTCGCGCGCTGGGCCGAGCGGCGCTGGCCGCACGGCCGCCCGTCGCTCGGCCAGCACGTGAAGACGACGACCGTGAGCGGCTTCGTCCGCGTGTGGATGCTCACGTGGCTGCGCCCGCTGCGGCCCGATCTCGTACCGCGCCCGCGAGGGCACGCGCGCATGGACCGCTGGCTCGCCGCGGTCGCTCGCTGCGCGCAGTGGGACGATGCGCTCGCCTGCGAAATCGCGCGCGCCGCGCAGCTCGTCAAGGAGACTACGGAGACGTCCGCCGGCGCGATGACGGCCCACTTCGACCGCTTGCTGGAGGCCGCGCTACGGACCGCCGAGCGCGAAGCGACCGGCGGCAAGTTCGAGGCGTCAGAGATCGCTCGCCGCGCGATACCGCACCTTGGTGCTGCAAGGCCCCGATTCGGAGGCCGCGGCCGTCGCGCTCGCCGCCGAGACGCCCGCCCGATCCTAGCTCGAGCGGCCCGCGGCTACGCGGTGGCGCGGTGGATCACTTCTCGGAGGCGTTCGGCGTCGTGAAGGGTCGAGCCGCACGAAGGTGAAGGCCTGCCCGTCGGGGTCGATCCGAACGAGAATCGCGATGACCTCGATCTGCGCGCCGCCGTCCGGCGGCGTGAAGATCGCACGGCCGATCGTGTCCCGGTCGAACGACGCGCTGAAGCGCGCCTTCATGCCGGAGGCCCACCTCGATCAGGTGCCCTGATGCTCGCGTCCGTTGTACTCGGAGAGCCGCACCGCAATGGGCAGGCGGGCACGCGTCGAGCGCCGCTTCTCGGGGCGCCGCTTCGAGCTCGCGCGACCCGGCTCATGGCGTGCGGCTCGATGAAGGTCAGGACCTCGTTCAGGCGATCGAGCTGGACCGGCTTGCCCATGAAGTCGGCGGCGCCGAGCCGCAGGCACTCGCGCGCCTGGGCCTCGTTGACGACCCCGGAGACCGCGACGATCGGAACGCCGAGCGCCCGCACCGGCCGGAGCTGCAGGAAATCGATCCCGCTCATCCCCGGGAGCTGGACGTCGAGCAGGATCGCGTCGAGCCGCTCGGTCTGCAGGCTGGCGAGCGCGGCCTCAGGCCGTGTGGACGACGAGCGGATGGTGGCCGAGCTCGACGAGGAAGTCGCGAAAGCACATCGCCCAGGTCGACCTGGTCCTCGACCACGAGCACCCGCATCGTGCTTCGGGCCTAGCGCGATAGGTGCGACTTCCAGCGACGAACGCAGAGCGCGAGGGCGGCTCGGACCCGCGTGCTATACTGAGCGCCCGGGTGCGACTCGAAGGAGGAGTATCTTGTCGGGCTACCTGCCCGTTCTCATCTTCGCCGCGCTGATCACCGGCTTCGCAGTCGTCTCGCTCGCGGTGGCGCGGCTGCTGCGCCCGAGCCGCCCCGGCGCGGTCAAGCTCATGAACTACGAGTGCGGTGCCGAGCCGATCGGCACGGCGTGGGTGCAGTTCCCGGTCGGCTTCTACCTGGTCGCGCTCGTGTTCATCGTCTTCGACGCGCTCGCGGTGTTCCTGTTCCCGTGGGCGCTGGTCCTCCGCCTCGTCGGGATCAGCGCGTTCTGGGTGATGGCGGCGTTCGTCGGGCGTCACTCGGGCTCGGCTGGCTCTACGCGTACCGGGAGGGCGTGCTCGAATGGAAGTGAAGCCGCCCATCCCTCAGAGTCCCGCTCCCGTCTGGGGCGAGTTCAAGGATCTGCAGGAGTGGGAGAAGTACCACCAGTCGCGCACGGACGACGACAAGACCTCGAACGCCCTCGCCTCCATCGCCGACGCGATCCACCACATGCCGGGCGGCTGGATCGTCACGACGTCCACCGACAAGATCTTCAACTGGGCGCGCAAGTCGTCGATCTGGCCGGTCACGTTCGGTCTGCGCCTGCTGCGCCATCGAGATGATGGCGACGTTCGCGTCCCGCTTCGACGTCGAGCGCTTCGGGATGGTGCCCTGGGCCTCTCCGCGGCATTCGGACCTCATGATCGTCTCGGGAACCGGTGACCATCAAGATGGCGCCGATGCTCAAGCGCATCTACGATCAGATGCCCGATCCCAAGTGGGTGGTCTCCATGGGCTCGTGCGCGAACTCCGGCGGCCCCTTTCGCCACGGCTATCACGTCGTGAAGGGCGTCGACCGCGTCGTCCCCGTCGACGTCTACGTGCCGGGCTGTCCGCCGACGCCCGACTCCCTGATGTACGGGCTGCTCAAGCTCCAGACCCAGGTCGACGAGTTCCAGAAGACCGGGAAGCGCTCCGCTGCGTCCGACCCCGGGGAGCATGACGCCCGCCGACGCGCGCGCGCCATCCAGGAGCGGTTCGGAGTGGACGCGGTCGCCGATGGTGGGCTCGCCGTTACTCTGCCGCGCGACCGCTGGCACGAGTTCGCCCGCTTCGCCCGCGACGAGCTGGGCTGCCGCTACTTCAACTGGCTCTCCGCCGTGGACTGGAAGGACCAGGGATTCGAGGTGCTCTGCCGCGTCGAGAATCTCGACGCGCCGCTCGTGGTCACGATGCGCACGCGCCTGGCCGCGGGCGAGACGCGCTAGTTCGTCGGTGACCCCGCTCTATCGAGGCGCCAACTGGATGGAGCGCGAGTGCTACGACATGTTCGGGATCGTCTTCGAGGGCCATCCCGACCTGCGGCGCATCCTCCTCTCCGACGACTGGGAAGGCTATCCGCTCCGGAAGGACTACGCCGTCGACACGCCGATGGCGCCGTACCGATGATCGCTCACGCGAGGACCAAGTGAGGAGACGCGACCCATGATCTACGAGCTCCGGACCTATACCTTGACGCCGGGCAAGCAGGGCGAGTACCTCAAGCTCAACTCCGAGATCGGACGTCCGATCCGCGGCGACAAGTACGGCAAGCTCGAGGGCTCGTGGACGACCGAGTTCGGCACCCTGAATCAGTACGTCCACCTCTGGGCCTACGCGGATCTCGTCGAGCGCGAGCGCCTGCGCGGCGAGCTCGCGAAGAACGAGGCGTGGAGCAAGGACTACGTCTCGAAGATCCGGCCGCTGCTGCTGGCCCAGGAGAACAAGATCCTCTCGGCGCAGCTGCCGCTGAAGCCACCGGCCGACGGCGGGCACATCTACGAGCTCCGCACCTATCGCACACAGGTCGGCAAGGCCGGCGAGTGGCTCGGCCACTTCAAGGGCATCATGCCCGTGCGCGAGAAGTACTCGAAGAACGTCGGCGTGTTTCAGACCGAGGTCGCCCAGCTGAACGAGGTCGTGCACCTCTGGGCGTATCGCGACCTGAACGACCGGGCGGCCGTGCGCGGCAAGACGCTTCAGGACCCGGAGTGGCAGGCCTTCCTCGGCAAGGCCACGCCGCTGCTCGTCGAGATGCGCTCGGTGGCCCTCGTCCCGGCGCCGTCGTCTCCCATGAAGTAGCTCGACCGTGTCCGAGACGCAGACCAAGCAGGTGGTCGAGGTCGGCTACGGGGCAACGAGCGCCTCATGATGAACATGGGGCCTCAGCACCCGTCGTCGCACGGCGTGTTCCGCGATGATCCTCACGCTCGAGGGCGAGACCGTCGTCGCCGTCGACGCCGTCATCGGCTACCTGCATCGATGCCACGAGAAGCTCGGCGAGACCCTGACGTACGTCCAGTACCCGTCGATCGCGTCGAAGACCGACTACGTCGCGGCCATGACCGCCGAGCTCGCGTACGTCTCCACCGTCGAGAAGATCGCGAAGATCGAGGTGCCCCGCCGCGCGCAATACCTGCGCGTGATCGTCGCCGAGCTCCAGCGCATCGCCTCGCATTGCCTCTGGCTCGGCACCTGGTGTCTGGACATGGGCGGGGCGCTCGGGGGCGGCGCGACCGTGTTCCTCTACTGCATCCGCGAGCGCGAGATGGTGCTCGATCGATTCGAGGAGCTGACCGGCGCGCGCCTGCTCTACGGCTTTCATCAGACCGGTGGCACGCGCTACGACATGCCGTCGGGCTGGGACAGAAGGTGCGCGAGACGGTCGACTTCATCGAGAAGCGGCTCGACGAGTACGAGGCGATGCTGGAGGACAACACGTTCTTCCGCGTCCGCACGCAGGGCGTCGGCGTGATCTCGCGCGAAGTCGCCGAGGCGGTCGGCGTGTCGGGCCCGCTGATCCGCGGCTCGGGAGTGGCGTACGACGTCCGGCGCGCCGAGCCGTATTCGTCCTACGGCGACTTCGACTTCGTCGTGCCGGTGGAGACCGCGGGCGACTGCTACGCGCGCTACCGCGTGCGGATGGTCGAGTTCCGCCAGTCGATCCGGATCGTCCGGCAGGCGCTCGACGGGCTCCCCGAGGGCCCGATCTCGTCGCGGCCGGGCGTGAAGTCGGTCGCCCAGGTCCGGGTGCCCAAGGGCGAGGGATACACGCGCGATCGAAGGCGCGCGCGGCGAGATCGGCTGCTACATCGTCAGCGACGGCGGGCCCAAGCCGTATCGCCTGAAATGGCGGGGCGCGTCCTTCTCGAACCTCGCGGTCTTGCCGCACATCGTGCCCGGGCACAAGGTGGCCGACGTCGTGGCGATCATGGGCTCGGTCGACCCAGTCTTCGGCGAGGTCGACCGATGACTCTGACCGCCGGTGGCCTGCGCACGCGATCGAGGCATTCATCGTCCTCAACGTGCTGCTCGGGCTGGTCGCCTACGTCACCTTGCTCGAGCGCAAGTTCGCCGCGCGGATGCAGTCGCGAATCGGTCCGTACTACGTGGGCCGCCCGCACGGTTGGCTGCAGCCGATCGCCGACGCGCTGAAGCTGATGATGAAGGAAGACATCGTCCCGACCGCCAGCGACCGCGCGGTCTACAACCTGGCGCCGATCGTCTTCCTCGTCCCGTGTCTCTTGATCTTCGCGACGATCCCGTTCGCGCCCGAGCTCGGCGTCGCCGACCTGAACATCGGCGTGCTCTTCTTCCTGGCGGTCTCGTCGCTCGAGATCGTCGGGCTCTTCATGGGCGGCTGGGGATCGAACAACAAATACGCGCTGCTCTCCGCGATGCGGGCGGTCAACCAGATCATCTCCTACGACCTGCCGTTCATCTTCGCCGCGCTCGTCCCGGTGGTCCTCGCGGGCTCGATGCAGATGTCGGCGATCGTGGTGGCGCAGCAGGGCCTCTGGTTCGTCGCGTATCCGGTGATCGGCCAGCTCGCGTTCGTCGCGTTCCTGATCGCGACCGCTGGCGGCCGAGAATCGGGTGCCGTTCGACATCCTCGAGGCCGAGTCGGAGCTGGTGGCCGGCTTCCGCGTCGAGTACAGCGGCATGAAGTTCGCGCTGATCCAGCTGGCCGAGTACGCGCACATGCTCGGCACGAGCTTCCTCGGCGCGCTGCTTGTTCCTGGGCGGCTGGCTCGGACCCGGGCCGTCGTGGCTCGGGCCTGCTGTGGCTCCTCGTGAAGGCCATCGTGATCTTCCTGATCGTGACGTGGGTGCGCTGGTCGCTTCGTGCGGATCCGCGTCGACCAGATCCTGGCGATCTCGTGGAAGCTCCTGCTGCCGGCGACCCTCGTGCTGCTGCTGGCGACCGGGTTCGTCGTCGCGATGCGAGGCGCCGGTGGCGGCTAACGGCGGGTCCGCGCCGGGGTTCTGGGGAGAAACCAGGCCAGCTGGTGGGCGCCGTCGGCCGCGCGATGGGCATCACCTTGCGGAATCTCTTCCGCAAGCCGGTGACGGTCCACTATCCCGACGTCAAGCGCGAGTACCCGGATCGCTTCCGCGGCATCCTCGCGCTCGCCTACGAGAAGGAGACCGGCGAGGAGGCCTGCATCGGCTGCCGGCTCTGCGAGTTCGTGTGCCCGCCGCAGGTCATCAAGGTCGAGATGCTGAAGAGCGCGAAGCGGAACTACGCGAAGACGTTCACGCTGGAGCTCTACGCGTGCGAGTTCTGCGAGCTGTGCGTGCAGGTCTGTCCGACCGACGCGATCATCATGATGAAGTCGCTTCGATCTGCGCGACCTCGGATCGGCGCGATATGCTGCTCGACAAGGATCGCCTGCACGCGCTCGGCCTGCAGTTCGAGCCGTCGTGGGCGACCGGCAATCGGCTCCGCGACATGCAGGCGCCGCCGAAACCGGCGCGGTCGAGGCCAGGGGAGAAGGCAAGGGAGAGACGAAGGAGCCGGCCGAGTGACCGTCGAAACGGTTGGATTCTGGGTGGTAGCCGCGGTGCTGCTCGCCTCGAGCCTTGCCGTCGTGCTCACCCCGAACCTCTTTCACGCCGTGCTGTATCTCGCGGCCGCGCTGGTCGCGACCGGCGCGATCTTCCTCCTCCTGGCGCAGCCCTTTCTGTTCGCCGTCCAGCTCCTGCTCTACGCCGGAGGGGTCGTCACGATCGTCGTGTTCGCGATCATGCTGACCGAGCGCCTGGTCGGCCAGCGCATCCGGCAGACCAGCCGTCATCCGTGAACGGCGCGATCGTCGCGGCCGCCGTCTTCGCCGGTATCGCCGGGTTCCTGCTCCGGTCGCCGCTCGCGACGCCGCCCCGGGACCGGCGACGCGACGCGACGATCGCGATCGGACGCGCGCTGGTGGGCCCCTTCGCGGTGACCGCTCGAGCTCCTGGGCGTGCTGCTGGTGACCGCGCTCCTCGGCGCGCTCTACTTCGCGCGAGGCGAGGAATGATCGGACTCTCGTCCTATCTGGTTCTGGCCGCGCTCGTGTTCTCGATCGGTCTGTTCGGCGTGCTGACCCGCCGCAACGCGGTCGGCATCCTGCTCGGGATCGAGCTGATGCTGAACGCCGTCAACATCAACCTGGTCGCGTTCGCGCGCTTACAACGGCGATCTGATCGGGGTGATCTTCACCTTGTTCACGATCTCCATCACCGTGGCCGAGGTCGCCGTGGGGCTCGCGATCGTCATCGCGATCTTCCGTGTGCGGCGGACGGTCGAGGCGGACCGCCTCGACCTGCTGCGGGGATAGTGCCGTGACCCTGAACGTCGGGTTGCCGCTCCTGGTCCTCGCGATGCCCTTCGTCTCCTTCCTGTTCCTGGCGATCGTGGGGCCGCTGCGCCGAACCGGTCGCGGGGCCGGCCTGGTGTCGATCGCCGCGATCGCGATCTCGTTCGCCGCCGCGGTGTTCGTGTGGACTCAAGGCTTCGTCGCGGAGCAGACGTGGGCGCTGGATCCCGGCCGACGGCGGGCCGATCGCCACCGTCGGGGTGCTGGTCGATCCGCTCAGCAACGCGATGCTCGTCCTGGTCACCCTGGTGTCGCTCCTCGTGCAGATCTACTCGCTCGCGTATCTCAGCGACGAGCGCGCCGGCGTCGCTCGGTCGCTATTACACGTACCAGTCGCTCTTCGTCTTCTCGATGCTCGGTCTCGTGCTCGCGCCGGGGTTCGTGCAGATGTTCGTCTTCTGGGAGCTGGTCGGGCTCTGCTCGTACCTGCTGATCGGGTTCTGGTACGAGCGGCCCGCGGCCGCGCGCGCGGCGGTGAAGGCGTTCTGGATCACCAAGCTCGGCGACGTCGGCTTCATCGTCGGCATCGTGCTCCTGTGGTCGGCCACCGGCACGTTCGAGTTCACGGAGCTCTTCGAGAAGGCGCAGGACAACGCGCTGGCCGTGCCGGGCCTCGCGGTGATCATGTTCCTCATCTATCTCGGCGCCGTGGGCAAGTCGGCCCAGTTCCCGCTGCACGTGTGGCTCCCCGACGCGATGGAGGGGCCGACGCCGGTGTCGGCGCTCATCCACGCCGCGACGATGGTGACGGCGGGCGTCTACATGGTGACGCGGACCGAGCCGCTGTTCGCGCTGGTCCCGGCGGTCTTGACCCTGATCGCCTGGGTGGGCGCGTTCACCGCGCTCCTGGCCGCGACGATGGCGTGCGTCGAAGGCGACATCAAGCGCGTGCTCGCGTACTCGACCGTCTCGCAGCTCGGCTACATGATGGCGGCCGCGGGCGCCGGCGCCGCGCCCGCGGGGTTTCTGCATCTGCTCACGCACGGGCTCTTCAAGGCGCTTCTGTTCCTGGCCGCCGGCGCGGTGATCCACGCCGTCGGGACCAACGACATCTTCCGCATGGGCGGCCTGTTCAGGGCGATGCCGCAGACGGCCATCGTCTTCATCGTGGGAACGCTCGCGCTCGCCGGGGTGCCGCCGCTCGCGGGCTTCTTCTCGAAGGAAGCCGTGCTCGGCGGGCGTGTGGGAGGCGCATCTCGCGGGGCCGTTCCTGATGCTGGCGCTCACCGCGTTGCTGACGGCCTTCTACATGTTCCGCGTCGTCTTCGTCACGTTCTTCGGCCGCGCGCACGCGCGGCGGCCATCCGCACGAGGCGCCGTGGCTCGATGCGCGGACCGCTGTGGCTCCTCGCGGCGCTCACGCTCGTCGTCGGGATCGGCCTGGCGCTTCGCGGCGGCGAAGCCGCGGAGGAGGCGCCGGCCTGGCTGCCGCCGCTCTCGATCGGGCTGGCCCTCGCCGGCTTCGCGCTCGCCTGGGCGATGTATCAGCGCGGCGCGATCGATCCCGCGCGAGTCGCCTCGGCGCTGGCGCCGCTCGACTATCTGGCGCGGCGGCGCTACGGGCTCGACGCCCTGTACGCGGGCCTCTACCGCGGCATCATCCTCGGCTTCTCGCGCCTGATCGGCTGGATCGACCGCTACTTCGTCGACGGCATCCTCAACGCGCTGACGGCGCTCACGCTGCGGGCCGGTGACGGCCTGCGACGCATCCAGACCGGTCGGGCGCAGGACTACGTCTACGGCGTGGCCTTCGGCGTGCTCCTGCTCTTCGTCTGGGCCCAGCTGTGGCCGCTGACCGTGCCGATCCTCTCGATCATCACGTGGTCGCCGTTCGTCGGCGCGCTGCTCATCATGTTCACGGCGCGCCACAGCCCTCGCGCCGTGCGCCTGATCTCCGTCGTGACGACCTCCATCTCGGCGGTCCTGTCGCTCGTGGATCTACGTGGCCTACGAGCGCGAGACGGCCGGGTTCCAGTTCTACGAGAAGGTGCCGCTGGTGCCGCCGCTCGGCATCTCGTACGAGCTCGGCGTCGACGGCATCAGCCTCCTGATGGTGCTGCTGACGTCGATCATCATCATGGCCGGCGTGCTTCGCGTCGTGGACCGTGACGGTCCGGAGCCAGGAGTTCTACGCGCTGCTGCTGGCGCTCGTCACCGGCGTCTACGGCGTGTTCGTGTCGCTCGATCTCTTCGTCCTGTTCCTGTTCTACGAGCTCGCGGTGCTGCCGATGTACCTGCTGATCGGTATCTGGGGCTCGACGGGCGAGGTGCGGCCGCGTGGCATCTTCGCGTGGGCGTTCCGGGAGACCGGGGTCGGGACGAAGGAATACGCGGCGATGAAGCTGACGCTCTACCTCCTGTTCGGCTCCGCGTTCATCCTGGTCGGCATCCTCGCCCTCTACGTCAGCGCCGGCTCGGCTCGTTCTCGTTCCTCGACTTCGAGGCGACCGCGTTCCCGCGCTCGCTGCAGCGCTGGGTGTTCCTCGCGTTCTACGTCGGCTTCGGCATGCTCGCCGGCATCTGGCCGCTGCACACGTGGTCGCCCGACGGTCACGCGTCGGCCCCGACGGCGGTCTCGATGCTCCACGCCGGCGTGCTCATGAAGCTCGGCGCGTACGGCGTCGTGCGCGTCGGCATGGGGTTACTGCCCGACGGCGCGGCGGATCTGTCCTGGCTGGTCGGCACGATCGCGTGCGTGAACATCGTCTACGGCGCGCTGTCGTCGCATGGCGCAGACGGACCTCAAGTACGTCATCGCGTATTCGTCCGTGTCGCACATGGGAATCGTCATGCTCGGCGCCGCGACCCTCACCGAGGCGGGGCTCAACGGCTCCGTGTTCCAGATGTTCGCCCACGGCGTCATGACGGGGCTGTTCTTCGCGCTGGTCGGCCTGGTCTACGAGAAGTCGCACTCCCGCGAGATCGGCAAGATGGGCGGGTTCGGCAAGGTCATGCCGGGCATCGCGACCGCGTTCACGATCGGCGGTCTTTCGTCCCTCGGACTGCCGGCCACCGCCGGCTTCGTCGCCGAGCTCCTGACCTTCCTGGGGTCGTGGCGCTCCGCGCATTCGTGGTGGCTCTATCCCGCCGTCGCGGGAACGTTCTTGACCGCCGTGTACGTGCTGCGCGTCGTCAAGCAGATCTTCTGGGGCCGCCCTCGCCCCACTTCCATGACCTCGGGGACGCGCGCGGGCCCGAGTGGGTCGCGCTGGTGATGCTCGTCGCCGTGCTGGTGCTCTTCGGCATGGTGCCGGGGCTCGCGATCGCGCCGATCGACACGGCGACGGTCCCGCTCCTGGCGCGGATCGTGACCCCGTGAAGCCCTTCACCCTCGAGATCGGTCTCGGCATCGTCATGCTCGTCGTCTTCGCCGGGACCCTGACCGCCCGCGGCAACGATCGGCGATGGATCGCCTGGATCGCCACCGTGGGAGTCCTGGCGGTCGGTGTCGTCAGCTGCGCTCGTGAAACCCACGGCGCCGGCGCTGTTCGGCATGTTCGTCCAGGACGCGCTCGCGATCTTCGCGAAGCGGCTCTTCCTGGCCGCGACCTTCATCGGGCTCCTGGCCGGGATCTCTCGAGACGGCGTCGCGTGCGGCCGGCGCGGCGGCGAATATCACCTGCTGCTCCTGTCCTCGCTCCTCGGCATGCTGGTGCTGTCGTCCGCTCGCGATCTGATCTTGTTGTTCGTCGCGTTCGAGCTGATGTCGATCCCGCTCTACGTGCTCGCGGGCTTCCTCAAGAGCCAGGACGAATCCGTCGAGGCGGCGCTCAAGTTCTTCCTGGTGGGCAGCGTCTCCTCGGCGGTGATGGCCTACGGACTCTCGTTCGTGTACGGCGCGACGCGCACGACCGATCTGGCGCGGGTGGCCCAGACCTTCTCGGTCGGCCAGCCGCTCCTGATGCTCGGGCTCCTCGCGGTGTTCGCCGGCTTCGCGTTCAAGATCGCGGCGCTTCCCGTTTCACATGTGGGTGCCCGACACGTACGAGGCCGCCTCCACGCCCTTCGTGGCGTGGCTCTCGGTGGCCCCGAAGGCGGCCGGCTTCGTCGCGCTGTTCCGCGTCTACTTCGAGGGCATGGGCGAGCGCGGCCGTGGCGTGGATGCCGATCGCGGCGGGCCTCGCGGCGGTCACGATCGTCGCCGGCAACCTGATGGCGTTGCCCCAGCAGAACACCAAGCGCCTCCTCGCGTACTCCGGCATCGCGCACATCGGCTACATGCTCGTCGGATTCGCCGCCGCCTCCGCGTCGGGCATGGCGATGGTGCTCTTCTACCTGGTGGCCTACGTGTTCGGGAACATGGGCGCGTTCCTGGTCGTCGAGGCCGTCGCGCGCTCGAGGCGCTCGGAGGCGACGGCCGCGCTGCGCGGTCTCGCCCAGCGCTCGCCGCTGCTGGCGCTCGCGATGCTGCTGTTCCTGCTCTCGCTCGGCGGCATCCCGTTCGTCGCGGGCTTCTGGGCGAAGCTCTACGTGTTCTACGCGGCCGCCGCCGCGGGCCTCTACTGGCTCGTGCTCGTCGGCGCCGTGCTGACGGTCGTCGCCCTCTTCTACTACCTCGTCGTCGCCAAGCGCATGTACATCGAGCCCCCGAGGCCGTCCGCCGGGCGGATCCGTCCTACCGGCACGCTCGCCCTGGCAGTCATCCTCTGCGCGCTCTGCGTGGTCGCGCTCGGTGTGTATCCCAAGCCGATCGTGATGGCGGCGCTGCGGATCGCCACACCGCTCTTCTAAGCCTTCACAACTCCCGCCTGCCGTCGCCCGTCGCCAGCCGCTGAATTCGGTGTTAACAATGCAATATTGTTACGATTCACCTCCATGTCTTGACAGCCCGGATTTCGCCGGGTATTTTTGTACCGACTGGTCAGTACACATGACGACAAAGACGACGGAGAACGGAAAGGTTCGGGAAGGCCGTTCGACCCGCGAGGCGATCCTCGAGGCGGCGAGCCGACTGATCCACGTGCACGGCTACAACAACACGTCGCTGGACGACGTGCTGCGTGAGAGCGGCGTCGGCAAGGGGAACTTCTACTACTACTTCAAGAGCAAGGAAGACCTCGGCTACGCCATCCTGGATCAGATCATCGGCTCATTCCTCGAGCGCACGCTCGAGCCGTGCTTCTCGGATCCCGAAGGGCCGGCGCTCGGGCAGATCCGATGCTTCCTCGATCGGCTCCTCGAGACACAGCGCGCGCGCAACTGCGTCGGCGGCTGCCCGCTGGGCAATCTCGCCTCCGAGCTGTCCGACGTGCACGAGAGGCTTCCGCGAGCGCCTCGCCTCGGTGTTCGCCGCGTGGCGCGAGCGGCTGACCCTCGTCCTGCGCTCGGCGCAGAACCGGGGCACGGTCGATGCTTCGTGCCGACCCGAAGCGGTCGCCGATTTTCTCGTCGCGTCGCTCGAGGGCGCGATTCTGCTGACGAAGCTGACGAAAGACATCGCCGTCATGGAGCAATGCGTGGCGGAGACGAAGCGTTATCTGTCGCTGTTCGAGCCGAGGGTATGACGGTCATGGACAGGACGAAGCCGGACGGCGACGCCGCCCTCGTCGAGGCGCTGCGGCGCGAGGATCCAGAGGCTCCGGAGCAGCTGGTGGAGAGGTACGGCGACCGCGTCTATCGGCTCGCCCTGCGTATCACCGGATCGAACGAGGATGCCGAAGAAGCGGCGCAGGACGCGCTGTGGACGGCCGCGCGGAAGATCTCCACGTTCAAGGGCGAGTCCGCCTTCGGGAGCTGGCTCTACCGCATCGCCGCGAATGCCGCCTATCAGAAGCTGCGCGCGCGCCGGTCGAAGTCGCACGAGATCGCGATCGAGGACGTCTTGCCGACGTTCGACGACGACGGCCGGCACTTCGAGCCGATGGCCGACTGGTCGGATCGGGTCGACGAGCAGGCGCTCCAGGGCGAGCTGCGCCGGGTGCTGGGTGACGCGATCGACCGGCTGCCGCCGGACTACCGCACGGCCCTCGTGCTTCACGACGTCGAAGGCCTGTCGAATCCGGACATCGCCGAGGCGCTCGGGATCAGCCTGCCCGCCGTGAAGTCGCGGGTGCATCGCTCGCGCCTCTTCGTGCGCAAGAGCCTCGCCGAGTACATGAAGACGGCCTGAGGCCCTGCGGAGCCGACGCTCGCTGGTTGACGCAGGGCGTCGGCTTGTGGTCTCATGGACCCTCGTCGAAGTCACCGGACAGAGAAAGGTCTGAGCCATGGAAGCCGTGATCGCGACCGGAGGTAAGCAGTACTGCGTGACGACCGGGCAGGTCATCTCGGTCGAGAAGCTGCCGGGCGAGAAGGGCGCGGCCGTCGAGTTCAAGTCGGTGCTGCTCGTGAACCGTGACGGCCAGGTGATCTCGGGTGAAAAAGCGCTCAGCGGCGCGAAGGTGTCCGGTGAGGTCGTGGCTCAGGGTCGTCGCCGCAAGGTCATGAGTCGTGAAGTTCAAGCGCCGGAAGAACTATCGCCGGAACCGCGGCCACCGCCAGGCGGCCACGACGGTCCGGATCACGAAGATCGAGGTCTAGGACGCGATGGCTCACAAGAAGGGCGTCGGCAGCTCGAGAAACGGCCGGGACTCGAATCCCCAGATGCTCGGCGTGAAGCGGTTCGCCGGCCAGTTCGTCACGGGCGGCTCCATCCTCGTCCGCCAGCGCGGAACGCGGTTCAAGCCCGGTCTCAACGTCGGAATCGGCTCGGACGACACGCTGTTCGCGAAGCTGGACGGCTACGTGCAGCTTCGAGCGGCGCGGAGACTCGCGCTTCGTGAGCATCGGCTCCAACCCGGTGTGACCTCCGCCGGGCCCGCCCGGCGCCCGTGGTTGCCAGCGCATGTTCGTCGACGAGATCGATGTCTTCGTCAAGGGTGGCGACGGAGGCGCCGGCTGCGTCAGCTTCCGTCGCGAGAAGTTCGTGCCCTACGGCGGTCCCGACGGCGGCGACGGCGGTAACGGCGGCAGTATCTGGCTCGAGGCCGCTCCCAGCTGACGACCCTCCTCGACTTTCACTACCGGCGGCACTACCACGCCGAGCGCGGCACCGCACGGCCAGGGCTCGAACCGGCACGGCGCCAGCGGAGAAGACCTGATCCTGAAGGTCCCGCTCGGGACCGTCGTCGCCGATCGCGACACCGGCGAAGCGCTCGGCGACCTGACGACGCCGGGTCAGCGCATCCTCGCGATCCGCGGCGCGCGGGGCGGGCGCGGCAACGCGCGGTTCGCCACCTCGACCAACCAGGCGCCGCGCCGCGCCGATCTCGGCCGACCCGGCGCCGAGCGCTGGCTTCATCTCGAGCTGAAGCTGCTCGCCGACGTCGGCGTGATCGGCTTTCCCAACGCCGGCAAGTCGACGCTCGGTCGTCGCGGCTGTCGGCGGCGAAGCCGAAGATCGCCGACTATCCGTTCACCACGCTCGAGCCGCACGCTCGGCATCGTGCGCGCGGACGAGGACCACTCGTTCGTGATCGCCGATCTCCCCGGACTGATCCCGGGCGCGGCCGACGGCAAGGGACTCGGGCATCAGTTTCTTGCGCCACACCGAGCGCACCCGCCTGCTCGTGCACATGCTGGACCTCGATCCGCAGACCGGGCGTGATCCGCTCGATGATCTGCAGGTGATCGACGGCGAGCTTGCGGCGTACTCGGCCGAGCTCGCGGCGCGCCCGCAGATCATCGTGGCCAACAAGGTCGGATCTGCCCGACGGCCGGTGCCCGCGGTCGCGAGCGAGTCGAGCAGCACTGCGCCGCGAACGGCCTCCCGCTCTTCGTCATCTCCGCGGTGACCGGCAGTGGCTCGCCGACCTCGTCCGCGCGCTCGCGGCGCGCCTGCAATCGCTCTCGGCCGCGGACGCGGGCGCACCTCGCACCGAGTCGCGATCGTCGGAGCGCGCGATGACCGGCGCCCGCCGGCTGCGGACGGGTGCGGCGCCTCGTCGTGAAGGTCGGGAGCGGACTCGTGACGACGCGCGGCATCGGCGCCAGCGCCGCCCGCATCGAGGCGCTCGCGGCCGACATCGCGTCGGTCAGCGAGGGCGGCGGATCGTGCTCGTGATCTTCGGGCGCGATCGCGACCGGCATGGCGCGGCTCGGGCTCGCGGAGCGGCCGCGCTCGATTCCCGAGAAGCAGGCGGCCGCGGCGGTGGGACAATCCGGCGCTGATGTGGCAGTACGAAGCGGCGTTCGGCCGCCATCGCATCCCGGTCGGCCAGGTGCTCCTGACCGCCCAGGACATCAGCGACCGCGCGCGCTATCTGAACGCCAAGAACACGCTGCTGCCGCTCCTGACGTTCGACGTCATGCCGATCGTCAACGAGAACGACACGGTCGCGGTCGAGGAGATCAAGGTCGGCGACAACGACAATCTGAGCGCCCTGGTCGCCTCGCTGATCGACGCGGACCTCCTCGTGCTCCTGACCGACGTGGATGGCCTGTACACCGGACGACCCGCTCGGTCAACGCGCGGGCCCGCAAGCTCGATACGGTGGATGCCGTCACCGACGAGATCGAGGGCCTGGCTCACGATCGCGCGGACCGCATGTCGGTGGGCGGCATGGCGACCAAGCTCCAGGCGGCGCGCAAGGCCGCGGCGGCCGGGCGTCCCGATGGTGATCGCCAGCGGGCGCGAGCCCGGCGTGCTCCGCCGGATCCTCGACGGCGAGTCGGTGGGGACCTACTTCGCCCCGAAAGCCGACCGGCTGGGGCGCGCAAACGCTGGATCGCATTCGCGGTTCCGCCGCAGGGGCGACTCACGGTTGACGCCGGGGCGCTGACGGCATTAACTCAGCGTGGCAAGAGCCTCCTGCCTTCAGGCATAGTCGAGATCGAGGGGGACTTCGACTCGGGGAGGTGGTGGCTCTCCTGGGAGGCGCCGGCGGCAAGGAGTTCGCCCGGGAGTCGTGAACTTCGACGCGACCGAGCTCCGCAAGATCCGCGGAGCGAAGACGCAGGAGATCGAGCACCGGCTCGGCTACAAGAGCTTCGACGAAGTGATTCACCGCGACGACCTGATTCTAGACGTGCGCTGCAGGCTGTCGCGGGCTGGGGCCCCGCCGGTGAGGCGCGCCTAGGACGAGCGCTGCAGCGTCGAGGGCTGGGGCCCCGCCAGCCGAGGCGCGCCTATAGAGCTGGGACGATGACGATGGACCCGGAGAGCCGCTGATCGAGATCCGCGCGCGGTCGGCGCGCGGCCGCGGCGCGCGATGGCGCTCTGCCCGACGAAGACGAAGAACGAGGCGCTGCAGCAGATGGCGCGCGGGCTCGTCGAGAAGAGCCAGGTGTTGCTCGAGGCCAATCGCGCGCGACGTCGAGCGGGCACGTGGTCGCGTCGCGAAGGCGTTCCTCGATCGGCTGACGCTCACCGAGTCGCGGATCGAGGAGATGGCCCAGGGGCTGCGGGAGATCGCGCGCTCTGCCGGATCCGGTCGGCGCCGTCGTCGAGTCGTGGCGCCGTCCCAACGGCATCGAGATCTCGCGTGTTCGGGTGCCGCTCGGGGTGGTCGGCTTCATCTACGAGTCGCGCCCGAACGTCACCGCCGACGCCGCCGGCCTCTGCGTGAAGTCGGGCAACGCGGTCGTCCTGCGCGGCGGCAGCGAGGCGATCGAGTCGAACATCGCCATCGCGGCCGTGCTGGCGAAGGCGCTCGAGAAGGCGGGCGCGCCCGCCGACGCGGTGCAGTTCGTCGACACCACGGACCGCGCCGCGGTGGCGGCGCTGCTCGAGCTCGACGAGCTCGTGGACCTGATCATCCCGCGCGGCGGCGAGAGCTGGTGCGGTGGGTGAGCCGCAACTCGCGCGTGCCCGTGCTGAAGCACGACAAGGGCAGTCGTGCACGCCTTCGTCGACGCCGATGCCGACCCCGCGATGGCCGGCAGCGATCGTGGTCAACGCGAAGGCGCAGCGGCCGAGCGTGTGCAACGCGCTCGAGACCCTGCTGGTGCATCGCGCGATCGCCCCGAGCCTGCTGCCGTCCTGGCGACGCGCCTCGCCGAAGCCGGCGTCGCGCTCCGCGGGTGCCGCGCAGACGCGTCGCGCTGGTGCCCCGGATGACCGCCGGCGACCGACGCCGACTGGGACGCCGAGTACCTCGACCTGATTCTCTCGATCCGCGTGGTCGACGATCTCGACGCGGCGATCGAGCACATCGCGCGACACGGCACGGGCCTCGCCGAAGCGATCGTGACCAACGATCTGGCCCACGCCCGCCGCTTCACTCGCGAGGTCGACGCGGCCGCCGTGCTCGTGAACGCGTCGACCCGGCTCGTGGACGGCGGCCAGTTCGGCATGGGCGCCGAGATGGGGATCTCGACGTCGCGGGTGCACGCCCGCGGCCCCGTCGGCGTGCGAGAGCTGACGACGACCAAGTTCGTCGTGCAGGGCGACGGGCAGGTGCGGGACTAAGTGCGGCTCCCGATCGTGTCGACCCGGCTCTAGCGCGTGGCGCGTACGGCGGTCCTCGGCGGCTCGTTCAATCCGATCCACTACGGCCACTTGCTGCTCGCCGACGACGTGGCCGATCTGCTCGGTCTCGACCGCGTGCTGTTCGTGCCCGCCGCGCGGCCGCCCCACAAGCCGAACGCCGATCTCGCGCCCGCGCAGGACCGGTACGCGATGGTCGAGCTGGCGATCGCCGGCCACCCGAAGTTCGCGGTCTCCGATCTCGAGTTCCGGCGGTCCGGGCCGTCGTACACCGTCGACACCCTCGAGGCGCTCGACATCTCGCGAAAGGACCTGTTTCTGATCGTCGGCTCCGGAGACGTTCCTCGATCTGCTCACCTGGCGCGCGCCCCGCCGGGTGGCCGAGCTCGCGCAGCTGATCGTCGTGCCACGGCTCGGCAGCGCGTTCGATCCGGAAAGCGCGGCGGCCCGGAAGGTCGTGCACGAGATCGGTCAGGAGCCTCTCGTCGTCCGCGCGAGCTCGCTGCCGATCTCGGCGTCGGATCTCCGGCGCCGGGTGCGCGAGGGACGCTCCATCGCGTACCGGCTTCCCGAGGCCGTCGACGCGTACATTCGCGCTCGGCGCCTCTACCGGTCCGTCGAGCTCGTGACCACGCCGACCGGCCGAGTGGAAGGCCCGTCGCGCCGCCCGCGCCGCGCTGGACAAGCGCGCCGGTGATCTGGTGGTGCTCGACGTGCAGCGCGTGTCCAGCGTCACCGACTACTTCTTGATCTGCAGCGGCAAGTCGACGACTCATCTGGAGACGATCACGGACGCGATTCGCGCCGAGCTCCGGGGTGAAGGGGTCAACGTGCTGCACGCCGAGGGCGTCGCCGAGAGCGGCTGGGTCCTGCTCGACTACGGGGACGTGCTGATGCACGTATTTCTGGAAGACACCCGCCTGTACTACGCGCTCGAGCGGTTGTGGGGTGACGCGCCGGCGCTCGCGCTCGAGGATTCGTGACGAAATGATGTCTCGACGGCCCGTTGGTGTTGCGCGCTCTTGATGTGCATGCTAGCGTTGGTTTCTTGAGTGCGCGCCATCGTCGTTACTGAAGGAGGCCGCGATGCGCAAGGACCGGCTCGCATACTTCAAAAGCAACTTGTCGAGAAGCAGCGGCAGCTGACCGAGGAGGTCGGCCGGACTGCTTTGTACGGGAAGGACGCGGAAGACGACTCGATCAAGGACCTGGGCGACCAGGCCAATACCGCGTACACGCGAGAGTTCTTCTTCGAGCTCGGCAACGGCGACCGTCGCTTGCTTCGCGACGTCGTCTCGGCCCTCCAGAAGCTCGACGATGGGGCGTTCGGGTCGTGCGAGCGGTGCAACGAGCCGATTTCCGAGAAACGGCTGGAGGCGCTGCCGTTCGCGCGGCACTGCATCGACTGCCAGCGGGTGATCGAGGAAGAGGAGCGCATGGCCACGGGCTAGTCGTGCCCCGCGCCGTCGCGCTCCCGCACGGTCCGTCCCAGGAATCGCCGCGCCCGTGACGTTGCCGGCCTCGGTCCGTTCACTCCTGTCGATCGGCCTGACCCTCAAGAGCTTCTTCCAGGTGGGCGCGGGCCGGCGCGACGAGGCCGACGACTCCTCTACCCTCGAGCTGCTCCAGCGCGCCCAGGAAGCGCGGCGCCTGGGCCGCTCCGACGAAGCCGCCACCCACTATCGGGTGGTCGTGCAGCGCCGCCGCGACCATCTCGGCGCCCTGCGGGGTCTGCGCGATCTCGCCGCCGAGGGCGGGCGATGGCGCGAGGCCCTCGACGCGCAGCAGCGAGTCCTCGGCGCCGTCGGCTCGACCGAGCGCTCGCCCGAGACCGAATGGCTCGCCGCGATCTACTACGAGCTCGGCCGCGCGGAGGTCGCGCGGGCCAACGCGGGCGGCGCCCTGGCGCATTTCAAGAGCGCCTCGCGTGCCGATCGGTTCTTCCTGCCGGCGGCGCTCGCGCTCGGGGACGCCTACGAGCTGACCGGTGATCACCGGGAAGCGGTCCGCACCTGGGAACGCGCGGCCGAGTCGTTACCGGCGCTCCCGCTCCTGGCCCGGCTCGAGCGGGCCTATCGGCAGGAGGGCCGCCCGAGTCGCATGATCGCCCTCTATCGTTCGGCGATCGACCGGGCGCCCGACGATCTGGCGCTGGCGGTCGCCCTCGGGCGGGTCTTTCTCGAGCTGGAGATGCTCGACGAGGCCGCGGACCAGTTCGAGAAGGTGGAAGTGCGCGCGCCCGGCTCCGCCGCTGTCCACGCGCTGCTCGGCGCCGTCTTCGAGCGCCGCGGCGAGACGCGCGAGGCCTTCGAGGAGTATCGTCGCGCCTTGCAGCTCGGGCACGCGTTCGACTGGCCGTATCGGTGCGACGCGTGCGGCGCGTCGGCTCCGATGTGGCAGGACCGCTGCGCTCAGTGCCGTCGCTGGAACGCGCTGCGCCCCGTCGGCGCCTAGCTCTCCGCATTCGTGCTCTCGAGCTTCACCGTCGCCGCGCTCGACCTGGTGTTCCCCGCGCTGTGCCCGGTGTGCGACACGACGCTCGGCGCCGGCCGGCGCGATCCGCTGTGCGGAACGTGCTGGAGCGCGATCAGCCGGCTCGGCGCGCCCTGGTGCGACCGCCGCGGCGCCGCCTCCATCGTGACCGAGGCCGAACCGCCACGCGTTGCCCCCGGCTCACGTGCGCGCTGTGCGCCAGCGACCCCCGCCGTACGACTACGCGCGCTCGGCGGCGCTCTACGAAGGCTCCGCTCCGCGACGCGATCCACGCCCCTGAAGTTCTCCGGGCCGGCGCGCGCTGGCGAGCCCGCTCGGCGATCTCGCCGCCGAGCAGTGTGCCGCGTCGCTGCCGGATACCATCGACGCGCTGATCCCGGTGCCGCTCGCGCGAACACGCGAGCGCGAGCGCGGGTTCAATCAAGCCGCGCTGCTCGCCCGGCGGATCGGCAGCCATCTCGACGTTCCGATTCGGTCCGAGCTGGCTCGCGCGCATCCGATCGACTCGACCGCAGAGCGAGCTCTCGGCCACCGAGCGCCGCGCCAACGTTCGCGATGCCTTCCGGGCGTCGGGTCGAGTCGCGGGCCGCCACGTCCTCGTGGTCGACGACATCCTCACGACGGGCGCGACGCTCGACGCCTGCGCGCGCGCGCTGCAGGCCGCGGGGGCTCGGCGTGTCGGGGTCCTAACAGTTGCCCGCGTCGTCCACGCGGCCGTATAATTCGACGCAGTTCGGACTTTCCACGGCCCCCACAAGGAGCTCGCCCATGAGTGTTCGTGTCGGCGTGAACGGATTCGGTCGAATCGGTCGCGTGTTCTTCCGGACGGCGCTGGAGTCGAAGGACATCGAAGTCGTCGGGGTCAACGACCTGGCGGATGCCAAGACCCTGGCCCACCTGCTGAAGCACGATTCGGTACACGGAAACCTCAAGGCGGACGTCGTGGCGAAGGGCGAGGCGATCTTCGTGGACGGACGCGAGATCCGCGTCTGCGCCCTCAAGGATCCGGCGGCGCTTCCGTGGCGCGAGCTCGGCGTCGACGTCGTCGTCGAGTCGACCGGCGTGTTCCGCGACACCGCCACCGCGTCCAAGCACATCCAGGCGGGCGCCAAGAAGGTGATCATCACCGCGCCCGCGAAGGATCCGGACGCCACGATCGTGCTCGGCGTGAACGAGCAGACGTACGATCCGGCGAAGCACCGGATCATCTCCAACGCGTCGTGCACCACCAACTGCCTGGCCACGACCGCGAAGGTGCTCGACGACAAGTTCGGCATCAAGCGCGGCTTCGCGTCGACCGTGCACTCGTACACGAACGACCAGCCGGTCCACGATTTCCCGCACAAGGACCTGCGCCGCGCGCGCGCGGCCGCGGTGAGCATGATTCCCGACCACCACGGGCGCGGCGACCGCGGTCGGCCTCGTGCTGCCCAAGCTCAAGGGCAAGCTCGACGGCATCGCGATCCGCGTGCCGACCATCAACGTCTCGGTGGTCGACCTGGCGGCCGAGCTCGAGAAGCCCGCGTCGGTCGCCGCCGTGAACGAGGCGTATCGCGAGGCGGCCTCCGGCAAGCTCCGCGGCATCCTCGACGCCACCGATGAGGAGCTGGTGTCCGTCGGACTTCAACGGCAACCCGCACTCGTCGATCATCGATCTGCCGTCGACGGCGCTGATCGAGGGCAACCTGGTCAAGGTGCTCGCCTGGTACGACAACGAGTGGGGCTACTCGTCGCGGGTGCGTGATCTGATCCGGTTCGTCGCCAAGACGCTGTAAGTTGGCGAAGCTGACCATCGCGCAGCTGGATCTGGCCGGCCGGCGTGTCTTCGTCCGCGCCGACCTGAACGCGCCGCTCGACCACGGCACGGTGACGGACGACACGCGGCTCCGCGCGGTCGTTCCGACGATCCAGCACGCGCTCAAGGCCGGCGCGTCCGTCGTGCTGGCGTCCCACCTCGGGCCGGCCCAAGGGGAAGGTCGCGCCGGAGTTCTCGCTGCGCGCCCATCGCCCAGCGCCTCGAATCCCTGCTCGGCCAGCGCGTGGAGCTCGCGCCGGACTGCGTCGGCGCCGGCGACGCTCGAGCAAGCGCGCGCGCTGGCGCCGGGGCAGGTGCTCCTGCTCGAGAATCTGCGCTTCCATCCCGAGGAAGAGGCCAACGACGACGGCTTCGCTGCGCGCGCTGGCCGAGCTGGCCGAATGCTACGTGGACGACGCGTTCGCAGCCGCGCACCGCGCCCATGCGTCGATCGCGGCGATCACCGAGCACCCGCAGCCGGCCGCCGCCGGGCTCTTGATGCAGCAGAGCTGACGGCGCTCGGACGAATCCTCGAGTCGCCGCGAGCCGCCGCTCGTCGCGATCCTCGGCGGCGCCAAGGTCTCGGACAAGATCGACGCTGGTCGAGCACCTGCTCGCGCAGGTCGACGCGCTGCTCGATCGGCGGCGGCATGGCCTTCACCTTCCTGCGCGCGCTCGGCCACGCGGTGGGCGCTCGCTCGTCGAGCCCGACCAGCATCGAGACGGCGCGGCGCACGCTCGACGCCGCGCGGCGCCGCGGCGTGGCGCTGGTGCTGCCGGTCGACGCGGTCGTCGCCGATGGTCTCGACAGCGCACAGGGCCGCACCGTCGGCATCCGCGAGATCCCGGCCGGCCAGATGGGGCTCGATATCGGGCCTCGCGACCGTCGAGCGCTTCACCGAAGCGCTGAGTGACGCGCGCACGATCGTGTGGAACGGCCCGATGGGCGTGTTCGAGAAGCGCCGCGTTCGCGGCGGGAACGCTCGCGCTCGCGTCGCGCCGTCGCGGGCGCATCGGCATTCACGGTGATCGGCGGCGGCGATACGGTCGCCGCCGTCACGCAGGCTGGCGTCGCCGACCAGATCGGCTATATTTCGACCGCCGGCGGAGCGTTCCTCGAGTTCCTCGAGGGCCGCAAGCTGCCGGGCGTCGAGGCGCTGACGGATGCGCAGGCTCAGTGAGAACACCACTCGGTCATCGGTAACTGGAAGATGCACGGCACCGTCGCGAGGCCGGGTGCTCGCCGACCGGCGTGCGAGACGGGCTCAGCGCCGCGCGGCGTCCAGGTCGCCGTGTGCCCGCCGTTCACCGCGCTGGCCGCGGTGTCCGAGATCCTCGCCGGCTCGCCGATCCAGCTCGGCGCCCAGAACTGCCACCACGAGCCGCCGGGGCGCCACACCGGCGAGATCTCGGTGCCCATGCTCATCGAGCTCGGGTGTCGCCGCGATCCTGGCGGGTCACTCGAGCGCCGCAAGGAGATGGGCGAGTCGGACGAGCAGATCAAGCTGAAGGTGCGCGCGATCCTGTCCCACGAGCTCACTCCGGTCCTCTGCGTCGGCGAGACGCGCCGACGAGCGCCGGCAGGGTTGACCTTCACCACGGTCGAGGGCCAGCTGCGGGCCGGCCTCGCCGGGCTCTCCGCCGAGCAGATCGCCAAGACCGTCCTCGCCTACGAGCCGGTGTGGGCGATCGGGACCGGCGTCAACGCGACGCCGGGGCAGGCCGCCGAGGTGCACGGCTATCTTCGCGGGCTTCGTCTCCGAGCTCGCGTCCAAGGAAATCGCCCAGACCGTTCGCATCCTGTACGGTGGCAGCGTGAAGGCCGAGAATGCCGAGGCGCTGATGGCCGAGCCCGAGGTCGACGGAGCGCTCGTCGGAGGCGCGAGCCTGAACGCGCAGGGGTTCATCGGCATCGTGCGAGAAGGCGGCGCGCACTCGGCACGGCTGCCAAGGAGTGAACGGGTGCGCATCGCCCTGACCATCATTCACGTTCTCGCGTGCTTCGGCATCATCGGCATCGTCCTGCTGCAGTCGGGCAAGGGCGCCGACATCGGCTCGGCGTTCGGCGGCGCGGGCAGCCAGGCGGTGTTCGGCTCGATGGGCACGCCGACCTTGCTCGGCAAGATCACGACCGGCATCGCCATCGTCTTCACGCTCACGTCGTTCACGCTCGCCCTGCTGGGCGGCGAGCGCGGCAGCTCGGTCGTCCGCGAGGCCGCGCCGCCGCCGGCGAGCGCGCCGGCAGTCCGGCCGCGCCCGCCCGTCGGCACCGTCCGACCCGACCGCCCCACGCGCCACGGCCCGACTCCAGCACCGGCCCAGCCGCGCTGACCGCATGAGGCGCGGCGACCGTCCTTCGGCTGTCCGGCCTGCTCCTGCTGATCGCGCTCGGCCGGCTGCGGCGGCGCGAGGCGGACAGCGCCATCGACGGCCGCGGCCGGGCGGCGCCGCGGCAAGCCGGCGTACGGCGACACCTACATCGAGGCGCTGCAGGGGAACATCTCCGGCCTGATCCCGAACGTGCTCACCGACGGGCCGTCGTTCGAGGTCGCCGGGATGATCTACAACGGCCTCGTCAAGTACGACAAGGACCTGAATCTCGTCGGCGAGCTCGCCGAGTCCTGGCAGATACAGCCGCGACTGCCTCGACCTCACGTTCAAGCTGCGCCGGAACGTGCGCTGGCACGACCAGAAGCCGTTCACGGCCGCCGACGTCGTCTTCACCTACGAGACGATGGTCAATCCGAAGACGCCGAGCCGCGTACGGCGGCGACTTCAAGTCCGTCGAGTCGGTGCGAGGCGGTGGACCCGTACACGGTGCACATCCGCTACAAGCATCCCAACGCCAAGGCGCTCCAGAGCTGGAGCATCTGGATGCTGCCCAAGCACCTGCTGGAGTCGTACGCCCGCGACGGCAAGCTTCGCGAGGCGCCGCAGAACCGGGCGCGATCCGGTGGGAACCGGGCCCTACCTGTTCAAGGAGTGGAAGGCCGGGCGAAAGGTCGTCCTGGTCGCCAATCCCGACTACTTCGGCGGCCGGCCGTACATCTCGCGCATGGTCTATCGCATCATCCCGAGCTCGGCGACGACCTTTCTGGAGCTGAAGGCCAAGGGCGTGGACGGCGCCAAGCTCACCGCGCTCCAGTTCAAGCGGCAGACCGAGTATCCGGCCTTCCGCAAGGCGTACAACAAGTACCAGTACGCGGCGAACGTCTACGTCTACTTCGGCATGAACCTGCAGCGACGCGCGCTTCGCCGACCGGCGCGTGCGCCAGGCGTTCGCCCACGCGATCAACAAGCGCGAGCTGATCGAGGGCGTGCGTCTCGGGCTGGCGCGCGAGGCGACCGGGCCCGTACAAGCCCGGCACCTGGCAGTACAACCCGAACGTGCACCAGTACCCGTACGACCCCGCGAAGGCGCGCGCGCTCCTGGCGGAGGCCGGCTGGACCGACCAAGAACGCCGACGGCATCCTGGTGAAGAACGGCGTGCCGTTCAAGTTCGACCTCCTCGATCGCGCAGGGCAGCGACGAGGGCCGCAAGGTCGCCGAGATCATCCAGGCCTCGCTCGAAGGACATCGGCGTCCAGGTCGAGATCCGCGTCATCGAGTGGGCGGCGCTCCTGAAGGAGTACATCAAGAAGCGGAACTTCGAGGCGGTCGATCCTGGCCTGGGGAATCACGCCCGATCCGGATCAGTACGACATCTGGCACTCGTCCAAGACCTCGCCCGACGAGCTCAACCGCATCGGCTACGCGAACCCCGAGGTGGACGAGCTGCTCGAGAAGGGGCGGAGCACGTGCGTCGAGGCCGACCGCAAGAAGTACTACGATCGGCTGCAGGAAGTCCTGGCCGAGGACCAGCCGATCGTGTTCCTGTACTTCCGCGACGGCCTGCCGGTCGTCGCCTCGCAGGTTCGCGGGTATCGTGCCGGCGCCGATCGGCATCAACTACAACTTCAACGAGTGGTTCGTCCCGCTGAACCTGCATCGCTATACGCGCCGGGTAGATTCGGCTCCGCCGCGATAGAATAGCGCGCCATGCTCGGCTACGCGCTGCGGCGGCTCGTCCTCGCGATCCCGCTCCTGCATCGGCATCACCTTCGTCTCGTTCCTGGTCATCCACCTGGCGCCCGGCGAGCCGGTCGAGAACCAGGCGGGTGCGAGCAGCAGCCAGACCGACGCGAAGCTCCGGGAGCTCGCTGCGGGAGATCTACGGGCTCGACAAGCCGCTGCACGTCCAGTACTGGAACTGGCTGACGCGGCTGGCGCGGCTCGACTTCGGGCGCTCGTTCTCGCCCGACGCGCGGCCGGTGCTCCAGAAGATCGGCGAGCGGCTGCCGGTCACGCTCCTGCTCAACATCGTCGAGCTGATGATCATCGTCGCGCTCGCGATTCCGATCGGCGTGCTGTCGGCGACACGCCAGTACTCCACCTTCGACAAGATCACCACGGTCTTCGTGTTCGTGGGCTTCGCCACGCCCGACTTCTGGCTGGCGCTCATGCTGATGATCCTCTTCGGCGTCCAGCTCGGCTGGCTGCCGATCTCGGGCCTGCGGTCGCCGACCTGGGAGTACCTCGCGTTCTGGCGACAGCAGTGGGACTTCGTCGCGCCACCTGGTCCTGCCGATCCTGGTCGCCACGTTCGGCGGGCTCGCCGGCTTCTCGCGCTACATGCGCCAGTCGATGCTCGAGGTGGTCCGGCAGGACTACATCCAGTCGGCGCGGGCCAAGGGGCTCGCCGAGCGCGTGGTGATCGGCAAGCACGCGCTCCGCAACGCGCTGCTGCCGATCGTCACGGTCCTCGGGCTCTCGCTGCCCGGCCTCATCGGCGGCAGCGTGATCGTGGAGTCGATCTTCGCCATTCCCGGCATGGGGCAGCTCATGGTCCAGGCGGTCTTCGAGCGCGACTATCCGGTGATCATGGGCAACCTCGTCATCGTGGCGACGCTCACCCTGGTCGCCAACCTGATCGCCGACCTCACGTACAGCCTGGTCGATCCGCGCATCCGCGTGGCCGCGCGCCGAGGCCGCCGGTGAGCGCGTGAGGGGTTCTGGCGGGCGTTTCGCCGAAACCGGCTCGCGCTGATCGGCGGGGTCGTCGTCGTCGTTCTGGTGGCGCTGGCGCGTGCTGGCGCCGGTGATCGCGCCGTGGGACCCGAACCGACCCGACGTGAGGAAGATCCTCGACGCGCCCTCGCGAGCCCATCCGCTCGGGACCGATCAGCTCGGCCGCGACGTGCTCTCGCGCATGCTCTACGGCGCGCGCGTCTCGCTGGCGGTCGGCTTCGTGTCGGTCGGGATCGCGACGATCATCGGCATCGCGCTCGGCGCGGCGGCCGGCTACCACGGCGGCACCATCGACGCGCATGGTGATGCGCCTGGTCGACCTCATGCTGGTCTTCCCGCGACTGTTCCTGCTCCTCGCGGTGCTGGCGTTCCTGCGTCCGTCGATCTGGACGATCATGGCGGTGATCGGCCTCACCGGCTGGATGAGCGTCGCCCGCCTCGTCCGCGCCGAGTTCCTGTCGCTGAAAGAGCGCGAGTTCGTGCTGTGGTCGCAGTCGATCGGCGCGAGCTCGCTTCCGCACGATCTGGCGCCACATCCTGCCGCAACGCGATCGGCGCCGGTGCTCGTGGCGATGACGCTCGGCATCCCCGCCGCGATCCTCACCGAGTCCGGTCTGTCGTTCCTCGGCCTCGGCGTGCAGCCGCCGCACGCGACCTGGGGCAACATCCTGAACGAGGGCAAGGACGCGATCGAGATCGGCTGGTGGCTGTCGGCCTATCCGGGCCTCGCGATCCTCGTCACGGTGCTCTCGTACAACCTCCTCGGCGAGGGGATTCGCGACGCGCTCGACCCGCGGCTTCGCCAGAGCGGCGCGCGAATTGTCAGTCGCTCGCGATAGCGCTATACTTCGGCCTCGCATCCGTCGCCGAAGTGGCGGAACTGGCAGACGCGCACGTTTGAGGGCGTGTGGGGCAACCCGTGGGGTTCGAGTCCCCCTTCGGCACCAAATCCTCTTCTCGCGGAATCGTCGTCTCCTGTCGTCGCTCTGTCTGAGTGCCCGCTGATCGTCTGGCGCGTGAATTTCTTCCGGCTCGCGAAGCGCGCATCGCTCGTCGGCTTCGCCCTCGCGTGTGTCGCCCGTCACTTACCTGGATGGCGAGCGGGATCCCATTAGAATGGACGCGCGCGATGCGACCGGCATACGTGATGCGACGGACATTCCTCGCGGCGCTCGTTCTCGCCGGAGCGATGGCCGGCTGCGGTCTGGGCCGGACGCGGCGTCCTGGATTTGTCGTGGAGGCCCCGGCGGCGAATGCGGACGGCAGCCCGACGAGCCGACATCGCGTCATACCGTGTCTACTACGGCACCGCGCCGAACCCGTGTCCGGGCGGAACCTACGTCACGGTTCCGTCACCACCGGGAAGCTCCGGCCAGACAGTGACGACGCGGCTGACCAGGCTCAGCGTGGGCGAGGTCTACTACGTGGCGGTCACCGCGGTCAGCTCGAGCGGCGCCCAGAGCGACTGCTCGGCGGCAGCCAGCAACCGGGCCCGAAAGCCGGACTAGCAGCGGACAGCTCGAGGGCGCGGCTCGACCCAGATCACGCTCGGCTACGGCGCCGGCGCCTGGCCCTTCGACAGTCGTACCAGGAACTTCGTGAGGTCGCGTGCGATGTCGTCGAGGGCGTTACGGATGTGGTCCTCGGAGACACCGCCCCATATTCCCATGGTTGCCTGGCGGCGGTCGGCGGTCACGATGACGACCTGGCCCGACTCTAGGTCGGCGATGTAGCCGTCTCGGCCTGGACCCTCGCCGCGCCGCCGCCGTACACCCCGAACATCGCCCGCAAGGTCTGAAGAGCCCTCGTCCAGGCGCGTGATCTCGCCGTCGAGCTTCAGCCCCTTGCCGTCGTCAGGCCGGTATTCGGTCTCGCTCAGGTTCACCACGCGGTCGAACAGGGCGCTTTCGCGCAGACGCCGGACCATCTCCGATTGCAGGAAGGCGGACATCGCGTCCGCGAGCCGGCGGTCGTCATCCCCTTTGATGCTGGGATCGACGACTGGGAACTTCGCGACCGCCGCCACCCGGTAGCCGTTCAGATGGAAGCCTTGTGCGACCCGACGCCCGGCGTCGCGGTCGCTCTGGCTCGGCTGAGCCCTCCAGCGCCGACGCTGTCGTCGGGGCTTACTCGATACGGGCCGTAGCAGCCGAGCGCGAACACCGCGATTGCAAGGACAACGAGCCCGACTAGTCGATCACGACGAAAACCCCATACGTGCGTTCATCCCGAGGAGTCCGGAGGCCGGGTTGTCGGGGATTATACGCGCCCAGGTGGCGGTCGGCGGCCCGGGGCCTCGGTCCCGCAGGGTCTGGACAAAGGTCCATATGGCATAATGGCCCGGTTGGAACGAACTGAACGGCTGCTCATGGCGCAATCACTTCCGGTGATCCAGCCCGACAGTCATCCGCTCCTGAGTCGAAAGCCGGCGTGGCTCAAGGTGCGGGCGCCCGGCGGGCCGAATTACATGCGGCTCAAGGGCCGCCTGCGCGAGTGGAATCTCCACACGGTCTGCGAGGAAGCGCACTGCCCGAACATCGGCGAGTGCTGGGAAGAAGCCACGGCGACCTTCATGATCCTGGGCGACGTCTGCACGCGCAACTGCGGCTACTGCGCCGTCGCGCACGGCAAGCCCGTCTGGGAGGATCGCGAGGAGCCCGAGCGGATCGGCCGACGCCGTCGGCGATCTCGAGCCTCGACTACGTCGTGATCACGTCGGTGAACCGCGACGACCTGGCCGACGGCGGCGCCGCGCACTGGGCGGCCACGGTTCGCGCCGTCCGGCGGCACGCGCCGCGGTGTCGCGTCGAGGTGCTGATTCCCGATTTCCAGGGCAACACCGCGTCGCTCGAGACGGTCATCGCGGCCGGCCCGGACATCCTGAACCACAACACCGAGACGGTGCCGCGACTCTACAAGGTCGCCCGGCACGGCGGGCGCTACGAGCGGACGCTCGGGCTCTTCCGCCATGCCCGCGCGGTGGCCCCGAGCGCTGCCGACGGAAGTCCGGGATCATCCTGGGCCTCGGCGAGACGCGGGACGAGCTCGTGGCCACGATGCGCGACCTGCGCGAGGTCGACGTCGCGATCCTGACGCTCGGCCAGTACCTGCGGCCGTCGGCGCAGCCATCTGCCGGTCGAGAAGTACTACCACCCGGACGAGTTCGCCGAGCTGGCCGTGGTCGGTCGCGAGCTCGGCTTCAGCCACGTCGAGTCGGGCCCGCTCGTCCGCAGCTCCTATCACGCCAAGCGCCAAGCCGACGTCGCGGGCGGCAACCTGCGCCCAGACGATGACCGACGTCCGCGCTGGTGACTGACAGCCTCGGGCGTAGGACGGGCGTGTCGAGCCGGCACGCGTCTGTCTCAGGCCACCCTCGGTCAAGCCGGCCTCACGGCCCCGCTACAATGACCTACGCGCCGATGCTCATGGTGTTCGCCGTTCGCCGCGCTGGTCGCCGGCAGCGCTCCTGTTCATGCCGACGCCTGATCGCGCCGCGGCGGCTCACGCCGGTGAAGGCCGAGCCGTTCGAGTGCGGCAAGGATCCGATCGAGGTCGCCGAAGGTAAGCTTCGCGATCAAGTTCTCGACGGTCGCGATCTTCTTCATCCTCATCGACATCGAGCTCCTGTTCATCTGGCCGTGGGCCATGCTCTCCCGGCAGCTCGGCTGGTTCGGCTTCGTCGAGATGCTCGTGTTCCTGGGCATCCTGATGCTCGGGTTCGCGTACATCTGGCGCAAGGGGGCCTCGAATGGGAGTAGGCGGCTTCTTCACGAGCAAGCTCGACGAGGCCATCGGCTGGGCGCGGAAGTACTCCATCTTCCAGTACCCGTTCGTGACGGCGTGCTGCGGGATGGAGTACATGGCGACGGCGTGCTCGCACTACGACATCGACCGCTTCGGCGCCGGGCTGCCGCGGTTCTCGCCGCGTCAGGCCGACGTGCTCTTCGTCGTCGGGACGATCAGCCACAAGATGGCGCCCGTCCTCAAGCGCATCTACGACCAGATGACCGAGCCGAAGTGGGTCGTCGCCTTCGGCGTGTGCACGTGCACCGGCGGCTTCTACGACAACTACGCCACCGTGCAGGGCATCGACACGATCATCCCGGTCGACGTCTACATCCCGGGCTGCCCGCCTCGCCCCGAGTCCGTCATCGACGGGCTCATGAAGCTCCAGGACAAGATCGCCGCGCAGGCGCAGAGGTACTGAGCGCGTGGCGATTCTCGACGAGCTCCGGCGGCGGTTCGGCGACGCCATCGTCGAGACGGACGACCATCGCGGAGATCTGACGGCGGTCGTGGCGCGCGACGCGCTGCTGGCGCGTGCTGGCGCACTGCCGGGACGACGCGGCGCTGGCGTTCGACGTGCTCATGGACCTCACCGCGGTCGACTACCAGAAGTTCCCGGGCCGCGAGGACGGCCCGCGCTTCGAGGTCGTCTACCATCTCTACTCGATCGCGCACAACCACCGGCTGCGGCTGAAGGTGCGCGTGGACGAGGACGACGCCAGCGTGCCGACCGCCGTGGCCCTCTGGCCGATCGCGAACTGGCTCGAGCGCGAGGTGTGGGACATGTTCGGCGTGCGCTTCGAAGGGCACCCGGATCCCCGGCGGCTGCTCATGTACGAGGAGTTCGTCGGGCCATCCGCTGCGGAAGGACTATCCGATCAACCGGCGCCAGCCGCTGATCGGACCGGCGAGCTAGGCGGACGATGGCGCAGGACGACGCGGCGCGAGTTCATGCTCGGCGAGGGGAGCGGCACCGGCGGCGGTCCCCAGAACGTGCACCTCGGCGTCGGGCCGGCCCATCCGGCCATGCACGGGATCATCCGGATCGTCACCGAGCTCGACGGCGAGATCATCGTCAAGGCCGACGTCGAGATCGGCTATCTGCACCGGGCGTTCGAGAAGGACTGCGAGCAGGGCGGCTGGAACAACGCGATCCCGTTCACCGACCGGCTCAACTACGTGTCGCCGCTCATCAACAACTTCGGGTACGCGTCCGCCGTCGAGAAGCTCCTCGACATCGACGTGACCGAGCGGTGCAAGTACATCCGCGTGATCATGTCGGAGATCTCGCGGATCTGCGACCACCTCACGTGCGTCGGCGCCTCGGCCATGGAGCTCGGCGCCTTCACCGTCTTCCTCTACATGATCAAGGCGCGCGAGTTCCTGTGGGAGCTGGTCGAGGACGTGACCGGCGCCCGGCTGACGATCTCGTACGGCCGCGTGGGCGGCGTCAAGGCCGACCTGCCCGACGGGTTCGCCGAGAAGACGCTTGCACGCCTTCAAGCAGACGCGCGAGGTCCTCGACGAGGTGCATCGCCTGCTGACCGGCAACCGCATCTTCATGGACCGCATGGTCGGCGTCGGCGTGCTCTCGCGCGAAGAGACGATCGGCTACGCGATCACCGGGCCGCTCCTGCGGGCCGTCGGCGTCCCTACGACGTCCGCCGCGCGCAGCCCTACTACGTCTACGACCGCCTGGAGTTCGAGATCCCGACGCAGAAGGACGGCGACAACTACTCGCGCTATCTCGTGCGCATGGCCGAGATGGAGCAGTCGATGCGCATCGTCGAGCAGGCGCTGGCCGCGATCCCGAGCGGCCCGATCAACGTGGACTTCGACGGGCGCCCCATCGACCCGGCGGCGTACGTCGACCAGCGGCAAGCAGGGCAAGACCGAGGGGCTCCTGCTCGTGCCGATCACGCTCTCGCCGAATCTGCAGGGCCAGCAGCGAGCGGACTCACCGCCGCGTCAACGTCGGCGGACAAGCGCGTCGTGCTTCCGCCGAAGGAGACCGCCTACGGCTCGATCGAGGGCCTGATGAACCACTTCATGCTGATCATGGAGGGCTACGGCATCCGGCCGCCGCCGGGCGAGGCGTACTTCCCGGTCGAGGGCGCCAACGGCGAGCTCGGATTCTACGTCGTCTCCGACGGCTCCGACCGGCCCTATCGCGTCCGGTGCCGGCCGCCGTGCCTGCCGCCGGTGGCGGCGCTCCACCGGATGATCGAGGGCGAGATGGTGGCGGACCTCGATCCCGACGTTCGGCTCGGTCAACATGATCGGCGGGGAGCTCGACCGATGAGCGGTCGCGACGACGCCGGCAGCCGCCGACCTTCTCGGAGGCGCAGCTCGGCCGAGGTCCGCCGCCTGCAGGCCCTCTATCCCGACCCGCGGGGCGCGCTCCTGCCGGTGCTCCACATGGCGCAGGAGACGTTCGGCTACATCTCGCTCGAGGCCGAGGAGTACGTCGCCGGGCTCTTCGACCTCTCGCCGGCCCACGTGCACGAGGTCGTCACGTTCTACACGCTCTACTTCCGCGAGCGGCCGGGCGCCACGTCGTCTGCGGTGTGCCACAACCTCTCCTGCCATCTCGCGGGCGCGCCGGGGATCATCGCCCACCTGAAGCAGCGGCTCGGCGATCGAGCCCGGCGAGACCACCGACGGACGGCCGGGTGACGCTGCTCTCGGTCGAGTGCCTCTGCGCCTGCGAGGCGGCGCCGATGATGCAGGTCGACGACCGCTACGAGCTGAACCTGACGACCGGAGAAGGTCGATCGCATCCTCGAGGGCCTGCGCATGATGGCCGAGACGATCCTGACGCGGAACTTCGCGCGGCCCGACTCGCACACGCTGGGCGTCTATCGCGAGACGGGCGGCTACGCGGCCTGGGCCAAGGCGCAGGCGATGGAGCCGGCCGCGATCACTGGAGGAGGTCAAGAGCTCGAACCTCCGCGGGCTCGGCGGCGCCGGGTTTCCGACGGGCACGAAGTGGTCGTTCATCCCCGAAGAACCACACGGGCCCGGTCTACCTCGTGATCAACGCCGACGAGGGCGAGCCGGGGACCTTCAAGGACCGCTACCTGCTCGAGCGCGATCCGCACGCGCTCATCGAGGGCATGCTGATCGCGGCGCGCGCCATCCGCTCGGCGACCGGCTTCGTCTACATCCGCGGCGAGTACGTCGAGCCCTGGCGCCGGTTCTGCCGCGGCCGTGCGCGAGGCGTACGAGGCGCGGTCTACTCGGCAACGGCTTCGACATCGTCGTGCACCGGGAGCGGGCGCGTACATCTGCGGCGAGGAGACCGGCCTCATCTCGTCGCTCGAGGGCAAGAAGGGCTGGCCGAAGCTCAAGCCGCCGTTTCCGGCGATCAAGGGCGCGTTCGGCGCAGCCGACCATCGTGAACAACGTCGAGACGATCTGCCGCGTGCCGCACATCATCACCCGCGGCGCCGAGTGGTTCGCCGGGCTCGGCACCAAGACCCAGGGCGGCACGCGGATGTACTCGGTCTCCGGGCGCGTCGACGCGGCCGGCCGTGTACGAGGCGTCGGTGTCGATCACGCTGCGACAGCTGATCTAGACGGGCCGGCGGCGTCAGCGGCAACGGCCGGCTGAAGGCCGTCGTGCCGGGCGGGTCGTCGGCCGCCATCCTGACCGCCGACGAGATCGACGTCACCATGGACGTCGACGGGCTCAGGAACGCCGGCACCATGGCCGGCTCGGCCGGAGTCATCGTCATGGACGAGACGCGTGTCGATCCCGGAGGCGCTCATGGTGGTCGCGCGGTTCTACGCCCACGAGGCGTGCGGGCAGTGCACGCCGTGCCGCGAGTCGACGGGCTGGATCTACAAGATGACGCCACCGGATCGTCGAGCGGCGGGGCCGCAAGGACGATCTCGACACGATCCTCGACGTCGCCAAGCGCGGCGCCGGCACGACGATCTGCGCCTTCTACGACGGCGCGGTCGGCCCGTACATCTCCTACATCGAGAAGTTCCGCGGCGAGTTCGAGGCGCTGGTGCCCAAGTAGCCATGCCCAAGCTCACCGTCAACGGCAAGGAGATCGAGGTCCCGGCCGGGACCAACCTCATCGAGGCCGCCCGCCGCGCCGGCGTCGAGGTGCCGCACTACTGCTATCACCCCGGGCCTCTCGATCGCGGGGCAGTGCCGCCTCTGCATGGTGGACATCGAGAAGACGCCGCGGCCGACCATCGCGTGCAACACGCTCGCCGCCGACGGGCATGGTCGTCTCGACGGAGACCGAGCGGGTGCGCGAGACGCGGAAGTCGATCATGGAGTTCCACCTGATCAACCACCCGCTCGACTGTCCGGTGTGCGATCAGGCCGGGGAGTGCTGGCTGCAGATCTACTACATGAAGCACGGTCTCTACGACCCGCGGATGACCGACGAGAAGGTGCACAAGCCGAAGGCGGTGCCGCTCGGGCCGCACGTCATCCTCGACGCCGAGCGGTGCATCCTCTGCTCGCGCTGCGTGCGCTTCTGCGACGAGATCACCGGCACGGGCGAGCTCGGCATCTTCGAGCGCGGCGATCACTCGGAGATCGGCCTCTTCCCGGGCACGAGCTCGACAACAAGTACTCCGGCAACGTGGTGGACATCTGTCCGGTCGGCGCCCTGACCGACCGCGACTTCCGGTTCCAGGTGCGCGTCTGGTACCTCGAGCACCGCCAAGAGCGTGTGCCCGGCTGCGCGCGCGGCTGCAACATCGAGGTCCACGTGAACCGCCGGCGCCCGCACCATGCCGAGGGGCGTCGCGTGGCGCGCCTGAAGCCGCGCTTCAACGCGGACGTCAATCGCTGGTGGCTCTGCGACGCCGGGCGCTACGGCTTCGGCTTCGTCGACGCGGCCGACCGGCTGCTGGTGCCGACGCGCCGCGAGGGCGAGACGACGACCGCGGCGACGTGGGACGAGGCGATCGCGGCGGTCGCGGGCGCGCTCCGGCGGGTGCCGGCGGACGAGATCGGCGTGATCGCGTCGCCGCAGATGGCCAACGAGGATCTCTGCGGCGCTGCGCCGCGTGCTGGACGACTGCGCGCGATCCGGCACGTCGGGTTCGCGGTGCCGCCGCGCACGCCCGGCGACGAGGACGACGTTCCTGATCCGCGCCGACAAGAGCCCGAACGCGCTCGGCGCCGAGCTGACGGGCCTGGGCGGCGACGTGCGCGCGATGTCTGGCCGCGGCGCGCGGGCGGCGGCTCAAGCTGCCTCTGGATCTTCGGCCACGACCTCCTGGCCAGCGCGTGGCCGGAAGCGCGAAGTGCTCGAGGCGCTCCGCGCCGTCGAGACGATCGATCTTCACCGGCGCCGAACGCCAACCGGACGAGCGCGCGCGCCACTGGGTGCTGCCGGCGGCGGCGTGGGTCGAGCGCGAGGGGACGTACACGAACTTCGAGGGCCGCGTCCAGCGGTTCCGCCAGGCGGTGGAGCCGCTCGGCCAGGCGCTGGCCGAGTGGGAGATGCTGGCGCCGGGTGCTGGCGGCGCTCGGGGAGGCGCCGACGGCGACCCGGGCGGAGCACTGGTTCCGCTACGCTCGCCGGCGCCGTGCCCGCCTTCGCGGGCCTCAGCTACCAGTCGATCGGCGACACCGGTCGCGTGCTCACCCGAGACGCCCCGGCGCGCTGACGATCGCCGACCTCGGCATCGCGTTCGGGCGCGTGGCGTTCGTCATGCTGTTCGTCCTGAACCTGGGCGGCCTCCTCGACGTGGGTCGAGCGCAAGCAGTCGGCCATCATGCAGGACCGGATCGGCGCCAACCGCGCCTCGATCTTCGGGTTCCGGCTGATCGGCCTCTTCCACCCGCTGGCCGACGCGATCAAGATGCTCACCAAGGAGGACTTCCGGCCGCGCGCGCCGACCGGATCCTGTTCCCGCTCGCGCCGTTCGTGTCGGTGTTCTTCGCCCTCGTCGCCGTTCGCGTCGATTCCCTTCGGCGACACGCTGCGCCTGGCCGGCCGCGAGATCCCGCTGCAGGCGGTGACGCTCAACGTCGGCGATCCTCTACGTCTTCGCGATGCTCTCGCTCGGCGTCTACGGCGTGATGATGGCGGGCTGGTCGTCCGCGAACAACTACGCGCTCCTCGGCGGCCAGCGCGCCGCCGCGCTGATGATCTCGGCCGAGATCGCCATCGGCACCTCGATCATGGGCGTCATCATGATCTACGGCTCGCTGAACATGCAGGACATCGTCCGTGCCCAGGGCCAGTACTTCCTGGGCGGGTGGCTGCCGGCCTGGGGCATCGTCACCCAGCCGCTCGCGTTCGTGCTGTTCCTCACCGCCGGCATCGCCGCGACCAAGCGCATCCCGTTCGACACGCCCGAGGGCGAGTCGGAGATCATCGGCTACTTCGTCGAGTACAGCGGCATGAAGTTCGGCATGTTCGCGATGGCCGATTTTCTCGAGACGGTCGTCATCGCCGGCATGACGACGTCGCTCTTCCTCGGCGGCTGGCAGATCCCCTACCTGGGCGCCGAGGGTGTCCGACTCCCGTGGGGATGGTCGTCGGCCGCTGCCGCACCTGGTGGTCGTGCTGCTCCAGGTGGGCGCGTTCGTGGCCAAGGTGTGCGTCATGATCTTCTTCATGATGCTCATCCGCTGGACGCTGCCCCGCTTTCGGTACGACCAGGCGATGCGCCTGGGCTGGCTCGGGCTCTTCCCGCTCTCGATCCTCAACATCGTGCTGACCGGTCTGGTCCTCGTCGCCTGGAGCCATCGATGACCCGCGCGCCCATGAGCCTCCGCCAGCGGTTCTACGTGCTCGAGGTGCTCTCCGGGCTCGGGCTCACGGCCGCGCACTTCTTCCGCAACATGGGCCGCCACACCGCCCGCGCCTTCGGGCGGACGGGCGCGCGCGGCGCCGTCACCATCCAGTACCCGGAGGAGCGGCGGCCGTACTCGCCGCGCCTGCGCTCGCTCCATCGGCTGGTGCGGCGCGAGGACGGCTCGCCGCGCTGCGTGGCCTGCATGATGTGCGAGACGGTCTGTCCCGCGCACTGCATCTACATCGTCGCCGACGAGCACCCGAACCCGAGATCGAGAAGGTCCCGCGACGCTTCGACATCGATCTCGGCAAGTGCGTGTTCTGCGGCTACTGCGTGGAGGCGTGCCCGGAGGACGCGATCCGCATGGATACGGGCATTCTCGAGTTCTCCTCCTATAGCCGCGGCGGGATGATCTACACCAAGGAGATGCTCCTGTCGCTCGAGCCCGCCGCACGCCGACGGCCGTCCGCGCTCGCCCATCCCGCTGCCGCCGGATCGGAAGCCCTGATGGCCTACGCGGCGTTCTTCATCGTGGCGCTGATCGCCACCGGCTCGGCCCTCGGTTTGATCTTGAGGACGAACGCGATCCACGGCGCCCTGTTCCTGGTCATCAACCTCGGGTCCATCGCCGCGCTCTACCTGATGCTGGGCGCCGAGTTCCTCGCCGCGGCGCAGGTGATCGTCTACGCCGGGGCGATCATGGTGCTGTTCGTCTTCGCGATCATGGTGCTGATCCCCGGCAAGGAGGAGACCGGCCCCGACCCGCGGCGCGCGGCGCGCCTGCTCGCTCTGCCGGTCGGCGCGCTCCTGTTCCTCCTGCTCGTGTTCGTCATCGTCGGGCGGCTGCGCGGCGCGCCGACCGTGGGCGGGCCGAGCGGCAGCGTCGCTGGCGGTCGGCCGGCTGCTCTTCACGACCTACCTGTTCCCCTTCGAGCTGACGTCGGTGCTCCTGCTGGCGGCCATGGTCGGCGTGCTCCTGCTCGGCCGGCGCCGCGCGTGAGCCGGCCGGCCGGGGGCATGCCGGTGGTCTTGGGCCCATGGCCTATGATGGATAGAGATGGTGCCTGAGAGCTTCTACGTGACGCTGTCGGCCGTGCTGTTCACGATCGGCGTCGTGGGCGTTGTCATCCGCCGCAACCCGCTCGTCATCTTCATGTCGATCGAGCTGATGCTGAACGCGGCGAACCTCGCGCTGGTCGCCTTCGGGCAGCGGCTTCGGGAACCTCGACGGCCAGGCGGTCGTCTTCTTCGTGATGGCGGTGGCGGCGGCCGAGGTGGCCGTCGGCCTCGCGATCATCGTGGCGATCTTCCGCATCCGCCGGCGGCTTTCGGTGGACGACCTGAGCATCATGCGCTGGTAGCAGGAGAGGTCATGGCCAAGACACCAACACGAGGCGGAGCGGCGCCAGGCGCCGAGCGTCGACGCGGCCGCTCGCCAAGCGGCTCCTGACCGACATGTTCCTCATCCGCCGGTTCGAGGAGAAGGCCGCGGAGGCGTACACCCTCGGGAAGATCGGCGGATTTCTCCATCTCTACATCGGCGAGGAAGCGGTGGCGGTCGGCGCGACCTCCGCGCTCCGTCCGGACGACTACGCGATCTCCGCCTATCGCGAGCACGGCCACTGCCTGGCCAAGGGCGCGGACCCGAAGCGGACCATGGCCGAGCTCTACGGCCGGCGGGACGGGCTCTCCGAGGGCAAGGGCGGCTCGATGCACCTGTTCGACAAGAGCGTGAACTTCCTCGGCGGCCACGCGATCGTCGGCGCGCACCTGCCGATCGCGGCGGGCGTCGGCTTCGCCATCAAGTATCAGGGGGCGACCAGGTCGTCGTCTGCTACTTCGGCGACGGCGCCGTGCCGGAGGGAGAGTTTCACGAGTCGATGAACCTGGCGGCCCTCTGGAAGCTGCCGGTGATCTTCCTCTGCGAGAACAACCGCTACGCCATGGGCACGTCGGTCGAGCGGGCGCTGGCGCGAGACCGAGATCTGGAAGTTCGGCCAGACCTACGGCATCCCGGCCGAGCGCGTGGACGGTATGGACGTGCTGGCCGGTCCGCGAGGCGGTCGCCCGCGCGGTCGCCCGGGCGCGGGAGCGAAGACGCCCTTCGCTCGTCGAGGCGCGATACCTACCGGTACCGCGGGCACTCCATGCGCGATCCGGCCGGTTCGGTCTACCGGACCAAGGAAGAGGTCGAGCGCGAGAAGCTGCGGGATCCGATCGTGCTGTTCCGCGAGAAAGTCCTGGCGGCGGACGTGCTGCTCCGAGGCCGATGTGCGGGCGATCGAGAAGGACGTCAACGACCGCATCGACGAGGCCGTGCGCATTCGCCGACGCCTCGCCGGAGCCGCCGGACGAAGCGCTCTTCACCGACATCTACAAGGAGTCGTGAGATGGCGGTGATGACGTATCGCGAAGCCCTCAACCTGGCGCTGCGCGAGGAGATGCAGCGCGATCCGCGCGTGTTCGTGATCGGCGAGGAGGTCGGCCTCTACGAGGGCGCCTACAAGGTGACGCAGGGGCTCCTGAAGGATTTCGGCCCGCAGCGGGTCGTGGACACGCCGATCGCCGAGTCGGGGTTCACCGGGCGTGGGGATCGGCGCGGCGATGGTGGGGCTGCGTCCGGTCATCGAGATGATGACCTTCAACTTCGCGCTCCTCGCGCTCGACCAGATCGTCAACTCGGCGGCCAAGATGCTACTACATGTCGGGCGGCCAGTTCAACGTGCCCGATCGTCATTCCGCGGCCCGGGCGGGCCGGCGGCGCAGCTGGCGGCGCAGCACTCGCAGTCGATGGAGACGTACTTCTATCACGTGCCGGGGCTCAAGGTGGTGCGGCCGACGACGCCGATGGACGCCAAGGGGCTGCTCAAGGCGTCGATCCGCGACGACAACCCGGTCATCTTCATCGAGTCCGAGACGCTCTACGCCGTCAAGGGCGAGGTGCCGGAAGATCCCGAGTTTCTCATCCCGCTCGGCAAGGCGATCGTGCGGCGCGAGGGGACGGACGTCACCGTGATCGCCTACATGGGCATGATGTACCGGGCGATGGAGGCGGCGGAGGAGCTGGCGAAGGACGGCATCTCCGTCGAGCTCGTCGATCCGCGCACGCTCCGTCCCATGGACACCGACGACGATCATCAGCTCGGTGCGCAAGACGCACCGGGTCGTCGTCGTGGAGGCCGGCGCCGGCTTCGCCGGGATGGGCTCGGAGATCGCCGCGTCGGTCACCGAGCAGGCGTTCGACGACCTCGACGCGCCGGTGGAGCGGGTGACCGGCGCCAACGCCCCCATGCCCTACGCGCGCAATCTCGAGCGGCTGAAGACGCCGTCGAAGGAGCGGATCGTCGCCGCCATTCGCCGGGTCTGCAACGCGAACGGGCACTGAGCCATGGCCATCTCGAAGGTCGTCATGCCCAAGCTCTCCGACGCGATGGAGAGCGGAAAGATCATCAAGTGGCTCAAGAAGGAAGGGGATCGGATCCAGGGCGGCGACATCCTGGCCGAGGTCGAGACGGACAAGGCCGACGTCGAGATGGAAGCGTTCGGGGCGGGCGTTCTGCGCAAGATCCTCGTCCCGGCTGGTGACACGGCGCCCATCGGTACCCTGATCGGCGTTATCGCTGAACCCGGCGATGACATTACTGCGCTCGTCGCTTCCGCGCCCGCCGGGTCGGAGCAGCGGCAGGCTCGGAGCTCAGAAAACCCACTTCGCCCGGAGCCTGCCGCTCCTCCGGCCCCAGCGGGCGCGGCGTCGGCGGTCGCCCAAACGCACACGGCCGGCTACGGTGACGCCGACGGCTCCGCCGACGCAGGTCATGCGGCCGGCGGCGATCGTCGGCGCGCCGGCCGCGGCGGCGCTGGCTGGCTCCAGCGCCGGCCGCGGCGGGTGCCGGCGCAGCTTCGGCGCCCGGAGCCGCGCGGGTGAAGGCTTCGCCGCTGGCGAAGAAGATCGCGGCGCAGACGGGGCGTCGATCTGCGGCTCCTCCAGGGCTCGGGGCCGGGGGCCGCATCATCCGTCGTGACGTCGAGGGGCCGGGGCGGCCGCGCTCCCGGCGGCGTCGCCCGCCTCGGACGCCGAGTTCGAGGAGGTGCCGCTCTCCCAGATGCGCGCGGCGATCGCCCGGCGGATGCCCCTGTCCAAGGCGCCGGTGCCCCACTTCTACGTCACGAGCGAGGTCGCGATGGAGCGCGCGTGGGAGCTGCGCGAGCAGCTGAACGCGCTGGAGGGACAGCCCAAGATCTCCGTGAACGATTTCGTCATCCGGGCCTGCGCCCTGGCGCTCCTGAAGCATCCGGGCGTGAACGCCTCGCTTCAGGGCGACGCCATCCGCGTCTACCACCGGGCGCACATCGGGATCGCCGTCGCGCTCGACGACGGGCTCATCACGCCCGTGCTGCGCGACTGCCACGCGAAGCCACTCGCGCAGATCGCGGTCGAGTCGCGTGACCTGGCCGAGCGGGCGCGGAATCGGAAGCTCCGCGCTCCCGAGCTGTCGGGGGCGACGTTCTCCATCTCGAACCTCGGCATGTTCGACGTCGCCGAGTTCTCGGCCATCATCAACCCGCCCGAGGGCGCCATCCTGGCCGTCGGATCGGTCCGGCGCGTGCCCGGTGGTGGACGACGCGGGACTCGGCGTCGGCCGGCGCATGATGCTGACGATCTCGTGCGATCACCGCGTGATGGACGGCGCGATGGGCGCGCGGTTCCTGCAGGACGTCAAGCGCCTGCTCGAAGAGCCGCTTGCGGTTGCTGGTCTAGGGCGGTGGCGACGCACAAGTTCGACGTCGCGGTGGTCGGCACCGGTCCCGGCGGCTACGTCGCGGCCATCCGCTGCGCCCAGCTCGGCCTCTCGGTCGCGACCGTCGAGGACGATCGCCCGGGCGGCGTGTGCCTGAACTGGGGCTGCATTCCGACCAAGGCCTTGCTGAGAAACGCGGAGGTGGTCAACCTCCTGAGCCACGCCGCGGACTTCGGGATCCGCGTGAGCGGGGTTCGAGGCCAGCTACGCCGAGGCGATCCAGCGGAGCCGCCGGGTCGCCGACCGGATGGCGAAGGGCGTCGAGTTCCTCTTCCGCAAGAACAAGATCACCCTGTTCCCGGGGCGGGGAACGCTCAGGGCGAAGAACGTCGTGGAGGTGAAGGGGACGGGCGGCGTCGAGACGCTCGAGGCCGCGCGCCGTCGATCCTCGCCACCGGCTCGGAGCCGAGGTCGCTTCCGGGCGTCGTCATCGACGAGAAAACGGTGATCTCCTCGAACGGCGCGGTGCGGAGCGAGGGGCGCCGAGGTCGATCGCCGTCATCGGCGCCGGCGCCGTCGGCGTCGAGTTCGCCGACGTCTACGCGTCGTACGGCGTCCAGGTCACGCTGCTCGAGGCGCTCCCGCGCGTCGTGCCCGTCGAGGACGAAGAGATCTCGAAGGAGCTGGCGCGGACGTTCGCCCGCCGCGGGATCACCGTGAAGACCGGCGTCAAGGTGGCGGCGGTGAAACCCGATGGATCGGGGGTGGTCGTCGATCTCGGTGGCGAGCAGCTCGAGGTCGAGCAGGTCCTCATGGCGGTGGGGCGGGCGGCGAAGGTGACCGGGCTCGGGCTCGAGACCGTCGGCGTCCAGCTCGAGCGCGGGTTCGTGAAAGTCTCGCCGCACATGGAGACCTCGGTGAAGGGGCTCTACGCGATCGGCGACATGGCGGGCACCCGCTGCTCGCGCACAAGGCGATGGCCGAAGGCGTCGTGGCAGCCGAGGCGATCGCCGGCAAGAGCCCCCGCCCCGTCGATTACGGCAACGTCCCGTCGTGCACCTACTGCCGTCCGCAGATCGCCTCGATCGGGTCGACGGAGGCGCGCGCCCGGGAGCAGGGACGCGAGGTCTCGGTCGGGCGGTTCCCGTTCACGGCGAGCGGCAAGGCGGTCGCGCTCGGCGAGACGGAAGGGTTCGTCAAGGTGGTCGCCGACAAGGCGACGGGTGAGATTCTCGGCGTCCACATCATCGGTCCCGAGGCGACCGAGATCATCCACGAGTTCACGCTCGGGCGCACCCTCGAGGCCACGCTCGAGGAGATCGTCCACACGATCCACGCCCACCCGACCCTGTCCGAGGCGGCCCTGGAAGCGACGCTGGCCGCGCTCGGCCAGGCGATTCACATCTAGAGCGCAATGTCGAGTATCTGGCTCCCCGAGATCTCCATCTTGGAGAAGGTGCTCCGGTCGGTCGTCGTCTACCTGTTCCTGCTGGCGGCGTTCCGGTTGCACCGGCAAGCGACAGATCGGCCAGCTCACCCCGTTCGATCTCGTCGTGCTGCTGGTCATCTCGAACGTCGTCCAGAACGCGATCATCGGCCCCGACAACTCGCTCGCCGGGGGACTGATCGGCGCGGCGGTGATCCTCGCCCTGAACCTGCTCATCGTCGAGCTGACGTTCCGGTCGCGCCGACTGCGGCGTCTCGTGGAGGCGCAGCCGACGCTCCTGGTGCACAACGGGCGCGTCCTGCACGAGAACCTGGCCCGCGAGCGTCTGACGCTCGAGGATCTGCACGCCGCGCTCCGACGCAGCGGCGTGGCCGATGTCGGGCACGTGAGGGTCGCGGTGCTCGAGGACAACGGCGGGATCAGCGTCATCCCGCGGGCCGGCTCCACGCCGGGCGAGTTTCCCGGCGGCCGCTGACCGTCAGTGGTGGTGCAGGAAGGGCAGCGTGAACAGATGCGTGTACCCGTTCACGGTGAGCACCGCGCCGAACACCGCCAGGACCAGCGAGAACCAGAACATCGGGCGTGAGGTGGAGAGAATCGACACCGACGCGCTCACGATCGCGATCTGCAGGAGGACCTCCCCGAACTCGAAGTAGGGGTGGCGCTCGCGGAAGAGGTCCCGGGCGTGCTCGAGCTTCTTGGCATCCTTCTCGATGTCCTTCTTCTCGGCGGCGTAGCGCTTTTTCCTCGTCGGCGAACTTCGCCGCGAGCGCCGCGAGCTTCTCCCGCTCGGCGCCCTTGACGGTCGACGGCTCGGACAGCTGCGTCTCCAGGACCATCTTCTGGCCCCGGTACTGGTGCTCGCGGATCACCTTGGCCTGGTAGAACGCCCACTGGTCCGACGACTGCTGCTGGGCGAGCAGCATCTCCTTCACGGCGTTGTTCCCGCCGGTCGCCGCGAGCGACAGCACGATCGCGTAGATCGCGGTGGTGAGCGCGACGCGCCGGCTGAAGGTCTGCCCGCCGCGCTCGTGGAGCTCCTCCGGGTTGGGAACCTCGACCTCAGCCATTCTGGCTGGAGCCGCGCCGGATCTCCTCCCGCATGGCGTCGCGGCCCGCCTCGAAGGCGCTCATGAGCCGCTGCGTCTGTTCCTCGAAGAGCTCGCGGCTCTTGTCCAGCCACTCGCCGGCGCGGCCCTGCGCCTCGTCGGCGAACTCCTGCGCCCGGCGGGCCACGTCGCCGCCCCGGTCGGCCAGGAGCTCGCGCGCCTGCGCGCCGGTCTTCGGCGTCAGCAGCACCGCGGCGACCGCGCCGAGCATCGCGCCGAACAGGAACCAGCCCATGTAGCCGCCCGCAACCACGCTCGTTACTCATGGTGGTCTCCTTGATGCCTGAGCCTCTGAACGAACACGTCGAGCCCCTTCTTGAGCCCAGCCGCCACGCCCACGATCTGTCCCGCGCGGGTCAGGCTGCTCAGCGTCCCGACGATCCGGCCGACCGCGGTCGCGATGTCGTCGACCCGGTCGGTGACGGCCCCGACGCGCTCGAGCTCGCGGCTCGCATCGCGGGTGAGGGACCGCACGTCCTCCGTGAGCGCCACCGCCTGGCCGATGACCGGCCGAAGCTCCTGCTCGACGATCGCCAGGACCGCCTCGGCCCGCTGCGCCACCCCCGGAGGGCCCACACCGCGGCCACGAGCGCCAGCAACAATGCCAACGACGCCAGCGAGAGGAGGAGCTGGACCCAGAAAGGCATGGGCCTGAATTATTGGTGGATAATCGAACCAAAGTCAATGAAACTACCAGCTTGATGTCGGATCGAAGACCGCTTCGAGGAGCTGCGTCGCCGCGACGCGGAGGCCGAGCTTGCCGGCGGCGCCGAGCGCGTTCGCCGCCAGCACAAGGCCGGCAAGAAGACCGCGCGCGAGCGGCTCGAGCTCCTGCTCGACGCCGGCTCGCTTCATCGAGGTCGACAAGTTCGTGGTCCACCAGAGCCACGACTTCGGCATGGCCGAGCCAGCGGATTCCCGGCGACGGCGTCGTCACCGGCTCGGGCCGGATCCACGGCCGGCCGGTCTTCGTATTCGCCCAGGACTTCACGGTGTTCGGCGGCTCGCTCTCGGAGGCCCACGCCCGCGAAGATCTGCAAGATCATGGATCTCGCGATGAAGACCGGCGCGCCGATCATCGGCCTCAACGACTCCGGGGGCGCGCGCATCCAGGAGGGCGTCGTCTCGCTGGCCGGCTACGCCGACGTCTTCCTGCGCAACACGCTGGCCTCGGGCGTCGTCCCGCAGATCTCGGCGATCATGGGGCCGTGCGCCGGGGGCGCGGTGTACTCGCCGGCGCTCACCGACTTCATCCTGATGGTGCGAGAACACCTCGTACATGTTCGTGACCGGCCCGGACGTCATCCGGGCGGTGACGCACGAGAGCGTGTCGGCCGAGGACCTCGGCGGCGCCGGGACGCACAGCCACCACCTCCGGCGTCGCGCACTTCGCCGCCGACAGCGAGGAAGAGTGCCTGGCGCTGATCCGCGAGCTGATGACGTTCCTGCCGCAGAACAACCTCGGAGGACCCGCCGTTGCGGCCGACGCAGGACCCGGTCGACCGCCGCGACGAGAGCCTGCAGTCGATCGTGCCGGATCAGCCGAACAAGCCGTACAACATGCACGACATCATCCGCACGGTGCTCGACGAGCAGTACTTCTTCGAGGTGCACGCCGGGTTCGCGCCCAACCTCGTCATCGGCTTCGGCCGTCTCGGCGGCCGCCCGGTCGGCATCGTCGCCAACCAGCCCACGCATCTGGCCGGATGCCTCGACATCAACGCCTCGCTCAAGGGCGCCCGGTTCGTCCGCTTCTGCGACTGCTTCAACATCCCGCTCGTGACCTTCGAGGACGTGCCCGGGTTCCTGCCGGGCACGACGCAGGAGTTCGGCGGGATCATCAAGCACGGCGCCAAGCTCCTCTACGCGTTCTGCGAGGCCACGGTGCCCAAGCTCACGGTGATCACCCGCAAGGCCTACGGCGGCGCGCTACTGCGTCATGTCGTCCAAGCACATCCGCGGCGACGCGAACTTCGCCTACCCGACGGCGGAGATCGCCGTCATGGGCCCGGAGGGCGCCGTCAACATCCTCTATCGGCGGGAGATGGAGCGGGCGGAGAATCCGGCCGCGCTTCCGCGAGGACAAGACGCGCGAGTACCGCGAGATGCTCGCGACCCCGTACGTCGGCCGCCGAGCGCGGCTACATCGACGAGGTGATCGAGCCGCGCGACACGCGGGCGCGACTGTGCGCGGCCCTCGAGCTGCACGCGGACCAAGCGCGACACCAACCCGCCCAAGAAGCACGGTAACCTCCGCTGTGAGTCGGCCGCGTGAGGCCGAGTCGCCGAGCGAGCCGCGCGCGGCGAGGCGAGTCTGTGATGGACCACGGCGCGAGAGTTCAAGACGTCCTGGGGCGCGCCCGCTGAAGCCCGTCTACGGGCCCGAGGACGCCCGGCCGAGCGCCTGGCCCAGGATCTCGGGCAAGCCGGGTGAGTTCCCGTTCACCCGCGGCGTCCACCCGGAGATGCACCGGAAGCGCCTCTGGACCATGCGGCAGTACGCCGGGCTTCGGCTCCGCCGCCGAGACGAACAAGCGCTACCGCTTCCTGCTGGAGCAGGGGCAGACCGGGCCTCTCGGTCGCGTTCGATCTGCCGACCCAGATGGGCTACGACCCGGACGCGTCCATGGCGCGCGGCGAGGTCGGGCAAGGTCGGCGTGTCGATCGCCTCGCTCGAGGACATGCAGGATCTCTTCGAGGGATTCCGCTCGACCGCGTGTCGACCTCGATGACGATCAACGCCACCGCGTCGATCCTGCTGGCGCTCTACGTGGCGGCCGCGAGCGCGCCAGGGCGTCGCGCCGAGCGCGCTCAGCGGGCACGGTGCAGAACGACATCCTGAAGGAGTACATCGCGCGCGGCACCTACATCTTCCCGCCGGGCCCGTCGATGCGGCTCGTCACCGACACGTTCGCGTACTGCCGGGACGCGGGTCCCGCGCTGGAACACGATCTCGATCTCCGGCTACCACATGCGCGAGGCCGGCTGCACCGCGGTGCAGGAGGTGGCCTTCACGCTGGCGAACGGCATCGCCTACGTGCAGGCGGCGCTGGACGCCGGGCCTCGCCGTCGACCACTTCGCGCCGCAGCTCTCGTTCTTCTTCAACGCGCACAACGACCTCCTCGAGGAGGTCGCCAAGTTCCGCGCGGCGCGGCGGCTGTGGGCGCGGATCATGCGCGAGCGCTTCGGCGCGCGCGACCCGCGCGTCGCTGACGCTCCGGTTCCACGCCCAGACCGCCGGCAGCACGCTCACCGCGCAGCAGCCGGAGAACAACATCGTCCGCGTCGCGGTGCAGGCGCTCGCCGCGGTGCTCGGCGGCTGCCAGTCGCTGCACACGAACTCGATGGACGAGGCGCTCGCGCTGCCCACCGAGCAGCGCCGTGCGGATCGCGCTCCGCACCCAGCAGATCCTCGCCGCACGAGTCCGGGGTGGCCGACGATCGCCGATCCGCTCGGCGGCGCCTTACGCCGGTCGAGCGCCTCACCGGCGACATCGAGGAGGCGGCGCGCGTCTACATCGCGAAGATCGACGACCTGGGCGGCGCGGTCGCCGCCATCGCGTTCATGCAGCGCGAGATCCAGGACGCGGCCTACCGCTACCAGCGCGAGATCGAGGATCACGCGCGGGTCGTCGTCGGCGTCAACGAGTTCGTCACCGGACGAGCCGCCGCCCGGGCAACCTCTTCCAGGTGGACGCGGCCGTCGGCCGGCCGCGCTCGCCGAGCGCGTGGCGCGCGCGCGCGCGACGCGCGATCGCGCGGCGGTCGGGCGGGCGCTCGACGCGCTCGAGCGCGGGGCGCGCGGCCGCGACCAACCTCGCTGCCGCTGCTGGTGACCGCGGTCGAGGCCGGCGGTCACGCTCGGCGAGATCTGCGACCGCCTGCGCGGCGTCTTCGGCGTCCACCAGCCCTCGGTCGACGCTTTGAGACGCCGGGTGCGCGCGCGTCGGCGGCCTGGTCGTCCTCGGCGTGCTCGCATGGTGCTCGAGCGCGGCCGCGGGGATGGCCGGACCGCATCGGCGCGACCTTCGGGCTCATGTCGGAGGGCTTCATCGAGGCGTTCAGTCCGCTCGAGGGCGCTCGTGGTCGGCGTCGAGGGCGCGCGCTCTATCTGGACATCGGCCAGAGCGGCGGGCGCGCAGGCCGGGCAGGAGTTCACGATCTTCCGCAAGGGCGAGGAGTTCCACCATCCGATCACGCGGAAGGTCGCTCGGCCGGTACGAGGAGGTTCTCGGGTACGCGCAGGTGCGGACGCGTGTATCCCCGCGTTCTGCGGAGGCGGTGTTCGTCCCCATCGAGGGCAAGCCGGCGCCGCAGCCGGACGACGGCGTGCGGATCACGCGGGGACGGATCAAGGTCGGCGATCACGCCCGTGCTCGACCTGACCAATCCCCGACGGCGCCGGACCTGCCGCCGGGTTCCGTACCTCCTGGCGATCGTGCTCGAGCGCTCGAAGCGCTTCCAGGTGACCGATCCCCTGACGGTCTCGGACCTCTTCGCCCACGGCGGCGCTCGCGTCAGGAGATCCTGGCCCTGCCGGAGCGCGCCGTCCGCATCGTCGAAGCGGCTCGGACGTGTGCGGGCTGGATCGTGCCCGTCCTGATCGAGCGGCGCGGCGTCGTCTACCTCGACGTGACGTGGATCTCCGCCGTGACGGGCACCGCGCTCTTCTCGCGCCGGCGAGCCCTCCTGCCGCCCGACCGCCGCGGAGGAGCAGCGATTCCCGTGGGAGCCGGCCAGCGAAGACTGATGTCTTGCTGGGGGTTCCTGCTATGGTATGGCCGCGCATGATGATTTTGCGGCTTCTGCGCTGGTCGTCGTGCTCCTCGCTGACTCTTCGGCTGCTCGACGATGCGCAAGCGTGCTCGGGACTTCCGCAACGCCGGCGATCCATCGGTCGCGATCAAGCCGGCGGAGACGCGGTGGCTCCTGGTCAAGAATCCGCGATTCGGCGACGTGCCGAGCGAGCCCGAGTACGTCTGGGTCGAAGAGGACAAGGTCCCGACCACCTTCACGACGCTCGATCCGCGGCAAGAGCGCGATCATCGCGCCGCCGGAGGTCGTCGCGCAAGTACGGCGCGCCGCCCGGCGGCAGGCAAGATCAGCCCGCGCCAGGCGTGCCGTACGCAGCACGGCCGCCACGACGGCGCCTCACGCCGCGGCGCCCGCGCGGCGAAGGCGCCCGCCGCGGCCACGGCGATCGGCCGCGCCGCCGCCCGCGACGAACGGCAAGGCGCCGGAGGCCCGACAGCGCGGACTGCGTCGTCTACGTCGACACGACGCGCATCGTGATCGACCTCACCGCCGCCGACGGCATGCGCCCGGGGACCATCGTGAGCCTCCGGCGCGACGCGATCCCGATCGTGCACCCGGTGACCGGCGAGATGCTCGGGGAGCTCGACGAGGAGGTGGCGACGGCGCGCGTCACCGAGATGCGCGAGCAAGTTCTCGGTCGCGGACGTCCAGACGCGTCGGCGACCGGCGTCGCGGATCCAGGTCGAGGATCGCGTCGTTCCCGAGTAGCGCCGCCGCGCGTGGCCACTCCCACCCTCGAACGGGTCCTGAAGGAGCGCGTCGCGCGGCGCTGGTCGGCGCCGACCTGCGATGCGGTCGAGGCGGAGATCCGCCGCGAGCTCGACTCGCCCGTCGCCGCTGATCCAGGAGATGGGCGGCTACATCGCCGGCGCCGGCGGCAAGCGCCTGCGCCCGATGCTGCTCCTGCTGGCGGCGCGGCTGGCCGGGCTACCGCGGACCGCGGAGCGTGCGGCCTGGCCTGCGTGGTCGAGCTGCTCCACACCGCGACGCTCATCCACGACGACGTCGTCGACCAGGCGCCGCTGCGCCGCGGCCGGCCCTCGGCGAACGCGCAGTGGGGCGACGACGCCGTCCGTCCTGGTCGGCGACCACCTCTACTCGAAGTCGTTCGCGATGCTGGTGCGGGACAACGACCGCGCCGTGATGGAGACGCTGGCGCGCGCGACCGTCTCGATGACCGAGGCCGAGGTGTTCCAGCTCGAGCTGCAAGCGCAGCGGGGTCACCACCGAGGCCGACTACGTCCGGATCATCACGCAGAAGACGGCGTCGTTCATCTCGGCGTGCTGCCGCATCGGCGGCCTGCTCGGCGGACGTCCGGCCGCGCGGATCGAGGCGCTCACGCACTACGGGCTCGACATCGGCGTCGCGTTCCAGATCTCCGACGACTCGCTCGACTTCGTCGCCGATCAGGACGCGCCTCGGCAAGGCGATCGGGCGCCGACCTGCGCGAAGGGCAAGCGGACGCTGCCGCTCATCGCCATGCTGGCGCGGGCGACGCCGGCCGAACGCGGCGCGCATCAGGACGCTCCTCGAGCGTCCGCGCGCTCGACGCCGAGGAGATCGACGAGATCCGGCCGGTGCGTCGTGGATCACGGCGGCGCCGAGTACGCGCTGGACCGGGCGCACGAGTACGCGCAGGCCGCGAAGGCCGACCTCGCCGGTATTTCCGCCCTCGGAGGAGCGCGAGACGCTGACGCTGATCGCGGACTTCGTCGTCGATCGCGACCGTTGACGTGGCGGTCATCACGCTGACGACCGACTTCGGTCACGCGCGACACCTACGTGGCCGAGATGAAGGCGGTCATCCTCTCCATCGCGCCCGACGTCCACATCGTCGACATCACGCACGAGGTCGCGCCGCACGACGTCCTCGAGGGCGCCCTGGCGCTCGAGGCCGCCGCGCCGTGGTTCCCGCGCGCCACGATTCACGTGGCCGTCGTCGATCCCGGCGTCGGCACCGGCGCGCCGCGGGCTCGCGGTGGCGTCGGGGGACCAGGTGTTCGTCGGACCCGACAACGGGCTGTTCACGCCGTTCCTGGGCGCAGCGCCGTGGCGCGCCTTCGAGCTCACGCGAGACGGCGTTCCGCGGGGCGACCGTGAGTCCCACGTTCCACGGGCGCGACGTCTTCGCGCCGGCCGCCGCCCACGTCGCCCGCGGCCTTTCGCCGGCGCGGCTCGGTCCGCGCGTGACCGATCCGGTCCTTCTGGCGTGGCCCCGGCCTCGCGTGGCCGGGAGCCGGATCGGCGGCGCCGTCGTTCACGTGGACCGCTTCGGCAACCTCGTCACCTCGATTCCGGGGGACGCGCTGGCGCTCGCTCGGATCGAGCCTGACCGTTCGGGTCGGCGCGCGGAGCCTCCCTCTCGTGCGGACCTACGGGGAGCTCGCCCGTGGACGCGCGGGAGCCCTCGTCGGCTCTCGCAATCGTCTGGAGATCGCGGTGAACGCGGGGAGCGCCGCCGCTGTGCTGGGCGCCCGGCGCGGGACGTCGGTCGTCGTCAGTCGGGCTTCGAGGCCGCGGGCGGGGAAGCGGGCGTAGTGTCGGCGCTCTTGCCCGCCGGCTTGTCGGCGGGCTTGTCGGCGGGCTTGTTCGGCCGGCTTGTCGGCCGACTTTTCAGATTCTCGCGCCTTCTTGCGAGACTCTGAGGGATAGTCGGTCACGTACCACCCTTCGCCCTTGAGGATGAAGGGGGCTGCCGACAGGAGGCGGCGCACCTGTCCACCGCACGCGTCGCACACCGTCAGCGGTGGCTCGGAGATTCGCTGGCGGATTTCGAAGATTCGGCCGCACTTGAGGCATTCGTATTCGTAGGTCGGCATTCTCATTGAGGCTACATGGGGAGGATTGGGCGTGTCAAGAAGACACGGGCTTTGGTTGGTTCTGTGCGCCGTCGGCCTCGTCGGTATCGGGATGCGCCACCAAGGAAGCGACCCAGCGCACCGAGGTGCAGAAGCTTCAGGCGCGCGCAGCGTACGATCGCGCGCTCAGCTACCTCAACGACAAGCAGCCGGCGCCGGCGATGACCGCGCTCAGGAGGCCATCAGCGTCAATCCCAACCAGGCGGTCTACCGGGACACCCTGGGTGTGGTCCTGCTCGAGCTCGGCCGGCCGGACATGGCGCTCGAGCATTTCAAGAAGGCCGTCGAGCTGGACCCGATCTACGCCGACGCTTACTTTCACATGGGCACGGCCCTGGCCGAGGCTCGCCGGTGGGACGACGCGGTCACCGCGTACAAGAAGGCCATCTCGCTCCCGACCCTGACCATCCCGGAATCCGCAAACCAGAACCTGGGACTCGCCCTGTATCACCTCAAGCGATACCAGGAGGCCGAGCAGACTCTCCGGTTCGCGATCAGCCTCGATCCGAAGCTGCAGGCGGCGTACTACAACCTGGGCCTGGTCCTCGTCGCGGAGAACCGGAAAGACGAGGCAAAAGCCGCCTTCCGGCAGGCCAACCAGCTCGGACCGGACTCACCGGTGGGGCAGGCTAGCCCAGGACCGCCTCAAGGCGTTGGGGAGACGGCTAAGTAGCATTTTTCTTGACCTTCCGGAAACTCCTGCGTAAGAGTGGACTTTGCCGCGAGTCGTCCCTTCGTCGGCGTGAGGCGACCAAAAGCCGGGCCGGCCTCACCAAAATTGGCCTCAGGAGAGGAATGCGAAGATTTGCTGGTATTGCCGTCTTTGCAGTGTTCGCTCCCGTGGTCTTTGTCACGTCCGCGATCGCCCAGGCCCCTACCCCGAAGGTGACCATCAGCGGCCTCTTCGACCAGGTCACCTCGATGGGCAGGAATTTCTACGACGGCAACTTCGCCCGGAACAGCGACAACGAGTGGTACGCCGCGGACCAGATTCCGCCCGGACTTCGAGTTCGCGGTCGGGCGGGTCAAGGCCGTGCTCGGTCTCGAGATCGACCTGATGTATGGCCAGGCGGGCGCCACCGACGGCGGGTTCCCTGGCAACAACACGGGGTTTCCCGGCGGCCCACCGAGCGCCGGCACGCCCACCGGCGGAACCAAGGTCAGCACCAACGGCGCCCTGGACCTCAACACCGACGTCGGCGGCATGATCGAGATCAAGTGGATCTACACCGAGTTTCCGCTGACGGGCCAGGACAGCCTTCTGCCGTTCATTCCGATCGAGACCATGGCCCGCGCCGGGGTCAGCCCTTCGGCACCATGGCGACGTACAAGCTGGCCACCTACGCCGCCAGCGACTTCGCCGGGCTCTCGACGGTCACGACGATCGCGCCCAACGCCAGGCTCAATCTCGGGTATGTGATCGTCGAGGACCAGCTCGCGGGCGCCAACCGGGGTAACCCTTCGCTGAAGACAGGCCGCGGCGAGGACTACGCGCTGATCGTCAGCCCGGAGTGACACGCCGATCAAGGGACTGGACCTGAAGCCCCTGTTTCCTGGTTTCACGCCGACGGCGTCACCAGCATCGCGCCCGCCGCAACCTGGTCAACGTCCGGACCGTTGGGGAGTCCTCGGCAACGGGACGTCGCTGGCCCCACCGGTCGGCCAGCCCGCCGCGGGCAGTCCCTCGTACCACGAGGACCGGTACACGATCGGTCTCGACGCGCGCTGGCGCGTCGGCCCCTTCGGCCTCGATCCGACGATCTTCTACCAGTGGGGCCGGATGGACAGCCAGGCGTTCGTCAGCGGCACCGGCGCGGGCGTGGGCTCGAAGAAGGTCACCTCCGATCTGAACGCAGTTCTTCGTCGACATCATCGGCAGCTATCAGCTGGGGCCGCTGCTGTTCGAGGTGCCGCTGGAGACTACAGCACGGGCAACAAGGCTCGCGACAACCTGGCGAAGGGGATCCGGTACTTCCAGCCGCTCACCACCGACGGAATTTACTACGCCGGCTGGGCGCAGATCATGGCCCTCGGCGTCGACTACTTCAACGGCGTATCGATGGCAGGCATGGGCAGCAACATCGGCTACGACCGGTATGGCCGCGCCCAGCTCGGGTTCCGGACGACCTACGCCGTCGTGCCGCCGCTCTCGTTCTACGCGGTCGTCAGCCCGACGTGGACCGCGGAGAAGGTGGACACCGACACGAATGCCGGGTTGGTGCCTGGCGCCGTCGGCCTCACCACGTGGCCGACTGACCGTGAGCCAGAACAGCTGGGCGTCGGGAGATTCCAGCTACATCGGAACCGAGGCGGACCTCGGGATGACCTGGCGCTTTTCCGCGAACGCTGCCTTCGATCTTGCCGGAGGCTACCTGTTCGCGGGCGGCGCGCTCGACACCACGGAGTGCACCAACGGCGCGGCGACCTGCAACGCCAAGCTTTCTGAGGCACAAATCCGCGAAGGATGCCTACACGCTGGCCGCGCGCGTGAGGCTCGCGTTCTAGCCGAGAGACACACCGGCTCCAGCTGTTAGCAGCTCGTTCGCATGCAGTTGTTGGTGATGTCGGCCTTGACTTGTCAAGGGTTCACCTGCAGTTCACCACTATTTGAGGAGGGCGGTAATGCGTCGATCCCTCGTAGCGGCAGTACTCACCCTTGTCACCCTCGTGACGCTGGCGCCTCCCTGCGTTCGCCCAGGCGCCGGTACCGAAAGGTGACGATCTCCGGGCTCTTCGACCAGGTCACATCGATGCGGCCGGAACACCTACGACGGCAACCTGACCCGTAACAGCGACAGTGAGTGGTACGGGCGCACCCAGTTCCGTCCGGACTTCGGAGTTCGCGGTCGGCCGGGTCCGGGCCGTGCTCGGTCTCGAGATCGACCTGGCGTACGGGCAGATGGGACCGAACGACGGCGGCTTCCCGGGCAACGTCAGCCGGCGCGTCGGGCGGCGCGGGTCGCCACGGCCGGCAGCACGGTCCCGGGTTGTAAGGTCAACACCAACGGCTGTCTGGACCTCAACACGGACGTCGGCGGCATGATCGAGATCAAGTGGATCTACACGGAGTTCCCGCTGACGGGTAAGGACAGTCTCCTGCCGCTTCATCCCGGTCGAGACGATGGCCCGGGCGGGCGGCGCAGCCGTTCGATACGCTCGCGCAGTACAAACTGGCCCAGTTCGCCAACGGTGACTTCGCCGGCGTGTCGGCGATCACCACGTTCACGCCGAACATCTCAAGACCAACCTCGCCTACATCATCATCGAGGATCAGCTCGCCGGCGCCAACCGGGGTCAGCCCTCGCTCAAGACCGGGCGCGGTGAGGACTACTCGGTGCTCTTCAGCCCCGAGTTCACCCCAACCAAGGGTCTGGACATCAAGCCGCTGTTCAACTGGATCCACGCCGATGGCCAGACGTCGGGCACGGTCCGGCGCAACCTGGCCAACACCGGGCACCGTCGGCGGCACGCTCAACGGCGTGGCGGCCCGCGGCGAGCCACGAACGCCGCGCGGCGGCCGGCTCACCGCCGTACCATGAGGATCGCTACACGATCGGCGTCGACGCGCGCTGGCGCGTCGGGGCTTCTGGCCTCGATCCCACGCTCTACTACCAGTGGGGAAGATCGACAGCCAGGCGTTCGTGCGCAGCGCGGGCGCGAGTGCCGCCAGCTCGAAGACGATCACGGCGGACATGAGCGCCGTTCCTGGTCGACGTGATCGGCAGCTATCAGCTCGGGCCGCTGCTGCTCGAGCTGCGCGGGATGTACAGCCACGGGGAACAAGGCCACGGGACAACCTAGCCACGAAGATCCGGTACTTCCAGCCGCTCGACACCGACGGCAACTACTACGCCGGCGGCTGGACCGCAGTTCTTCCGCGTCCGGGATCGACTACTTCAACCAGGGCTGGGCCACCACGGGTAACTACGTCGGCTACGACCGCTACGGCCGTATTCAGGGAACGGCCCGGGCGACCTACAACATCACGCCGCGGCGCTCAGCCTGTACGCGCTGGCCGGCCCGATGTTCACCGCCAAGCAGGTCGACACCGACACGGGCAGCCCAGCTCGGCCAGTTCCGGCAGGCGTCGGCACGCCCGCGCGCGGACGACGATCAGCCAGAACAAGCTGGGTCTCGGGCGACTCCAGCTACATGGGCACCGAGGCTAACCTCGGGCATGACCTGGCGCTTCTCGGCGAACACCGCCTTCGACCTCGTGGGCGGCCTACTTCTTCGCGGGTGACGCGTTCGACGCGACCGAGTGCACCAACGGCGCGGCGACGTGCGCCCCGAGCCTGAGCCCGCAAGAAGTCCGCGCAAGACGCCTACACGCTGGCGGCGCGGGTTCTGGCTCGCGTTCTAGCTTCTCGTTAGTTCGGCAGGGACCGCGGGGCATGGGCGGCCGTATCGCCCATGCCCCGTTTCATTTCCCATTCCTTGACTCTCTCTACCCCGTGGGCTAGCCTCGGGCTGATGCTGGCGGAAGTGTCTGCATGAGCCGTCACGTGGCGCGGATCGTCGCCCTCGCCGGTCCTCGATCGCCGTTGGAGGCAGCGGCACGTCGGGAGCCCAGACAGAGCCGCCGCACTTCGATAGGCGTCGTCGTCGATCAAGTCCTGGCGCTGTTTCCGAAGGTCGACGGCGAGGTGATCGAGGTCCAGAACGGCACGGTCACGCTCGCGCTCGGCAGCCCGCGACGGTCTCGTCCCCGAGCGTCGAGCTTGCGCTCTACCGCCAGGGGCGCGAGCTCCGCCATCCCAAGACCGGGGAGATCCTGGGCCGGACCGAGCAAGCCGTCGGCCGGCTGGCGGTCCGCGAGGTGTTCGAAGCGTATTCGACCGGCACGGCGAGCCAGGGCAGCGAGGTCCAGCCGGGCGATCGGGCTCGGATCTCGGCCGGGAAGATCAAGCTGACGCGTCGTGCCGATCATCGAGGCGGGCGTGAGGGAAGCGCTGGCCGATGCGGCGATGCGCGAGATCGTCGACGCCCTCACCCGGAGCGGCCGGTTCCAGATCAATCCGGGCGACGCGATCGGCGTCTGGCTCGCCCAGCAGGGCGTCAAGCGCGACGACATCCTGGCCGGCAAGGGCCTCGACGCGGCCGTCGAGCATTTCAAGGTCGAGCAGCTGCTGATCGTCGCGTTCACGCGCGTCCAGGCGAAGCCCTACATGGACGTGCGGCTCTTCGGCGCGCCCGGGATGACGCTCGCGGCTGTCCACGGCGCTCTTCGTACCCGCCGACGGTCAAGCCCGACCGGTGCCAAGGGTGACTTCTCGGCGGGGAACAGAAGGATCAGCCCGCGCCGCCCGCAGCGGTCGTTCCTGGCCCGGCTCCTCTTCGGGGATCTCGACGCCGGCGCGTACTCGAGCGAGTCGAGACCGCGATCACGCTGAAGGAAGTCGCGAAGTACCCGTTCTTCGTCGTCTCCATGGACGTTGCCGTCGGGTCGAAGGACCAGGATCGCGCGGATGGTCGCTCACGGACGGCGATCGCGTCTACCTGTACCGGATCACGCCCGAGCGCGTGCTCGAGCCGGAATGGACGTTCCGCACCGACTCGAAGCGCGCGTCTTCAGCGTTCAGCTCGCCGAGCTGGCCGAACGACGGCGCCCCTACGTGGTGGTGAACCGCTTCCAGCCCGATCCAGGCCGATCCTGGTCAACTCGCTGATCCTGACGACGAAGGACGGCAAGGCGGCCGTCGCGGTCGAGGACGTGAACGACATCCTGCTGGCCGTGGATCCGGCCGGCGATGGCGCCAGGAAGGTCGCTCTGGGCGCAGGCGTTCGCCGAGAACGGCTTCTTCAAGCAGGGCGACGCCACGCGGATGACGCTGAGCAACGGCCGACTCGTGAACGACGGAAGAGTCCGGGTGCCCGAGCACCTTCCGCGCGACCGGCGCGACCTTCAGCAACATCACGGGCAAGGGCACGCGGGCGCTGGCCTTCATCGACGAGTACAACCGGCTGCGGATCGCGCTCGGCAACGAAGACGCGTTCCGCTCCTCGTCCCAGGTCGGCAGCGGCCTCATCAAGCTCGGCGTGGAGCGGCAGAGTGGAGCGGGGCGGCCGGACCTACATCTACTCTCCCGAGCCGATGCCGCTGTCGGTGGATCTGGACGGCGACGGGATCGACGAGATCATCGTGCCGCAGAACCAGTTTCCGGGCCGATTGGCCGTCGTCTACAAGGGCCAGGCGGCTACCGCTTCCAGGTGGTCAACTCGGGCTTCGAGGGCACCGTCGTGGCCCTCGGCGCCGTCACCGGGGACGGCACCCCGTCGCTCGTCGCCGCGGTGGCTCGCAACACGAACTTCCTCAACACCCAGGGCGAGACGACGATCATCATGACGACCGCGGAGTGACTCCGAGCACGCGTCCGCCCGTCGCCCTGACTCTCGTCGCGCCTTCCCGGATGATCCGTCAATATCGGACCGCGATTCTCAGGAATCGCCCGACCTCGCGTCGGCCTCGTTCGAGGTGTCCCGGTGAAGTTCGACACCGGCGCCGCCTCGCGGCATGAAGGGACCTGCTTCCCGCCGAGGTCGAGCTTCGAGACCGCGCGACCGCGACGATCCTGGCCACGTACCGGCGGTACGGCTTTCGGCGCATCGAGACGCCGGCGCTCGAGAACCTGCGCCTGCTTCTCGGCAGCGGCGGCGGCGAGAACGAGAAGCTGATCTACAAGGTTCTCGAAGCGCGGCGCCAAGCTCGACGCGGCGACGACTCACGCGAAGACGATCTCGCCGATCTCGGGCTGCGCTTCGATCTGACGGTGCCGCTCGCGCGGTACTACGCCCATCAATCGGGCCGAGCTGCCCGACCCGTTCAAGGCGATCCAGATCGGTCCGGTCTGGCGCGCCGAGCGCCCGCAGAAGGGCCGCTTCCGCCAGTTCACCCAGTGCGACATCGACATCCTGGGCGTCGGTCTCCGAGATCGCGGAGATCGAGCTGATCCTGGCGACCTCGGAGGCGCTCATCGAGCTCGGGCTCGAGCGGCCGCGAATCCGCCTGAACGATCGACGGATCCTGAGCCGCGATGGCGAACCTCTGCGGCGTCGAGCGCCGCTCGCCACGGCGAGTTCTTCATCACGCTCGACAAGCTGGACAAGATCGGGCGCGAAGGAGTCGAGCGCGAGCTGCGCGAGGCCGGCCACGACGAGGGCGCGATCTGCGAAGCTGTTCGCTCATGGTCCTGTCGGCGGACGGACGGAGTCAGCCGACGCGCGACTCGAGCGGCTGGCGCAGGCTCGTTCCCGCGGCCGCCGAGCGACGCGGTCGAGGGCCTGCGCACGATTCGTGCGCGCGGTCGGGCAGGAAGCCGGCGGTCGCTTCACGATCTGCAGTTCGACGCCGTGCGCTGGTGCGCGGCATGGGCTACTACACGGGCCCGATCTTCGAGGCGGCGCTACGGCGACTACGGCGCGTCGCGATCGCCGGCGGCGGCCGCTACGACCGGATGGTCGGCCGCCTGCTCGGACAGGACGTTCCGGCGTGCGGCTTCTCGATCGGGTTCGAGCGGGTCGTGTCGATCCTCGAGGAGCAAGAGCGAGCCCGGGTCGCTCGAGCGCGACCGGATCGCGTTCCTGTTCGAGCCGCGACGACCCGCTGAGCCGAGTGGTCGCCGCGGCGAGCCGGACTCCGTCGCGGACGGGACGCGACCGTCTCGCTGACGCTGAAGCGAAAGAATCTGGCCCAGCAGCTCGACGATCTGGCCGGTGAAGGCTTCGGCTCGTACGCGGTGTTGCGGCCCGGGCCAGACGCGCCGAGGTGAAGCACGCTCGTCGCGGCGTGCCGCGAGCGCGGGACGGCGCCGATGGCATAGCCTGCGGACTCACACGTGCGGCGAGCTGCGGCGCGAGCACGCCGGCCTCACGGTTCGGCTCTCCGGCTGGCTCCACCGCAAGCGCGACCACGGCAATCGTGCTGTTCCTCGATCTCCGGGACCACTACGGAGATCACGCAGTGCGTGCTCGATAGCTCGAGCCCGCTGTTCAAGACCGCCGAGCCGCTGCGCCTCGAAAGCGTGATCACCGTCGGCGGCCAGATCGTTCCGCGCGGCGCCGGCCGCGGTCAATCCGAAGCTGCCGACGGGTGAGATCGAGCTGTCGGTCGCCGAGCTGGTCGTGCAGTCGTCGGCGGATCCCTTGCCGCTGCCAGGTCAACAGCGAGGCCGACTTTCCCGAGGAGACACGCCTGCGCTACCGGTTCCTCGACCTGCGGCGCGAGAAGCTCCATCGCAACATCGTGCTGCGCAGCCGGGTCATCGCGTCCATTCGCCGCCGGATGATCGAGGCCGGGCTTCACGGAGTTCCAGACCCCGATTCTCACCTCGAGCTCGCCGGAGGGCGCGCGCGACTATCTGGTGCCGAGCCGGGTCCATCCCGGCAAGTTCTACGCGCTTGCCGCAGGCGCCGCAGCAGTTCAAGCAGCTCCTGATGACGGCCGGCTTCGACCGCTACTTCCAGATCGCGCCGTGCTTCCGCGACGAGGACGGCCGCGCCGATCGCTCGCCCGGCGAGTTCTATCAGCTCGACTTCGAGATGGCCTTCGTCACGCAGGAGGACGTCTTCGCGACGATCGAGCCGGTGCTCCACGGGGTCTTCGAGGAGTTCGCGGGCGGCGCGGCGGTGACGCCGGCGCCGTTCCCGCGCATCCCGTTCGACGAGGCGATGGCGAAGTACGGGAGCGACAAGCCGGATCTGCGCAATCCGATTCTCATCGCCGACGCGACCGACGTCTTCCGCGGCTCGAGCTTCTCGGCGTTCGCGACAGCGGTGGCGGCGGGCGCCGTGGTGCGCGCCGTGCCGGCGCCGGGCGCGTCGACGCAGCCGCGGAGCTTCTTCGACAAGCTCGGGCAGTGGGCGCGGGAGCAGGGGGCTCCGGGCCTCGGGTACGTCGTGCTGGGCGACGGCGGCGCGAAGGGCCCGATCGCGCAAGTTTCTCGACGGGGATCGCCTCGGCCGGCTCGTGGCGGCCACCGGAGTCGCGCGACGGCGACGCGGTGTTCTTCGTCTGCGACAAGAAGCCCGTCGCCGAGAGGCTCGCGGGCCGTGTCCGGATTCGCCTCGGCGAGGAGCTCGGGCTGATCGAGGCCAACGCGTTCCGGTTCTGCTGGGTGACGGACTTCCCGATGTACGAGCTGAACGAGGACACCAAGAAGATCGAGTTCAGCCACAACCCGTTCTCGATGCCGCAGGGCGGTCTCGAGACGCTGGAGCGAGGCCGACCCGCTGACGATCAAGGCCTTTCAGTACGACATCGTCTGCAACGGCGTCGAGCTGTCGAGCGGGGCGATCCGTAACCATCGCCCGGATATCATGTACAAGGCCTTCGCGATCGCCGGCTACGGGCGCGACGAGGTCGAAGCCCGATTCGGTGGCATGCTGAACGCGTTCAAGTACGGCGCGCCGCCGCACGGCGGCTCGGCGCCGGGGATCGACCGGATCGTGATGCTCCTCGCCGGTGAGACGAACATCCGCGAGGTCATCGCGTTCCCGATGAACCAGCAGGCGCAGGATCTGCTCGATGCGGAGCGCCCGGGCCCGTGCCGCCCGAGCGGCTGAAAGAGCTGCACCTCAAGCTCGATTTGCCGAGCTGCAGACTCGGTGAAGGGTTCCAGGAGTTGAACGAAACTGCATCGATCACTCGCAGGATCTCACTGGCGCAAGATGTCGACCTGCTCCCGCTCCTCGGGCGCAACGACGATCATCTCCGCACCCTCGAGTCGGAGCTGGACATCCGCATCGTTGCCCGCGGCCACGACATCATGCTGAAGGGCGACGAGCAGCAGGTGAAGAAAGCCGAGCGCGCGCTTGGTCCAGCTCGCGGAGCTGGTCCGGGCCGGCACCCCGCTCCGGGCGGGCGAGGTTCGGGCGGCGCTGCGCATGCTTTCCGACGACGACCAGGCCGATCTCGAAGAGCGGTGTTCGCGGATGCCATCGCCGTGCCCTCCCGCAAGAAGTGGATCGCGCCCGAAGTCGGTGAACCAGAAGCGGTACGTCGACGCGATCCGCAATCACGACATGGTCTTCGCGATCGGCCCGGCCGGCACCGGCAAGTCGTTCCTGGCGGTCGCGATGGCCGTCGCCGCGCTCATGAAGCGCGAAGTCGCGCGCATCGTCCTGACGCGGCCGGCGGTCGAGGCCGGCGAGCGGCTGGGCTTCCTGCCGGGAGATCTCTACGAGAAGGTGCACCCGTACCTGCGGCCGCTTGTACGACGCGCTCTACGACATGCTCGAGACGGAGCGGGTGACGAGCTTCATGGAGAAGGGCGCGATCGAGATCGCGCCGCTCGCCTACATGCGAGGCCGGACGCATGAACGATTCGTTCATCATCCTCGACGAGGCGCAGAACAGCACCGCCGAGCAGATGAAGATGTTCCTCACCCGTCTCGGCTTCAACTCGAAGATGGTGATCACCGGCGACGTGACGCAGGTCGATCTGCCGGCGTCACGCGGCTCCGGGCTCATCGAGGTGCAGTCGGTGCTGCGCGGCGTCCCGGGCATCCGGTTCGTCTTCTTCGACGACGGCGACGTGGTCCGGCACCAGCTCGTGTCGGCGATCGTTCGGGCCTACGACGCGCACGACGCCCGCAAAGGCGAGCGCGGGTCCGCCACCCGCGCAACCTTGATGCCAGCAGCAGTCACCAATCGCCAGGACCGCGTGGCGGTATCTCCGGCGCGGCTCGCCAGGACCGCCGGTCGCGCTCTGGCCGCCGTGGGCCGCGCGGCGGGAGACGTCGACGTGCTCGTCGTGGACGATCCGGCGATCAAGCGTCTCAACCGGCTGCACCGCGGCGTCGACCGGCGCACGGATGTCCTGGCCTTCCCACTCGAGACACCCGGGCCGAGCCCACTCGTCGGGCAGATCGTGATCTCGGCCCAGACGGCCCGGCGTCAGGCGCGCCAGGTCGACGTGTCCCTCGCGACCGAGCTCGACTCTGCTCGTCACTCACGGCGTGCTCCATCTGGTCGGCTACGACGACCGCGATCCGGTCGAGGCGCGCCTGATGCACGAGCGCGAGCGCCAGATCCTCTCGGCCGGCCGCCGCCAGCCGCCGGCGCGCTCTGGCGGGCCTGCTGCACGACCTCGCGATCGGACAGAACGGGCGCCGCGAGCCGGCTGAAACGGGCGATGCTCGAGCCGGGTCGAAACGGCGCGTCGGAGCCCGCTCGCGCTCTGTCTCAGGCCACCCTCGGATCAAGCCGGCCTCAAGGACCCCGCTACAATGACCAACCGCGCCGGGTTCGTGTCGCTCATCGGTCGGCCCAACGCCGGAAAGTCGACGCTCCTGAACCGGATGGTCGGTGAGAAGCTCTCGATCGTCTCGCCGCGTCCGCAGACGACCCGGAACCGCATTACCGGCATCAAGAATCTCCCGGGCGCGCAAGTGGTGTTCGTCGATACGCCGGGGCTCTATCCGGCCGACGGCAAGCTCGGGGCTTTCATGCTGAAGACGGCGCACCGCGCCGTCGAGGACGTCGACGCTGGTCTGCCTGGTCGTGGACGCGTCGGCCGGGGACGGTCCCAGCCCGATCGTCCTCGACCCGTTGCGCGCCTACACTGGGCCGGTCTTCTGCGTGCTGAACAAGATCGACCGCGTCCGCGCCGAAGAGCCGGATGCTGCCGCTCATCGAGTCGTGGCGCCTGGGCCACCCGTTCGCCGAGATCGTCCCCATCTCCGCCACGGAAGGTACCTACTGCGATCGTCTCCTGGAGATGATCGTTGGCAAGCTGCCCGAGCATCCGCCGTTCTTTCCGGCTGATGCGACGAGCGATCAGCCCGAGACCTTCTACGTCGCCGAGATGATCCGTGAGAAGGTCTTCCATCTCACGCACCAAGAGGTCCCGTACGCAGTGGCGGTGCGAGTCGAGGAGCTGACGGAGCGGGAGAATCCGGCCTGCCTGTACATTCGGGCGACCGTGTTCGTCGAGCAGGAGTCGCAGAAAGGGATCCTCATCGGCAAGCGGGGCGCCATGTTGAAGCAGATCGGCACGGCGGCCCGCCGCGATCTCGAGTCGTTCTTCGGCATCAAGGTGTTCCTCGAGTCGACCGTGGAAGTGCGCCGGAACTGGCGGCGCGACGAGTGGGCGCTCCGCGAGTTCGGGTTCATGATGACGTCCTGATGCTCGGGAAAACCGCCGCGGTCGTGATCGGCTCGTTTCCGCTGGGCGAGAGCGATCGTCTCGTCACCTTCTATTCGCGCGATTTCGGCAAGATCCGCGGCGTGGCGAAGTCCGCCCGGCGCATGCGCTCGCGGTTCGGCAGCGCCCTCGAGCTGTGCACGCTCGGCGAGCTCGTCTTCTTCGACGGCGGCCGCAGCGAGCTGGTCCGCATCGATCACTTCGACATCACCCGCCCGTTCGACCGGGTGCGCGACGATCTGGATCGGCTGGCCCAGGCGGCGTGGATGGTCGAGTGCGTGGCGCGACTGACCGCCGAGCGCGATCGGCACGTCGCCCTCTTCGGTCTGCTGGTCCGCGGTCTCCGAGCGCTCGACGGCTCGCGACAGCCGGCGAGAGCGGCGATCGCGTTCGGCGTGCGGTGCATCGACGCGCTCGGCCATCGGCCGAGGCTCGACGCGTGCGTCGCGTGCGGTCGGGCCTATCCGTTTCCGAGGCCGGCGCTCGGCGACGGCGGCCTGACCTGCGAGAATTGCACGGGCCCGAGCTCGGACGCGGTGTCGATCGCACCCGCGACGATCGTCACCTTCGAACGCCTCCGCTCGGTGTCCTGGGAGGAAGCGCTCACGCTCCCGCTCGGCCGGGCGGAATCGGAGCTTCCCGTGCTCCTGGAGGCGCAGGTGGCGCGCCTGATCGGTCACCCGACGCGCTCGACCAAGTTTCAGCGAGAGCTCCAACGGCTCTCTCCGGTCTCGGAGAGGCGCGCGGTTGCCGACGAGGCTAGTCTATGAGTATGGGCGCGACGAGCATGGACGTGCTGGTCTCTCTGTCGAAGCGGCGTGGGTTCGTCTTCCAGTCGAGCGAGATCTACGGCGGGACGGGCTCGTGCTGGGACTACGGTCCGCTGGGCGTGGAGCTCAAGAACAACATCAAGCGCGTGTGGTGGCGCGACTTCGTCCAGCAGCGCGTCCGACATGGTCGGGATCGACGCGTCGATCCTGATGCACCCGACCGTGTGGAAGGCGAGCGGCCACCTGGACCATTTCACGGATCCGATGGTCGACTGTCGGGAGTGCAAGCGACGGTTCCGCGCCGACCACGTCGACGCGTTGCCGTGGACTCACTACTGCGCGGCGACCAAGGGCAACAAGTTCACGATCCCCGCCGGTGAGGCGTGTGGCCACTGCGGCCTGCGACGAACGCTGTGTCCCGAGTGCGGCAAGGGAGAGCTGACGGCGCCCCGGCAGTTCAATCTGATGTTCAAGACGTTCATGGGGCCCGTCGAGGAGGACGCGGCGGTCACCTATCTGCGTCCCGAGACCGCCCAGGCGATGTTCGTCAACTTCGACAACGTGCTGCAGTCGATGCGGCTCAAGCTGCCCTTCGGCATCGCCCAGGCGGGCCGCTCGTTCCGCAACGAGATCACGCCCGGCAACTTCATTTTTCGCACGCGCGAGTTCGAGCAGATGGAGATCGAGTTCTTCGTCAACCCGAACGATCGTGTCGACGGTCGCCCGGCCGACGAATACTGGCACGACCGGTGGATCGAGGACTGCATGGCGTGGTTCCTCCGCTACGGCCTCGCCGCCGACAATCTGCGCCTGCGCGGAGCACGAAAGGACGAGCTGGCGCACTACGCCAAGCGCACGGTCGACATCGAATACAAGTTCCCGATCGGCTGGAGCGAGCTGATGGGCATCGCCAACCGGACCGATTTCGATCTCAAGCAGCACTCGAAGTGGAGCGGCAAGTCGCTCACGTACTTCGACGACGAGCGCAAGGAGCACGTCGTGCCATTCGTCGTCGAGCCGGCCGCCGGCGTCGATCGCGCGCTCCTCGCCTTCATGGCCGACGCCTATCGCGAGGAAGAGGTGCGGGGCGAGAAGCGCGTCGTGCTCAAGCTCCACCCGGAGCTGGCGCCGATCAAGGTCGCCGTGCTGCCCCTGCTCAAGAAGCGCGATGACATCGTTCGCACCGCGCACGCGATTCGTACCGACCTTGCCAAGCAGTGGCGCGTCGTCTACGACGACACCGCGGCCATCGGGCGCCTCTATCGACGCCAGGACGAGGTCGGTACGCCCTACTGCGTGACGGTGGACGTTCAGACCGTCGGGGACAGCGAGCGCGGAGAAACCGGCGATCAGGCGTGTGACGATTCGGGAGCGCGACTCGATGGAGCAGGTGAGGGTCCCGATCGTGGAGCTCGCGGCGGTGACCCGCGAGCTTCTCGACGGCGCACCCTGGCCGCAGGTGTCGGGGCGCTACCCGTCGCCGCGTAGCTAGGGCGTCTGGCCCTTCGGCGGAGCGCTCGGCGCCGGCGGCGTCATCTGCACGGGCGCCGGGCCTGGCGTTGTCGCGGGTGGTGACGGCAGCGCCGGCGCTGCGCCCGGCGGCTGCGGCGTCGTCGTGGCGGGCGGCACGACTTGAGCTCGCGGCTGGCCCACTCCGTTACACGTCATCCCTGACTCGGTCCCCTTCACGAAGGCCATCGGCACCGGTCTGCAGGCATTCCCCGACGGGTCCTCGTCGACGAGCATCGAGACGACGTGTTCGGGAACAGGAAAGTCTTCCTTGGGGCTCTCGCCCAGAACCTTTCCCATGTACGTGACCCAGATCGGAACCGCCACCCGGGAACCGGTTTCGTCTTTTCCGAGACTGCGCGGCCGATCGTAGCCGACCCATACGCCGGTGGCGAGCCGCGGCGTGAACCCGACGAACCATGCATTCGAGTAGTCGTTCGTCGTTCCGGTCTTTGCGGCAACCGGTCGGCCGAGACCCTTCGCGGCCTGGCCGGTCCCGCGCTCGACGACGCCACGGAGCATCTGAGTGATCACATAGGCGGTCTCGGGCGCCAGCGCTTCTCGGCCTTCGGGAACGTGCTCCTCGAGCAGCTTGCCCTGGGCGTCGGTCACGTAGCGAATCGCCACCGGCGGCATCCAGACGCCCTGGTTGGCGAGTGTGCCGTACGCCGAGGTCATCTCGAGCAGTGAGACGTCGGAGGTGCCGAGCGCCAGGCTGAGATTGACGTCGAGGGGGCTCGTGATCCCGAGGCGTCGTGCGACCTGAATGGTCTTGGCGAGCCCGACGCGCTCCTGCAGCTTGACGGTCACGACGTTGACGGACTCTTCGATCGCCTGCTGCAAGGTCGTCGAGCCGCGGAACTTGCGATCGTAGTTTTCGGGCTTCCAGACCTGTCCGTTCTTGCCGCCGACCGGAAAGGACACCGGTGAGTCCTCGATCTGCGAGGCGGGGTGAACCCGGCCTCGAGCGCGGCGATATAGATGAAGGGCTTGAAGGCGGAGCCCGGTTGCCGCTTGGCCTGCACGGCCCGATTGAACTCGCTGCGGAAGAAATCGGAGCCCCCGACCATCGCCTTCACGTAACCGGTTTGCGGCTCGACCGTGACCACCGCGCCCTCGGGAGACTCGCCGGGGCGGGCGCCGGTCGTCGTCTGGGCCGAACGGCCGGCGAGCGCCTTGAGCCCTTCGCGGAGCGACTGCTCGGCGGTGAGCTGCATCGTCGGGTTCAGGGTCGTGTAGACATTGAGCCCGCCCTTGAGGACCAAGTCAGGGCCGTATTTCGCTTCCAGCGTCTGCTGGACGTAGTCGATGAAGTACTGACCGGTCGTCCGGCGCCGCTCCGGTGGAATCAAACCGAGGTCCGTCTTTGCCAGACGCTTGGCCTCTTCGTCCTTGATGCTGCCGAACTCGACCAGGCGGCGCAGCACGACCTCACGACGGCGCTTGGCCGCTTCGGGACGATCGAACGGCGAGTAGTTCGTCGGCGCCCGCGGGAGGCCCGCGATCAGCGCGGACTCACGCACGCGTCAGCTCGGAGACGCCCTTGCCGAAGTACGTTCTGGCCGCCGCCTCGACGCCGTACGAGCCCTGACCGAAATACACCTGGTTCAGGTACATCTCGAGGATGCGGTCTTTGGAGTACCGGCGCTCGAGCTCCAGCGCCAGCACGGCCTCCTTCAGCTTGCGCTCGAGGCTTTTGTCAGGAGTGAGAAAGAGAACCTTGGTGAGCTGCTGCGTGATGGTGCTTCCGCCCTCGACGATCCGGCCGCGACGGTAGTTCTGGATGATGGCCCGGGCCACGCCGATCGGATCGATTCCCCAGTGCGAGTAGAAGCGACGATCCTCGGTCGCGAGGATCGCGTCGCGGAGCGACTGCGGAATCTGGGACAAGGGCACCAGGATGCGACGCTCGACGTGGAGCTCGGTGATCGCCTCGTCGTTGTCGTCGTAGATCTTGGTGCCCTGGATCGGCTGCAGCGTCTCGAGCGCGCTAACCGAAGGGAGCGAGCGCGGGAGGATCGTGAAAGCCCAGAGCGCGGCGGCGCCCACCACCAGCACGCCGAGCAACGTGAGACCGCCGATGCCGATGAGGACCCGGCGGAACCAGCGGCGGCGCCACAGCGGAGGCTTCGGAGGGCCTGAAGAGCGGTCCATCGCGACAGCCATAACCCTGCCATTATAGGCCCCAGAGCCTCCGGGAACCGTGCGTTGCCTTGCACCCCTAGAATCGGTGTGATACAACCCCGGTGCTTTGAGCCTCGTGGAGTTCCGCCCCGTCGACGAGCAGCTTCAGATCATCCGCCGAGGGGCCGCCGACATCATCGTGGAGGCCGAGCTCGTCCAGAAGCTCGAGCGCTCCCGCCGGTCTCGTACGCCTCTTCTGGTCAAGCTCGGACTCGACCCGACCGCCCCCGATCTTCATCTGGGGCACACGGTGGTGCTGAGAAAGCTCCGCGACTTCCAGGATCTCGGTCATCAGATCGTCGTCATCATCGGTGACTTCACCGGACTGATCGGCGACCCGACCGGGCGCTCGGAAACCCGCAAGCCGCTCACACGCGATGAGATTCGCGCGAACGCGGAGACGTACCGCGCGCAGCTCGGCAAAGTCATCGACATGTCGCGCACGCGCGTCGAGTTCAATTCGACGTGGCTCGGGCCGCTGACCTTCGAGGCCATCATTCGCGAGGCGGCGAGCTTGACGGTGGCGCGCATGCTCCAGCGCGAGGACTTCGCGGCGCGATACGCCGCGGAGCGTCCGATCAGCCTGCACGAGTTCCTGTATCCGATCGCGCAGGCCTACGACTCGGTGGCGTTGAACGCCGACGTGGAGATGGGGGCACCGATCAGACGTTCAATCTCCTCGTCGGCCGCGATCTGCAGCGTGCGCACGGCCAGGAACCACAAATCGCGCTGACGGTGCCGCTGCTCGAGGGGCTCGACGGGGTGCAGAAGATGTCCAAGAGCTACGGCAACTACGTCGGGATCAACGAGACGCCCGAGGACATCTTCGGCAAGCTCATGTCCGTGTCGGACGCGATGATGTGGCGCTACTTCGAATTGCTCACGCGTATTCCGGAGTCCGAGATCGCCGCGCTCCGGGCCGAGCACCCGATGGAGGCCAAGAAACGCCTGGCTCGCACGATCACCGCGCAGTACTACGGCGACCGCGGAGCGACCGACGCTGCAGAGCACTTTGCGCGCGTGCATCAGCACCGCGACGTGCCCGACGAGATCGAGACGGCGCGGGTACCGGCCGACGCAGCGGCCGGCGGAAAGAGCCTGCCCCCAAAGGTGCGCCGTGGCCCGTGTGGCTCGTGCTGAAAGAGGCCGGCCTCGTGCAGTCCACATCCGAAGCGCGACGAATGATCCAACAGGGCGCGGTCGAAATCGACCGACAGCGAGTCACGAGTACTGAGAAGACGCTGGCGCCGGGCGGCGAGTATCTGATTCAGGTGGGCAAGCGGCGCTTCAAACGCGTGATCCTCGACGCGCCGAATGTTTGAGTCGAGCACTCCTTTGATGGAATGGTTAAGAACTTGACAAGGTAGGGGTCGATCCGTATAGTCAGTCGTTGCCTCGCGGAGACGTGAGGCGCTTCAGACGTAAGCCCGGTCACTTCCAAGCTGACCGTAGTGCTCTTTGAAAGCCAAATATGCTACTGGCTCACCGAAAGGTGTGAGCACCATCCGTTCTATTCGAGTACCTTGCGCTCGGCCGAGTGACTGCAATGTAGTTCGCAGTAACACGTTCGAGCTTGAGGACCAGGTTCATCGCTTTTCTTGGCGAGTTTGATCCTGGCTCAGAGCGAACGCTGGCGGCGTACTTAACACATGCAAGTCGTACGAGGATCGTCGGGTTAGCAATAATTCGGCGGTTCTAGTGGCGCACGGGTGAGTAACACGTGGGTAACCTGCCCTTGAGACCGGGATACCCCTCTCGAAAGGGAGGCTAATACTGGATACGTTCCCTGGGACGCAAGATCTGGGGAGGAAAGGTGGCGAAAGCTGCCGCTCTTGGAGGGGCTCGCGGCCTATCAGCTAGTTGGTGAGGTAACGGCTCACCAAGGCTATGACGGGTAGCTGGTCTGAGAGGACGACCAGCCACACGGGAACTGAGACACGGTCCCGACTCCTACGGGAGGCAGCAGTGGGGAATTTTCCGCAATGGGCGAAAGCCTGACGGAGTGACGCCGCGTGGGGGACGAAGGCCTTCGGGTCGTAAACCCCTGTCAGAGGGAAAGAAGGGTGTCGGCGTGAATAGCGCCGGCATTTGACGGTACCTTCAGAGGAAGCCCCGGCCAACTCTGTGCCAGCAGCCGCGGTAAGACAGAGGGGGCAAGCGTTGCTCGGAATCACTGGGCGTAAAGGGCGCGTAGGCGGGATGGCAAGTCGGTCGTGAAATCCTTCGGCTCAACCGAAGAACGTCGGCCGATACTGCCGTTCTTGAGGGATGCAGAGGAGATTGGAATTCCCGGTGTAGCGGTGAAATGTGTAGAGATCGGGAGGAACACCGGTGGCGAAGGCGGGTCTCTGGGCATCTCCTGACGCTGAGGCGCGAAAGCGTGGGGAGCAAACGGGATTAGATACCCCGGTAGTCCACGCTGTAAACGATGACGACTAGGTGTGGGGGGTTAGTCCTTTCCGTGCCGCAGCTAACGCATTAAGTCGTCCGCCTGGGGAGTACGGCCGCAAGGTTGAAACTCAAAGGAATTGACGGGGGCCCGCACAAGCGGTGGAGCATGTGGTTCAATTCGATGCAGAGCGAAGAACCTTACCTGGGCTTGACATGCTGGAAGTAGAAACCCGAAAGGGGGACGACCTGTTAAGTCAGGAGCCAGCACAGGTGGTGCATGGCTGTCGTCAGCTCGTGCCGTGAGGTGTTGGGTTAAGTCCCGCAACGAGCGCAACCCTCACCCTATGTTGCCATCAGTTCGGCTGGGCACTCTTAGGGAACTGCCGGCGAAGAGCTGGAGGAAGGGGGATGACGTCAAGTCCGTATGCCCCTTATGTCCAGGGCTACACACATGCTACAATGGTCGGTACAGAGGGTTGCCAACCCGCGAGGGGAGCCAATCCCACAAAGCCGATCTCAGTTCGGATTGCAGGCTGCAACTCGCCTGCATGAAGTAGGAATCGCTAGTAAGCGCAGATCAGCAGGCTGCGCTGAATACGTTCCCGGGCCTTGTACACACCGCCCGTCACACCACGAAAGCCAGTTGTACCAGAAGTCGCCGAGCTAACCGCAAGGACGCAGGCGCCCAAGGTATGGTTGGTGATTGGGGTGAAGTCGTAACAAGGTAGCCGTAGGGGAACCTGCGGCTGGATCACCTCCTTTCTAAGGAGCTTCGAGGGTCTCGACGGTCTGTTCGATCCGATGGATCTCCTGATCGTCAGGGCTCTCCAAGCTTCGCTTTCGTTCGCACCTCGCGTGAGCCAGTAGCATTTTTTTCGCCTGGGGCCTTTAGCTCAGGTGGCTAGAGCGCGCGCTTGATAAGCGCGAGGTCCCTGGTTCGATCCCAGGAAGGCCCACCAGATGGCAAGCGGGGATGTAGCTCAGTTGGGAGAGCACCTGCTTTGCAAGCAGGGGGTCGCCGGTTCGACTCCGGTCATCTCCACCAGGCGCGAACGAAGAACGATCTCGGCGAGTCGTGACTCGCTACGATCTTTGAAAACCGAATACGGAGATTCTCGAGTGTAGCCAGGCGATGTTCTCCATCATGAGAAGAAGTTCGTGGTCAAGCTACTAAGAGCGAACGGTGGATGCCTTGGCGCCGGGAAGCGATGAAGGACGTGGCAAGCTGCGATAAGCCTCGGGGAGCCGCAAGCAGGCATCGATCCGAGGATGTCCGAATGGGGGAACCTGGGTGGGGTAATGCCCACTCGTCCGTGGCTGAATTCATAGGCCACGGCACGCGAACCGAGGGAACTGAAACATCTCAGTACCTCGAGGGAAAAGAAAGCAACCGCGATAGCCCTAGTAGCGGCGAGCGAACGGGCTCCAGCCTAAACCAGATCCGAGCAATCGGTTCTGGGGTTGCGGGGCGCTCACAGGGGAAACCCGGAGAGTTACCAAATCAGGCGATAGTCGAAGGCTCTGGAAAGTGCCGCCATAGCAGGTGATAGCCCTGTAGACGAAATCGCACTGATCTCTCTGATGAGCGTACCCAAGTACTACGGGACACGTGAAACCCCGTAGGAATCTGGGGGACCACCCTCCAAGGCTAAATATTCCCCGGCGACCGATAGTGAACCAGTACCGTGAGGGAAAGGCGAAAAGAACCCCGGTGAGGGAGTGAAATAGAACCTGAAACCGTTTGCTTACAAGCGGTAGGAGGGCTATGCCGTCGCAAGACGGAAGGCCTGACTGCGTGCCTTTTGCATAATGAGCCGGCGAGTTACTGGTACGTGGCGAGGTTAAGCGTCGAAGGCGCGGAGCCGTAGCGAAAGCGAGTCCGAATAGGGCGACAAGTCGCGTGCCGTAGACCCGAAGCCAAGCGATCTACCCCTGGCCAGGGTGAAGCCGCTTTAACAAGCGGTGGAGGCCCGAACCGGTATTGGTTGAAAACAGTTCGGATGAGCTGGGGGTCGGAGCGAAAGGCTAATCAAGCTTGGAGATAGCTGGTTCTCCCCGAAATAGCTTTAGGGCTAGCCTCGTGCGTGACGTGGTGGTGGTAGAGCTCTGAATGGGCTAGGGGTCCTACCAGATTACCAAACCCAATCAAACTTCGAATGCCATTCGTTGAAGCACGGGAGTCAGACGACGCGGGATAAGCTGCGTGGTCGAGAGGGAAACAACCCAGATCGTCAGCTAAGGTCCCCAAGTGCGAGCTTAGTGGGAAACGATGTGGAGTCGCTCAGACAGCCAGGAGGTTGGCTTAGAGGCAGCCATCCTTTAAAGAGTGCGTAACAGCTCACTGGTCAAGCGATCCTGCGCGGACAATTCAACGGGGCTCAAGCTCACCACCGAAGCTACGAACTCAGTAGGGAGACCTGCTGAGTGGTAGGGGAGCATTCCGCGATAGGTTGAAGGTCGACCGCGAGGACGGCTGGACGAGGCGGAAGCGATAATGCCGGCACGAGTAGCGATAAAGCAGGTGAAAAACCTGCTCGCCGAAAGCCCAAGGGTTCCTGGGGAAGGTTAATCCGCCCAGGGTTAGGCGGTCCCTAAGCCGAGGCCGACAGGCGTAGGCGAAGGACAACAGGTTAATATTCCTGTTCCGCCGTGGTGACGTTATGAGCAATGGGGTGACGGAGAAGGCTAAGCACCGCCCGCGATCGGAAGTGCGGGTCCAAGCGCGTAGGGGGCTCTGATAGGCAAATCCGTCGGAGCGCCGCAAGGCGACCCTGAAACGTGATGGGGAGGCCTTCGGGCCATAAACGGGCTGATGCCATGCTTCCAAGAAAATCCTCTAGCCAGTTGCCGAGGCGACCGTACCGGAAACCGACACAGGTGGGCGAGGAGAATATCCACAGGCGCTCGGGAGAACTCTCGCGAAGGAACTAGGCAAAATAACCCCGTAACTTCGGGAGAAGGGGTGCCCCACTAAGGTGTTAAAGCCTGAAGGGGTCGCAGTGAAAAGGGCCAAGCGACTGTTTACTAAAAACACAGGACTCTGCCAACTCGTAAGAGGAGGTATAGGGTCTGACGCCTGCCCGGTGCCGGAAGGTTA
>ERZ1370068.2961-contig-2086_pt1:0-115000 | contig 191824 bp, 291 predicted proteins | sample MGYA00561227_ERZ1370068 | MGnify/ENA primary metagenome ERZ1370068 (study PRJEB38410, sample SAMEA6850437) | metagenome | study: Metagenomic assessment of the ecological functions of the soil: analysis of the soil microbiota associated with the...
TTGTACTTCGTTCAGTTACGTATTGCTGTGATCACGCTCTTCCACGAGTTCGGGCACGGTCCTGCACCAGCTGCTGACGCGAGGTCGAGCGTCGCCGGGGTGTCGGGCATTCAGGGGCGTCGAGTGGGACGCCGTCGAGCTTCCGAGCCAGTTCATGGAGGAACTTTCTGCTGCGGAATGGGGACGTGCGTGTCGCGCATGAGCGCGCTCTGCGTCGAGACATCGGCGACGCGCGCTGCCGCGCGAGCGAGTTTCGCTGACCGGATGGTGGCCGCGACGCGGTTTCCCGAGCGGCCTCGCCGACGGTCGGCCGACCCGAGTTTGCGCTGTTCGACATGCTGCTGCACTCCGACGTACGACCCGGACGACTCGGAGTCGGGAACACCGCAAGCGCGCTGCTCGACGCCACCGTGCGGCGCGAGGTCGCCGTCGTCCCGCGCGCGTCCTACGATCGCTTCATGCAATCGTTCGCGCACGTTTTCGCTGGCGGGTACGCGGCCGGCTACTACAGCTACAAGTGGGCGGAAGTGCTCTCCGCCGATGCCTTCTCGGCGTTCGAGGACGGGCGTGCCGTCGCCTGCCACCGGCGAGCGCTTCCGCGACGAGGTGCCCGCGCGCGGCGGCAGCCGCGATGCCTGGAGTCGTTCGTCGCGTTTCGCGGGCGCGCGCCCCAACTCGACGCCCTTGCTGCGGCATAATGGCATGATGCCGGCGCTGAAGTGGCATTCGAGAAGGAGAAGCCATGGCACGCATCTCCGGACGAATTGCATCTTGCTCGCGGCAGTCGCGGTCGCCGTGATCGTCGGCGGTCACCGCTGCGCAGCAGCAGGTGTACCGCTACGTCGACAAGGACGGGCGAGTGATCTACTACGGACCGGCCCGCCGCCCGCCGGACGGCGAAGGAGGTCAGGCGAAGCGCCTGATCGCCCAACTTACATCGAGAACAACGACGACCCGCTCGCACCACTGCAGGCGTCGCGGCGCTTTCCGGTGACGCTCTACACGTTTGCCGTGCGGCGCCGTCTGCCAGAACGCCGAGGCGCCTGCTCAACCGCCGCGGCGTCCCGTTCACGACACGGTCAACGTCGAGGACGCCAGAGGGCGCCGAGCAGCTGAATGAAGCTGACCGGCGAGCCAGCAGGCGCCGTGTGCTGCAGGTCGGCGACAAGCTCTCGCCAAGGGGTTAACGAGGCGCGCTGGACCGCGATGCTCGACGATGCCGGCTATCCGAAGTCGGCGCCGCGCCGCTTGGCGACCAGGCCGCCGAGGCCTCACCCGCCGCGCCGGCGCCTCGCGCCCGGGCGGTGCCGTGCCGGGCGGCGGTTGCGACGAGCTACCGCGGTTCGCGTCGCGGCACGCGCTCGGTGCCGCGGTGGCATCCGGCGCGCGCTCCTGCCGCCGGCTGACACCCGCACTCACTGTCGCCAGAACGATCTCATGTCACTATTTCGATCTCTTCGCCGGAAGAAATCGCGAAACGATGAGATGAATTTGCCTTCGCGCATCGCGATGTCATATTCGCACGCGCCAAGTTTTCCCTTGAATGAGCCCGACGAGGAGGTCGGGTTCACCGGTCTTTTGATTTTCCCGGACGGATCGCGACATCTGTCGTCGCATCGCTCACGGCCGTGTGCACAGGCACTTTGCCACGGTCCGAGAGGAAGGGGGCGATGCTTATGACCTGTCCCATCACCCGGATATTCCTCTTTCACGGAAAATGTTCGGTCTTGGTCATCGCCGGTGCGAACTTTTGCATATCGCGCACGAGCTTGATGATGTGTACTGGGAATTCGGCTCGCATCGCATCAGCCCCAGCGTGGGCACTCCAGATCAACAACGAGCTTACCAATAATGCAAACGCAATCGTGCGATGGTTCATGGCTATCCCCCTTGATCACACACGGTTACCCACCACTAGGCGCTGCTAGTGCATCAATCACTAACTCCAACCCCTATTTGAAATAATCGCCGCAGTTTTCATACCGGCACTTGATGGCGTCGGTGAGATGCGGAACCGTGCGTTTGCCGGTCGCCATCCACCGTTGTCGTCCCCAGTACCTTGACGGCCATATATGCGCTCTGTCGTTCGGAGAACAGCGTTCTTGGCACGTCGGTGACAAAGAGATCAAATAGTCGCGCCCTCCACCCGGTGCAACAAACAACGCAGTTGACGCAGATCACATCTCGACGAACGCAAGAATCGTCCCAATCGTTTTCCTTCGTAAATGAATGGATTCGCCTTTAGCTCCGCCGCGCTAGCGCACCCTCCGATTAAGCTTGTTGCGCCTTTCGAAGTCGATAATTGCCGCTTTCGCGGTGTCGCTTCTCTTTCTGCGCCTTCTCGACGACCGCGCGTTGATAGTAGGCGATGTTATGGTATTACTTCCACCTGGGACCTCCGCCGATCTCCTCCGTAAACATGACAGTCAGGGACCAGAAGTACGCCTTTTCCAGGATTACTCAGCGTCGGCATTTTGTCGGGAATCTTGTCGTTGAACACAAGCAGACGGAGCGAAATGATCTCGTTGTTTGGCGGACAGCTGCCTTTTTGTTCTGTTGGGCAAGGTGTGCGCATTGTTCGCAATGCGCAGCGTTCTCTTGCCGATCGCGTTCAATGCCGCCTGGTTCTGCGCAGCAGGGCCGCCGGCAGATAGGCGTTGGGGCCGACATCCGCCATTCGGTAGCCCAAGCGGTTCTGCTGCGTCACCCGCTCCAACATTGCCCAACATTGGATCATTCACAATCACGCTGCCTCTGCCGACGCCGTTCCCTGTGGTATCGGCGGCACTGGCTGCACGCGCGGGCTGCACTGCCTGTGCTGAAGAGCGCAGGCGGCTTGTGCAGCGGGCCGGTGCTGACGGGTGAGTCGTCGTGGCGGAAGGCGTCGCGCTTGCCGCCCCCCGTTGATTGTTCACATACTCACCCTCGAAGCGCGTGCCGTTCCCGATACATATATACCATGCCCGTGACGGAGGCCCTCCCTTGTACTCGCCATCGTAGCGAGTCACCGTCGAGGCGATCATCTTTGCCGCTTTCCCTCAAGCAAGCCGCGCGTGAACGTTCCCTCAAAGCGCAACACGTCGGCCTGCCACCGCCCTCCGGACCACTGGGCGATGCCTGCTTCCTTGAGCTAGTCCGTCCGCACACCGTCCCTGCCACGTCACCGTTTTCCGCCTGAGCTTGACACTGGGCCGGCCAACTTTGCCTGCAGACGACGTTCGTTGCCTGTACGCGAAAGCGATGGTCGGCGGTGCGGGTTGCGCGTGCGATGAGCTGCAATAGATACCGATCGAAAGCGCGAGTCGCACCGAATGCGCGTTGTGTAATGCGGTTCATCGTCATCTCCCCTTACGCAAACACGATCCCTACTTGGTTTTCTTTTTCCCACAACCTCACCCAACTGCGCGAGCCTCGCGCAGCGTACGCTAAAACAGTGCGGCCGCGTGCCGCGTAACGGGCGCGTCGCGTCAGAGGCGCGCAAAGAGGTGTATTCAGCAACGGCTTGTCGGCACAACCTTGGTCAGTTGAAGGCATGCTGGTATCGTCCACACTCGCAGTTTCGGCAACGGACCCGGGTGGATCTCCGTGGCAAGCGCCCGCGAGGATCGCGGTCATGATTGTGTCCAAGAACGCCGCGCTGCAATCATATGTCATTGTAAAAACAATATGTTAGAAATGCCTTGAAGCTCGCCACCTGGAACATCAATTCGCTCAACGTGCGGCTGCCGCGCCATCGTCGACTGGCTCGCGCGCGACGCGGCCCGGACGTCGTCTGCCTGCAGGAAACCAAGCTCGTCGACGCGAAGTTTCCGCGCGCTGGAGCTCGCCGCCGCCGGCTACACCGCGCACTTCGTCGGCCAGAACACCTACAACGGCGTCGCGCTGCTCGTGCGCGACGGCGTCGGACCCGTCGACGACGTCGCGACTGGCGCTGCCCGACTTCGCCGACGAGCAGAAGCGCGTGATCGCGGCGACGGTCGCGCGGCGTGCGCATCGTCGACTTCTACGTGCCGAACGGCCAGACGGTGGACTCGGACAAGTATCGCTACAAGCTCGACTGGTGCCGGGCCGCGACGGCGTTTCTCGCCGGCGAGTTCGGCCGGCATCCAGGCGCTTGCGGTCGCCGGCGATTTCAACATCGCGCCCGAGGACCGCGACGTCCACGACCCCGACCTCTGGCGCGGCCAGGTGCTGTGCTCCGACGCGGAACGCCAGGTGTTCCGCGACTGGCTCGGGTCTGGGCATGCAGCGACAGCTTCCGCCTGTTCGAGCAGCCCGAGAAGACGTTCAGCTGGTGGGACTACCGGCAGCTCGCGTTTCCGAAGAACCGCGGCTTGCGCATCGACCACATCCTGCTCGCGCCGGCGCTCGCGGCGCGCTGCACGTCGTGCCGCATCGACCGCAACGCGCGCAAGGGCGAGCAGCCCTCCGATCACGCGCCGGTGATCGTCGAGCTCACGGACTAGGAGCTCGCCGCCCTTGCGCAGCTCGGGCTCGAGCCCGAGCTCCTGGATCTTGCGCGTCAGCGTGTTGCGGCCCCAGCCGAGCCACTGCGCCGCCTCGAGGCGATGCCCGCCGGTGTGCGCGAGCGAGCGCAGGATGAGCGTGCGCTTGAATTCGCGCAGCAGCCGATCGCCCGACGCCTTGCTCGCCGCGCGCGAGCGCCTGCGCGAGCTCCCGGTCGAGCGCGCGCTGCCAATCGATGTCGCCGGCGCTCGCGCCCTCGCGTGCCGGCGCGCGGGCTCGCGCAGCTCGGCGGGCAGGTCGGCGACGTCGATCCGCTGGCCCGGCGCCATCACGGTGATCCAGTGGCAGATGTTCTCGAGCTGCCGCACGTTGCCGGGAAACGAGAAGGCCGTGAGCAGCCTTCAGCGCGTCGTCGGACAGCACCTTCGGCTCGACGGCGAGCTCGCGCGCGCTCTTCGCGAGGAAATGCCGGGCGAGCGGCGGCGATGTCGTCGCTGCCGCTCGCGCAGCGGCGGCAGGCGCAACGCGCACGACGTCGAGGCGATGGAGCAGGTCCTCGCGGAACAGGCCCAGCCGCACGCGCTCCTCGAGATTCTGGTGCGTCGCCGCGATGACGCGGACATTCGACTTCTGCGGCGCGTGGCCGCCGACGCGGTAGTACTCGCCGTCGGCGAGCACGCGCAGCAGGCGCACCTGCAGATCGGGCGGCATGTCGCCGATCTCGTCCAGGAACAGCGTGCCGCCCTCGGCCTGCTCGAAGCGCCCGCGGCGCGGCGCTCTGCGCGCCGGTGAACGCGCCGCGCTCGTGGCCGAAGAGCTCGGACTCGAGCAGGTCCTTCGGAATGGCCGCCGTGTTGATCGCAATGAACGGTCGCCGACGCGCGCGGGCTATGCCGGTGCAGCGCGCGCGCGACGAGCTCCTTGCCGGTGCCGGACTCGCCGGTGATGAGCACGGTGGCGCTCGACTGCGACAGCCGTCCGATCGCGCGGAAGACTTCCTGCATCGCCGGCGCCTGGCCCAGCATCTCGGTCGCGCGCGCCGGTCGCCGTCTCGACCGGCGCCTGCGCCGGCGCTTCCGCCATCGCGCGGCGAATGAGCGCCACGGCATGATCGACGTCGAACGGCTTCGGCAGATATTCGAACGCTCCGCCCTGGAAGGCGGCGACGGCGCTGTCGAGGTCCGAGTACGCGGTCATGATGATCACGGGAGCCGCGGGAAGCGCTCCTTCACCTTGTCGAGGAGCGCGAGGCCCGACTCGCCCGGCATCCGGATGTCCGAAACGAGCACGCAAGGATCGCCCGCGCGCGAGCGCCTGCAGGACCTCGTGGCGCCGAGACGAACGACTCGTACGGAATGCCGTCGCGCTCGAGCGCCTTTTCGAGCACCCAGCGAATCGAGCGATCGTCGTCGACGATCCAGACGGGTTTCATCACGGCGTTCCCACGAGGTTCAACATGCACATGGACGTGGCGCGTGCGACGTTCATGGCGCGATTGCTCGCTGGCCGGCGACTCGAGCGGCAGCAGCACGGTGAACACCGTGCATCCGGGCGCGCTTTCGCACTCGATCGCGCCGGCGTGCTGCGCGACGAACGCCTGCGCCAGCGTGAGCCCGAGACCGCTGCCGCCTTCGCGACCCGACACGAGCGGATAGAAGATCCGGTCGCGGATCGACTCCGGAATTCCCGGACCGTTGTCCTCGATCGACAGCGCCAGCGCGACCCGGCGGCGCTTTCGCGCGAGCGTCACGTAGCGCGCGACGCGCGTGGTGAGGCGAATCCGCGGGTTCGACCGTCGTCGCTTCGAGCGCCTGCGCCGCGTTGCGGACGATGTTGAGCGTCGCCTGCGTGAGCTGCTCCGGATCGGCGTCGAACTCCGGCAGGCTGGTGTCGAAATCGCAGACCACGTCGACGCGCGGAAACTCCGCCTGCACGAGGCTTCGCACGCGCGACACGATCTCGTGGATGTTCGTGCGCTGGAACGTCGGCAGCCGGTGCGGCGTCAGCAGCCGGTTGACGAGCGACTGCAGGCGGTCGGCCTCGCCGATGACGACCTGCGTGTATTCGATCAGTTGCGGCCGGTCGAGCTCGCGCTCGAGGAGCTGCGCGGCGCCGCGGATGCCGCCGAGCGGATTCCTGATCTCGTGCGCGAGATTGCGGATCAGCTCGCGGTTCGCCTGCTGCTGCTCGTTCAACCGCTCCTCGCGCGCGATCTTCAGCTGCTGGTCGATGTGCCGGAACTCGAGCAGCAGCGCGGCCTCGCGCGTCTCGACCGGCGACACCGTGCAGGTCAGATGGAGCTTCGACTTGCCGGCGACCGTGAGCTCGAGCTCCTGCTCGGTGTAGGTCGCGCCGCCGCGGACCGCCTTGTCGATCGCCGCGGTGAGGCCCGCGGCGTCGCGTGAACACCTGATCCGGGCGATGGCCGACGAGATGCTTCTTCGCGAGCTCGAACAGGTTCTCCGCGGCGGGATTGGCGTAGGTCACGCGGCGCGCGGCATCGAGCATGAGCACGGCGGTGGCCAGCAATTCGAAGCCGGCGAAGGCCGGCCGCGGCATCGTCGGCAGCGCGCGAGGGAAAGAGCTTCGAGACTACGATCATGAGGAGCGCCGTCCCGATGACGTGAATGCCGGCGGGGCCGCGGGCAATTGCCGCAGCAATGATTCGCGCCCGCGCGGGCTCGCGGACGCGCGCGCGCGTCAGCCGTCACCTGACGGCGGCGAGCTCCTTCTTGAGCGCCTCGATGTTCTTCTCGTGCACGACCAGCGATTGGCGCAGACGCGCGATGCGGGCGCGATATTTCTCGGCGTCCGCGCGCTCCTCCGGCAGCGGCGTCGGGGCGCCGTCCGCGTAGGCGACGCGCGTCTCCGCGAGCAGCTTTTCCTCGGCGGCAAGCTCGTCCGCGAGCACCTTGCGGCGCACGCCGTCGCGTCCCTTCTGCGTTTCCGGATCGACCCGCGGGAAGCCCGCCGGCGTCGGCGCTTTCGGCGTCGATCCGCCGGCGTCGATCCGCCGCCGTTCGCCCGGGCACGTTGAAATACGAAAACGCCCCGACTGCGTCGCGCAGCGATACGTGTCGCCGGCGAGCCACATCGGCTTGTTGACGCAGCCGGATTCCTTCGCCTTCTCCGCGAGCGTCGCCGCCGACGCGTTGGCCACGGCGGCCACGACGAGGCACGCAAAAGCGCGGCTCCACGCCAGGATTTCGGCGACGGCGCGACGATGCGTTCGTCGATTCGGCATGCGACGCAGTGTATTGAAATATCGCACGCGCAGGCAAAGAAGGGGCGGACCTTGCGGCCAGCCCCTTCCGCGTCCTCTGCCTGCTTTGCGAGAGTCGCGTGACGATGCGATTACAGGCTGAAGTACATCTCGTACTCGACCGGGTGCGTCGTCATCCGGAAGCGCGTGACCTCTTCCATCTTGAGCGCGATGTACGCGTCGATCATGTCGTCGGTGAACACGCCGCCCTTGGTCAGGAACGCGCGATCGCGGTCGAGATGGTCGAGCGCCTCGTCGAGCGACGCGCACGGATGCGGCACCTTCGCGGCCTCCTCCGGCTCGAGGTCGTAGAGGTTCTTGTCCATCGGATCGCCGGGATGGATCTTGTTCTGCACGCCGTCGAGGCCCGCCATCAGCATCGCCGCGAACGCGAGGTACGGATTCGCCGTCGGATCGGGAAGCGCACCTCGATCCGGCGGCCCTTCGGATTCGCGACGTACGGAATGCGGATCGCCGCCGAGCGGTTGCGCGCCGAGTACGCGAGGTTGATCGGCGCCTCGAAGCCCGGCACCAGCCGCTTGTACGAGTTCGTGCCCGGATTGGTGATCGCGTTCAGCGCCTTCGCGTGCTTGATCACGCCGCCGATGTAGTACAGCGCGAAGTCCGACAGGCCCGAGTAGCCGTCGCCGGCGAACAGGTTCTTGCCGTCCTTCCAGACCGACTGGTGGACAGTGCATGCCCGAGCCGTTGTCGCCGACGATGGGCTTCGGCATGAACGTCGCCGTCTTGCCGTAGGCGTGCGCGGTGTTGTGCACCGCGTACTTCAGGATCTGCAGCCAGTCGGCGCGCTTCACCAGCGTCTCGAACTTGGTGCCGATCTCGCACTGTCCGGCGTTCGGCGACTTCGTGGTGATGCACCTCGACCTCGACGCCCATCTGCTCCATCGCGAGGCACATCGCGGACCGGATGTCCTGCAGCGAATCGACCGGCGGGACCGGGAAATAGCCGCCCTTGACCGTCGGGCCGGTGGCCCATGTTGCCGCCTTCGAATTTCTCGGCCGATCGACCACGCGGCCTCGGACGAGAACACCTTGCAGTAGCTGCCCGACATGTCGACCGACCACTCGACCGCGTCGAAGATGAAGAACTCGGGCTCCGGACCGAAATACGCGGTGTCGCCGAGGCCGGTCGACTTGAGGTACGCCTCGGCGCGCTTGGCGAGCGAGCGCGGATCGCGCTCGTAGCCCTTGCCGTCGGACGGCTCGATCACGTCGCACGTGATGTTGAGCGTCGTCTCGTCCATGAACGGGTCGATGTACGCCGCGCGCGGGATCCGGCATCAGCAGCATGTCGGACGCCTGGATGCCCTTCCAGCCGGCGATCGACGAGCCGTCGAAAGCGTGCCCGCTTTCGAACTTGTCCATCGTGAACTGCTTGGTCGGCACGGACACGTGCTGTTCCTTGCCGCGGGTATCGGTGAAGCGAAGATCGACGAACTTGACGTCCTTGTCCTTGAGCATCTTGAGGACGTCGGCAGGGCTGGTCATGCGAGTCTCCTTGTTGGGGCGCGGCTTGGTCTACGGTGCATTGCAAAACGGGCGAGGTCAAGATGAGCGAGAACTATGCCATAACGCTTCACGGCACGAAAGCCCCGGCGCAGCGAGGAATCCGGCGCGTTACGGCTCTGTCACGGGCGATTTTCGCACCATCCTGGCGCAATCGATACCGATTCCGAGCTCCAGGATGGTGCAGACGTCGGCTTCGAGCCGCGGAACGTAATGGTGCATCGCGATAATTCGGCCGATCTTGACGGCGGCGGCTGCAGAGTCTGGCCGCGAGACCAAGGCTGATTCTATCTAACTCATTGTTTAAAATCATTTATAGTGATCGATCCAGCCGCGATACGCGCACCGGAATTGAGGCACCCGCCGATTCGCGGTCGCAGCCGACCATCGATCACGGATAGAACATGTAGAGCCGGTAGCCGGCCTGCGTCGTCGCGCTCGCGTCGATGAAGATCTTGAGCGGCAACCTCGCGCGTTCGGCGCGATGCCCTTCTGCAGATCGGCGGTTCCGCCGGCGTAATCGGCCGGCGCCAGCGCGCGGCGGACGACCACGCGGTCCTGGGCATCGGTCAGCGTCAATTCGAGGTGCGGGTAGGCGAGCGACCAGCGTGGCCCGGTTGCGCAGCGTCGCGGTCAGGATGAGGAGGCCGCGGTGTGCCGGGTCGGCCTGCAGGTCCGAGGCCTCGATCGAAAGATGGCTCATCGCCGCGTCGCGCAACGGTCGAATCGCGCATCCGGCGGCCTCGCAGAAGCGCTCGAAGGCGGGACGCGTGACCGGCCAGAACGTGACGATCGAATCCCGGAAGTGATACGTCGCCTGCGCGGCCACCAGAACCAGGAGCGTTACGATCGCCACGACGTAGAGCGCGATGCGCGCCCGTCGCGACGTCGTGCTCGGAGGCGCGAAACGGTCGGCGGGCGGCGCGCCGGCGAACTCGGCGCCGGCGGAAGCCGGGACTGAAGGGGCAATTTCGACGCTTGCATCCGGCAGCGGGTCTGGCGTCGGCGCTTCGCTGCACGGTCAGCGTGGGCGGGCCGACCGCCGCGTCCGCGCCGACGGCGCATCGGATCGGTCGGGCGACGACGAGCGACACCTGCTGCGCGACGCCGTCGAACACCGTCTTGCACTGGCCGCAGCGAACCTGTCCGGCGCGCACGCGCGAGCTGGGCGGGCGTGACGCGGAACACCGGTCGCGCAAGCCGGGACAGCGGGTGTATTTTTCGTCGGGCATCGAGGGAGTGACGAGGCGACGGGCGGGCGAAAGCCAGCCGGCTGGGTCAGGCAGCGCTTCCGGTGCGGGTTCCCGCAAGCGCACATCCACCCTTCGTCGCGCTCGCAGACGCCGATAGTAAACCACCGCCCGTACACCGTCATGACGGCGTCGGCCTGCGCATCGAGGATGCCCGACAGGACGATGCGGCCACCCGGTCGCACATGGCGCGAGAGCGCGGGCGCGAGGGACATCAGCGGATTCGCGAGAATGTTGGCGACGACGACGTCGAACGCGTCCGTCGCGGAAAGCCCGTCGACCGGGAGGAAAGTCGCGTCGACGCCGTTGCGCGTCGCGTTCGCGCGGCTTGCCGTGAGCGCGTGCGGATCGATGTCCGTGCCGACGACGCGGCCGGCGCCCAAGCCGGCCGGCGGCGATCGCCAGGATTCCCGAGCCGCATCCGAAATCGAGAACCGTCTCGCCGGCGCGCAATTCGCGCGCGAGCCAGCGGAGGCAAAGCCGCGTCGTCGGATGCGACCCGGTCCCGAACGCGAGTCCCGGATCGAGCGCGAGATTGATGGCGGCGGGATCGACCAGCGTCACACCACGATGGAACGATCCACAGCCCGTCGGCGATCCGGAGCGGCGCGAACTGCGCCTGCGTCGCGCGCACCCAGTCCTGTTCGGGCACGTCGAAGGTCTCGTGCGGCGGCAACGCTCGGCCGCGCGCCGCCATCTCGAGCAAGCGCCGCGGAGAGTCCGTCGCGGCGGAGAACAGCGCCGTCAATCGGCTCACCGGCCAATGCGGGGCCGGCGGTGCGCCGGGCTCGTCGTACATCGGCGCTTCGTCCGCGGTGCCGGCGTTGCGCGTCGGCGATGTCGACCGACAGCGCGCCGGCGTCGAGCAGCGCGTCCGCCCACGCGTCGGCGGCGTCGGCATCCGGCGTCGAAGCGCAGCGCAACGTAGCTCATCATCTGTGCTGCGACGGCAAGCGCACGACAATCGCCCGGCGTCGAGCGACGCGATCTAGCCGACCTGCTTGCGCTTGGCGAGCTTCTCTTCGAGATAGTGGATCGACGTCCCGCCGCGCAGGAATTTCTCGTCGAGCAGGAGCTCCTGATGCAGCGGAATGTTGGTCTTGATGCCCTCGACCACCATTTCGGACAGCGCGATCCGCATCCGCGCGATCGCCTGCTCGCGCGTGTCGCCGTAGGCGATGACCTTGCCGATCATCGAATCGTAGTAGGGCGGCACGAAGTAGTTGTGGTAGACGTGCGAATCGACGCGGATTCCCGGCCCGCCCGGCGCGTGGTACGACGTGATGCGCCCCGGCGACGGCACGAACGTGTAGGGATCCTCCGGCGTTGATCCGGCACTCGATCGCGTGGCCGCGCCGCACGATGTCGCGCTGCCGGAAGCGCAGCTTCTGGCCCGCGGCGACGCGGATCTGCTCCTGGACGAGATCGATGCCGGTCGTGAGCTCGGTGACCGGATGCTCGACCTGGATGCGCGTGTTCATCTCGATGAAGAAGAACTCGTCGTCCTGGAACAGGAATTCGAACGTTCCCGCGCCGCGATAGCCGATCTTGCGGCAGGCATCCGCGCAGCGCTCGCCGATCCGCGTCAACGCGCGCGCGGACAGTCCCGGCGCCGGCGCTTCCTCGATGATCTTCTGATGGCGGCGCTGCATCGAGCAGTCGCGCTCGAACGAGCCAGACCGCGTTCTTGTGCTCGTCGGCCAGCACCTGGATCTCGATGTGCCGCGGGTTGCCGAGGAACTTCTCCATGTACACCGTCGGATTGCCGAACGCCGCCTGCGCCTCGGCGCGCGTCAGCGTCACGGCCGACTACCAGCGCCGCTTCGGTGTGCACGACGCGCATCCCGCGCCCGCCGCCCGCCGCCGGACGCCTTGATGATCACCGGGTAGCCGACTTGCCGCGCGATCTTCACGATCTCCTTCGGATCCTCGGGCAGCGCGCCCTCGGACCCCGGCACGCACGGGACGCCGGCCTTGATCATCGCCACCTTGGCGCTGACCTTGTCGCCCATCAGCCGGATGGTGTCGGCGCGCGGACCGATGAAGACGAAGCCCGAGCGCTCGACCTTCTCGGCGAAGTCCGCGTTCTCGGACAGGAATCCGTAGCCCGGATGGATCGCCTGCGCGTCGGTCACCTCCGCCGCCGCGATGATCGCCGGAACGTTGAGGTAGCTCGCCGACGACGGCGGCGGGCCCGATGCAGACCGATTCGTCGGCGAGGCGCACGTACTTCGCCTCGCGATCGGCCTCGGAGTGGACCATCACCGTCTGGATGCCGAGCTCGCGGCAGGCGCGCTGGATCCGCAGCGCGATCTCGCCGCGATTGGCGATCAGAATCTTGCCGAAGAGCTGATTCGGATTCTTGGCCACGATCGGCGACGACGGGGACGCAGCGGCGGCAAGTCAGGCGATCACGACCAGCGGCTGTCCGAACTCGACCGGCTGCCCGTTCTCGGCGAGCACCTGCTTGACGACGCCGGCCTTGTCGGACTCGATCTCGTTCATCAGCTTCATCGCCTCGATGATGCAAAGCGTGTCGCCGACCTGGACCGTGTCCCCGACTTCGACGAACGGCTTGGCGCCCGGCGACGCCGCGCGATAGAACGTTCCGACCATCGGGCTCTTCACCTGATGGCCTTCCGCTTCAACCGGTGCGGCCGGGGCGGCGCGAGCGCCGCCGGCGGCAGAGTCGCACTGTTGGGCATTGCCGTCGGCACGACGACGGTGGACACCGGGCTCGCCGCGACGGAGCGGGTGATGCGCACCCGCTCCTCGCCTTCCTCGATCTCGAGTTCCGCGATCCCGGAGCTTTCGACCAGCTCGATCAGTGTCTTGAGCTTGCGCAAGTCCATGGCGTCATCCTCGGTAGCGTATGACAACGCTTTGGACGCCGCCTTCGTTGTTCGAATTGCCATTGGCGGGACCTCCCGATTCAAACGAGCCGGGAGTTTCGCGCAGATTGGGTCAAGTTGTCCAGCGATGACGAAAGATCGGCACAATGTTGCGCTTCGCGACAGATCAAACTGCCGCGAGCCGGCCCGCACGTCCGATCGGGCGCATTCGCGAACGGAGGCTCGGAATTCTGCGGCCGAACGGAGCCTGGAAAGGACGCCGCTGGCGCTGGCGACTCGGCGCCGTGGCTCGTCCCGATGGCAGCCTCTTGACTGGAAATAGCTGCTTTTAAGACACTTTCACATCAATTGGCCGACGATGGCTCGCAATTCAGCCGGCTTGAGCGGGCCCAGATGGGCGCGATTGATGCGTCCCGCGCGATCGATGAACACTGTATAGGGCAGCGCGCCTACCCGATTGCCCAGCGATTTGGAGAGTTCGATAGCGCCGTAGCCGCCAATCAGCGCCGGATAGTTGAGACCGAGCTCGGCGGCAAAGTCCCTGACCTTGGCGACGTCATCGACGGCGATGCCGACAAATTGCACCCCACGGTCGCCGAACTCCCGCTGGGCTTTCACGAATTCCGGCATCTCGTCGCGGCACGGAACGCACCAGGTCGCCCAGAAATTGACCACCAGCACCTTGCCTTTCCACTGCGCGATCGATTGCTGGCTCCCCGTCGTGTCCGGCAGGCGTGACGCCAAAAACCATCGCCGCGTCGGTGCCGCGCACACCTCCGACGTTGCTGCTGTCTCCGCTTCGGAAATACCACCCCGCGCCGATCGCGAGCGCACCGACCAATGCGAGCGCCGTCCAGGCCAGGATTCGTCGATCCGCCCACAGACGGGACATAGGCTGAGAGTGTGCGCTCACACTAAGACGCTATCATGCGGCGCTGGCGACGGTCAATTGAACCACGATTTCTTCGGCGTGGCGCTGACCGGCTCGCCCGGGCGGCCGCCCGCGCGCCGGCAGCGCCACCGTCAGAGTCTGGACCTGCGGCGGATAACAGACTCCGGCATCCGCGCATCCCTGCGACTCCGCCTTGACGGTGACCTTGTCGCCCGGCTGCGCACCGTCGAGCGGCAGCCGCACGACCAGCCCGCCACGGTAGGTTTCCACTTTGCCGAAGAACGCGTCATCCTTGACCTTGCCGGGCGGCAACAGCGGAGCGCCCGCCAGCGTCGCGGGCTCGACCGCGAACTTGAGCTTCTCGCGATACAGGTAGTAGCCGCTCGCGATCGAAAATCGCGCCTCGACGGTCTTCTCGTCGACCGCCTGGACGCTGAACGCGAAGGCGCGTTCGGGCTCGAGCAGCTTGGTCTGCCCCCTGCCGCGGCTGGGAGCAACGCCGCCAACAGCATGACGACCGGCAATGCCCACGCGCGCGGAGGCTTATCGGCGCTCGGACAGCGGCGTGCGTCGGGCAGTTCATCTCAGGTCGCGGCGGTTTCGTCCGCGATCCACTGGAGATACGGGGCAAAACCGTGGGTAATCGGGACAGCGACGATCTCGGGAAGTTCGTACGGGTGTCCCGCCCGAATCGCGGCCTCCACCTCCGGGTACCGCTCGGGACACGTTTTGACCACCACCGGGGATCTCCTGCGCGGTTTCGATTTTCCCGCGCCAGTGATAGAGTGATTCCACCGCTGCGCCGACGCTGACGCATGCGGCGACGCGCGACTCCACGAGCGATCGCGCGAGGATCAGCGCCGATGCCCGGTCGGGCATCTGCGTGACGATCATGATCGCCGCGCCGGCCAAGGAGCCTCCATGCGAGTCGCGATGCTGCTGATTGTACTGGGTTTCCCTCTCATCGATCTTTACGCGACCGTCCGCATCGCGCGATGGACCGGTGTGCCCGTGTACGCGTGGCTCGGACTGGCCGCCCTCGCCGGACTCTACCTGCTGCGCAACGAGCGAACGGCGTTTCGCGCCAACACGCTCGCCGCCATGCACGGCGAGCAGCCGTTGCTGCGCGGGCTCTTCGACAGCGGGCGCAAGGTGCTCGCGGGAATGCTGTTCCTCCTGCCCGGAGTCTTGAGCGACGTGATGGCGCTCGCCTTGCTGGCGCTGCGGTTCAATCTCGGCCGCGAATATGCACCGAGCGCGGCGGCGGGCGGCGATTTCCACCGCGGCCCCAAGTCCATCGATGGCGAATTTCGCCGTCTCGATTGATCCGGACCAGGCTCACTTCATCCGGTCGAGCAGCGTCGGCTCGTCCTTGCCCGCACGCCGGTAGGCATGGCGCAGCATCGCCGCGCCGATCGAGGATCATCGGCAGCGATAGCCATTGCCCCATCGTGAGGCCGAGCGCCAGGTACCCGAGGAAGCTGTCCGGCTCGCGCGCAAACTCGACGACGAAGCGACACAGGCCGTAGCCCACGAGGAACAGGCCCGATGCCGCGCCGAGCGGCCGCCGGCGCCGCGTGTAGATCCACAGCACGGCGAACAGCAGCAGGCCCTCGAGGGCGAATTGATAGAGCTGCGACGGATGCCGCGGTTCGGGACCGGCCGGTGGAAACACCATCCCCAGGGCAGAGTCGGTCGTGCGTCCCCACAGCTCGCCGTTGATGAAGTTGCCGAGGCGGCCGGCGGCAAGGCCGAGCGGCACGAGCGGCGCCACGAAATCGGTGACGTCGAGCCAGCGTTTCTGCGCGACCGCGCGAAGAACCACAGCGCCACCAGGACTCCGAGAAAGCCGCCGTGGAAGCTCATGCCGCCCTGCCACACGGAAAGGATCTCGAGCGGGTTCGCGAGATAGTAGAGCGGCTTGTAGAACAGCACGTAGCCGAGACGTCCGCCCAGGATCACGCCGAACACGCCATAGAGCAGCATGTCGTCGACGTCGCGCGGATGCCAGCCGGTGAGGAGATTCTTTCGCGCGCGATGCTTGCCGAGCAGCGACGAACAGCACGAATCCGACCAGATACATGAGCCCGTACCAGCGCACCGCGATGGGCCCGGCATGAAACGCGATCGGATCGAACTCGGGATGGACCAGCATGGTCGGGCGAAGGTGCGCAAGCCGCCTGCTAAAATTGCGCCGACCGATTATACGCAGCCCCGCGCTCTGACCTTGCGCACGACCTCGCGCCGGAACCCCGGCCCAAAGGTAGATAAGGTCGACGCCTCTCCGGGAGTTCGCCCATGTCGTACAACCGCCGCTCCAAGCTGATCACGCAGGGCGTCGCCCGCTCGCCCAATCGCGCGATGCTGCGCGCCGTCGGATTCGGCGACGGCGATTTCGACAAGCCGATCGTCGGCGTCGCCAACGGCCACAGCACGATGAATCCCTGCAACGCCGGCATCCAGCCGCTGGTCGACCGCGCGATGGCGGCGCTGAAGGAGGCCGGCGCGATGCCGCAGGTGTTCGGCGTGCCCACCGTCACCGACGGCATCGGCATGGGCACCGAGGGGATGAAATATTCGCTCGTGTCGCGCGAAGTGATCGCCGACGCGATCGAGACGTCGGTCAACGGCCAGTGCATGGATGGCGTCCTGATCGCCGGCGGTTGCGACAAGAACATGCCGGCGGGCGCGATGGCGCTGGCGCGGATGAACGTTCCGGGCATCTTCGTCTATGCGGGCACGATCAAGCCGGGCGAGTGGAAGGGCAAGTCGCTCACCATCGTCTCGCCGTTCGAGGCGGTCGGCGCCTTTGCCGCCGGCAAGATGGCGAAGGAGGACTACGACGGCATCGAGCGCAATGCCTGCCCGAGCGTCGGCGCCTGCGGCGGCATGTACACGGCCAACACCATGTCGTCGTCGTTCGAGGCGCTCGGCATCAGCCTCCTCGGCAGCTCGCAGATGGCCTCGCCCGACGGCGAGAAGGCCGACTCCGCGGCCGAGTCGGCGCGGGTGCTGGTCGAGGCGGTCAAGCGCGACCTGAAGCCGCGCGACATCATCACGCGCAAGTCGATCGAGAACGCGATCGCGCTGGTGATGGCCACCGGCGGATCCGACCAACGCGGTGCTCCACTATCTCGCCATCGCCTCCGCCGCCGAGGTGCCGTGGACGATCGACGACTTCGAGCGGATCAGGAAGCGCGTGCCGGTGCTGTGCAACCTCAAGCCGTCGGGCGATTACGTCGCGGTCGACCTGCACCGCGCGGGCGGCGTGCCGCAGGTGCTCAAGATGCTGCTGACGCACGGCGTGCTGCACGGCGACTGCATGACGATCACGGGCCGCACGATCGGCGAGGAGCTCGAGACGGTTCCGGTCGGCACCGCGCGCCGATCAGGACGTCATCCGGCCGTGGTCGAACCCGATGTACGCGCAGGGTCATCTCGCGATCCTGCGCGGGCAACCTGGCGCCCGAAGGCTGCGTGGCGAAGATCACCGGCCTCAAGAACCCGTCGATCACGGGACCGGCGCGCGTGTTCGACTCCGAGAACGAAGTGATGGACGCGATCATGGCCCGCAAGATCAAGCCCGGCGATGTGCATCGTGATCCGCTACGAAGGCCCGAAAGGCGGGCCCGGCATGCAGGAGATGCTCGCCCCCACCTCTGCGCTGATCGGGCAGGGCCTCGGCGAATCCGTCGGCCTCATCACCGACGGCCGCTTCTCGGGCGGCACGTGGGGCATGGTCGTCGGGCACGTCGCGCCGGAGGCGTACGTCGGCGGCATGATCGCGCTCGTCGAGGAAGGCGATTCGATCACGATCGACGCGCACCGGCTGCTGCTCGAGCTCAATGTCGATGCCGGACGCAATCGCCCGTCGCCGCGCGGCATGGCGCCCGCCGCCGCCCCGCCACACGCGCGGCTTGCTGGCGAAATACCGTCGCCTCGTTTCGACGGCAAGCCTCGGCGCGATCACCGATGGCGATGCCTGACGCGTCGCGGGTCAGGCGCTGGAGCCGCGGAACGCGATCGCGCCTCGCGTGCTGGCTGCACGCTCGGCGCCTGTGCCGCGCCGAGCGCGCCCGACAGGCGCACCGTCAGCACGCCGTCCGTCGCGCGCCGGCAGCGCGACCGATCGACGCTCAGCCGAATCCCGGGTTCGAATCGAACCGGCTCCGGCATCGGCGACAACGCGGAGGGCTGGGCCGCGCATCAGCATGCCGGGCCGCCGGCGTACTACGTTCACGCATCGACCGCGTCGACGAAGCACTCCGGCGAAGCCAGGCATGCGCATCCGGAACCTGCGGCCGGAGGTCTACGGCAGCATCACGCAGAGCGTTCCGCGGCGCCGCACATCGGCAAGACGCTGCGCTTTTCCGTCTGGCTCCGCTCGGACGACGTCGTCGCCAACGCCTACGGCAAGGGGGCGACACCGCTCCTGCAGGCGATCGCCGGCGGCTCGCCGGCGGTGAGCGCGAGCTTCGAGGTCGCCGCGATCGCCGGAACGAACGGAGTGGGTGCGCCGCGAAGTCGTCATCGAGGTTCCGAGCACGGCGGAGTCGATCGAGGTCGGCGTCATGCTCACCGGCAGCGGCACCGTCTGGCTCGACGACGCCGTGCTCGAGGTGCCGGCGGCGCCGCGCTGATGCGACCTCGATCGGCGCGTCGCGCATCACTTCGATGACCCGGAACGAGGAATGATTGCCGGCCGCGAATTGTTAGCGTAGCGTCAAGGCAAGGAGGCGCCATGAATGACTTTCGTCGCTGCATTGCCCTTGTCAATCTCGCTTGCCGCCGTGGCCGCCCTGGCGGGCTGCGGAGGCTTCGAGACGCCGGCTCCGGACGCGCCGCCGAAGCTCCGGCGTATCGCGTCGGCGACCGCTGGGTCTATCACGGGCAGGACGGCTTCTTCCGGCTGCTGACGACGTGGGAGGAAACGCACACGATCAGCACCGTGGGCGCGGACGGCATCGGCGAGCGGATCACGGTGAAGGGCCCGACGCTCGACCTCGCGCGCGCCGAGCAATGGGCGGCGCCCGGCCTCGTGAAGATCGGCGCCCTCTACGAAAACGAAACGCGGCGCTTCGTCGACGCCGCTCGATCGCTTCCGGTTTCCGCTCGCCGCGGGCGCGCACCTGGAGCCAGTTCGTCGACAATTTCGACGAGAGCGACGAAGACGACCGGGCAGATCAACAACTACGTCCGCGTGCGCGGCTGGGAGACGGTCGTCACGCCCGCCGGCACGTTCGACGCGGTCGTCATGCACGTGGTGATTTGGCTCGACGACGAGACGTTCTGGCGCTTTCCCACGCAATGCAATTACATCGTGTGGTACGCCCCGGCGGTGCGCGGCATCGTACGGGAGATCAAGCGGGCGACGTATCAGGAAAAGGGCGGCGACATGGACAGCGGCGCGAGGATTCCCACACAGAACACCGTGCATCGAGCTCGTGTCGTTCACGCCGGGCGCCTAGACCCGCAGGTCGCGGCGGCTGCCGCGCTCAGATCCCGAGGCGCTGCCAGATCGTCGTCGTCAGCGCCGCCTGGTTCAGCGTGTAGAAGTGCAAGCCCGGCGCGCCGCGCGCGAGCAGCGCGTCAGCGAGGTCCGGTGACCACGTCGAGGCCGAACGCGCGGATCGACGCGATGTCGTCGCCATAGCCTTCGAGCTTCCTGCGGATCCAGCGCGGAATCTCGGCGCCGCAGGCGTCCGAGAAGCGCGCGAGCTTCGTGTAGCTGCCGATCGGCATGATGCCGGGAACGATCGGCACGCGTGATTCCCGCCGCGCGGCTCGCATCGACGAAGTGCCAGTACGCATCGGGATTGTAGAAATACTGCGTGATCGCCGAATCGGCTCCCGCATCGACCTTGCGCTTGAACGCGACGAGGTCCTCCTGCGGCGAGCGCGCCTGCGGGTGGCATTCGGGGTAGGCGGCGACGTCGATGTGGAACCAGTCGCCCGTCTCGCGGCGGATGAACGCGCACGAGCTCGCTCGCGAAGCGGAAATCGCCCGCGTCGTACGAGCCGGACGGCAGATCGCCGCGCAGCGCGACCACGTGGCGTATCCCGTGCGACTTGTACGTGCGCGAGCACTTCGCGCGATCGACGCGCACGCGCCGCCGACGCACGAAATGTGCGGCGCCGCCGCCATCCCTTCGGCGCGGAACTCGAGCACCGCGGCGAGCGTGCCTTCGCGCGTCGAGCCGCCGGCGCCGAACGTGACCGAGCAGAACGCCGGCTTCAGCTGCGCGAGCTGCCGTCGCGTCGCGCGGAGCTTCTCGATGCCTTCCGGCGTGCGCGGCGGGAAGAATTCGAGGCTGAACAGGCGATTCGGCGTTGTCGTCATCGGCGGCGTGGGCGTCGCGTCGATCGATCAGCCGTTGCTTCCGCGGCAGAAGCGAGGCGAGCAGCCACGAAATCAGGCTGTAGACGATCGCGCCGAAGAACGCCGCCCAGAACCCGCTGACATGGAAGCCGTCGACGAACGAGCCGACCCACCAGAACAGAAGGCCGTTGATGACGAAGATGAAGAGCCCGAGCGTGAGCAGCGTCGCCGGCAGCGTGAGCGAGGATCAGCAGCGGCCGGATCAGCGTGTTGATGAGGCCGAGCGCGAGCGCCGCGATCAGCGCGGCGACGAACGAATCGACCTTCACCCACGGGAAGACATACGGAAGCGCCAGCAGCGCCAGCGCGTTGACGAGCCAGACGAGCAAGAGACGCGCATGAAGGGCTTCTCCGAGGCGCGAACGGCGACAGGCGCTAGCGCGCCGCGCCGGCGCAATAGGGTTTCAGGGCGGCGTAGAGCGTCGCGTTGACCGGGCGTCGCCACGCCCGCGGCGCTGCGCCATTCTCGCCACCGCGCCGCATAGCCACGGCGCTTCGAGCCGATTGCCCGCAGCGAGATCGTTCAGCATCGACGATTTCATTTCCGCGGGAAGCCCGTCGGCGAATTTCATCTGCTGGGCGACGAAATCGTCGGCGAGCGCGATGCCTTGCGCGCGCGCCGACCGCCCACGCCTCGCGTATCGCCGCCTCGAGCGCCGAACGCAGATCGGGATCGCCGCGCAGCGGCGCCCATCGGCTGCCGGGCGACGCTCGTCAAGCCGGAGAACGCCGCGAGGAACGCGAACTTCTCCCACAGCGCGCGGCGGATGTCGGCCGAGAGCTCGGCGCTCGATGCCGGCGCTCTTGCACGCCGCGTGCAACGCCTCGGCAGCGGCCTGCTGCGCGGCGATGCACCGGGCCGAAGCGCAACCGCGCCATGGTCCCGCGTGTGCACGATGACGCCGGGCTCGGCGATCGTCGCCGCGATGTACGCAGCGCCGCCCAGCACGCGCTGCCGCGCCGACCACGGCGCCGATCCGCTCGATGCTCTCGACGCCATTCTGGAACGGGATGACGACGCCGCCCTTCGCGACGAGCGGACGGATCGCGTCGGCCGCGCTCTCCGTGTCCCAGAGCTTCACCGCGAACGAGCGACGACGTCGGCCGGCGCGAGCGCTCGCCGGATCGTCGGTGACCGTCAGGCCGCGCGATGCCGGATGTCGCCCAGTCGCGCTGTTGACCGTGAGCCCGCGCTCGCGCATCGCGGCGAGGTGCCTGCCGCGCGCGACGAACGCGACGTCGTGGCCCGCCTCACGCCAGCCTCGCGCCGAAATATCCGCCGACGCCGCCGGCGCCATCACCGCGATGCGCATGCTGCGTCCTGCCTTCCGCCGCCGATCAATAGCGATACGTCTCCGGCTTGTAGCGGCTCCCGCCGGCGACGCCGATGTAGCGCGCCTGCTTCGCCGAGAGCGGCGTCAGCATTGCACCGAGCTTCGACAGCTGCAGCCGCGCGACCTTCTCGTCGAGATGCTTGGGCAGCACGTACACGCCGACCGGGATACTTGCCGGCGCTGCTGCTGCGCATCGGTCCACAGCTCGATCTGCGCCATCACCTGGTTCGCGAACGACGAGCTCATCACGTACGACGGATGGCCCGTTCCGCAGCCGAGATTCACGAGCCGTCCCTCGGCGAGCAGGATGATCCGCTTGCCGTCCGGGAAGATCACGTGGTCGACCTGCGGCTTGATGTTGTCCCACGTGTAGCTGCTTCAGCGCGGCGACGTCGATCTCGTTGTCGAAGTGGCCGATGTTGCACACGATCGCGTTGTTCTTCATCCGCTTCATGTGCTCGTGCGTGATCACGTCGATGTTGCCGGTCGCCGTGACGAAGATGTCGGCCTTGTCGCAGGCGTAGTCCATCGTGACGACGCGGTAGCCTTCCATCGCCGCCTGCAGCGCGCAGATCGGGTCGATCTCGGTGATCCACACCTGCGCCGAGAGCGCGCGCAGCGCCTGCGCGCTGCCCTTGCCGACGTCGCCGTAGCCGGCGACGAGCGCGACCTTGCCGGCGATCATCACGTCGGTCGCGCGCTTGATGCCGTCGACCAGCGACTCGCGGCAGCCGTAGAGGTTGTCGAACTTCGACTTCGTCACCGAGTCGTTGACGTTGATCGCCGGAAAGCCGAGCCGGCCTTCCGCGTGCATCTGGTAGAGACGCTTGACGCCGGTCGTCGTCTCCTCGGTGACGCCCTTGATCGATCGCCTTGATCCGCGAGTAGAACTTCGGGTCCTTGGCGAGCCGCGCCTTGATCGGCGGCGAAGAGCGCGGTCTCTTCCTCGCTCGTCGGATGCGCGATGCAGCGACGGGTCGGTTTCGGCCTGCGCGCCCAGGTGCACGAGCAGCGTCGCGTCGCCGCCGTCGTCGAGGATCATGTTCGGCGCGCCGCCGCTGCCGCCGCGCCGGCCATTCGAAGATCCGGTGCGTGTAATCCCAGTACTCGACGAGCGACTCGCCCTTGTACGCGAACACCGGCGTGCCGCGCGCGGCGATCGCGGCGGCGGCGTGGTCCTGCGTCGAGTAGATGTTGCACGACGCCCAGCGCACGTCGGCGCCCAGCGCCTGCAGCGTCTCGATCAGCACCGCCGTCTGGATCGTCATGTGCAGGCTGCCGGCGATGCGCGCGCCGCGCAGCGGTTGCTCGCGGCGCGAATTCCTCGCGGATCGCCATGAGGCCGGGCATCTCCGTTTCGGCGATCGCGATTTCCTTGCGGCCCCAGTCGGCGAGCGCCAGGTCCGCGACCTTGAAATCGGCGAAATTCTTGGTTTCGGTTGCAGCGTTCATCGGTCACTCCATCATCGGTGACCGCGCGGCGGGGGCGGGAAGCGTCTCGTCACCCCGTGCGCAGGCACGGTTCAACGAGCGCGGTTGCAAGGGTGAATACCCGAGCCTGGCAGGAGGGCGGGCCTTCCTGTTGCAACGCTCCTCGGGGAGAGGGCTGGATTCTACCCACGAGATCGCCCGCGCGTCGACTCCTCGCGCGAGCAGCGCGGCGACCAGCGTCGATTCGCGCTTGTAGAAGCCCTCGGTGTGGAAGGTTTCGGGCATCTTGTAGAGCTCGTAGTCGAGGTGATGGCAGAGCTCGTGGATCAGCGTGCGCAGAAACGTCTTGAAGGCCACAACGTCCTTGCGCGCGGCGGTGCGCATCCAGACGGTGATTCGCGCCGGCGTGCCCGCGTCGTCCGGTTCGTAGAGGCCGTGCAGCTCGCCGTCGTCGTCGGCGGGACGCTGCGCGAGCACCCGGACCCGGATCTTCGGGACGCGGATATCCGGCGTCCAGCGCATCGATCAGACTCCTGGCACGCCTCTGCACGCCGGCGCGATCCGCGCCGGCAGAGGCTCGCGCGAATGCGCGCGACGCGCGCGCCCGCTTTGAGGCCGGGCGGGAGCTCGAGCGATTGGATCGCGTCGCTATGCCGGTAGATCCGCTGGCGTGACGGCGACAGCTTGGCGTAATAGGCGAAGGGCATGATCCGGATCCGCGGAGGCCGGCGACCGTTCTCGGGTCGAGGTACCGGCGCCGCTGACCGATTCAAACGCGAAGGGCCGCATCGCGGCCCTTCGAGTCGTTCGGCGCTATCAGCGCCGTGAAGAAGGGTATTACGCCTTCTTGATTTTCTCGAGCATCTTGAAGACGCCTTTCGTCGAACCGACGAAAAGGCGCTTGTACGCCTTGCCGAGGCAGCGACGCTCGAGGGTATTCCGGCGGGTTCGGGTTCGTTCGGCCATGAGCATCACCTCCTTTTCGTGCAATTCGAAGACATCATTCTACCAGCCCGGCATCGCTCGCGGAAGCGCGCTGAGCGAATTCTCCCCGCCGCCTCGCCGAAAAGCCGTGAAACGCCCCGCGCCGCCGGTCAGGCGTGGACTTTCGCCTTGCGCGCCTCGTCGTCGGCGCGCGAGATCCCCGCCGCGGCGCGAAGCGCCGGCGCCTTGTCGATCGCTTCCCACGTGAATTCGGGCTCGTCGCGGCCGAAGTGGCCGTACGCGGCGGTCTTGAGGTAGATCGGGCGCAGCAGGTCGAGCATGCGGATGATGCCCTTCGGCCGCAGATCGAAGTGCGCGTTGACGAGCTCGGCGATCTTCTCGTCGGGAATGAGTCCCGTGCCCTCGGTGTAGACGGTGACGTTGATCGGGCTGCGCGACGCCGATCGCGTACGAGAGCTGCACCTGGCACTGCGTGGCGATGCCCGCGGCGACGATGTTCTTCGCGACGTAGCGCGCCGCGTAGGCGGCCGAGCGGTCGACCTTCGACGGATCCTTGCCCGAGAACGCGCCGCCGCCGTGCGGCGCCGCGCCGCCGTACGTGTCGACGATGATCTTGCGGCCGGTGAGGCCCGCGTCGCCGTGCGGGCCGCCGATCTCGAAGCGGCCGGTCGGGTTGACGAGGTAGTTGCGCGCCGTTCAGCATGTTCGCCGGCAGCACCGGCTTGATCACCTCCTCGATCACCGCCTCGGCGAGCTCCGCCTGCTTGTCGTTCATGCTCGGATGGTGCTGCGTCGACAGCACGACGGTGTCGATCGCGACGGGCTTGCCGTCGACGTAGCGAACGGTGAGCTGCGACTTGGCGTCGGGGCGCAGCCACGGCAGGCGGCCGTCCTTCCGCACCTCGCTCTGGCGCTGCACGAGCCGATGCGCGTAGTAGATCGGGAACGGCATCAGCGCGGGCGTTTCGTCGCAGGCGTAGCCGAACATCAGGCCCTGGTCGCCGGCGCCCTGATTGAGGTGATCGTCGGACGCCTGGTCGACGCCGCGCTTGATGTCGGGCGACTGGCGGCCGTAGCAGACCATCACCGCGCAGCCGTCGGCGTCGAAGCGCAGCTCGGGTCGTTGTAGCCGATCTTGCGGATCGTCTCGCGGGCGACGCGCGCGTAGTCGTGCTTGCCCGCCGTGGTGATCTCGCCGGTCAATCACGACGAGGCCCGTCGAGACCAGCGTCTCGGCCGCGACCCGCGCCGTCGGGTCTTGCTCTAGAATCGCGTCGAGCACCGCGTCGGAAATCTGGTCGGCGACCTTGTCCGGATGTCCCTCCGACACCGACTCCGACGTGAACAGGAAATCACTCATTGCCGCTCCTCGCCACCGTTTTGTGCGCTGCCCGCGCGACGCAGCCGCGCGCCGCGGAAAGCTCGAATTCTAGCAGAATGACTGAAGCTCTCCTCCGCGCTCCGCCGCGGCGTCCGACGCGGCGTACGCCGGGTGCCAGACGACACAGCGATGAGCGCTCGCATCGACGCGCCGATCGCGCGGCCGCCATCGCCAGCGCGGTCGCCCGCCTGCGCGCCGGCGAGCTCGTCGCGTTCCCGACCGAAACCGTCTACGGGCTCGGCGCGGACGCCGGCAATCCCGACGCCGTGCGCCGGATCTTTGCCGCCAAAGGCCGACCCGCCGACCATCCGGTGATCGTCCATCTCAACGATCCAGACGAGATCGCGCACTGGGCGCGCTCGGTGCCGAAGGCGCGCGCAAAAGCTGGCGGCGAGTTCTGGCCGGGGCCGCTGACGCTGATTCTTCCGCGCGCATCGCACGTCTCCGACATCGTCACCGGCAGCCAGGACAGCGTCGGGCTGCGCGTGCCGTCGCATCCGGTGGCGCGCGCGCTGCTCGCCGCGTTCGGCGGCGGCATCGCCGCGCCCTCGGCCAATCGCTTCGGCCGCATTTCGCCGACGACGGCGCGACACGTCGCCGACGATCTGGGCGATGCGGTCGGCATCGATACTCGACGGCGGCGCCTGCGCCGGTCGGAATCGAATCGACGATCGTGGCGCTTCGCCGGCGACGACGCCGATGCTGCTGCGGCCTGGCGGCATCGGCGTGGCCGAGCTGTCGCGCGCGCTCGGGCAGCCGCTGCGCGAGGCGGATGCCGCCGCTCCGCGCGCGTCGGGCACGCTCGCCTCGCACTACGCGCCGAGGACCCCGGCAAACCTGGTCGCGGCCGACGTGCTGCGCGCCGAAATCGTCCAGCTCGACGAGCGGGACGAGATCGTCGCGGTGCTCGCGCGCACCGTCGCGCGGCCCGCGGAGTTCGCCGGAGTCTGGCTGCAGCGCGCCCGCCGACGCCGACGCCTACGCGCACGATCTCTACGCGAACCTGCGCACGCTCGACGCCGCGAACGCCGATGTCATCCTGATCGAAACGGTGCCGCCCGGCGATGCCTGGCTCGCCGTGCGCGACCGGCTCGTCCGCGCGACGCGCGGCGTGGACGACGATCGCGACTGGCGCCTGGAACGAGGCTCCTAGCACGACCGTTGAACGCGCGGCTCGAAGAACGCCGCGATCGCCGCGACGAGCTCCTTCTGCCGGTATTCGAAATAGTGGTCCGCGCCGGCGATGACGACCTGGCGCGAGCACGCGATCCTTCGGCAGCGTCGGGAATCCGCGCCGGCGCCGATGCGCTGACCGGCGCGATTTCGCGTTTCGCGCGACGACATCGAGCACCGGCTCCTTCGGCGCCACCGCGAACGCGCCGAACATCCCGATCAGGCGCCCACGCATCGATCGCGCGGCGCCCGGGCCGCGCCAGAAATGCATTCGCCATCGATGCGCCCAGGCTGTGGGAGACGATGGCGATCTTCTTCGACGCCCTTGGCGCGAAGGTAGTCCACCGCGGCGGCGATCCGCTCGGCAGCCTCGGGCAGCACAAGCGCGTAATCGTCTCGCGTCGCGTTGGCGGCGAGGACGGGCATCTGCACGGACAGCGTGACGAATCCTGCTTCGGCCGAAGCCGGTGCGCAGACCGCCGATCAATCTCCCAATCCGGATGCACGCCGAGGCCGTGGACGATGACGACTCCGCCCGCAGCCGCGCCGGGCGGCTCCGTGAGGATCGCGAGCACCCTCGCGCGAGCGGGCGTCGCGAGATAGACGGCGTCGCCGACGACGAGCGAAGGGACGATCTCCTGCGCCCAGCGCTCCTCGCGCGCGTAATCGGCCGCCTGCGCCGCCGCCGTCGAGGCCCCCGCCAATGCGAATAGTGCAAATAACGCGATGCGTGGCATGGGGCATCCGTGGAGAGACGCGCGGGCTGTTACGATGGCGTGCCGCGCCGTTCGCGAAAAATCATACGCCATGCCGCCCTCGCGTCCGCCGATTGTCGTGGTCGCCCCCGACTCGTTCAAGGGCTCGCTTGCCGCGCCCGCGGTCTGCGCGGCCATCGCGCGCGGCGTGCGCCGCGTATGGCCCGACGCCGAGATCCGCGCCTGCCCGATGGCCGATGGCGGCGAAGGCACGCTCGACGCCGTGCTGTCGCGCGGCAGGGCAGCGGCAAACGATGAGCGTCGCCGGCGCGGGCGGAGCGCAACGCAGCGCCGCGTACGGCATCGTCGCCAGCGTCCGAAGGCGCGACCGCGATCATCGAAGCGGCGGAGATCGTCGGCATCACCGATCCCGACGGCATGGCGACGGACGTCGCCGCGCGCTCGACCGAGGGCATCGGCGACCATGATTCGAGCGCTGCTCGACACGCGGCGTGCGGCGCTTCATGATCGGCCTGGGCGGCAGCAGCACCAACGACGGCGGCGCGGGAATGCTGCACGGCGCTCGGGCTCGCCATCGTCGACGCCGCCGGGCGCGACATCGCGCCGACGCCCGCTGGATTAGCGCAGATGGCGCGCGTCGACGCGGGCAGCACTCGAGCCGCGGCTTCGCCGACTCGCGATCACGATCATGTCGGACGTCAACAACCCGCTTTGCGGCGAGCGCGGCGCGACCGCGATCTTCGGACCGCAGAAGGGCGTGCGCCCCGAGGACATCGCGGTCATCGATGCGACGCTCGCCCGTTATGCGGCGTTGGCGGAGCGCGCGGTCGGCGCAGCGCCGCCGCGCAAGTCGCCGGGCGCGGGCGCGGCCGGCGGCCTGGGCTTCGCGCTGCAGCTCGTCGGCGGATCGTTCCGCTCGGGCGCCGAGGTCGTGGCGGACCTGATCGGCCTCGACGCGCGCGCTCGAAGAGGCGCGACCTGGGCGTTCACCGGCGAAGGCCGCACCGACCGCGCAGACGCTGCTCGGCAAAGGCGCCGTTCGTCGTCGCCGAGCGCGCCCGCGCCGCCGGCGTGCCGATCACGTTGCTCTCGGGCGCAGTCGATGCCGCCGCGTTGCCGGAACTGGGGCAAGTCTACAGCGGCTGCTTTGCGCTGCCGTCAGGTCCGATGACACTCGCCGACTGCATCGCCGGCGCCGGAGGCGCTCATCGCCGACCGCACCGAGCAGATCGCGCGCGTTTGGGCGGCGGCACGCGGCTAGACGCCGCGCGCAACGCGCGGCATCACATCGCGCCGGGCCGGAACAGCCGGCCGGGATTCGCGTCGCGGCAGGAAGGTCGGCCATTCCGGCCCAGCGCGCGAAGTGGCGCACCGGGTGTCCCAGCAGCGGATCGTTCTCGATCAGCGCCGCGGAGCTCGCGCTGCGGGAGGCGCGTGACCCGGGCGAGCGCGGCCGGCTCCATCGCCACCACGCGAGCGTCCGCCAGCGCGTCGATCTTCTGCGCCTGCAGCACCGATGCGAAAGAACTCCGCGCTGTGGCCGACGCCGGACGAGGAGTCCGCGCAGGCGCAACCGCCTCGCGCCCGCAGGAGCGCGAGGACCGCGGCGTGCTGGGCCAGGTATTGCGAAACGCACAGCGCTTCCGCACGCCGCGAGACCTCGTGTCCCCGCGGAGTCGCCGATCAGGATCAGCGTTGAGCGCCGCATCACGCCGCGGCAGCCGCGACGTCCGCGAGCAGCGCCGAGTCGAGACCGTTCGCCTCGCGCGGCCCGAACGTCCCGGCTCCGACGGGTCGGCACAGCCAGGTCCGACCGGCGGGAAGCCGCGCAAGCCAGCCGGCAGGATCGACGGGCACGGCGTGCGCGTACAGCGGACGCGAGGTTCTGCGGAAGCGGCGGCAGAGACAGCGCTCCAACTCCCGTCGTGCCCGACGGACTGGCGGGAGTCCGGCGCCGAAAGCGTCGGCGAGCCGCGCGGCAAGCCGCACCTGCATCGCCTGCACCCATGCCGCGAACGGCAGTCGGCTCGGCGAGCGCCGCGAGCGATCCAGCGGCGCACGTCGTCGGCGCTGTCGGCGAGCAATTCGACGTGGCCGGCGGCGGCGCGCGCTTCGGCGCCAAAGACTGCGGCGACGGTCGCCGCATCGCGCGGCGTCGAGCTCGCCTGCGCCGCCGCGCCGTTTCGATGACCGCCGGCCCGGAGAGCCCGAGCCGCACGCCGGGCGTCAGGGCAATCCGTTGCGCCGCACGGCCAGGACCGATGCGCCGCCGAAGACGTCGGCGACACCGGCAACGAGCACCGGAACGCCGGCGGCGCGCAGATCGAGGAGCGCCGTCAGCGCGCGGGCGAGGGCCCATTCGGCGGCGTTGGCTTCATGCAGCCGCACGCCGCCGGAATGCCGCGAGAATGACGACCGCGGCCGGACGCTCGGCGCGCCGAGCTCGAACAGAGCGCCGCAGCGTGTCGGCATGGTTCGCGCCCGCGCTGCCGCCGAGGAACCGCTCGTCCTGCGCCGCGACGAGGACACGCGCACCATCGATCGTCGCGCGGGCGACGACGATGCCGTCATCGTCCTGGGCCGCGATGCCCCATCGCGCGAGATGCGGCGACGGTCGCGGCGCGTCGAACGAGGCGGCCACCGACCGTACGCTGCCTCGGTCGGCGACGGCGGCGATCGCGCTCGCGCGGGGTGAGCGCGCGCAATGCAGCCGTCGAGGCAGGACCGTGGGAACGCATGGCTATCGTGGCAGGTCGTACGTCAGTAAGGCCGGCTGGGCCTGAGGCAGCGCGCCGAATTCCCCGCTGCGCGAGAATAACCGGTCCGGGCCGATCACTGCACGCCGGCAAAGCTGCCATACTCGTTGCCCAAGGTTTGACGCGTGGCGCTAAACTGAATATCTTTTTGTATATACAGCAATAGCGTCGTCCCATGCCGGTGCGCCGGTCTCGTCGCTGCATTCGCCCAGGAGGAAACCATGAACGTCTCTCGCCGGCGCCTCATCGCAGGTGCCATCGCCACCGTTCCCGTCGCGCTCAGCCGGCTCGCGGGCCTTCGCGCAGGCCCCGACCACGCTCAAGATATCCCACCAGTTTCCCGGCGGGACCATCGACTCCGGCGATTTTCGCGATCCGGCTCGTCCGCAAGTTCGCGGCCGGACGTCGGAGAAGCGCACGAACGGCGGACTCAAGTTCGACATCTATCCGAACTCGTCGCTGGTGAAGGTCAACTCGCAGTTCAGCGCGCTGCGCACGGGGCGCGCTCGACCTGTCGCTGGTGCCGATTTCGTATTCGGGCGGCGAGGTGCCGGAAACCAACATCGGCCTCCTGCCCGCGCTCGTGCCGTCGTACGAGGTCGGCAGCAAATGGAAGAACGCCGAGGTCGGCAAGTTCCTGTCGCAGGTGCTGGCCGAGAAGGGCGTCGTCGTCGTCACGTGGATCTGGCAGGCGGGCGGCGTCGCGAGCCGCACGAAGCCGCTGGTCACGCCCGACGACGCCGAAGGGCATGAAGGTGCGCGGCGGCAGCCGCGAGATGGACATGATGTTCAAGGACGCGGGCGCGTCGGTGCTGTCGCTGCCGTCGAACGAGATCTACGCGGCGATGCAGACCGGCGCGATGGACGCGGCGCTGACGTCGTCGACGAGCCTCATCTCGTTCCGGCTCGAAGAAGTATCGAAGGCGCTCACCACCGGACGCGGCAAGTCGTACTGGTTCATGTTCGAGCCGCTGCTGATGTCGAAGCAGGTGTTCGACAAGCTGCCGAAGGCGCAGCAGGACGCGATCATGGCGGTCGGCGCCGAGCTCGAGAAGTTCGCCGTCGACAGCGCCAAGGCCGACGACGTACGCGGTCGCCGCGGTCTACGCGAAGGCCGGCGCGAAGGTGGCCGACCTCGACGACGCGGCGCTCGCGCAAGTGGCAGGCGCTCGCGAAGCCGGTCTGGAAGGACTACGCCGACAAGAACGAGAACTGCGCAAAGCTGCTGGCCGCTCGCCCAGAAGCTGCTGTGAGCCACGGCCGATCGGCATCGACGCCCGGCGCCCAGCGGTCGGCGGGCCCGCGCCACCGACGCCGGACTGCGCTCGGCGCGCTCGAGCGCGCCGATGGCGGCGATCAACCGCGGTCACGCTGTTCTTCGGCATGATCGCGCTGCGTCGTCGCGTCGCTGGTGCTGACGTACAGCGTCTTCTCGCGCTATCTGTTCAAGGCCGCCACCGACTGGCAGGACGAGGTCGCGGTGTTCTGCATCGTCGGCGCGCGTGTTCCTGTGCGGCGCGTGGGTGCAGGCGCAGCGCGGCCACGTCGGCATCGAGGCGATCGCGAGCGTCCTGCCGCGCGCGGTCAACCGGATCCGCGTGCGTCGTCGTCGACGTGCTGACGCTCGCGTTCTGCGCGTTCTTCGCGTGGAAGTCGTGGACGCTGTTCCACGAGGCGTGGGTCGACAAGATGACGACGTCGTCGACGTTCTCGCCGCCGCTCACGATTCCCTACGGCCTGATGGCGGCCGGGCATGACGCTGCTCGTCGTCCAGCTCGCTGCTGCAGGTCGCCGCGCGGCATTCGCGGGCCCGCGCAGCGGAGGCACCGCGATGAGCGTGCTCGCGCTCGGCCTCCTGTTCGGCGGCGTGACGCTGGTCGTGATGTTCTCCGGGCATGCCGATCGCGTTCTCGCTCGGCTTCGTCGCGATCGCTGTTCATGTGCGTTGTTCATGCCGGCGTCGTCGCTCGACACGGTGACGCAGAACGTCTACGAGGAGATGGCGAGCATCACGCTGCTGTCGATCCCGCTCTTCATCCTGAAGGGCGCGGCGATCGGACGCTCCGACGCCGGCCGCGACCTCTATCTCGCGATGCACGCGTGGATGCAGCGCATCCCGGCGGCCTCGGCATCGCCAACGTCTTCACCTGCGCGCTGTTCGCGGCGATGGCCGGGTCGAGCCCGGCGACGTGCTCGGCGATCGGCAGCGCCGGCATTCCGGAGATGCGCAAGCGCGGCTACTCGCCGGGCTTCGCGGCCGGCATCATCGCCGCCGGCGGCACGCTCGGCATCCTGCTGCCGCCGTCGATCACGATGATCCTCTACGCGGTCGCCGCCGAAGTCTCGCTCGGCCGGCTGTTCCTCGCCGGCATCGGTCCGGGCCTGCTGCTGGTCGCGCTGTTCTCGCTCTACGCCGCGTTCCGCTTCCGCAAGGAGTACGCGGCCGCGCACGCCGCGTTCGAGCGCGACGGCACGCACTCCGCGTATCTCGACGCAGAAGACCTACACGCTGCACGAGAAGGTCGAGATGCTGCCGCGCGTGCTGCCGTTCGTGATCCTGCTGATCGGCGTGATGGTCGCGCTCTACGGCGGCTACGCGACGCCGTCGGAGACCGCCGGCCTCGGCGCCGTGCTCGCGCTCGTGCTGATCGCCGTCATCTATCACGTCTGGCGCCCGGCGCGACCTGAAGCCGATCCTCGCGCGCGACGCTCAAGGAATCGACGATGCTGATGTTCATCATCGGCATGTCGCTGCTGTTCTCGTACGTGATGAGCTACCTGCACATCAGCCAGTCGGCGGCGCAGGGCGATCGTCGCGATGCACCTGTCGAAGTGGCTGCTGCTGGCGGCGATCCTGCTGATGGTCGTCGTCCTCGGCTTCTTCCTGCCGCCGGTGTCGCATCATCCTGATGACCGCGCCGATCATCCTGCCGCCGCTCAAGGCCGCGGGCTTCGACCTGATCTGGTTCGGCGTGCTGATGACGATCGTGATGGAGATGGGGCTGATCCATCCGCCGGTGGGCCTCAACATCTTCGTGATCAAGAACATCGCGCCCGACATCCCGCTGCGCGACGTCATCTGGGGCGTGCTGCCGTTCGTCGGGCTGATGTTCGTCGCGGTCGTCCTGATCTGCTTCTTTCCCGGCATCGCGACCGGCTTTCCCGATGATCTCGTCATGGGGCCGGCCAAGTAGCAGGTGCAGTCATCGCGCCGCGGCGGCCGACCGTCGATGCGGCGCTGCATGCACCGGCGGCGTACACGGTATGCCGCGGCGAGTCAAACAGCGGTAACATCGGCTTCGAAAAGATCGGGCGCAGGAGACGGGACCCACGACGCAGCGCCGCGGCGGGCGATACGCACATCTAGGAGGAATCGACATGGCAAACGAATACGATCGGCGCGGCGTCCGGCGTCGTGCCGCGTGGACACGGTGCAACGTCGCGCGAGCTCGCGGCGACGTGCGCGACGGCCGCGGTGCGTCGCGATCCCCGTCCCGCGCCGCGGCCTGGGAACCGACGAAGCCCGTCGAGTTCATCGTCCCGGCCGGCACCGGCGGCGGCGCCGACCAGATGGCGCGCCTGCTGCAGGGCGTCATCACCAAGAACAACCTGATGAAGCAGCCGATGATCGTCGTCAACAAGCCGGGCGGCGCCGGCGCCGAAGGCTTCCTCGCGATCAAGGATGCGAAGGGCGATCCGAACAAGATCATCATCACGCTGTCGAATCTGTTCACGACGCCGCTCGCGACGGGCGTGCCGTTCAACTGGAAGGACCTGACGCCGGTCGCGATGCTGGCGCTCGACCAGTTCGTGCTGTGGGTCAACGCCGAGACGCCGTACAAGACCGCCAAGGACTATCTCGACGCGGTCAAGGCCGGCGGCCCCAACAAGTTCAAGATGGGCGGCACGGGCTCGAAGCAGGAAGACCAGATCATCACGGTCGCGATCGAGAAGGCCACCGGCACCAAGTTCACCTACGTGCCGTTCAAGGGCGGCGGCGACGTCGCCGGTGCAGCTCGTCGGCAAGCACATCGACTCGACGCGTCAACAACCCGATCGAGGCGGTCGCGCAGTGGCGCGCCGGCTCGCTGCGCCCGCTGTGCGTGTTCGACGACACGCCGATGCCGTACAAGGCGAAGGTCACCGACACGATGTCGTGGAGCGACATCCCGCCGTGCAAAGCAGGCGGGCGTCGGCGTCGACTACCTGATGCTGCGCGGCATCTTCATGCCCGCCGGCGTCACGAAGGACCAGGTCGATTTCTACGTCGATCTCTTCAAGAAGGTGCGCGAAACCGCCGACTGGAAGAAGTTCATGGAGGACGGCGCGTTCAACACGACGTTCATGACGGGCGCCGAGTACGCGAAGTGGGTCGAGGGCGCGGAGAACACGCACAAGCACGCTGATGAAGGAAGCCGGCTTCCTGGCGACGCCGTGATGTCCGCGCTGCGGCCGGCGCAAGCATCGCCGGCGCGCGCTGCCTGCGGCAGCGCCGAGCGGCGCCGTTCGTGCAACGACGAGAGACGACCGGCAGCGGCCGGCGAGCGCCGGCATTTCGACGCGCACGATGGAGATCGCCGTCGCGCTGATACTGCTGGCGCGTGGCCGCCCTCGTCGTGTTCGACAGCTACCGGCTCGGGTGCGAAGTGGGGCGACGACGGGCCGCAATCGGGCTACTTCCCGTTCTACATCGGCCTCCTGCTCGGCATCGTCGAGCCTCGCGACGCTCGTCGCAAGTCGCGATCGCCGAGTGGCGGCACGGCCGACCAGTTCCGCGGGCGCGATCGCGCGAGCGGCGAGCCAGTTCGTCGCGTGGGCGCAGCTGAAGCTCGTGCTTCTCGGTGCTCGTGCCCGCGCTCGTCTACGTGCTGGCGCGTCCAGCTCATCGGCATCTACGTCGCCTCGGCGCTCTACATCGCGCTGTTCATGCGCTGGCTCGGCCACTACTCGTGGCTGAAGAGCGTCGCGATCGGCGTCGCGCGTCAGCGCGTCGATCTTCGTGATGTTCGAGGTCTGGTTCAAGGTCCCGCTGTTACAAGGGCGCCTACGATCGCGCTCGCGTGGCTCGGCTACTGAGAGCTCGCCGGTACCTCGGCACGCGCGCAGGTCCTGGAGGAGACACCTTGGTCGAGATCAGCGCGCTCTTTCACGGCTTCGCCGTCGTGCTGTCGCCGTTCAACCTGCTGCTGATGCTGATCGGCATCGTGCTCGGCGTCATCATCGGCGTGCTGCCCGGGCTGGGCGGCGCCAACGGCGTCGCGATCCTGCTGCCGCTCACGTTCACGATGCCGCCGACCTCGGCGATCATCATGCTGTCGTGCATCTACTGGGGCGCGCTGTTCGGCGGCGCGATCACGTCGGTGCTGTTCAACATTCCCGGCGAGCCGTGGTCGGTGGCGACGACCTTCGACGGCTATCCGATGGCGCAGCAGGGCCGCGCCGGCGAGGCGCTGACGGCGTCGTTCACCTCGTCGTTCATCGGCGCGCTGTTCGCGGTGATCATGATCACGTTCCTCGCGCCGCTGGTCGCGAAGTTCGCGCTCAAGTTCGGGCCGCCCGAATTCTTCTCCGGTCTACCTGCTGACGTTCTGCAGCTTCATCGGCATGGGCAAGGGCTCGGCGTGGAAGACGCTCGCGGCGATGATGCTGGGCTTCGCGCTCGCCGCGGTCGGCATGGACAACATCACCGGCCGGCTGCGCCTCACCTTCGGCTTCCCGGAGCTGATGCGCGGCGTCGACTTCCTGATCGCGGTGATCGGCCTCTTCGGCATCGGCGAGATCCTGCTGTCGATGGAGGAGGGCCTGTCGTTCACCGGCAAGTCGGCGAAGATCAATCCGAAGGTCGTGCTCGAGACGTGGAAGAAGCTGCCGCGCTACTGGCTCACGTCGCTGCGCAGCTGCCTCATCGGCTGCTGGATGGGGATCACGCCCGGCGGCGCGACGCCCGCGTCGTTCATGAGCTACGGCGTCGCGAAGCGGATGTCGAAGGACGGCGACAAGTTCGGCACCGGGCCAGATCGAAGGCGTGATCGCGCCCGAAACCGCGGCGCACGCCGCCGGCACCAGCGCGCTGCTGCCGATGCTGGCGCTCGGCATCCCGGGCTCGCCGACGGCGGCGGTGCTGCTCGGCGGCCTGCTGATCTGGGGCCTGCAGCCCGGGCCGCTGCTCTTCGTCGAGCAGAAGGACTTCGTCTGGGGCCTGATCGCGAGCATGTACCTCGGCAACCTCGCCGGGCCTCATCATCGTGCTGACGTGCGTGCCGCTGTTCGCCGCGATCCTGCGCGTGCCGTTCTCGATCATCGCGCCGGTCATCGTCGTGATCTGCGCGATCGGCGCGTACACCGTGCACAGCGCGATGCTCGACATCTGGTTCATGATGCTGTTCGGCGTCGTCGGCTACGTGTTCAAGAAGCTCGACTATCCGCTCGCGCCGCTGGTGCTGGCGCTGGTGCTGGGCGACCGCGCCGAGGACTCGTTCCGCCAGTCGATGCTGATCGTCGCAGGGCGACATGCGCATCTTCTTCTCGAACGCGCTCGTCGGCGGCATCACCGGCGCTCGCGCTCGTGATGCTCTTCTGGCCCGCTTGCTCTCGCGCGTGCGTCGCAAGAGCTGCGCGGGCGGCCGTAGGCTGCATTGGCGCATCGCGCCTCGCGACGCGGCAGCCGCGCTCGGCGCCCAACGCCGAGCTCGACGAAATCGCCCGCGATGACATCGAATTCGCCGTCCTCCACGCGAGCGCGGCGGTTGCCCCGGCCCCAGTCTCCAGCGGCCGCTCGAACGTAACCGGTGCGGCAGCCCGCCGCTCGTGCGCGCGCGCAGATCGTCGGGATGGCGCGCCACCAGCATGAGCTCGGCCGCCGCAATGCCCAGCAGTTCCGCCGTGCCGAGATAGGTTTCCGGGTCGGGCTTGTAGTGTCGGAACAGCTCCGCCGAGACGATGCAATCCCAGGGCAAGCCCGCGCGCTTCGCCATGTTGGTGAGGAGCGAAAAGTTGCCGTTCGACAAGCGTGGTGACGACGTAGCGGTTCTTGAGCCGCGCGAGTCTCCGGCACCGCGTCGGGCCACGGATCCAGCCGATGCCACACGCGGTTCGAGATGAGCGATGTCGTCTTCGGCGAGACCGCTGCATGCCGTGCTCGGCCAGAAGTCCGTCGAGGATGAGCCGATGCAAGGCGTCGATCTTGAGCCACGGCAGCGCGCCGCTGCGGACCCGTTGCATCGCCGGCCGATAGCCGGCGCGCCAGGCGTCGGCGAAGCGCGCCCAATCGACGCGTCGATCCGTGCGCTGGCGCCGAAGGCCGTGACCTCGCGGATGATGCTGCCGCGCCAGTCCACCACGGTGCCGAACACGTCGAACGCGAGGGCCTTCACCGTCCCATCAAGCGGGTGCGTCGACATGCACCTCTGTCCCTGGCGTAGCCGCGCGTCTCGCTCTCGGCGCCGCCCGCGCGTCACGCTGACCGCGCAATACTTGAACTCCGGAATCTTGCCGAACGGATCGAGCACCGGATTCGTGAGCAGGTTCGCCGCCGCCTCGTAGTAGCAGAACGGGATGAACACCGCGCCGCGCGGCGTGCCGTCGTCGGCGCGCGCGCGAAGCGAGATGCTGCCCGCGGCGCGACGCGACGGTGATCATGCCGCCGGGCGCGACGCCCAGCGCCGCGAGGTCGAGCGAGTGCAGCGACGCCACCGGGTGCGGCTCGATCGCGTCCAGCACTTCGGTGCGCCGCGTCATGCTGCCGGTGTGCCAGTGCTCGAGCTGCCGCCCGGTGATCAGCACGAACGGATATTCGCTGTCGGGTTGCTCCGCGGCGGGGATCACCTTGGCGCGGGACGAACCGCGCCCTGCCGCGTCGCCGTCGGGAAAGTCCTCGGTGAACACGACGCGCGTCGCCCGGATCGCCTTCCTGCTCGCACGGATAGGTGACCGCGCTGCTCGCGCTCGAGGCGATCCCAGGTGATGCCGGCGATCGACGGCATCGCCTGCGCGCATCTCGTCGAACACCTCGCGCGGATGCGCGTAGCGCCAGTCGAGGCCGAGCCGCTTCGCCATGTCGACGATGATCGCGAGGTCCTGGCGCGCCTCGCCCGGCGGCGTCGAGCGCCTGCCGTCCGAGCTGCACCAGCCGGTCGGTGTTGGTGAACGTGCCGGTCTTCTCGGGGAACGCCGACGCCGGCAGGATCACGTCGGCGAGATACGCGGTCTCGGTCAGGAAGATGTCCTGCACGACCAGCATCTCGAGCTCCGCGAGCGCCTGCCGCGCGTGCTGCGACGTCGGGATCCGACATCGCCGGGTTCTCGCCCATGATGTACATGCCGCGGATCTTGCCCGCGTGCACGGCGTCCATGATCTCGACGACGGTGAGCCCGGGCTTCGGGTCGAGCGTCGCGCCCCACAGCGCCTCGAAGCTGTCGCTGCGCGCCGGCGTTGTCGACGCGCCGGTAGTCCGGATACATCATCGGGATGAGGCCGGCGTCGCTCGCGCCCTGCACGTTGTTCTGGCCGCGCAGCGGATGCAGCCCGGTGCCCGGCCGCCCGACCTGCCCGGTCATCATCGACAGCGCGATCAGGCAGCGCGCGTTGTCGGTGCCGTGGACGTGCTGCGAGATGCCCATGCCCCACAGGATCATCGAGCCCTTCGACGTCGCGAACAGGCGCGCGACCTCGCGGATCGTCGCCGCCGGGATGCCGCACACCGGCGCCATCGCCTCCGGGCTGTAGGCCGGCGACGTTCGTCGCTGAGCTCCTCGTAGCCGCTGGTGCGATCGGCGATGAAGCGCTCGGCGACGAGCCCTTCCTCGACGATCGTGTGCATCATCGCGTTCAGCAGCGCGACGTCGGTGTCCGGCTTGAACTGCAGGTAGTGCGTCGCGTGCCGCGCGAGCTCGGAGCGCCGCGGGTCGGCGAGAATCGAGCTTGGTCCCGTTCTTCACGGCGTTCTTGATCCACGTCGCGGCCACCGGATGGTTGACGACCGGATTGGCGCCGATCAGCAGCACGACCTCCGCCTTCATCACGTCCATCACCGGATTCGACACCGCGCCCGAGCCGATGCCTTCGAGCAGCGCCGCGACGCTCGACGCGTGGCAAAGCCGCGTGCAGTGGTCGACGTTGTTGGTGCCGAAGCCCGTGCGCACGAGCTTCTGGAACAGATACGCCTCCTCGTTGCTGCCCTTCGCCGAGCCGAAGCCCGCCAGCGCGCCGCGGCCGCGCGCGTCGCGGATCTGCGCTGAGCGTGCCGCCGGCGAGCGCCAGCGCCTCTTCCCAGCGTCGCCTCGCGGAACACCGCGAGCGGATTCGCCGGATCCATCGGTGAAGTCGGCCGACTTCGGCATGCCGGCGCTTGCGGATCAGCGGCTTCGTCAGCCGCTGCGGATGGTGCGACGTAGTCGAAGCCGAAGCGGCCCTTCACGCACAGCCGCTCGTGGTTGGCCGGGCCGTCGCGGCCCTCGACGCGGACGATCGTGTTGTCGCTGACGTGATAGGTGAGCTGGCAGCCGACGCCGCAGTACGGGCACACCGACGCCACCTTCTTGTCGACCGGCGCGAGATAGGCGTCGTTCGCCGGCGCGAGCGCGCCGGTCGGGGCACGCCTGCACGCATTCGCCGCACGCGACGCACGTCGACTCGCCCATCGGATCGTCGAGGTCGAACACGATCTTCGAATGCGCGCCGCGGAACGCGTAGCCGATCACGTCGTTGACCTGCTCCTCGCGGCACGCGCGCACGCAGCGCGTGCACTGGATGCAGGCATCGAGGTTGACCGCCATCGCCGGATGCGAGACGTCCGCCGCCGGCTGCGCGCGCAGCGGCGAAGCGCGGCTTGCCGATGCCGAGCTTGCGCTGCCAGCTGCGCGAGCTCGAATCGGGCTTGTAGACGCGCTCCGGCACGTCGGCCGCCAGCAGCTCGACGATCATCTTCTGCGAGTGCGACGGCGCGCGCGCTGTCGCTCGTCACTTCCATGCCCGGCGCGCGGCGCGCGGCAGCACGACGGCGCCAGCACGCGCTCGCCCTTGATCTCCACCATGCACGCGCGGCAGTTGCCGTCCGGCCGCATGCCCGGCGTGTAGCAGAGGTGCGGAATCTCGACGCCGTGGCGCTCCGCCGCCTCGATGATCGTCTCGCCCGGCAGCGGCGGCGACGTCGCTGCCGTTCAGCTGGAACGCGAACGCGTCGCCATGCTCGCAGTCCGCGCTGTCGAATGCAGAGCGTTCATGGCGTCGCCGCCCGTCATTCGAGCTCGTGCGGGAAATACTTGATCACGCAGGCGATCGGATTGGGCGCCGCCTGCCCCAGCCCGCAGATCGACGCATCGGCCATCGCCCGCGACAGCTCGTCCAGGAGCGGCGAGTCCCAGCGCGGCTTCTGCGCGATCAGCGCCGACGGCCTTCTCGGTGCCGACGCGGCACGGCGTGCACTGGCCGCACGACTCGTCGGCGAAGAATGCGCATCAGGTTGAGCGCGGCGTCGCGCGCGCGGTCGCGCTGCGACAGCACGATGACCGCCGCCGAGCCGATGAAGCGAGCCGTGCGGCTGCAGCGTGTCGAAGTCGAGCGGGATGTCGCCCAGCGACGCCGGCAGGATGCCGCCCGACGCGCCGCCGGGCAGGTAGCCGTAGAACTCGTGGCCCGGCAGCATGCCGCCGCAATACTCGTCGATCAGCTCGCGCACCGTGATGCCGGCCGGCGCGAGATGCACGCCCGGCTTCGCGACGCGGCCCGACACCGAGAACGAGCGCAGTCCCTTGCGGCCGTGGCGGCCGTGGCCGGCGAACCATCGGCGCCGCCCTCTCGAGGATGTCGCGCACCCAGTAGAGCGTCTCCATGTTGTGCTCGAGCGTCGGGCGGCCCGAACAGCCCGACCTGCGCGACGTACGGCGGGCGCAGCCGCGGCATGCCGCGCTTGCCCTCGATCGACTCGATCATCGCCGACTCTTCGCCGCAGATGTAGCGCGCCCGCGCCGCGCCGCAGGTGGATCGGCGGCAGCGCGCAGCGGCGGATCCGCCTTCGAGCGCGGCGATCTCGCGCTCGAGGATCGCGCGGCACGCCGGCGTACTCGTCGCGCAGATAGACGTAGACGTCGTCGATGCCGACCGCCCACGCGGCGATCAGCATGCCTTCGAGGAAGCGGTGCGGATCGCGCTCGAGGTAATAGCGGTCCTTGAACGTGCCCGGCTCGCCTTCGTCGATGTTGACGGCCATCAGCCGCGGCGCCGGCTCGGCGCGCACGATCTTCCACTTGCGGCCGGCCGGGAAACCCGGCGCCGCCGAGGCCGCGCAGCGCCGAGCTCTCGAGCTCGGCGATCACCGCGATTCGGCGTGCACGCCGCCCGACACGCAGTCGACGAGCGTCGCGGTAGCCGCCGCCGCGACGGTACGCCGTCGTAGTCGATCGCATCGTGCCGGGCGGCGCGCTCGACCGCGCTTCGCGCGATCGCCGCATCGGCCGGCGTCGGCCGTCGCGTGCGATCGATCGGGTTGCGCCGACGACCGCGACCGGCGCCTGCTCGCAGCGCCCGACGCATGGCGCGCCGATCACGCGCACGTCCTTGATCCCGCAGCCGCGCGAGCGTCGCGCCATCAGCGATTCCGGCGCCGGCCATCTGGCACGACAGCGTCTCGCACACGCGCACGGTGATCGCGCGGCGGGCGCGCCTCGCCTTCCTTCACGACGTCGAAGTGGTGATAGAACGTCGCGACCTCGTACACCTCGGTCGTCGCGCGACGAGCTCGGGGCGAGCGCGACGAGGTGCGGCGCCGCGAAGGCAGCCGTGCGCGTCCTGGATCCGGTGCAGGAACTCGATCAGCGAGGTCGGCGCGCCGCGGCGCGTCGCCGAGGAGCGCGCGCACCTCGGCGAGCGCGCCCGGATCGACGACGCGACCCTTCGGCGTGTTGCGCGAGCCGCGCGCGCGCGGTCAGGCGCGAAGTATCGACGACGGCGGCAACGCGTCATCGCTCACGCCACCGACGCGGCGCCGGCCGCGCCTCCGCCACCGCCGCGCCGCTTCATCAGGCGTCGATCACGAGCCGCGATCCAAACGGCCACACGGCAGGACTGACCGCGAGCGTCATGATCGTGCCGACGAGGCCGTTCGACCAGAAGATCGCCATGCTGCCGCCGCGACAGCAGCATCGACTGCCGGAAGCGCGTCTCCGCCATGTCGCCGAGCACCAGCGCGAGCACCAGCGGCGCGAGCGGATACTTGAGCTTCTTGAACAGGTAGCCGACGACGCCGAACACGAGCATCATGCCAGACGTCGAACATGTTGTTGTGGACCGTGTACGCGCCGATCGCGCAGATCACGACGATCACCGGCGCGATGATCGAGAACGGAATGCGCAGGATCGCCGCCCACCACGGCACCGTGGTCAGCACGATGATCAGGCCGGCGATGTTGCCGAGGTACATGCTGGCGATCAGGCCCCAGACGAAGTCCTTCTTCTCGACGAACAGCAGCGGCCCCGGCTGCAGGCCCCAGATCAGCAGGCCGCCGAGCAGCACCGCCGCGGTCGGCGAGCCCGGGAATGCCGAGCGTCAGCATCGGCAGCAGCGCGCTGGTGCCGGCCGCGTGCGCCGCGGTCTCGGGCGCGATGACGCCTTCGATCTCGCCTTCGCCGAACTTGTCGCCGTTCTTCGAGAAGCGGCGCGCCATGCCGTAGCTCATGAACGACGCGGGCGTCGCGCCGCCCGGCGTGATGCCCATCCAGCAGCCGATCAGGCACGCGCGCAGCGAGGTCACCCAGTAGCGCGGCAGCTTCTTCCAGGTCTGCCAGCACGATCTTCGGCGTCGATCTTGCCGCTCTTGCCCTTGAACGCGAGGCCCTCCTCCATCGTGAGCAGGATCTCGCCCAGGCCGAAGAGGCCGATCACCGCGATCAGGAAGTCGAAGCCCTGCAGCAGCTCGCGTGTAGCCGAACGTCATGCGCAGCTGGCCGGTGACGGTGTCGAGGCCGACCGCCGCGAGCGCGAAGCCGAGCATCATCGACGCGATCGTCTTGACCGGCGGCTCGCGGCCCATGCCGACGAAGCTGCAGAACGTGAGCAGCTGGACCGACGAAGAACTCGGGCGGCCCGAACTTGAGCGCGAAGCTGCGCGACCAGCGGCGCCAGGAACGTGATCATGATGCACCGCGAACAGCGCGCCGACGAACGACGACGTGAACGCCGCCGTCAGCGCCTCGCCCGCGCGGCCCTGCTGCGCCATCGGATAGCCGTCGAAGGTCGTCGCGACCGACCAGGGCTCGCCGGGAATGTTGAACAGGATCGACGTGATCGCGCCGCCGAACAGCGCGCCCCAGTAGATGCACGACAGCATGATGATCGCCGAGGTCGGCGGCATCGTGAACGTCAGCGGCAGCAGGATCGCGACGCCGTTGGCGCCGCCCAGGCCCGGCAGCACGCCGATCAGCACGCCGAGCAGGATGCCGATCGAGCATGAACAGCAGGTTCTTCCAGCGTCAGCGCGACCGCGAAGCCCTGCATCAGGTTGCCGATGTCTTCCACCGGCTCCCTGATCCGCTTGAGTTGCTGCGCGCGGCATTCGTGATGCGTTCTAGTAGCCCAGCATGCGCTCGAGCGGTCCCTTGGGCAGCGGCACGAGGAACCAGATCTCGAACAGCAGGAAGATCGCGACCGGCACGCCGAGCGCTCACGGCCAGCGTCGGCAGCCATCCGGTACTTGCCCTTGCCAGACCATGAACGCGCCGATGTAGATCGCCGAGGCGACGTAGATGCCGAGTGAGCTCGATCAGCGACGACGTAGGCGATCGTCGGCAGCAGCATCGCCAGCACCGGCTTCAGCTCGCTCGCGCGTGACGAACGACCTCGCCGGCGAGCTGCTTGCCAGCGGCAGAGCGTCTGCGCCGGCGATCCACCCGCCGGCCAGCGAGCAGGATCCACCCGATGCAGAACGGGAAGTAGCCCGACCTCGGGCCGTCGTCGCCCCACGTCGACGCCGACGCGCATGGCTGTCGACGATGACCGAGCGACGCCGACCGACGCACGATGAGCGAGCGCGACGACGCAGCTCGCACCCAGCGGACGTCGCGCGTCGCCGCCGCGGCGGCTCTTCCGTCGTGCGCTCTCGTCGCGACCATCGGTCTACTTCGGCGATGAAGCCGGCTTCCTGCATCAGCGTCCTTGTGCGTTGCTTCGGCCTTCGTGACCCAGTCGGCGTACTGCTTGCCCGACATGAACGTGTCGTTGAACGCCGCGTCCTCGCGTGTACTTCTTCCACTCGGGCAGCGCGCGCACCTTCTTGAAGAGGTCGACGTAGAAGTCGACCTGCTCCTGCGTGACGCCCGGCGGCATGAAGATGCCGCGCAGCATCAGTGTACTCGACGTCGAGCCCGGCCGACTTGCACGTCGGAATGTCCTGCCACGACTGCGTCGTCGGTCACCTTCGCTCGGATACGGCATCGGCTTGCTGTCGAACACGCACAGCGGGCGCAGCGCGCCGCGAGCGCCAGTGCGCGACCGCCTCGATCGGGTTGTTGACCGTCGAGTCGACGTGCTTGCCGACGAGCTGCACGGCGACGTCGCCGCCGCCCTTGAACGGCACGTAGGTCATCTTCTTGCCGACCGCCTTCTCGAGCGCGACCGTGATGATCTGGTCTTCCTGCTTGGAGCCGGTGCCGCGCCATCTTGAACTGGCCGTTGTTGCCGGCCTTGATCGCGTCGACGTAGTCGCCGCGCGGTCTTGTACGGCGTCTCGGCGTTGACCCACAGCACGAACTCGTCGAGCGCGAGCATCGCGACCGGCGTCAGGTCCTTCCAGTTGAACGGCACGCCGGTCGCGAGCGGCGTCGTGAACAGGTTCGACAGCGTGATGATGATCTTGTGCGGGATCGCCCTTCGCGCTCCTTGACGTCGAGGAAGCCTTCGGCGCCCGCGCCGCCCGACTTGTTGACGACGATGAACGGCTGCTTCATCAGGTTGTTCTTGGCGACGACGCCCTGCATGAAGCGCGCCATCTGGTCGGCGCCGCCGCCGGTGCCGGCGGGAACGATGAACTCGACCGGCTTGGTCGGCTCCCACGCTGCCAACGCGGGCGGGCAGCGAAGGCGGCTGCAGCAGCAAGCCGGCGGCGACACGCGGTCGGCGATCAGCACGTCGAGCGACTCATGAATCCTCCGTTCCGATCGTTGGTCAGCTAGCGCGCGCTGGCTGCGCAGAGCCGCTCTTCGGCTCTGGCGACAACGTTCAACGCTTCGAGCGTCCGGAACGTCGACCGTCCAGCTGCCTCTGCTCATGAGATCAAGCCCGCGCCGCGCGCCCATTTGTACTTCGGCGCCGAGCACCGCGACCGGGATCTCGGTCGAGTACGGATACGCCGGGATGCCGTGCTCGAACAGGTATTCGGCCGCTTCCTCGACCTCGACGTCGCCCGCCAGCGAGGCGACGACCGGCTTGTCGATGCCCTTCGGCTCGCATCTCCTCGACGACCTCGACCATGATCTGCGCGAACACCATCGGCGGCGTGACGATCGTGTGCCAGTAGCCGAGGATGAGCGCATGGATGCGCGGATCCTCGAGGCCGAGCCGGACCGTGTTCTGGTAGGTCTTCGGCGGCTCGCCGCCGGTGATGTCGACCGGGTTGCCGGCGGCGCCGAACGGCGGGATGAACTTGCGGAACGCGGCGTCGAGGTCGGGCGGCATCGCCATCAGCGACAGGCCGTTGTCGACGCACGGCGTCGGACAGCAGCACGCCGGAGCCGCCGGCGCCGGTGATGATGACGACGTTCTCGCCCTTGGGCGTCGGCAGGATCGGAATCGCGCGCGCGAACTCGAGCAGGTCGCGCAGCGCTCCGCGCGCGGATCACGCCCGACTGCCGCAGCACGTCGTCGTAGATCTTGTCGTTGCCGGCGAGCGCGCCGGTGTGCGAGCTCGCCGCGCGCGCGCCCATGCTGCGTGCGGCCGGCCTTGAGCATGACGACCGGCTTCTTCTTCGAGACGCGCTTCGCGACCTCGGCGAACGCGCGGCCGTCCTTCAGGTCCTCGCAGTGCTGCGCGATGATGTGCGTGTTGTCGTCCTGCTCGAAGAACGTCAGCAGATCGTCCTCGTCGATGTCGGACTTGTTGCCCAGGCCGACGATCGCCGAGACGCCCATCTTCGCCGAGCGCGAGAAGCCGATGATCGCCATGCCGATGCCGCCCGACTGCGACGACAGCGCCGCGTGGCCCTTGACGTCGTAGGCGGTGCAGAACGTCGCGCACAGGTTCTCCGGCGTGTAGTAGAAGCCGTAGATGTTCGGGCCCATCAGGCGGACGCTGTACTTGCGCCCGATCTCGACTGATCTCCTTCTGGCCCTCGACGTTGCCGGTCTCGGCGAAGCCCGACGGGAATCAGCACGGCGCCGGCGATCTTCTTCTCGCCGCACTTCGACCAGCGCGCCGCGCGACGAACTTGGCGGGAATCGCGAACACCGCGACGTCGATCGTCGCCGGGGACGTCCTTGACGCTCTTGTAGGCCTTGTGCCCCATGATCTCGTCGGCCGACGGGTTGATCGGGTAGATCTTGCCCTTGTAGCCGCCGTTGATCAGGTTCTTCATCACCGAGTTGCCGATCTTGCCGGCCTTCGGCCGACGCGCCGATCACGGCGACCGCTTCGGGCTTCATGATCCGGTTCATGTCGCGCACGATGTCGTCGTGGCTCGGGCCGGAAGCGCGCGGCGTCGGGTTGAAGTCGACGACGATGCGCACGTCGGCGGCGATCGCGCCGTCTCTTGGTCGCGAACACCGGATTCAGGTCCATCTCGGTGATCTCGGGAAAGTCGGCGACGAGCTCGCGACACGTGCTGGATCAGCGTCGCGAGCGCGTCGCGGTTGACCGGGTCCGCGCCGCGAACGCCCTTCAGCATCTCCGCCGCGGCGATGCCGTCGAGCATCGACAGCGCGTCGTCGTGCGTCGCCGGCGCCAGGCGGAACGTGATGTCCTTCAGGACCTCGACCAGCACGCCGCCGAGGCCGAACGCGACCAGCTTGCCGAACGACGGATCGGTGACCGCGCCGATGATCACTTCCTGGCCGCCCTGCAGCATCTGCTGCACCTGCACGCCGAGCGAGCGTCGCCTTGGCGTCGTACTTCTTCGCGTTGGCCATGATCGTCGTCGAAGCCTGTCTCGGCGTCGGCCGCGCTCTTGACGCCGACCAGCACGCCGCCGGCCTCGGTCTTGTGCAGGATCTCCGGCGACACGATCTTCAGCACGACCGGGAAGCCCATGCCGGACGCGAGCTTTGCGCGGCCTCGGCGGCCGTCGTGGCCACGCCCTTCCTTGCGGCACCGGGATGCCGTAAGCGTCGCAGACGAGCTTGCCCTCCGGGCGCCGTCAGCGACGTGCGTCCTTCGGCCTTGACCTTGTCGATGAGCTTGCGGACCGCCGTCTTGTCGTGCGCCATTAGTCTCATTCCTCGTGGCTACTGCTGAATCGACGTTGCCAGCGATTCGGCGGAAAACATTCGGCCAAAAGTAGCGTGTACGTTTGGCCGTCTAGATTACCCTCTCCGCGCGTAGCGACTCGATCTGCGCATGCGTGTAGCCGAGCTCGGCGAGCACTTCGTCGGTGTGCTCGCCAAGCAGCGGCGAGCGCGTGACGTCGGTCGGGCTGTCCGACATCTTGATCGGATTGCCGACCGTCAGGTACTTGCCGCGCGTCGGATGATCGACCTCGACGACGGTGCCGCGTCTTGCGCAGCGACGGCTCCTCGGCGATCTCCTTCATCGACAGGATCGGGCCCGCACGGGATGTCGTGCTTGTTGAGGATGTCCATCGCCTCGAACTTGGTCTTGGTCATCGTCCACTTCTCGATTGCGCGCGAAGATCGTCCATCAGGTGCGGCAGCCGGCGCCTGCGGCGTCGCGTAGGCCGCGTCGGTCGATCCAGCCACTCCTCGGCCGATCACCTTGCAGATCGTCCTGCCACACCGGCGCCTGCGTGATGAAGTAGATGTAGGCGTTGGGATCGGTCTCCCAGCCCTTGCACTTGCAGGATCCAGCCCGGCTGGCCGCCGCCCGAGGCATTGCCGCGCGCGCGGCACCGCGTCGCCGAACTTGCCGTCGGGATACTGCGGATACTCGTGCATCGATGCCGGTGCGCTCGAGCCGCTGCTGGTCGCGCAGCTTCACGCGGCACAGGTTGAGCACGCGCGTCCTGCATCGGCGCCAGCACCTTCTGGCCGCGGCCGGTCGTGTTGCGCTGATAGAGCGCGGCGACGATGCCGAGCGCCAGGTGCAGCCCGGTGCCGCTGTCGCCGATCTGCGCGCCGGTGACCACCGGCGGGCCGTCGTCGAAGCCGGTCGTCGAGGCCGAGCCGCCGGCGCATTGCGCGACGTTCTCGTAGACCTTGCAGTCCTCGTACGGGCCGGGGCCGAAGCCCTTGACCGAGGCGACGATCATCCGCGGGTTGAGCTGCTGGATGTGCTCCCAGGTGAAGCCCATGCGGTCGAGCGCGCCCGGCGCGAAGTTCTCGACCAGCACGTCGCACTGCTTGATCGAGCGTCTCGAGCACCTGCCTTGCCCCTGCGGCTTCTTGGCGTCGATGCGTGATCGAGCGCTTGTTGTGGTTCAGCATCGTGAAGTAGAGGCTGTCCACGCCGGGGATGTCGCGCAGCTGGCCGCGCGTGGCGTCGCCTTCGCCGGCGCGCTCGACCTTGATCACGTCGGCGCCGAACCATGCCAGCAGCTGCGTGCAGGTCGGGCCCGACTGCACGTGCGTGAAATCGAGAATGCGGACGCCGTCTAACGCTTTCCCCATTGAAAACCCCCTGTCGCTTGCGCGGACGTCATTGCGAGCGCTCGCGCGCACCGGACAGCCGCTGATTGCCTCTTTGCACGTTGCGCCGCGCCGCGGCGTCCTCGCGCGGTCGTCGTCCGCGCCACCGTGGAATCGTTGCCTTCGGGCTGCCGCCGGACCCCAAGGTGCCGCCGACCCGACCGCCGCGGACTTGCGCGAACGCGCGAGTGCGGCCTTTGCCAAGCTCCTCCGTGAACGTCTACCCGTTACGATCGGGGCAGATTGCGATACCGCATAAGGTATGTGATATGCCACGCGTCGTCAATGGATCGACGCCGCCCGGCGGACCTGCTGCCGGTTCCGCTACTTGCTCTTTGGCGCTCGGATTGAGGCTCGTGATCCGACCGCTTTCCGTGCCGCCCTTCTCGTCGATGACGGCATTGATGAGCGTCGGCTTGCGCGAGCGGATGGCTTCTTCCATTGCCCTGCGCAGCTCGCGCCGGCGTCGTGGCGTGCACGCCCACGCCGCCGAAGGCTTCCATCAGCTTGTCGTAGCGCGCGCCCTTGACGAACACGGCGGGCGCCGCGTCGGGGCCGCCGGTCGGATTGACGTCGGTGCCGCGGTAGACGCCGTTGTTGTTGAAGATCACGACGCAGACCGGCAGGTTGTAGCGGCAGATCGTCTCGACTTCCATGCCGGAGAAGCCGAAGGCGCTGTCGCCCTCGATCGCGATCACCTGCTCGCCGCTGACCACGGCCGCGGCGACGGCGAAGCCCATGCCGATGCCCATGATGCCCCAGGTGCCGACGTCCAGGCGCTTGCGCGGCTTGTACATGTCGACGATGCTGCGCGTGAAGTCGAGCGCGTTGGCGCCTTCGTTGACGAGGATCGCGTCCGGGTTCGCCTTGACGATGTCGCGCACGACGTTCAGCGCGCTGTGGAAGTTCATCGGCGTCGGGTTCTTCGCCAGCGTCTCGGCCATCTTCGCGATGTTCTTGTTCCTGCGCTCGGCGATCGCGCCGAGCCAGTCGGCCGGCGGCTTGGGCCAGTTGGAGCCGATGCCGGCGAGCAGCGCCGACACGCAGGAACCGATGTCGCCGACCAGCGGGCGCGTCGATGCGGCACGTTGCTGTCCGCCTCCTGCGGCGAGATGTCGATCTGGATGAACTTCTGGCCGCCCCAGCCCTTGTGGCCCTTGCCGCCCCAGGTCTTGCCCTTGCCGTGCGAGAGCAGCCAGTTCAGGCGCGCGCCGATCAGCATCACCACGTCGGCCTCGGGCAGCACGTAGCGAGCGCGCGGCGGACGCGGACTGCTCGTGCGTGTCGGGCAGCAGGCCCTTGGCCATCGACATCGGCAGGTAGGGAATGCCGGTCTTCTCGACCAGCGCGCGGATGTCGGCGTCGGCCTGCGCGTAGGCGGCGCCCTTGCCGAGCATGATCAGCGGACGCTTGGCGCCCTTGAGCAGGTCGAGCGCGCGCTGCACGGCGTCCGGCGCCGGGATCTGGCGCGGCGCCGGATCGACGACCTTGATCAGCGACTTGCTTGCCCGCCTCGCGCGTCCATGCGTCTGCGGGAACAGCTTCGCCGGCAGGTCGAGGTAGACGCCGCCCGGACGGCCGGAGACGGCGGCGCGGATCGCGCGCGCGATGCCGACGCCGATGTCCTCGGCGTGCAGCACGCGGAAGGCGGCCTTGGCACAGCGGCTTGGCGATGGCGAGCTGGTCCATCTCCTCGTAGTCGCCCTGCTGCAGGTCGACGATCTCGCGCTCGCTCGAGCCGCTGATGAGGATCATCGGGAAGCAGTTGGTGGTGGCGTTGCGCGAGCGCCGTCAGGCCGTTGAGGAAGCCGGGCGCGGACACCGTGAGGCAGATGCCGGGCTTCTGCGTCAGGAAGCCGGCGATCGACGGCGGCGTAGCCGGCGTTCTGCTCGTGGCGGAACGAGATCACGCGCATGCCCTCGGCCTGCGCCATGCGCGTGAGGTCGGTGATCGGGATGCCGGGCAGGCCGAAGATCGTGTCGATGCCGTTGAGCTTGAGGGCATCGATGACCAGGTGGAAGCCACTGGTCGATCTCCGGATGCGACTGGGCATTCGCCTGGCCGCTTGCCGGCATGTCGGCGGCCGGCTTCGTGGCGGCCGGCGCCGCTTCCTGCGCGCTGTCGTGACGTGTTCCATGGAATCCCCTCGATCTGACCGGGCTTCGCACCCGTTGGGATTGCGTGGGGGCGCGTGTCGATCCGGCATCGCTTGAACATCGAGCTTGCCTTCTGCGCCGAGTGCGGCCTGCTCGCGTCGCCGCCCGCCACGAACTTCGCACTAAGGTATGTGATAAGTATCAGGCGTCGTCAATGCGGCGCGAAACCTGAATCCCCTCGAGATCTCCCGCTTCCGTAATCAGTCGCGCGCCGTCGGCGAGCAGGAACGCGCGAAACGCCGGCGATCGCCGGCAATCGCTTCAGTCGCGCGATGAACGACGTACCAGTGACGCCATGCCGGAAAGCCTTCGACGTCGAGAACGGCCAGGTTCTGTCGGCGCGCACGTCGAGCGCGATGGCGTGCGACGACAGGAACGAAAGTCCCATGCCGGCGATTACCGCCTGCTTGATCGTCTCATTGCTCATGATTTCCATCGCGGCGCGGGATGCTTGCGGTGTCCGGAGCCGAATGCGTCCTGCATCGAACGAAAAGTGTCCGGAGCCTTCTCCCAATACGAACGGCTTCCTGCAACAATCGCTCGCTATTTGGCGCATGCCGACCAGCGGATGGCCGGGTGCGGCGACGATCACGTACGCATGCGGTGCGAAGGCGGCGCGTGCCGGTGTCGGCGTCGTCGGGCGGGCGGACCATGATCGCGAGGTCGGTCAGGTTGTCGGCGAGCTGGCGCAACAGGGCTTCGCGATTGTGGACCGCGAGGTTGAGCGTCACGCCCGGATGCTGCTCGGCGAATGCGGCCAGCAGGCGCGGGAAGAAATAGTCGCCGGCGCTGATCACCGCGACGTTGAGCCGCCGCGGGCGCCGCCCTTGAGTTGCGCCATCGCCTCGTCGGCTTCGCGGAATGTCTGAAATCCGCCGGGCATAGGTCAGGAGCTCGTCGCCCGCCGCAGTGAGTTGCAGCTTTCGGCCGGTCCGCCTGAAAAGCGGCAAACCGGCGTGCCCTTCGAGCGCCTTGATCTGCGCCGAGATCGCCGGCTGTGTCAGGTGCAGATCGCCCGCCGCGCGAGAAGCTCATCCGGTCGGCGACCGCGCTGAATATCGCGAGCTGGCGCAATGTCGCGTGTCTCATACCGCAATCATAACTTTAGCTTATATCAATTCCAACAAAATCGCTTTCATTTATGGGTAACGGCGCATAGGCTACAGGTCCGGTCCAACTGTCATAGCGAGCGAACCATGGCCACCCAAACTCGGGAAGTCTTGGTAAACGACTGGTGAAGCCCTCAATGCCGCGTCTTCGACGAGCTCGGCTTCGAATGGCAGTGGGATCCCGATCTTTACGCGTCGCTGGCGACGACCGAGGACGAGCGCGAGCGGGTCACCGCCTACCTGCGCCAGAACCAGCCCCACCTGCTGCAGGTTTACGACGGGCCAGCTGTGCGACGCGATCCTCGCCGCCCGCCGCCACGCCGGTCCTCTGCTGCCGCCGCGTAGCAACTACGCAGCAAGACGAGCGGGGCTGCGCGCCGTCGCTCGGGGCAGTCCGGAGGCGACGCTATCCTCCGCCGTGGTTTTTTGGTATATAAGATACATGGTGCCACCGGCGTCGTGTATCCCAGGCCTAAGAGCACGCGGACCGGTTCCACGTCCGGCCACGGAGGAGAATAAACGGTGTCCACGCTCCCGGAGCGGGCTCGCCAGCGGTCCCGCTGGTGCTGCAGCCCTGCCACCAACGTCAGCTTCCGCGACCAGGCCTATGCGGCGCTGAAGCAGACGATCACGGACGCCGACATCTACGCCCGCGCCGAAGAGATCCGCCTCGACGAGACGCCAGCTGTCGCCAGGCGCTCGGCGTCAGCCGCACGCCGATCCGCGAGGCGATGACGCTGCTCGAGCAGGAAGGCTTCCTGCGCACGGAGCCGCGGCGCGGCATCTTCATCGTGCGCAAGACGAAGAAGCAGATCATCGAGATGATCGAGATGTGGGCGGCGCTCGAGAGCATGGCCGCGCGGCTTGCGACGATCAACGCGTCCGACGCCGATATCGCGCGCGCTGCGCACGATGTTCGACGAGTTCCGCAACGACGACGCCGGCCGAGCACATCGACGAGTACTCGGAGGCGAACATCGCGTTCCACCAGGCGATCATCCGGCTCTCCGGCTCGCACCTGATGGGCAAGACGATCGAGAACCTGTTCATCCACGTGCGCGCGATCCGCAGGATGACGATTTCGCAGAGCGACCGCGCCGCGCGCTCGATCATCGACCACATGCGGATCATCGAGGCGCTCGAGCGCCGCGACACCGAGCTCGCCGAGCGGCTGGTGCGCCAGCATTCGCTCGATCTCGCCGCGCACGTCGAGAAGTATTGCGACTTTCTCGACTGAGCGCCGCACCTCGACGATCGTCAGCGCATTCGCATGAGCCGAGACCGTCGGTCATCGATACCGTCGCCATGCCGCGAGCGCGCGCGCGGCTCGCGCAAGCCGGCCCAGGGGCGCGCGCTCGACGCGCAGGCGCTGGCGGAGGTCGCGCGCTGCTCGGCGACGCACCGCGCCGGCGCGACCTGCTGATCGAGTTCCTGCACCGGATCCAGGACGCGCTACGGATGCACCTGTCCGCGGCGCATCGTCGTCGCGCTCGCGCAGGAAATGCGGCTCGCGATGACCGGAGGTCTACGAGGTCGCGACGTTCTATCACCACTTCGACGTCGTGAAGGAAGGCGAAGACGCCGCCGCCGCGCGCTGACGGTGCGCGTCTGCGAAACGCTGTCCTGCCAGATGGCCGGCGCCGACGCGCTGCGCGCGACGCTCGCGCGCGCTGCGCGAGCGCGACGTGCGCGTCATCGGCGCGCCCTGCATCGGACGCTGCGAGCACGCGCCCGCCGCGGTCGTCGGACGCAATCCGATCGATCGCGCGACGGCCGACAAGGTCGCTGCGGCGATCGCGGCAGCGCGCGTCGAGCCTGCAGCCGCCGACGTATCATCGACTACGCCGCCTACCGCGCAGGGCGGCGGCTACCAGACGCTCGCGCGATTGCGTGGACGGGCGAGCGCGCGCGTCGAAGCGGTGATCGCCGAGATGGAGAACTCGGCGCTGCGCGGCCTGGGCGGCGCCGGGTTTCCGGCCGGGCCGCAAGTGGAAGATCGTGCGCGCCGAGCCCGCGCCGCGGCTGATGGCGGTCAACATCGACGAGGGCGAGCCGGGCACGTTCAAGGACCGCTACTACCTCGAGCGCGATCCGCACCGCTTCCTCGAAGGCATGCTGATCGCGGCGTGGGCGGTCGGCATCGACGACGATCTACGTCTATCTGCGCGACGAGTACGCCGGCTGCCGCGCGATCCTGGCGCGCGAGCTCGCCGCGCTCGAGGCGATCCGCCGTGCCCGCTGCCGCCGCATCCACCTGCGCCGCGGCGCGGGCGCCTACATCTGCGGCGAAGAGTCGGCGATGATCGAATCGATCGAGGGCAAGCGCGGCATGCCGCGGCTGCGTCCGCCGTACGTCGCGCAGGTCGGGCCTGTTCGGCCGCCCGACGCTCGAGCACAACATGGAAACGCTGTACTGGGTGCGCGAGATCCTCGAGAAGGGCGCGCGCGTGGTTCGCCGGCCACGGGCCGCAACGGCCGCAAGGGACTGCGCTCGTTCTCGGTGTCGGGCCGCGTCGCGAAGCCGGGCGTGCACCTCGCGCCGGCGGGCATCACCGTGCGCGAGCTGATCGACGAATATTGCGGCGGCATGCTGGACGGGTCACGAGTTCTACGGCTACCTGCCCGGCGGCGCGTCGGGCGGCATCCTGCCGGCGTCGCTGGGCGACATCCCGCTCGACTTCGACACGCTGCAGCCGCACGGATGCTTCATCGGCTCGGCCGCGGTCATCGTGCTGTCGCAGCACGACCGCGCGCGCGACGCCGCGCTCAACCTGATGCAGCTTCTTCGCCGACGAGTCGTGCGGCCAGTGCACGCCGTGCCGCGTCGGCACCGAAAAGGCCGTCGGCGCTGATGCGCGAAGCCGACGCGTGGGACCAGCCGCTGCTGGACGAGCTGTCGCAGGCGATGGCCGACGCGTCGATCTGCGGGCTCGGGCAGGCGGCGCCCAATCCGATCGCCTGCGTGGTCAAATATTTTCCGCACGAGCTGCAGTGAGCTGCAACATGAACGCGCCGCTCGAACGCGGGCTCGCGCAGGCAGCCGATCGCGTTCCAGCTGAACGGCGCCGACGTCTCGGCGCTGCCCGGCGAGACGATCATCGAGGTCGCCGATCGTCATCGGCGTCGCGATTCCGCGCCTTTGCTACAAGCCCGGCATGCGCGCCGACGGCAACTGCCGCGCGTGCATGGTCGAGATCAAGGGCGAGCGCGTGCTGGCGCCGTCGTGCTGCCGCACGCCGACGGCGGGCATGGAGGTGACCGAGCGACAGCGCGCGCGCCGTGCACGCGCAGAAGATGATCGTCGAGCTGCTGGTCGTCCGACATGCCGGACGCGGTCTACAAGCCGGACTCGGAGCTCGACGTACTGGCAGCGCAGACGCTCGGCGTCGGCAAGCCGCGTTTCGCGCGCCGCGCAGCAGCCGGCGGCCGACGTCTCGCATCCGGCGATGGCGGTCAACCTCGACGCCTGCATCCAGTGCACGCGCTGCGTGCGCGCGTGCCGCGAGGAGCAGGTCAACGACGTCATCGGCTACGCGTTCCGCGGCGCGCATTCGAAGATCGTGTTCGACCTCGACGACCCGATGGGCGACGTCGACGTGCGTCGCCTGCGGCGAATGCGTGCAGGCGTGCCCCACCGGCGCGCTGGCGCCGGCGAACGACGCGTATCTCGCGCCGGTCGACAAGAAGGTCGCGTCGGTCTGTCCGTACTGCGGCGTCGGCTGCCAGCTCACCTACCACGTGCAACGACAACACGATCGTCCGCGTCGAAGGGCCGCGACGGCCCGGCCAACCACGAGCGGCTGTGCGTCAAGGGGCCGCTTCGGCTTCGACTACGTCCAGCATCCGCAGCGGCTGACGAAGCCGCTGATCCGCCGAGAGCGGCATGCCGAAGATCGGCGGACTTCACCGATGGACCCGGCCAATCCGCTCGTCGGTATTCCGCGAGGCGACGCTGGGAAGAGGCGCTGGCAGCTCGCCGGCGGCACGCTGCGACGCATCCGCGACACGCGAGGGCCGCAGGCGCTGGCCGGGTTCGGCTCGGCCAAGGGCTCGCAACGAGGAAGCGTACCTGTTCCAGAAGCTCGTGCGCACCGGCTTCGGCACGAACAACGTCGACCACTGCACGCGCCTGTGCCACGCGTCGAGCGTCGGCGGCGCTGCTGGAAGGCATCGGCTCGGGCGCGGTGTCGAATCCGGTGATGGACGTGATGAAGGCCGACGTCGTGCTGCTGATCGGCGCCAATCCGGTCGTCAACCATCCGGTCGCCGCGACGTGGATCAAGAACGCGGTCGAAGAACGGCACCAAGCTGATCCTCGCCGACCCGCGCCGCTCCGAGCTCGCGCGGCACGCGACGCACTACCTGCAGTTCAAGCCGGACACCGACGTCGCGCTGCTGAACGCGATGATGCACACGATCGTCGAGGAAGGCCTCGTCGCCGAGGCGTTCGTCGACGACCGCACCAGCGGCTTCGAGGAGCTGCGCGACAACGTCGCCGGACTACAGCCCGGAGGCGATGGCGCCGGTCTGCGGCATTCCGGCGGCGACGATCCGCGAAGTCGCGCGCCTGTTCGCGACGTCGCGCGGGCTCGATGATCCTCTGGGGCATGGGCATCTCGCAGCACGTGCACGGCACCGACAACGCGCGCTGCCTGATCGCGCTGTACGATGATGACCGGCCAGGTCGGCCGGCCGGGCACCGGGCTGCATCCGCTGCGCGGCCAGAACAACGTGCAGGGCGCGTCGCGACGCCGGCCTGATCCCGATGATGTATCCGGACTACCAGCGCGTCGACAACGCCGGCGCGCAGCGAAGCTTCGAGGCGCTGTGGGGCACGACGCTCGATCCGAAGCCGGGCCTCACCGTCGTCGAGATCATGAACGCCGTGCACGCCGGGCGAGATCCGCGGCATGTACATCATGGGCGAGAACCCGGCGATGTCCGATCCGGACGTCCAGCACGCGCGGCAGGCGCTGGCCGAGCTCGAGATGCTCGTCGTGCAGGACATCTTCCTCACCGAGACCGCGTACCTCGCCGACGTGATCCTGCCGGCATCGGCGTTCCCGGAAAAGACCGGCACGTTCACCAACACCGACCGGCATGGTGCAGCTCGGCCGGCAGGCGCTCGACGCCGCCCGGCGAGGCGCGGCCGGATCTCTGCGATCATCATCGACATGGCGCAGCGCGCTCGGCCTCGACTGGCGCTACGCGCACCCGCGCGACGTGTTCGACGAAATGCGCATGGCGATGCCGTCGATCGCCGGCATCACGTGGGAGCGGCTCGAGCGCGAGCGCGCCGTCACCTATCCGTGCGAGCACGAAGGCGATCCCGGCGCAGCGCGTCGTGTTCACCGACGATTTTCCGACCGCGACGCGGCAGGGCGAAGCTCGTCCCCGCGCAGATCGATTCCCGCGGCCGAGCGACCCGACGCCGAGTATCCGTTCGTCCTGATCACCGGCCGCCAGCTCGAGCACTGGCACACCGGCAGCATGACGCGCCGCACCGAGGTGCTCGACGCGATCGAGCCGGAGCCGGTGGCTTCGCTGCAATCCGCTGGACCTCGCGACGCTGGGCGTCAGCGCCGGGCGACATCGATCACCGTCGCATCGCGCCGCGGCAGCATTTCGCTGTACGCGCGCGCCGACGAGCGGCACGCCGCGCGGCGCGGTGTTCATCCCGTTCTGCTACTACGAGGCGGCGGCGAACATGCTGACCAACCCCAAGCTCGACCCGTTCGGCAAGATTCCGGAGTTCAAGTACTGCGCGGTGCGGGTGACCAAGGGCGGCAAGACGCCCGGGGACCCCGGGTACGGCAAGGGACGCACGATGGGCGAGCTGTATAGCTGATTGACTTCAGTCAAGGCCGGGAATCCCCGTCGCCTTGCAGAATCGCGGCTTCCACAAGGGGTAGCCCCACATGCCGTCGGACATCGAAATCGCGCAGGCTGCGAAGCTGCAGCGCATCGCCAAGGTCGCGCAGGAAAAGCTCGGCATCGCCGAGGAGCACCTCGAGCCCTACGGGCACTACAAGGCGAAGGTGTCGCTGCCGTACCTCGACACGCTGAAGTCGAAGAAGGACGGCAAGCTGATCCTGGTCACCGCGATCAGCCCGACGCCCGCCGGCGAGGGCAAGACCACCACCACCGTCGGCCTCGGGCGACGCGCTCAACCATATCGGCAAGAAGGCGATCATCTGCCTGCGCGAGCCCTCGCTCGGGCCGGTGTTCGGCGTCAAGGGCGGCGCGGCCGGCGGCGGCTACGCGCAGATCGTGCCGATGGAGGACATCAACCTGCACTTCACCGGCGACTTCGGCGCGATCCAGCTGGCGAACAACCTGCTCGCGGCGCTGCTCGACAACCACATCAACCACGGCAACGAGCTCGGCATCGACGTGCGCCGCATCCAGTGGAAGCGCGTGCTCGACATGAACGACCGCGCGCTGCGCGACATCACCGTCGCGCCTCGGCGGCACCGCCAACGGCTATCCCGCGCCAGGACGGCTTCGACATCGTCGTCGCCTCCGAGGTGATGGCGATCTTCTGCCTGTCCACCTCGCTCGAGGACCTGAAGAACGCGGCCTGGGCAATATCGTTGTCGGCTACACACGGGACCAGAAGCCGGTGCGCGCGAAGAGACCTGAAGCGCCCACGGCGCGATGACGGTGCTGCTGAAGGACGCGCTGGCGCCGAACCTGGTGCAGACGCTGGAGAACAACCCGGCCTTCGTCCACGGCGGCCCGTTCGCCAACATCGCGCACGGCTGCAACTCGGTGCTCGCGCACGCAGAGCGCGCTCAAGCTGGCCGACTACGTGGTGACCGAGGCGGGCTTCGGCGCCGACCTCGGCGCGGAGAAGTTCCTCGACATCAAGTGCCGCAAGACCGGCCTGCAGGCCGAGCGCGGCGGTGATCGTCGCCACCATGCGCGCGCTCAAGTACCACGGCGGCGTCGACGTGAAGGAAGTGAGCAAGGAGAACCTGCGCCGCGCTGGAGAAGGGCCTGGTCAACCTCGAGCGCCACGTCGAGAACGTGAGCAAGGTCTACGGCATCCCCTGCGTGGTCTCGATCAACAAGTTCACCTTCGACACCGAAGCCGAGCTGAAGCTGGTCACCGAAAGGATGAAGAAGCTGGGCGCGCAGGTGGTGCACCGCCACCCACTGGGGCGACGGCGGCAAGGGCGCGGCCGAGCTGGCGAAGATCGTGGTCGGCCTGTGCGACCAGCCGTCGAAGCCGACCTTCGTCTACGAGGACGCCGACCCGCTGTGGGACAAGATCAACAAGATCGCGAAGAAGGTCTACCGCGCCGGCAGCGTCACCGCCGACGCCAAGGTGAAGGCGCAGATCCAGAAGCTGCAGGACGACGGCTACGGCCACTACCCGGTGTGCGTGGCGAAGACCCAGTCGTCGTTCTACCACCAACGCCGCGACGCGCGGCGCGCCCGACGGCCACGTGGTCAACGTGCGCGAGGTGCGCCTCGCCGCCGGCGCCGAGTTCGTGGTGATGATCTGCGGCGACATCATGACCATGCCGGGCCTGCCGAAGGTCCCGTCGGCCGAGCAAGATCGACCTGGTCGACGGCAAAGTCGTCGGCCTGTTCTAGAATCCGCCGATGCTCGAAGAAGCCTCGTCAACGCAGGCGTTCTGGATCGGCCTGGCTGAAGATCATCGGCGTCAACATCATCCTGTCCGGGCGACAACGCGGTGGTGATCGCGCTCGCCGCGCGCTCGCTGCCGCGCGAGCAGCAGCAGAAGCTGGCGATCTTCTGGGGCGCGGCGCGGCGATCGTGCTGCGCGATCGATCCTCACCATCTTCGCCGTCGCGCTGCTCGCGCTGCCGTGGCTGAAGCTCGTCGGCAGCGCTGCTGCTGTTCTGGATCGGCGTCAAGCTGCTGGTGCCCGAGGACGGCGACGACGAACATCAAGGCGAGCGACCACCTGCTGCCGGCGATCAAGACCATCCTGATCGCCGACCTGGTGATGAGCCTGGACAACGTCATCGCCGTCGGCCGCCGCCGCGGGCGGCAGCATGATCGCTGCTGGTCCTCGGCCTCGCCATCTCGATCCCGCTGGTGATCTTCGGCGCGACGCTGCTGGTCAAGCTGATGGAGCGCTTCCCGGTGATCATCACCATCGGCGCGGCGCTGCATCGGCTGGATTGCGGGCGAGATGCTGGTCACCGACCCGGCGCTGGTCAAGTGGCTGGACGGGCATCGGCGTGAGCACGTCGAGAGCGGCAATCCGACGATCGGCGGAGTGTCGAGCCTGGATCGTGGCCGCGATCAGCGGTCGCCATCGTGCGTGGTGCTCGGCAAGTGGCTCGGCACCGGCGGCAGAAGGCGCGCATGCGGCGCGAACCGCGCGCAGAAAGCCGGAACTCTTGACGGCGATCAAGGTCGAACTCGCAGGCGTATCACGAAAATCCGACGCATAGAGGAGGAGTCATGAAGAAAATCGTTCGCAGATCGGCTAGCAGCGCTCGCCGTGGCGCTCGCGCCCTGGTGTCCGCAGCGCAGGCCTGGGAGCCCACCAAGAACGTCGAGTTCATCATCCCCGCCGGCACCGGCGGCGGCGCCGACCAGATGGCGCGCGCGGTGCAGGGCATCGTCGCCAAGCACAGCCTGATGAAGCAGTCGATGGTGCCGATCAACAAGGCGGGCGGCGCCGGCGCCGAGGGCTTCCTCGACGTGAAGGGCGCCAAGGGCGACCCGCACAAGATCATCATCACGCTGTCGAATCTGTTCACCACGCCGCTCGCCACCGGCGTGCCGTTCAACTGGCGCGACCTCACGCCGGTGCAGATGCTGGCGCTCGACCAGTTCGTGCTGTGGGTCAACGCCGAGAAGCCCTACAAGACGCCGAAGGAGTATCATCGACGCGGCCAAGAAGGCCGGCGCCCGGCAAGCATGCAAGATGGGCGGCACCGGCGCGAAGCAGGAAGACCAGATCATCACCGTCGGCGATCGAGCAGCGCACCGGCGCCAAGTTCACCTACATCCCGTACAAGGGCGGCGGCGAGGTGGCGGTGCAGCTGGTCGGCAAGCACGTCGACTCGACGGTCAACAACCCGATCGAGGCGGTGGCGCAGTGGCGCGGCGGGTCAAGCTGCGGCCGCTGTGCGTGTTCGACGCCAAGCGCATGCCGTACAAGGCGAAGGTGACCGACAAGATGTCCTGGGACGACATCCCGACCTGCAAGGACGCAGGGCCTGCGACGTCGACTACCTGATGCTGCGCGGCATCTTCATGGCCGGCGGCGTCACGCCCGAGCAGGTGGCAGTACTACGTCGACCTGCTTCAAGAAGGTGATGGCAGACGCCCGAGTGGAAGAAGCTGCATGGAGCAGGGCGCGTTCAACACCACCGCGCTCAACGGCAAGGAGTACGCCGACTGGGTGGCGCAGCGAAGAGGCGCGCCACATCGCGCTGATGAAGGCCGCCGGCTTCATGGCCGGCAGAAATAGCAGGCCGTGCCAGGGGAAGGGATGGCGAAGGGCAGGAGGCCAGCGCGGCGTTCGCGCAGAAGAGCGCGGAGATCGTGGTCGCGGCGCTCTTCCTCGCCGCTCGGCGCGCTCGTGATCTACGACAGCGTGCGCCTGGGCATCGCGCTGGGCCGAGCGACGGCCCGCAGGCCGGGCTACTTCCCGTTCTACGTCGGCGCTGATCATCTGCGTCGCCTCGGCTGGTCAACCTCGTCGTGCGCGCGTTGCTCAGGCAGCGGCGAGGACAAGGCCTTCGTCGAGGTCGGCCAGCTGAAGCTGGTGCTGTCGGTGCTGGTGCCGACGACGGTCTACGTCGGCGCTGATCGCCTGGATCGGCATCTACGTCGCCTCCGGCGTGTTCATCGCCTTCTTCATGCGCTGGCTCGGCAAGTACGCGTGGTGGAAGGTGGCCGCGCGTCAGCGTCGGCAACAGCGTCGTCTTCTTCGTGATCTTCGAGATCTGGTTCAAGGTGCCGCTGCCCAAGGGCCCGCTGGAAGCCTGCTCGGGCTGGACTGAGCGCATGGACGAAATCCAGTCGCTGATGCACGGCTTCGCGCATCGCGCTGTCGCTTGAAGAACCTGGCGCTGATGTTCGCCGGCGTCATCCTCGGCGTGATCATCGGCGTGCTGCCGGGCCTGGGCGGCGCGAACGGCGTCGCCATCCTGCTGCCGCTCACCTTCGGCATGGCGCAGCAGCCCGGCGGCACCACCTCGGCGATCATCCTGCTCTCGTGCATCTACTGGGGCGCGCTGTTCGGCGGCGCCATCACCTCGATCCTGTTCAACATCCCGGGCGAGCCCTGGTCGGTGGCGACCACCTTCGACGGCTATCCGCTGGCGCAGCAGGGCCGCGCCGGCAGCGCGCTCACCGCCGCGTTCACCTCGTCGTTCGTCGGCGCGCTGGTGGCGGTGATCATGATCACCTTCCTCTCGCCGGTCGTCGCCAGCTTCGCGCTCGAGTTCGGGCCGCCCGAGTTCTTCGCCGTCTACCTGCTCACCTTCTGCGCCTTCGTCGGCACGCAGCAAGGAGCCGCCGTTCAAGACGCTCGCCTCGATGATGCTCGGCTTCGCGCTCGCCGCGGTCGGCACCGACCCGGTCACCGGCGCGCTGCGCCTCACCTTCGGCTCGACCGCACCTGCTCACCGGCTTCGACTTCCTGGTGGCGGTGATCGGCCTGTTCGGCATCGGCGAGATCCTGCTGACGCTCGAGGAAGGCCTCGCCTTCAAGGGCGCCAGCGGCCAAGATCAACATGCAGCGTGGTGCTCGAGACCTGGAAGGAGCTGCCGCGCTACTGGCTCACCTCGATCCGCTCCTCGGCGGTCGGCTGCTTCATGGGCATCGTGCCCGGCGGCGCGACGCCGGCCTCGTTCATGAGCTACGGCGTGGCGCGGCGCTTCTCGAAGGACGGCGACAAGTTCGGCACCGGCATGGTCGAGGGCGTGGTTGCGCCGGAGACCGCGGCGCACGCCGCCGGCACCTCCGGCGCTGCTGCCGATGCTCACGCTCGGCGTGCCGGGCTCGCCCACCGCCGCGGTGCTGCTCGGCGGCCTGCTGATCTGGGGCCTGCAGCCCGGGCCGCTGCTGTTCGTCGAGCAGAAGGATTTCGTCTGGGGCCTGATCGCCAGCGATGTACCTCGGCAACATCGCCGGCCTGATCGTGGTGCTGACCTGCGTGCCGCTGTTCGCCGCGATCCTGCGGGTGCCGTTCTCGGTGATCGCGCCGATCATCATCGTGATCTGCGCGATCGGCTCCTTCACCGTGCACAACTCGATGTTCGACGTCTGGATGATGGTGGTGTTCGGCGTCGCCGGCTACGCCTTCAAGAAGCTCGCAGTACCCGCTCGCGCCGCTGGTGCTGGCGATCGTGCTCGGCGACCGCGCCGAGGCCGTCGTTCCGGCAGGCGATGCTGGTGCTCGCAGGGCGAGATGAGCGATCTTCTTCTCGAACAAGCTGGTCGGCGGCGCTCACCAGCGCTCGCGCTGTTCCTCGCTGTTCTGGCCGCTTGATCTCGCTGGCCTGCCGGTGCGGCTAAGAGCTCGCCGAGCTTCTGCTTGAGGCGCGACAGCGTCTCCGGCGTCAGGTTGCAGGTAGGCGGCGAGCTCCTTCTTCGGAATGCGGCCGGCGAGCTCGGGGTGCTTGCGCTGGAAGCGCGACAGGCGCCCGGGCGCGTCGAGCAGGTGCAGCGTGATGGTGTGCGCCATCACCTCCGACATCAGCTTCATCACCTCGTACTCGAAGCGCAGCTTCGATCTCGGCGTGCCGTTCCAGGAACTCCGACCCACAGCGGCGAGCGGCAGTTCGGCGGTGCGCACCTTGGTCACGGCGACGATCGAGTAGGGCACCGGCGTGCGCAGCCGCCAGCGCCGCGTAGGACGTGTCCATCTCGGTCTCGGCGGCGAAGCGCAGGATCATCTCGCGCCCCTCGGGGTTGGAGACCACGCGCTTCACCATGCCGTCGAGGATGAAGAACTGCTGCATCTCCTCGTCGCCCTGGCGCACCAGCGGGTCGCCCTTGCGGTAGTCGGCGACCGTCAGCAGGGGCTCGAGCGTCTGCCCACTGCGCCGCGGCTCATGCCGCTGCAGCATGTCGGTTCTGCGCGCGAGCTGCAGGCGCAGGCTGTTGCGCTGCGGGTGGTTGGCGAGTGCGGCGGTCATGGAAAGCCGTGGATTTTAGACCCTTGACCTCAGTCAAGGCCGCCCCGAGGGGCGGTTCTTACCATAGCGGTCCCTCACCAGGAGGCAGGTCTCATGGGCACCGTCGAACCTCAAGTCGCCACACGATGCGCAAACACAACTGATCGACGGCTTTCAGCTCGTCATCGACGCCCTCAAGCTGAACGGCCTCGACACGATCTACGGCCTGCCGGGCATTCCGATCACCGACCTGACGCGCCGGGCGCAGGCCGCGGGCCTGCGCGTGCTGTCGTTCCGCCACGAGCAGAACGCCGGCTACGCCGCCTCGATCGCCGGCTTCCTGACGCAGAAGCCCGGCATCTGCCTGACCGTGTCCGCGCCCGGCTTCCTCAACGGCCTCAACGCGCTCGCGCACGCCACCGTCAACTGCTTCCCGATGATCCTGATCAGCGGCTCGAGCGAGCGCGAGATCGTCGACCTGCAGCAGGGCGACTACGAGGAGATGGACCAGCTCGCCATCGCCAAGCCGGTCGCCAAGGCCGCCTTCCGCGTGCTGCACGCCGAGGACATCGGCGTCGGCATCGCGCGCGCCATCCGCGCCGCCGTGTCCGGGCCGCCCGGGCGGCGTCTACCTCGACCTGCCGGCCAAGCTGTTCGCGCAGAGCATCGATGCGGCCGCCGGAAAGAATTCGCTGATCAAGGTCGTCGATCGCGGCGCCGAAGCAGATTCCCGCGCCGGACGCGGTCAAGCGCGCGCTCGATCTGCTTCGTTCTGCCAAGAAACCGCTGATCATTCTCGGCAAGGGCGCCGCCTACGCGCAGGCCGATGCCGACATCAAGGCTCTGGTCGAAAAGACCGGCATTCCCTACCTGCCGATGTCGATGGCCAAGGGCCTGCTGCCCGACACGCACGAGCTGTGCGCGTCGGCCGCGCGCTCCTTCGTGCTGCCCGAGCGCCGACGTGGTGATGCTGATCGGCGCGCGCCTCAACTGGCTGCTGTCGCACGGCAAGGGCAAGACCTGGGGCGGCAAGGGCCACAAGGACTGGGGCGGCCAGAAGTTCATCCAGATCGACATCTCGCCGCAGGAAGCCGACAGCAACGTGCGCATCGACGCGCCGGTGGTGGGCGATATCGGCTCCTGCGTTTCTGCGCTTGCTGACCGGAATCGGTGCAGCTTTGCCGAAACCGCCTGCGGAGTGGCTGAGCGCGATCAACGAGAAGAAGACCACCAACGTCGCCAAGATGGGCGAGACGCTGGCGAAGAATCCGTCGCCGATGAATTTCCACAGCGCGCTGAACGTGGTGCGCGACATCGTCAAGGCGAATCCGGACGCGATGCTCGTCAACGAGGGCGCCAACGCGCTCGACTTCACGCGCAGCATCGTCGACATGTACAAGCCGAGGAAGCGCATCGACGTCGGCACCTGGGGCATCATGGGCGTCGGCATGGGCTACTGCGTCGCCGCCGCCGTGGTGACCAAGCAGCAGGTGATCGCGATCGAGGGCGACAGCGCCTTCGGCTTCTCCGGCATGGAAGTCGAGACCATCTGCCGCTACAACCTGCCGGTGTGCATCGTGATCATGAACAACAACGGCGTCTACAAGGGCACCGACGTCAATCCGACCGGCGGCGCGACGTCGGCGCCGACGGTGTTCGTCAAGGGCGCGCGCTACGACAAGCTGATGGAGGCCTTCGGCGGCGTGGGCGTGAACGCGACCACGCCGGCCGAGCTGCGCAAGGCGATGGAAGAAGCGATCCGCTCGAAGAAGCCGACGCTCATCAACGCCGTGATCGACGAGACGGCCGGCACCGAAAGCGGCCGCATCACCAGCCTCAACCCGACCGCGGGAAAGAAGAAATAGTCAATGGAAGCGCTCAAAGGCGTCCGCATCCTCGACATGACGCACGTCCAGGCGGGTCCGACCTGCTCGCAGCTGCTCGCCTGGATGGGCGCGGACGTGATCAAGTTCGAGAACCCGCAGGGCGACGCGACGCGCGGCCAGCTGCGCGACGTGCCGAACGCCGACTCGCCTCTACTTCACGATGCTCAACTGCAACAAGCGCTCGATCACCGTGAACATGAAGAGCGCCGAGGGCAAGCAGGTGTTCGTCGACCTGCTGAAGAAGTGCGACATCATCATGGAGAACTTCGGCCCCGGCGTGCTCGACCGCTTCGGCTTCACCTGGGAGAAGATCCACGAGCTCAACCCGAAGATCGTGATGGGCTCGATCAAGGGCTTCGGCTCGAGCGGCCCGTACGCCGGACTTCAAGGCCTACGAGAACGTGGCGCAGGCGATGGGCGGCGCGATGAGCACCACCGGCGTGCCCGACGGCCCGCCGTTCGTCACCGGCGCGCAGATCGGCGACTCGGGCACCGGCCTGCACCTCGCCATCGGCCTGCTCGCGGCGCTGCGCCAGGCCGAGCAGACCGGGCAAGGGCCAGTACGTCGAGGTGGCGATGATGGACGGCGTGATGAACCTGTGCCGCGTCAAGTTCCGCGACCACCAGCGCCTGACGCGCGGCGACCTGCCCGAGTATCTCGGTGCCGACCTACCAGGGCATGGGCGACGTGCCGCGCGCCGGCAACGACTCGGGCGGCGGCCAGCTCGGCAACGCCATCCACTGCAAGCCGCACGGCGCCGAACGACTGGCTCTACGTCGTGGTGCAGGAAGCGGTGTGGGAAGACCTCGCCAAGCGCATCGGCCCCGACGTCGGCATGCCCGACATGGCGACCGACCCGCGCTTCGCCAAGCATCGGCGAGCGGCGCAAGAACCAGAACCTGATGTGGACGCTGATCAACAAGTTCGCCGAGAAGTACACCAAGCGCGAGCTGATGGCGATCCTCAATCCGCTCGACGTGCCCTGCGGCCCGATCATGTCGCACCGAGGACCTCGCCACCGACGAGCACGTGCGCGGCGCGCGACATGTGGGTCGAGCTCGACCATCCGCAGCGCGGCAAGTGGTGGAACGTCGGCATGCCGATCAAGCTCTCGGCCTCGCCGGCGGTGATCAAGCGCTCGCCCACGCTCGGCGAGCACACCGACGAGATCCTCAAGGAAGTCCTCGGCTACGACGAAAGACAAGATCAACTCGCTGAAGAGCGCCGGGCGCGTTCTCCATGCCGCCGAAGAAGGCCGCCTAGATGAAAATCGCCATCGTCGGCCAGCAGGATTTCGGCAAGGCGGTGCTCGAGGCGTTCCTCGCGCGCAGGCGACGAGGTCGCCGGCGTGTTCTGCGCGCCCGGAGAAGCCGGGCGCGCGGCCCGACGCGCTCAAGGTCGCCGCGCAGGAGAAGGGCGTCCAGGTGTATCAGTTTCAGAGTCGCTCAAAGCCCCGGAAGCGACACGACGCGATGAAAGAGCTCGGCGCCGACATCGGCATCATGGCCTTCGTGCTGCAGTTCGCGCCGCAGGAGTTCGTCAAGATCCCGAAGCACGGCACGATCCAGTACCACCCTTCGCTGCTGCCGAAGTACCGCGGCCCGTCGTCGATCAACTGGCCGATCATCGCGCGGCGACAACGAAGACCGGCCTGACCATCTTCCGCCCGACCGACGGCCTGGACGAAGGCCCGGTGATCCTGCAGAAGGAGACCGCCGATCGGCGCCGACGACACGCTGGGCACGGTGTACTTCGACCGCCTGTTCCCGATGGGCGTGCAAGGCGCATGCTGGAAGCAGCTGACTTGGTTGTTTCCAATAAGCATAAAGAAGTGGTGCAGGACGAGTCCCAGGCGACCTACGAGGGCTGGTGCCGCGAGGCCGAGGCGAAGCATCAACTGGGCGAACCACGTCGACTTCGTCCACAACACTGATCCGCGGCTGCAACCCGGCGCCCGGGCGCCTGGACCACCCTGAACGGCGAAGAAACTGCAGATCTTCGACAGCCGCAAGCTGCCGGTGCGCACCTTCGGCGCGGTCAAGGGAAGATCGGCGAAGTCGTTGAAGCGACGGACAAGTCCTTTCAGGTCACCGCCCAGGGCGGGCGCATCGAAGTGCTGCAAGCGCCAAGCTCGGCGATGGCAAAAGTCACGGCCGCCGACCTGTCTCCTCCGGCCAGATCAAGCCCGGAGCGCTGCTCGGCGGCTGAGCCGGAGTCGCCCCTCGCGCGTAAATATTTGACGCGGCTGATGTTTGACTGCAACAATGCGGCTCAGGCTGCTGTTTTTGTGGGAGTTGCCGGCGTCCTCAAGGAGGTGGTGCAGGACGAAGGCCAGAGCGACCTACGAGGGCTGGTGCCGCAAGGCCGAGGCGAAGCTCAGCTGGGCGAACCACGTCGACTTCATGCTACAACGTGGTCCGCGGCTGCAACCCGGCGCCTTCGGCGCCTGGGACGACCTCCGGAGCGGCGCGGAGCTGCAGATCTTCGACGCGCGCACATCCGGTCCGGACCTTGCGGCGCTGTCAAGTGGGAAGGATCGGCGAAGTGGTTGAAGTCGACGGACAAGTCCTTCCAGTGTCACGGCTCGGGGCGGCCGGCATCGAAGTGCTGCGCGCCAAGGACTCGGCGATGGGAAGAAAGTCGCGGCAAGTGAATTGCTTGCAGGTGGAGCAGCTGTAAGGCGGGCGCCCAGCTCGGGCGAAACCACGCGCCGAGCCAGCCAAATAGTTGATAGCCACATATAACGCCGCAAAAATGCGCCCCAGGGTAAGCGGGAGGGCGTTTTTGAACTTCGGTTTTTGCCGGCGCAGCTGGCAGTGCGATTCATTGATGGACCTCAGCCAGAATCTCGAGATTGCCACCTGCACCGATCGGGCATGGTGCGCTTCGCACAACGAGGACTCGATCGCCGCCGATCCGGCGAACGGGCCTGGTGGTGCTGGCCGACGGCATGGGCGGCTACAACGCGGGCGAGGTCGCGAGCGGCATGGCGACCACGGTGATCATCACCGAGCTGCAGCAGCTGCTCGCGAAAGCGCCAGCCCTACGAGGTCGACAGCAGACCGAGCGGCCAGTCGCCGCGCGCCGCTGCTGCGCGAGCAGATCGCTCAAGGCGAACACGCTCGATCTACCAGGCCGCGCAGAAGCCAGCCGCAGTACGCCGGCATGGGCACGACGCTGGTCGTGTGCGCTGTTCTACGACAACACGCATGACGGTCGGCGCACATCGGCGACTCGCGCCTGTACCGGCTGCGCGGCGGCAAGTTCGAGCAGGTGACGCGCGACCATTCGCTGCTGCAGGAACAGATCGACAGCGGCATGCATCACGCCGGAGCAGGCGAAGCAGTCGCAGCACAAGAACCTCGTGACGCGGCGCTCGGCATCGACCCGACGGTCGAGCCCGAGATCCACGAGTACCCGACGCAAGCCGGGCGACATCTACCTGCTCTGCTCGGACGGCCTGTGCGACATGGTGGAGCGACGAGGACATCGGCATGACGCTGCAGGCGCTCGGCGCGCAACCTGAAGCTCGCGCGCGCAGCAGCTGGTGCAGATGGCCAACGACAACGGCGGGCGCGACAACGTTTCGGTGATACTCGTCCGCGTCGCTGCGGGATTACCCGCGCCGCGCGGCGTGCATGGGCAAGGTATTCGGCTGGTTAAAATAATCGCGCAGAGGACACGCTATGGCGAAGCTGATACTCAGCATGGATGGCCTGGTGCTCAAGGAGATCCACTCTGACCAAGGAGCGCACCACCATCGGCCGCAAGCCGCACAACGACATCCAGATCGACAACCTGGCGGTGAGCGGCGAGCACGCCGTCATCGTCACCATCCTCAACGACTCGTTCCTCGAGGACCTGGGCAGCACCAACGGCACGGTGGTCAACGGCAAGCCGGTCAAGAAGCACTTCCTGCAGAACAACGACGTCATCGAGCTCGGCAAGTACAAGCTCAAGTTCATCGGCGAGGCGCCCGCCGGCGCGGCGCGACGGCAGGCCGACTTCGAGAAGACCATGGTGCTGCGCCCGTCGGCGATGAAGGCCGCCGCCGAGCAGGCGGCCGGCGGCGCCGCCGGCGGCGCGCCGCGCAGGCCGCGGCGCCGGCGGCTGCAGCGCGCCGCGCAGCGCCGCAGCCGCCGGCATGCCGACAGGCGGCGCCGTCGCCGACAGCGCCGGCCACGCCCGCTGCCGCAGCGGCTGCCGCGCCAGGCCGCGCCGCCGCGCGCCGGCAGAACCGGCGCAGCCGCTCGGCGCGATCCAGCTGCTCTCCGGCGCCAATGCCGGCAAGGAGCTCGAGCTCACCAAGCCGCTCACCACGCTCGGCAAGCCCGGCGTGCAGGTCGCGGTGCATGACGCGCCGGCCGCAGGGCTACTTCATCACCCACGTCGAGGGCGCGCAGCCGTCCCGACGGTGAACGGCCAGCCGATCGGCTCGGCGCCGCACGCGCTGAAGGATCACGACGTGATCGAGCTCGCCGGCGTCAAGATGGAATTCTTCCTCAAGAGCCGATGACCGCGGGCGGTCCCTCCGGGCCGCCTGTCTGCCGGAGGAATCAGGTGAAACGCAGCACACTCGTCCGGATCGCGCTCGGCCTTGCGATCACGCTGTTCTTCATCGGCCACGCCGCGCAGGTCTCTACCACGGTCGCGCGTTCATCACGCAGCTCGACAACATCATCTACGACGCGCGGCTGCGCATGACGCATGCCGCGCGGCATCGACGACGCGCATCGTCATCCTCGACATCGACGAGAAGAGCCTGGCGAGATCGGCGCGCTGGCCGCTGGAGCCGCGAGCTGATGGCGCGAGCTCGATGCGACAAGCTGTTCGACCAGCTACGGCGTCGCGCGTCGCTCGGCTTCGACGTGTCTGGGCCGAGCGCGACATCGAGCTCCGGGCATCGACGGTGCTGGATGCGCTGCGCGCAAGGAACTGAAGGACGTCGCCGCAGTTCCAGGACGGCCTACCGCGCAGCTGCGCCGCGACGCTCGACTACGACGGCCTGTTTCGCCGCAGGCATCAAGGGCCGGCCGGTGGTGCTCGGCTACTACTTCAACAGCGACGAGCACGCGGTGACGCGCCAACGCGATTCCCGCACGCCGGTGCTGCCGCAAGGGCACGTTCGCGGGGCGCAACATCGCGTTCTTCGCCACTGAAGCGGCTACACCGGCAACCTGCCGATCTACCAGGAGAACGCCGCCGCGCGCCGGGCATTTCAACCCGCATGGTCGATTTCGACGGCGTGCGTGCGCCGCGTGCCGATGCTCCTCGGAATACGAGGGCGCGTACTACGAGGCGCTGTCGCTCGCCGATGGTGCGCACGCTGGCTCGCACTGCAGGCCGGCGCGGGCCGCGGCCGTCGAGCCGGATTATCCGCCCGAGCGTATGCCCGAGAGCCTGGAGTGGCTGGACGGTGGGGCCGCTGCAGCATTCCGGTCGACGACAGGCGCGCGCGCGCTGATCCCTTACCGCGGCGAAGCGGCAGCTTCCGCTACATCTCGCTCGCCGACGTGGTGAAGGATCGCGTCACAGCCCGAGCAGCTCGAAGGGCAAGATCGCGCTCGATCGGCACGACCGCGCCCGGCCTGCTCGACCTGCGCTCGACGCCGGTCGGCAGCGTCTATCCCGGGCGTCGAGATCCACGCCAACCTGATCGCCGGGCATGCTCGACCGCGACGATCAAGCAGAAGCCGCCGTACATGCTCGGCGCGGAGGTGGTGCTGCTGCTGATCGGCGGCGTGGCGCTCGCGCTCCTGATCCCGATGCTGTCGGCGCTGTGGGCGACGCTCGCCGCGGCGGTCGGGCGTCGCGCTGATCGTCGGCGTTCAACTTCGCGGTCTGGACGCAGGCGGACATGGTGCTGCCGCTCGCGGCCTCGGTCCTGATGACCGGCGGCGCTCTACACGATGAACATGGCCTACGGCTACTTCGTCGAGTCGCGCGCCAAGCGCCAGTTCGCCGAGCTGTTCGGCCAGTACGTGCCGCCCGAGCTGGTCGACAAGATGGCCGCGGACCCGAGCAAGTACAACATGGCGCCGAAGAGCGCCGAGCTGACGATCCTGTTCTCCGACGTGCGCGGCTTCACCAGCATCTCCGAAGCGCTCAAGCCCGAGGAGCTGCGCGAGTACATCAACGAGTACCTGACCGACGATGAGCCAGCATCATCCGCGGCGAAGCACCGCGGCACGCTCGACAAGTACATCGGCGACGCGATCATGGCGTTCTGGGGCGCGCCGGTGGAGGATGCGCAGCACGCGCGCAACGGCGTGCTGGCGGCGCTCGAGATGCAGCGCGAGTGCAGCGTGCTGAACGAGACGTTCGCCGCGCGCGGCTGGCCGCGCGCTGCAGATCGGCGTCGGCGTGAACTCCGGCAGCGTCCGCGTCGGCGACATGGGCTCGCAGCGTGCGCCGCGCCTATACGGCGATGGGCGACGCCGGTCAACGTCGCCTCGCGGCTGGAGGCGCGCACCGAAGTACTATGGCGTCGGGCATCCTGGTCGGGCGAGGCGACGCGCAATCGCGTCAGGACGTGGTGTTCAGCGAAATCGACCGCATCAAGGTGAAGGGCAAGGACGAGGCGTCACGCATCTACGAGCCGCTCGGCCTGGAGTCCGAGGTCGACAAGAAGGTCGCGGACGAGCTGCAGGCTCTGGAACCAGACGCTGCGCGCCTACCGCGCGCAGCAATGGGACCAGGCCGAGGTCAGCCTGCTCAACCTGCAGCGCATGAACCCGGGCTGCGCGCTGTACGACGCTGTATGCCGAGACGGTCGCGCAAGCCGCCGCAACGCCGCCGCCTGCCGGCTGGGACGGCGTCACCGCGTTCGACGAGAAGTAGGCGCGGCCGATGCGACTGCGCGTGCTCGGCTGCTCGGGCGGCATCGGCGGGCGCCACCTGCGCACCACCTCGTTCCTGCGTCGACAGCGACGTGCTGATCGACGCCGGCACCGGCGTCGGCGACCTGACGCTCGCCGAGCTGTCGCAGATCGACCACATCTTCATCACCCATTCGCACCTCGACCACGTCGCCTCGATCCCGTTCCTGGTCGACACCGTCGGCGGCATGCGCACCAAGCCGCTCACGGTCTACGCGACGGCGCCGACCATCGAGATCCTGCAGCAACCACCTGTTCAACTGGGCGATCTGGCCCGGATTTCACCGAGATCCCGACGCCCGGAGGCGCCGTTCCTGCGCTACCAGGAGATCGAGCTCGGCGACGCCGTCGACGCTCGGCGGGCGCAAGATCACGCCGCTTCCGGCGCGCCACACGGTGCCGGCGGTCGGGCTACCACCTCGACAGCGGCGCGGCGAGCCTGGTGTTCACCGGCGACACCGGGCCGAACGACGCGCTGTGGAAGCATCGTCAACCGCATCGCCAACCTGAAGTTCCTGATCATCGAGACCGCGTTCTCGAACAAGGAGCGCCAGCTCGCCGAGATCTCGCGCCACCTGTGCCCGACGATGCTCGCCGAGGAGCTCGCCAAGCTCGAGCGCAACGCCGAGATCTACATCACGCACCTGAAGCCCGGCGAGATCGAGCCGACCATGCTGGAGATCGAGGAATGCGCGGGCGCCTACCGGCCGCGCATGCTGCAGAACAACCTGGTGCTCGAGTTCTGAGTCCGTGACCGACGGCATCGCCCGCCGCGCAGCGCGCCACGGACCAGCTCGCCGCGCTGGCGCCGCTGGCCGGCGCTGTCGCGCCGAGCGGCTCGCCGAGCTCGCCGAAGTCGCGCGCTGGAGCGCGCGCGCGCGCGGCAGCGATCCGCTCGCCGCAGCGCACAGGGCGCGCGCAGCTCGGTGTTCCTGCTTGCGCGGCGAAGCTGCTGCTGGCGTTCGCAGGGCGGCGGCACGCTGGTGGTGGTCGGCGGCAGCGGCGACGACGCGCCAGCCGCTCAACCGGCGCCGCGGCGCGGTCGCGCGCGCGCAAGGCGATCACCGACGTCGAGCTGCTGATGCGTCGACGACGAGGTGCTCGACATCCTCGCCACCTGGGACCAGGTCGCGGCCGGCGCCGGGCCGAGGTCACCGGCGCAGGCGGTGCGCGGCGATGCGCGCATGCAGCCGGATCTTCTCGCTCGGCAACCTGCGCCACGGCGTGTTCGCGCAGCTGCCGCCGGCGCGCATCGACGAACTGCTGACGCGCTTCGAGCGCGATCGAAGCGCCAAGCGCGGCGACGTCGTGATCCGCGAGGGCGACGAGGGCGACTTACTACTACGTGATCGAGATCGGGCCGCTGCCAGGTCGAGCGCATGGTCGGCGGCGTGACGTGGCTGCTGGCCGAACTGAAGAGCGGGCGATGCGTTCGGCGAGGAGGCGCTCGTCTCGGACGCGCGAGCGCAACGCCGACCGTGACCATGGCGAGCGACGGCGAGCTGCTGCGCCTGGCGCAGACAGGATTTCGACGAGCTGCTGCGCGAGCCGCTGCTGCGTCGCGTGCGCTCGCCGAGGCGCGCGCGAGAGCGCGTGCGGCGCGGCGCGCTCTGGCTCGACGTGCGCTATCCCTCGGAATACCAGTACGACAAGCTGCCGGGCGCGATCAACGTGCCGCTCGCCGAAGTGCGCAACACTGTTCGGCGTGCTCGACCGCTCGCAGGGATTACGTGCGTCTACTGCCAGAGCGGCGCGGCGCAGCGCCGCGGCGGCTTTCCTGTTGCGCAGCGCGGCTTCAAGGTCGTGGCTGCCGGACGGCCCGCGGGCGTGCAAAGCGCGGCGCACAAGTCCGGTGCTGAAAGTCCAGAGGGCCTATTGATAAATCATGGTACGGTAGCGCCAAAGTGGTCGAAAACCCGAGGCTGCGACAGGCTGCTCGCAGCGGGAGTGGATTGGCGATGAGCGCAGTTCTGAGCCACCAGGCACCGACGCAGACGGATGTCGGCGCCCGACTTGGCGTTCCAGAAGCAGCTCCAGGCGGTCACCAACAAGATCCACGCCACCAACAACATCGACGAGATCATGCTCGAGGTGAGCGCGGACGTCTGCGCGCTGTTCAACGCCGACCGACTGACGATCTACTCGATCGGCGAGGACAAGCAGGCGATCGTCTCCAAGGTCAAGACCGGCCTCAACTCCTTCAAGGACCTGAAGCTGCCGATCGCCGAGCACTCGATCGCGGGCTACGCCGCGTTCTCCAAGAAGACCATCAACATCAAGGACTGCTACGACGAAGCCGAGCTGCGCGGCATCAACCCCAACCTGCGCTTCCTGCAGGAAGTCGACAAGCGCACCGGCTACCGCACCAAGCAGCAGCTGGTGGCGCCGATCGCCGAGCAGGGCACGGGCGAGCTGATCGGCGTCATCCAGATCATCAACAACAAGGCCGGCGTGCCGTTCGGCGCGCTCGCCGAGGAGGGCGTGAGCGAGCTCTCCCAGACCCTCGCCATCGCCTTCAAGCAGCGCCAGAAGCCGATGGTCGTCAAGACCAAGTACGACCACCTGATCGCCGACGCGGTGCTGTCGGCGGGCGAGTTCGAGCTGGCGTCGCGCCAGGCGCGCAAGAAGGCGGTCGACATCGAGCAGGTGCTGGTCGACGAGTTCCAGGTCAAGATCCCGGCGATCGGCGCGGCGCTGTCGAAGTTCTTCGGCGTGCCCTACGAGGTCTACAAGCCCGACCGGGTCAAGCCGGCCGAGCTGCTGAAGAACCTGAAGCGCGAATACGTCGAGCAGAACCAGTGGCTGCCGATCGACGACAGCCAAGGAAGGCTTGGTGGTGATTTGCCTCGACCCGGAGCGCATCCGCTCCTCGCGCATCGCCTCCAACGTCTTCCCGAAGGCGCGCATTGTCTTCCGCGTCACGACGCAGAAGGAGTTCAAGGAGACCGTCAACCAGTTCTACGGCGCAGGAGAGGGCCGACGTCGACCTCGACGTCGACAAGATGCTCGAGGACGACGCACCACTCGAAGGCGCGCGAGGCAGCGCGCCGACGAGGTCATCGGCCGCGGCCGACAACGAGCTGGTGAAGCTGGTCAACAAGGTGATCGTCGACGCCTACAACCAGGGCGTCTCGGACATCCATATCGAGCCCTACCCGGGCAAGGCGAAGACCGAGATCCGCTTCCGCAAGGACGGCTCGCTCGCCGCCTACCTCGAGGTCCCGTCGAGCTACCGCGCGGCGCTCGCCGCGCGCATCAAGATCATGTGCGACCTCGACATCTCGGAGAAGAGGAGGCCGCAGGACGGCAAGATCAAGTTCAAGAAATTCGGCCCGCTCGACATCGAGCTGCGGGTGGCGACCATCCCGACCGCGGGCGGCGTCGAGGACATCGTGATGCGGATTCTCGCCGCCGGCGAGCCGATTCCGCTCGAGAAGATGGGCTTCTCGCCGCGCAACCTCGAGAGCCTGCAGACCGCGGTAGCGAAGCCCTACGGCCTGTTCTTCGTCTGCGGCCCGACCGGCTCGGGCAAGACGACGACGCTGCACTCGGTGCTCGAAGTACCTGAACACGCCCGACACCAAGATCTGGACCGCGGAGGACCCGGTCGAGATCACGCAGAAGGGCCTGCGCCAGGTGCAGGTGAACAAGAAGGCTGGGCCTCGACTTCGCCGTGGTGATGAAAGCGTTCCTGCGCGCCGACCCGGACATCATCATGGTCGGCGAGATGCGCGACAAGGAAACCACCGGCACGGGCATCGAGGCCTCGCTCACCGGCCACCTGGTGTTCGCCACGCTGCACACCAACTCGGCGCCGGAATCGATCATCCGCCTGCTCGACATGGGCATGGACCCGTTCAACTTCGCCGATGCGCTGCTCGGCATCCTGGCGCAACGCCTGGCGAAGCGCATGTGCAGCTGCAAGCAGCCTTACGCGCCGGAGCCGGCCGAGCTCACCTCCTTCCTGCGCGAGTACTGCGACGAGCTGATGGCGACCTCGCGCTTCAAGGCCGACCCGAAGGGCCAGATGGAAGCGGTCTACAAGGACTGGGTCAAGCTCTACGGCAACGACAAGGGCCAGCTGCAGTTCTACAAGCCGGTGGGCTGCGACAAGTGCGGCGGCAGCGGCTTCAAGGGTCGCTGCGGCCTGCACGAGCTGCTGATCGCCACCGACAAGCTGAAGAAGCTGATCCAGGAGCACGCGCGCAACGCGGAGATGCTGGCGCAGTGCCTCGAGGACGGGATGCGCACCCTGAAGCAGGACGGCATGGAGAAGTGCCTCACGGGGATGACGCACATCAAGGAAGTGCGCGCCGTCTGTATTAAGTAATCCGCCAACCACGCCAAGGCCTGACTGGTCCTCGCATGAGCACCATGACGGACAGCACGGTCGGCCTGCGACTGTCGGACCTGGCGCCGACCGCGGAAGAGGACCTCGTCCAGCGGCTCGAGCAGCTCAACACCATCGGCGTGTCGCTTTCCGGCGAGACCGACATCAACCGGCTGCTGGAGACGATCCTCACCGCCGCGAAATCGATCACCCGGGCCGACGGCGGCACGCTGTACCGCGTCACCGAGGAGAAGACGCTGCGCTTCGAGATCCTGCGCACCAGCTCGCTGAAGAACTACCTCGGCGGCACCACCGGCAACCCGGTGCCGTTCTACCCGATCCAGCTCTACGGCAAGGACGGCAAGCCGAACCACAGCATGGTCGCGGCCTACGCCGCGCTCACCGGCAAGACGGTCAACATCGCCGACGCCTACACGGCGGAGGGCTTCGATTTCTCCGGCACCCGCGCCTTCGACTCCAAGACCGGCTACCGCTCGAAGTCGTTCCTGACCGTGCCGATGCGCAACCACCAGAACGAGAGCATCGGCGTGCTGCAGCTGATCAACGCCCAGGATCCGCGCACCGGCGAGATCGTGCCGTTCTCGCCGTCCGACCAGCGGCTCGCGGAATCGCTCGCCTCGCAGGCGGCGATCGCGCTCACCAACCGCATGCTGATCAACCAGCTCGAGGAGCTGTTCGAGTCGTTCATCACGCTGATCAACACCGCGATCGACGAGAAGTCGCCCTACACCGGCGGCCACTGCCAGCGCGTGCCGATGCTGACCATGCTGCTCGCCGAAGCGGTCAACGAGACGCGCGCCGGCCCGCTCGCCGAGTTCCAGATGTCGGACAAGGACCGCTACGAGCTGAAGATCGCCGGCCTGCTGCACGACTGCGGCAAGGTGACGACGCCGGTGCACGTGGTCGACAAGGCGACCAAGCTGGAGACGATCTTCGACCGGATCCACCTCATCGACACTCGCTTCGAGATCCTCAAGCGCGACGCCGAGATCGAGCACCTGAAGAAGAAGCTCGACGACAAGCAGCTGCGCGACCGGTTGCGCCAGTTCGACGAGGACCGCCGCTTCCTGCAGATGTGCAACATCGGCGGCGAGCGCATGTCCGACGACAACATCGTCCAGGTGAAGCGCATCGCCAAGTACCGCTGGCGCGACCTCGCCGGCCACGAGGCCGAGTTCCTCACCGAGGAAGAGGTGAAGAACCTCACCATCCGCGCCGGCACGCTGACCGACGACGAGCGCAAGATCATCAATCACCACATCGTCGCGACGATCAAGATGCTCGAGGCGCTGCCTTGGCCGAAGCACCTGACCAACGTGCCCGGAGTACGCCGGCGGCCACCACGAGCGCATGGACGGCAAGGGCTACCCGCGCGGCCTGACGCGCGAGCAGATGTCGGTGCAGGCGCGCTGCATGGGCATCGCCGACATCTTCGAGGCGCTCACCGCCAAGGACCGGCCCTACAAGAAGGGCAAGACGCTGTCGGAGTCGCTGCGAGATCCTCGGCCGGATGAAGCTCAACCACCACGTCGATCCCGACCTGTTCGACATCTTCGTGCGCCGCAAGGTCTATCGCCGCTACGCCGAGATGTTCCTCGACCGCGAGCAGATCGACGACGTGGACGAGGGCAAGATCCCGGGCTATCAGCCCTGAGCCGTCGCGGCCGCGTTCTGAAGGAATTCTTCCAGTGCACGGATCACCGAGGTGTCGGCAAAGAGCGCCGGGCGAGCACTCGCCATGCGCGCGATGAGCTGCTCGCGATACGGCGGAGTCGCGGACCACTTTCTCGGCTAGGGCGACGATACTCCTCGTCGGAGGCGGCGACGAGTTCCCTGCAGGCCAAGACGCTTGAGGATGCCGCTTGCCAGCCGGCCGCGCATGAAGCGGCCTTCCCGCGCGACCAGCGGCAGTCCGGCCTGCACCGCTTGCAGCGCCGTGTTGAAGCCGGAAAAACCGATGGTGTCGAGACAGACGTGCGCCTGCGACATGAGACCGAGGAATCCCGCCTTGCTCAGCCAGGGCACAAAGACGACAAACCGCTCCGCCTCCAGCCCCTGGGCGGCGAAAGCGTGCTGCAGCCGGGTGCGCAGCCGATCCGTGAGCGCGCGCCGATGGTGGGTAAAGAATACGAACCGGCAGCGGCCGAGGCGACGGGCCAGCTCCGGAAAAATCCAGTCGTGCTGCAGCGCATACTTGAACGGCACGCCCGGACAGACCAGCAGCGGACAATCGGCGTCGAGGCCGAGCTCGCGAAGCTGCGGACGATCTTCGGTTATCGTGCGCGGTTCCGAAATAGCAGCCGAGGTTGGGTAGCGCCACAAGCTTCTCCGAGTAGTTCGCTTGTGCGCCTGGCGGCTCCAGATTCTCGGCAGACAAGTAGTAGTCGATGGTCGGCAGCCCGGTTGTTTCGGGATGGCCCCAAGTTGCGATCTGCACCGGGGCAAGGCGCAAGCTAGCAAGCTTCAGCGCCGTGGGATCCATCCCGATCTCGGGGTAGATCAGCACGTCAGGACGCTGGCGCAGAATGGCGTCCACCCACTCGCGCATAGCTCTTCGGGCCGCCGTCAAAATGGGCGGCGCGCGATTTTGCAAAGACGGTTTCCTCGTCGTCCTTTGCCGAGATGGAACGCGTAGATCGGAAAGCGCTCGCGGTCGAGCTGCTGAAACCAGCCTTTGACGATGGCGTGCCAGACCGAGTGGTCGCGCAGGTGGGCGGAGACGACCCCGACCCGGACGCGGTCATCGCGCTTGCGCGCTGCTGCGGGCGCGAGCCCCTGCGCGCGCAACCACTCCGCCATGAGTCGCGCGCACAATCTGCCGTGGCGTTCGAGCAGCTCGATTCGGCACCTCTTGGTAGGCGAGGCTGAAGGGCTGCACCGCGCCGACTGCGACGGCTCCGGCAGCGGCCCGCGCCGGTTCAAACCAGCGCTCCAACCCTTCCAGCCCCGACGTGAATTCGGCCGCGCGCGCGCTGGATCTTCGCTGGCCGCGTACACCTGCAGGCAGTCGCGCGAGTGCCAGCGACCAGCGCGCTTCGGCAAAATCCGGCCGCAGCTCCAACGCTTTCTCGAAACATTCCAGGCCTTCCCGGAGGCGAGCGTCGTCGCCAAACGAGATGGCCGAGGAAATAGTGCGCCTCCGGCAAGCTGCGGTCGTTGCCGAATGGCCTCTCGGAATGATGCGGTCGCGTCCTCGCGCTTTCCTAAGCGCGAGACGGGCGATGCCGAGGTTGTAATGCGCCTCGAAGAACTCGGGTCGCAACGCGATCGCCTTCTGAAAGCAGTCGCTTGCCTTCACGGCCTCGCCGAGCGCCTGGTAGGTATTGCCGAGATTCACCAGTGCAGGCGGATTGGACGGATTCACCGCAAGCGAGCGTGCGATCAGATCGACCGCTTGCACGATGCTCGCCGCGCTGAAAGCAGACAAAGCCGAGAAAATGCAGCGCGTCGACGCTGCGTGGATCGGCGCCAATGACCCGGCGGTAGGCCGCATCCGCCCCGGCGAGAGCGGCCCGCCTCATGGTGCCGGATCGCCGCCTGGAGCATTTGCTGGATGTTCGCGACGTCTCTTTTTCTTGGCCTCAACCAGCCGAACATGCGCACATTCTAGCGGTGGGGAGGAGCGAGTCCGTATAATCCCGCCGCCTTGCGTCCATCTTCCCTTCGGCAATCGGCTTTCCTGCCTCTCGCCTTCATCATCTTCGCGGCGTCCGGCTTTGCTGGACTCATCTACGAATCGATCTGGAGCCACTATCTCAAGCTGTTCCTGGGGCACGCGGCATACGCGCAGATCCCTGGTCCTGGCGATCTTCATGGGCGGCATGGCGATCGGCGCCTGGAGCACGAGTCGTCTCTCGCCGCGCTTGAAGCGATCTGCTGGATCGCCTATGCGGCAGTCGAGCTGCTGATCGGTGCGATGTCGCTCGTGTTCCACGGGATCTACCTCACGGCCACCGACCTCGCGTTCGAGCGCGTGACTCCCGCGCTCGGCAGCCCGGCCGTGGTGCAGATCTTCAAATGGACGCTGGCGGCAGCGCTGATCCTGCCGCAGTCGGTTCTTCTCGGCGCGACAGTTTCCGCTGATGACCGGCGCCGTGCTGCGCCTGCGGCCGAGCGCGCCGGCTACGCCAGGTGGCGATGCTGTATTTCACCAATAGCCTCGGCGCCGCCGCCGGCGTGTGTTGGCAGAGCGGTTTCTATTTCATCGCTGCGCGCCGGCCTCCCCGGCACGCTCGCGGCGGCGGGGGTAGTGAATCTCGCGGTAGCCGCGGCCGTGTTTGTCATGCGCCCGCCTCGCGCGGCACTCCATGGTGCCGGCGGCGCCGGTCGCGGCGACGGCGGTGCCGCATCTGAGGCTCCTGCTTACCGCGGCGGCGCTCACTGGCGCCTCGTCCTTCATCTACGAGATTGGCTGGATCCGCATGCTGTCGCTGGTCCTGGGCTCGTCGACGCACGCCTTCGAGTTGATGCTTTCCGCCTCATCCTGGGCATCGCGTTCGGCGGCCTTGCCATCCGGCGGCGAATCGACGCGACCGGAGAGCCCCTGCGGCTGCTGGATGGGTGCAAGTCGCCATGGGCGTCGCGGCGCTTGGCGACGCTGCCGGTGTACGGATCGACCTTTGTGGCGATGCGGGCGGCATTCATGGCCCTCGCCCGACGGAGAGCGGCTACTTCGCCTTCCATTTCGTGAGCCATGCCATCTGCCTGGCCATGATGTTTCCGGCGGCGTTCTGCGCTGGCGCATGACGCTTCCGCTCATCACCGCCGCGCTGCTGCGCCGGTGGCGCCGGCGAGCGCGCCATCGGCCAGGTTTACGCAGCCAACACCGCCGGAGCGATCGTCGTGCGTTTTGTTGCCGTGCATATCGGGATGGTGCTGCTCGGCTTGAAGGGCCTCATCGTCGCCGGGGCGGTGATCGACCTGGCGCTCGGGGTGATTCTGCTGGGCTCCGGGACGGGAGGCCGGCGGCGCATCTACGCCCCGGCGCCGCGCGATCGCGCGTGGTGGCGGTGATCGCTGCCGTTGCAGGCGTGGAACTCGATGCTAATCGTATGGCCTCGGGCGTTTTCCGCACCGGCGAGCTGCCGGGCGCAGTGGGCCCGAAGACAGCGTGCTGCAGCTCCATGGCAAGACCGCGACCGTGAGCGTAACCACGTCTCCTGGTCTGGCGGTGCTGAGTACCAACGTGAACACCATCGTGATCATGACGTCCAACATCGGCTCGCAACACGTCGCGCGGACCTCCGGGAAGCTCGGATTCCAGAGCGCGGAGCGCGAGCCAGCAGTTCAAGGACCGCCGCGAGCTCGTCATGGGCGAGGTGCGCAGGACGCTCTCGCCCGAGTTCTTGAACCGCATCGACGAGGTGATCGTCTTCGACGCGCTGCACCGAGGATCAGCTTCAAGACATCGTCCGGATCCTGCTGCGCGGCGTGAACGCGGCGCTCGCGGACCGCAAGGTCGAGATCGTCGTCCCGGACGAGGTGTGCGAGTGGCTCGTCCGCACGACGTGCACCGACCGGTCGTACGGCGCGCGGCCGCTCCGCCGGGCGATTCAGCGCTACATCGAGGATCCGCTCTCCGGAGGCGCTGATCCAGGGAACCGTGCAGCTGGGAAGCCCGATCGAGGTCTTCATGGACGGCGATCGGCCGCGGCTTCCGCTCGGTGCGCTGCAAACGGCGACGCCCGTAGGCGCCTCGCGCGCTCGCGCGCCGCGTCATGCGTCGCAGCACGGGCGCGTGGGCAACCTCCCGAAGTACAATGCCGCGCCTTTTCGATCCGGTTGCCGTCCGTGGTGCCGGAGTAGCGCCGAACGGGTCCGTGAGGGCCGGAGCGCCGACGACGGAATGAGTCTTCGCATCGTCAGGACCGCGATCGCCGCCGTCGCGATCGCTCTCGCCGTTTCGCTGCGCCCACGGGCAATCGGGAACGGTGGAAAGCGTTCAGGTGCAGGGACTCGTCCGCATGACGAACGAGGCCTTCGCCCACGCGTTCGGCATCCGAGCGGGCGATCCCGTACGATCCCGTCCGCGTTCGGACGGCGTTCCGCCGACTTGTGGTCGCTCGGGCTGTTCGACGACATCACGGTGGACGCGGAGGACGGCCCCCAAGGCGGGAAGGTCCTCATCGTCAAGGTCAAGGAGCGTCCGAGCCTCGCCTCCGGTTTCGTATCAGGACAACAAGGTCCTGACGCGCACGACGATCGAGGAGGGCTCAAGGACAAGAAGATCGTCCTCGACGTCGGGAAGCCGCTGAACCTGAAGACCGTCGCCGACGCCGAGAGCGAGATCCGCGTGATGCTCGGCCAGAAGGGATATCTCGACTCCGAGGTCGGGCACACGATCGAGCACCCGACGCAATCGACGGTCGTCGGTCGCGTTCAAGATCAAGCCGGGCGGCAAGACGAGGATCCGGAAGATCACGCTTCGTCGGGAACAAGGTCCACAAGTCGAAGGAGCCTGATGCGGCAGCTGCAGCTCACGGACACGCTACCATTGGTGGAAGTTCTGGAGCCAGAAGAGCCTCTACCACCCCGCGAAGTGGGACCAAGACTCGGGCCACATCCGCGATCTCTACCTGAACGGCGGCTATCTCGACGTCGATCTGCGTCCGCCGGTCGTCGAGCTCAAGGACATCCACAAGGAGAAGTCCAAGAAAGGCGAAGCCAAGAAGCCGCGGCCAGCCCACCGCGCTCCCGCCGGTCCCGCCGCCCGATCCCGCGACGATGACGGCGAAAGAGCGGCTGAAAGCGGACAAGGCGAGGAAGAAAGGCCGAAAAGGCCGCGGCCAACGCCGAGCCGACGGTGAAACGCTGGGCCTATCTCACCGTGCCGATCGTCGAGGGGCCCCAGGTACACGCTGGGAGCGACCTCGGCGTCCGGCAACACCGTGTTCAGCGAGAAGGAGGTCCTCGCCGACGTCTTCCTCAAGCCGGGCTGGGTCGTCAACAACGCGCTGCTCGATCTCGGCGTCAAGCGCATGCAGCGCCGCTACGAGGACAAGGGGTACGCCTACGCCACGGTGCGCCGCGAGATCGACCGGCGCCCCGAGGACAAGACGGCCGACGTCCGGTTCATCATCAACGAGGACAAGCCCTACTACGTCGGCCGGATCGAGTTCAACGGGAACACGGCGACCCAGGACAGGGTGCTTGCGTCGCGAATTCCGGATCGAACGAAGGCGACCTCTTCAGCCGGAGCGTGCTCGACCTGTCGGTCGGCAAGGTCAACCAGCTCGGCTACTTCGAGGTCAGGCCCGAGGACGTCGCCATCCAGCCGGTCGAAGGAGACGAACAAGGTCCAGATCAACGTGGCCGGGGCGGAGAAGGGACGGAACGAGATCCAGATCGGCGGCGGGTACAGCGGCGTCGACGGCGCGTTCTTCACCGGGCTCTATTCGACGAAGAATTTCCTCGGCCGCGGGCAGGTGGTCTCGCTCTCGCTGCAGCTGGGGGGCGCCGGAACCTCTACCAGATCGCGTTCCAGGAGCCGTGGTTCCTCAACCGCCCGTACACGCTGGGGTTCACGCTCTTCCGCGGCAGATCAGGACTACGGCGCGGCGCAGCGCAGCCAGAGGCCGCGGATTCGGCGTGATGCTCGGACGGCAGATCGGCTACTTCCAGTCGGTGCAGCTCCGGTACGACTTTCAGAAGGTCAAGTCGAACGGCCTGCAGCCGCAGATCGGCTTCGCGACCATCCCCGGCACGTCGACGCCGCTTGACCGCCGTCGTCGCGTCGAACACGATCTCGAAGATCACGCCGCCGCTGGTATCGGCAACAGCATCAACGACCCCTACCGGCCCAGCGCCGGATGGTCGCTCCTGGCCGACCTCGAGATCGCCGGCGGGCCCTTGGGCGGGGACACGTCGTACCTGAGGCCGCGGCTGATCGGCACGAAGTACGTGCAGCGCGTGGAAGCAGCATGTTCTTCGGCCTTCACGGGGAGATCGGCCAGATCAAGACGTGGGCCGGAGGGAGCGTGGCCTCGCGCCGCCAACGTGAACGGCGTCCCGCGCTTCAGCCGATTCTGGCTGGGAGGAGAAACGTACGGGCCGCGCGTGTTCCGAGACGCGCGACGTCTCGCCGCTCCGCTACGTTCGTCTCAGCGCCGTCGGGGAGGTGATCGAGGCCACGAGCGATCCGTCCGGGCGGCCGACGCGCGAGTTCGATCTCAACGGCGACGGACTGGTCAACCGGAACGATCTCGTCGCGCTGGGCGGCGACCGGTATTGGCTCGCGATGGTCGAGTACACGATTCCGTTCCAGTCGCCCGTGGAGATCGCGCTGTTCGCCGACGCCGGAAACGCGCTCTACGAGGACACGCCTTGGGGCTTCACCGACTTTCCGTGCGTCGGCGGGCGTCGAGCTGCGGTTTTTCTCCCGGTCTTTCCCGTTCCCCTCCGTTTGATCTACGGTTGGCCTCTCCGGAAGCTGCCCGAGGACCGGACGAGCTCGTTTGCCTTCTCCATCGGGCGCAGTTTCTGATGGACGCCAACCCTGGCGAAAGGAGTTCCATGAAGCGCATCTCTCGACGATTCTCGCCATGCTCCTCGTGGCCGCGACCGCGGCCGCGTGGGCGCAATCCCCGCCGCGCTGAAGGTCGGCGTCTTCGACGCGCAACCGCGTGTCGGAGGAGACCGACGAGGGCAAGCGGATCGCCGCCAAGCTCTCGGCTTTCGGCGACAAGAAGAAGGCCGAAGCTCGCGGCGAAGGAGAAGGAGATCGCCGACCTCCGCGCCAGCTCGACTCGCAGAACCTGTCGCTGTCGCCCGAGAAGCAGCAGCAGATGCAGAAGGACGTCCAGAAGAAGGGGCTCGAGCTCCAGCAGGCTCAGGAGGCCGCGCGGAACGAGTTCCAGATCGAGGTCAGCGAGGCGCAGAACAAGTTCCAGGAGCAGCTGATCCGCGTCATCAACCAGTTCGGTCGCGACGAAGGGTTCACCCTCGTGCTCGAGCGATCGACCGGGCGGCGTGGCCTTCGCGCTCGGAGTCGATCGACGTCACCACCGCGATCGTGGACAAGTTCAACGAGATGGTGAAGGCCCCGGCCGACGCTCCGGCGCGGCCGCGAAGCCTGCCCGCGGCGCCTGCCGCCGCGCCGGCGAAGAAGCCCTGATCCGGATGGGACGCGCGTGAGCGGCGGTGGCGTCTCTCGAGCTGGCGGCTGCGGTCGGCGGACGCGTCGAGGGCGACGCGAACCGCCGCGTTCGCGGCGTGGCGCACGCTCGACGAGGCGGGCCGGACGATCTGTCGTTTCTGACCAACCCGCGCTACCGGACCGGCCTTGCGGACAGCCGAGCGCGGGCGCGATTCTCGTCGGGCCGGAGCCGACGTCGAAGGCCGCGATCTCCTCGTCGCGCCGGATCCGTACCTGCGCTCTGGCGCGAGATCCTCGACCGACATGCACTCCGCGCCGCGACCGGCTCCCGGGCATCTCGCCCGATGCGCGCGATCGCTGAACGGCGACGATCGGCGCGGCGTCTCGATCGGCCCGCTTCGCCGTCGTCGTCGAGGCGAGCGCGTCTCGGTGATCGCGTCGTCGTCGGCGCGGGCGCCGTGATCGGCGACGGGTCGACGATCGGCGAGGACACGCGTCGTGATGCCTCGCGTCGTGCTCTATCCCGGGAACTCAGCGTCGGCGCTCGGTGCCTGATTCACGCGGCGTCGTTCTCGGGGCGGACGGCTTCGGCTTCGCGACCGCCGTCGCGGGACGCACCGCAAGATGCCGCAAGCTCGGACGCGTCGTCGTCGAGGACGACGTCGAGATCGGCGCGAACAGCACGATCGACCGGGGCACGCTCGGCGAGACCAGGATCGGCCGCGGGCACGAAGATCGATAACCTCGTCATGGTGGCGCACGGCGTGGTGATCGGGCCGCACGGGCTGCTCGCGGCGCAGGCGGGCGTATCCGGGAGCACACGGATCGGAAGCCACGTCACCATGGCCGGGCAGACCGGGATGAGCGGCCATCTGGGCATCGGCGACCGATGTCGTCGTCGCGGCGAAGTCCGCCGTGTTCTCCGACGTGCCCGGAGCGATCGTTCGTGGCCGGCATTCCGGCCGTCGACCATCGGGCCTGGAAACGTTCCGTCGCCCTCGTCAAGATGGCTGCCCGAGCTGAGGTCGAGGCTGCGGATGCTCGAGGAGCGCCTCGCGGCGCTCGAAGCTCGGGAAAGGGGAAGGCATGAGCACCCTGGAGATTCGCGAGATCATGGAGCGGATCCCGCACCGATATCCGTTCCTATTGGTCGACCGGGTGATCGAGCTCGTGCCGCACCAGCGCATCGTCGCGATCAAGAACGTCGACGATGAACGAGCCGTTCTTCCAAGGTCACTTTCCGGGCGCGCCGGTCATGCCGGGCGTGCTGGTCATCGAGGCGATGGCGCAGGCGGGCGCCGTTCTGCTCCTGAGCGACATCCCGGACCGGGCGTCCGAAGCTGGTCTACTTCACGGGGATCGACGCAGGCGCGCTTCCGCCGCCCCGTGGTTCCCGGCGACCAGATTCGCCTCGACGATGGACGTGATGAAGCTGCGCGCCCGGACCTGCAAGATGCGGGGCCTGGCGGAGGTCGGCGGCGAGCTCGTGGCCGAGGCCGAGATCATGTCGGCGCTCGTCGAGAGGTGAGCGGCGATGAGCCGGGCCGCGATCGATCCGCGCGCCGTCGTGCATCCGAGGCGACGCTCGGCGACGACGTCGTCGTCGGGCCGTTCTGCGTCGTCGGACCCGAGGTCGTGATCGGGGATCGCACGCGGCTCGCGTCGCACGTCGTCGTCGATGGCCGCGTCAGTCTGGGGCCCGGACAACGATCATCGCCCCGTTCGCGAGCCTGGGAGGGCCCCCGCAGGATCTCAAGTACGCGGGCGAGCCGACGAGCGTCACCATCGGCGCCGCCAATCGGATCTGCGAGTACGTGCACGGTCAGCCGCGGCACCGCCGGCGGCGGCGGGGTCACGCGGATCGGCGACAACAACCTGTTCATGGCCTACACCCACATCGCTCACGACGCCAACGTCGGCAGCCGGATCGTCTTCGCCAACGCGGCGACGCTGGCCGGCCACGTCGAGGTCGGCGACGATGCGACCGTCGGCGCCTTTTCCGGGATTCATCAGTTCTGCCGCATCGCGCGGCATGCGTTCATCGGCGGGTACTCCGTCGTCACGCAAGACGCGCTGCCGTGGGTGCTTGACGGTCGGGAACCGCGCGGTGAGCCACGGCGTGAACATCGTGGGGTTGAAGCGCAAGGGCTACCCGAAAGAGACGATCGACGCCATCAAGCGGTGCTACTCTGACCCTCTTTCGCTCGAAGATGCTCCTGGACGAAGCGATCGCCAAGGTCGAAGCGGAGTCGGGCTCGATCGCCGAGATTCGCTACTTCCTCGAATTCGTGCGATCGAGCAAACGCGGGGTCGTCCGATGAACGTGCCGCTCGGTTCGGGTCGGTGTCGTCGGCGTCGGCCATCTCGGCCGTCACCACGCGCGCCTGTACGCGGCGCTGCCCGGTGCGACGCTGGTCGGCGTCGCCGATCGCGACTTCGATCGCGCGCAGAAGATCGCCGCCGAGTACGGCTGCGAAGCCCTTCCGCGACGCGTCCGAGCTCGTGGGGCGCGTCGACCGCCGCGAGCATCGCGACGCCGACGGTGGATCATCGCGCGGCCGCTCTCCCTCTGCTTCGCGGTGGGGCCGACGTGCTGATCGAAAAGCCGATCGCGCCGTCGCTCGACGATGCCGACGCCATTCTCGACGCCGCGCGCACGGCGCTCCCGCCTCGTCATGGTGGGGCACACGGAGCGGTTCAACCCGGCGCTCGCCGCGCTGTCCGCGCCGTGGACGCCCCTCGTTTCGTCGAGATCCACCGGCTGGCGGCGTTCACCTCGCGCTCGACCGACGTCGACGTCATCCTCGACCTCATGATCCACGATCTCGACCTGCTGCTTGTGGCTCGACGGCACCGAGCCTGCGAGCGTGGATGCCGTCGGGGTCGCCGCGCTCACCGACAAGATCGACATCGCCAACGCACGCATCCGCTTCGCCTCCGGTTGCGTCGCGAACGTCACCGCCAGCCGGATCTCCGCGGAGTCCTACGACGCATCCGCGTGTTCCAGTCGCGGACCTACATCGGTTGCGACACCGGGGAGAGAGAAGGTCGAGCGTTTCCGGCTGGTGATCGGCTCGGACAAGAAGCCTGCGATCCAGCATGAGCTGCTCCCGGTGGATGACGGCGAGCCGTTGGCCGTCGAATTGGCGGCGTTCGTGAATGCCGGTGCGCACGCGAAGCTCCGCTCCCGATCGACGGCCTCGCGGGGCGGCGCGCGCTGGAGCTCGCGCTGCGGATCAGGACGGCCATCGCGAGCGCGGGGCCCGTTTGATTCCTGAGGCCGACCGGCTCGCCGCGTTCTGCGGCGCGGAGATCCGCCGCGGGGCGATGCCGGCGCCGCCTGGTGGGTCGGAGACGCCGGCCGCGTGATGGCGAGCGGAGCGCTCGGCCACGCGGCGCTCTGAGCCGGCCGCCATTCCGCTCACGTTCGACACGCCTTTCGATCTTGCGTCCCTCACGAAGCCTCTGGCCACGGCGCTTCTCGCTCTGATCCTCGACGGGGAACGCCGCCTCAGATCTCGACACGCGGCTTTCCGACATCTTCTCCGAGCTTCGGCCTCGCCCTTAGGCGGCGCCACGCTCCGCGAGGTGGCAGCACACCGCGCCGGCTTTCCGGCATGGACGCCGCTGTACGTCGCCGGCACGACCCCGAGGCGTACGTCGCCGCGATCGCTGCGTGCGAGTCGGGGCGGAACGACAGAGACGCTCTATTCCGATCCCGGCTACATCCTCCTCGGCTTCGCCGTCGAGCGAGCGGGGAGCTACGCTCGAGGATCTGTTCGCCGAGCGCATCGCGCGACCGCTGGGTCTCGCCCGATGCGGCTTTGCCGGTCGTACCGGCGCGTTTTGCCGACGCCGCGGCCACCGAGCGCGGCAACGCCTACGAACGCGCAGCTCGCGGGGCCTACCGCCGTGGGCTACCCGTTTCGCCGCGAGCTGATTCGGGGCAGGTACACGACGGCAACGCTTGGGGATTAGGCGGCATCGCGGGTCACGCCGGATTGTTCGGCACGGCGGCGGACGTCGCCGCGATCGCTCTCGCGATACTCGATCCACGTCGGTTAGGGCTGGGTGCTTACGCCCTCGCTCCGATGCTTCGCCCGGTCGCGGCGGGAGCGGGGATGCGCACGGTCGGCTTCCTGTGCGCCAAGGACTCCGAGACGGTGGGGGCGTCCTGCCCGACGACGCCGTCGGGCACGCATGGGCTTCACCGGCACCTCGCTGTGGATCGACGCCGCGCGCCCGCGGATCTACGTGCTGTTGGCGAACCGGGTGCATCCGGTGGTCCCGAGGTGCCGTTCACCGCCACACGGCGTGCGTTTCACGAGCTGGCGGCGGCGCTGTGAAGAGCGCCGCCACGCGCCTCCCTACAATGACCGGGCCCATGGAGTCCCCCGCACGACTTTCGCGCTCGGCCCCATCGAGGTCTCGTTCCGCCGCCGCGACGACTCCGTCCGACTCGGCGTCTTCTGGCTCGCTCGCGGCGCACATCCTCGGTCATCACATTCTTGATCTTCGCGGTGCCGCAGAAAAAGCGGCCGTCGACGTCGAGATCACGCCCGCGGTGACGCCGTCGATTCCGATCACGTTCGTCGATCCGCTGCCCCCTCCGCCCAGACCCGCGCCAGGACGAGATCGCGTCGCGCAGGCCGCCCGCCACGGCGGCGGTCAAACCGCTGCGCATGCAACCCTGCTCCCAGTCCTCCGCCGCCGCAAAGAGTGCGCCCAAGGAGTCGCCATCGACGAGCGCGGGCCTGCGGGACGCGCGAAGCCCGCGGGCGGCGAATCAGGGGGACCGAAAACCGTTCCCGCGCCGGGAGTCGCCGCCACCGGTCTCCCAGGGACAGGAGCGCCAGCCTGCCGACGATGTCGCCTCCAACGCCGACGAGCCGAAGGACATTCTCGGCCGGTTGCGAGAGTTCAGGAAGAGCCGTCGAGGCGCCGCGGCCGACGGCCGCCCGGACGGGAAGGGGAGGCCACGGCAGCGGCGGCGTCACCATGCCCAATCTCCCGTCAGACGGGGTTCGGCGTCGGCAACCTCGAGTTCGAGGGGCGCGACTGCGATTGGGAGAACTACGGTCGCCAGATCCACGGCATCATCTGGCGGGCCTGGCACAACCGACTCCTCGTCACCGCCAGCGTCTTCGAGCGGTGGGCGACCGAGAATCGAAGTTGGCTGCTGGATCACAGGAACGGCGTTCGGTTCACGATCTTGAGGACCGGCCAGGTCGTCGGACGTCGCGATCGAGACGCCCTCGGGGTGCTACCCGCCTCGACGACTCGGCCACCGACGCGCTCAAGGAGGTCGTGCTGCCGCCGTTGCCGGCGGACTTCCAGCGCGACACCGAGACCGTCCACGCGCGATTCATCGCCGAAGGGGAGATCAGGACCATGAAGGCGTACCTCCAGCAGATGAAGAACGCCGGGTTCTTCTGCACGCCTCGCTGAGTTCCTCCCGCGTTGACGCCCACGGTGACCTCCGACTACGATGCGGCGACCGTGCGAGGTCTGCCATGCAGAGACGAGCTGATCCACGACTGGAACATCGACGACGGGACAATCGCCCGCCCAGCCCAGGTCATGCTCGACGACGAGACGCTGCGGGACGGGCTGCAGTCGCCGTCCGTCGTCGATCCACCGATCGAGCGGAAGCGCGAGCTCCTCCACCTCATGAACCAGCCTCGGGATCGACACCGCCGATGTCGGGCTTCCGGGCGCGGGGCCGCGGGCGGAGTCGGACGTCGAGGCGCTCTGCCGGGAGATCGCGTCGGCGAAGCTCGCGATCGAAGCCAACTGCGCCGCGCGCACCATCGTGAAGGACATCGACCCGATCATCCGCGTCACGCAGAAGACCGGGGTGCCGATCGAGAGCGTGCCTGTTCATCGGGTCGTCGCCGATCCGCCAGTACGCCGAAGGGTGGGACGAGGACGTTTCTCGTCCGCCAATCGACCGAGGCGATCGCGCTACGCCGTGAAGCACGGACTTCGCGTGATGTACGTCACGGAAGACACGACGCGCGCCAGGCCTGACGATCGTGAACCGCTCGTACTCCGAGGCGGTGCGCGCAGGCGCCTCGCGCGTGTGCGTCGCGGATACCACCGGCGCACGCGACGCCCGACGGGACGCGGCGCGTCGTCGGTTCGTGCGCGGCGTGCTCGACGCGGCGGGCGGACGCACATCGGCATCGACTGGCACGGCCATCGCGACCGGGGCATGGGGCTCGTGAACTGCCTCGCGGCGTTCGAGGCGGGCGCGACGCGCGTGCACGGCACGCGCGCTCGGCATCGGCGAGCGCTGCGGCAACGCGGAGATCGGATCTGCTCCTCGTCGAACCTCGAAGCTCCTGGGCTGGATCGACCGCGACCTCACCGCGCTCGGCGACGTACTGCCGGCGTGGCGTCCGGGCGCTCGGGCGGCCGATGCCCGAGAACTACCCGGTCGTCGGGCCAAGACGCGTTCGAGACAGCGACCGGGGTTCATGCGGCGGCGGTCATCAAGGCGTTCAAGAAGGGCGACGCGTGGCTCGCCGACCAGGATCTACTCCGGCGTTCCCGCCGGCGAGTTCGGCTTCCGCCAGTCGATCCGCATCGGACCGATGAGCGGAAAGTCGAACGTCATCTTCTGGCTCGAAAGCCACGGCGCTCGAGCCGACCGACGAGCGCGTCGATCGCATCTTCGGCGCGGCGAAAGAGTCGAACCGTCTACTCGAGGACGGCGAGATCCGGGCTCTTTGCGGATGACGGCTTCGTTCCGCGCAGTTCGGTCTTCGCGACGAGCTTCAGCGCGCGCTGGATGAAGCCGGCTACACGTCGCCGACGCCGATTCAGGTCGAAGGCGATCCCGCTTGGTCATGAGCGGGCCACGATCTCGTCGGTGTCGCGCAGACGGGAACCGGGAAGACGCTCGCCTACCTCCTGCCGATCCTTCAGGCGTTCAAGTCGGAGGGGACGGACCGCACGCGGTCGTCGTCTGCCCGACGCGCGAGCTGGCGATCAGGTCGCCGGCGAGGCGGGCGGTTCGGAAGTACGTGGCGCTCCGCACCGTGCTCGCCTACGGGGGAACCTCGAGCGGCCAGCAGAAGTCGGAGCTGACCCAGGGCTGCGAGCCTGCTCGTCGCGACGCCGGGGCGGCTGCTGGATTTCCTCGGACAGGGGTGGGTGTCAATGCGGCGCGGCGCGCTTCCTCGTTCTCGACGAGGCCGGACCGCATGCTCGACATGGGGTTCATCAACGACGTCGACGCGATCGTGCGGCGCATCCCGATGAGCCGCCAGACGCTGCTGTTTTCGGCCACCTTTCCCCCGAGATCAAGACGCTCTCCGAGCGCTACCTCATGCACCCGGAGACCGTGCGCATCGACACCGCGATCCGGGTGAAGGAGTCCGTCGAGCACGCCTTTCTCGAAGTGCCGAGCCGGCAGAAGGTGGACCTGCTCCTGGCTGTGCTCGACCGCGATCGTCCGGCGAAGTGCCTCGTGTTCACGGCGACCCGCGAGATGACGACCGAGCTGGCGCGACGCCTGCGCACGCGAAATCACGAGGTCGTCTCGCTGTCGAGCCTGCTCTCGCAGGCCAACCGCGAGCGCGCGCTGACCGCGTTCCGGAACGGCGGTGTTCGACGTTCTCGTCGCGACCGACGTCGCCGCGCGCGGCCTCGACATCGACGACATCGATCTCGTGGTCAATTTCGACGTTCCGATGCACGCCGAAGAGTACGTGCATCGCATCGGCCGGACGGGCCGCGCCCACCGCGAGGGAAGGCGCTCGACGCTGGTGAGCGAAGCTCGACAGGGCCCGGGCCGCGCAGATCGAGGAGATGCTCCGGCCACGCGGTTCGACGCGAGACCGTGGCGGGCTTCCCGCTATGGACCGGCGCCGCGCGACGTTCCCGACGGTCGACGCAGAAGCCCGGCCGGCAGGAGATCCCGGTGGACGCGGAAGCCGCGGAGGATCGGGCCGAGGTCGGGCGGGGACGCGGCGGCGGACGCCGACGGCAAGGTGGCGGCGCCGCACCGGCGCCAGCGTCTGATCGGTTCTTTCTGACCCGGGATGGGGACTCTACGCATCGTGGCGGGTCGGCTCCGCGGGCGGCGATTGCGCGTGCCGCGCGACCCGGCGTTGCGCCCGACCTCAGGCGTGTCCGCGAGGCGCTCTTCAACATCCTCGGGCAGGATCTGTCCGGGTTCGACGTTCTCGACCTGTACGCCGGGAGCGGAGCGCTCGGTTTCGAGGCGCTCTCGCGCGGCGCACGCCGCGTGGTCTTCGTCGAGTCGAATCCCAAGCTCGCCGCCGCGTTGCGCCGGTCGGCCGAGGAGCTTGGCGTCGATCGAGACGTCGAGCGTGATCGTGGGAAGAGTGGAGGACGTCTTGGACGCGGGCCGGCTCGGCGGACCCGTTCCACGTGATCCTCGCGGATCCACCGTACGACGTCGCGGCGCAGGCGGGGCTCGTCGCCGGAGTCGACTCCGGCCGGTCTGCTGGGATTCCACGGGAGCTTGGTGGTCGAGAGCGCGAAAGCCGGAATCCCCACCGAGCGATCTGGGGCTGAGGCTCGGTGCAGAACGGCCGAGTACGGCCGAACCGCGCTCGATTTCTTCAAATACTAATACCCCTCTCCCGTACCGAGAATGGGGGCATTGAATTCCGAACTTCGCCGATTATATTTAGGCGCGGTTGTCTTGGATCTCGGGTTGCCGGATGGCGGCAGGTCGCGGAGGATGCGCCGATGAGAACGACGTTGAGGTATGCAGGGTGGGCACTGGCCGCCCTCGTGGCCAGCTCGCAGTTGCCGTTGATTCGCCGCCGAGGGACGAGGCCTCGACGTCCACGCGCCCCCGAAGGACCTCAAGCAGGTCGGGGACCATTGGACCCCTTGGGACCCGCCGCAGGCGACCGCCGAGTCGTACCTCATCCAGCGCGGCGACACACCTCTGGGACCTGCGCGAACAAATGGCTGGGTGACCCCACCTCTGGCCGCAGGTCTGGGACCAGAACCGCTACATCCTCGATAGCCACTGGATCTACCCGGCGACCCCTCGCGGTGCCGGAAAGCCCAACGTGGTTCCTCGGAGGTCCCCGCCGACCGACGAGCGAGGCTCAGCCTCCCGCGAGGCGATCAGGGAGCGGAAACTGCAGCCGCTGCTCCGCCGGAGGCGACCGAGGCCAGCCATCCGCACCGGCCACTCCCGCGATGATTCAGCTCGCGCGACGAGCACGACCTCTATTGCTCGAGGCTGGGTTGACGGCTGTCATGAGCCTTCGACGCTCTCACGGTCGCGGGAAGCAGAGCTCGAAAGATCATGCAGGCGGCGGGGGACATCGTCTTTCTCAGCCAGGGCCGGAACCAGGGCGTTGCCGCCGGAGCCGAGGTACTTGGTCGTGCGGCGCGATCACAAGGTGATCCACCCGGCGACGAACAGAGTCGATCGGGGTCTACATGCAGCGGATGGGGCACGTGCGCGTGCTGTGCGCTCAGGAGAACACCGCGACGGCGGTCCTCCTCGGCGCCTGCGAACCGGTGCGCGTCGGCGACGAGCTGCTCCCGTGGAAAGAGATGCCGAGCCCGATGCTCGAGCGGGTCCCGGCGGTCGACCGATGCATGGAGCCTTCGGGACTTGCGCAGGGGTTGGGTCGTCGACGGCGGCGCCGACAGAGCTGCATTCGGTCGGCGGAGGGCAACGTCGTTGCGACCGATCTGGGCGACGCACGCGGGCATCCGTCCCGGATCGCTACTGACGCTGTTCCGCGACAACGGCGATCTTCCCCGCCTGATTCTCGGGCAGAGCGGTCGTGCTGACAGTCGACGGCGAGACGTCGACGGTGAAGGTCTCCGCTCGTCGCGTGAGAGTGAAATGCGGCGATCGTGCGGAGGTCCTCCAGCAGTAGTGCGCGCGAGTCTCAGATCTCGCGCAGCTTGTTCCGCAACGAGCAGCATCTCGAAGGCGAGGCCTGCCTTTCGCCGCGACGCGGAGCATCGCCGGGATATCGGGCCGCGGCAGCGCCGCGTCGTCCCCGTCGAGGTAAGAGCAAGCGCGACGGTGCGCTCGCTTGAGGACGATCGGCAACAGCATGACGTTGGCGGGAAGCCTTCCGCCGAGCGCCGTGTACAGGATCGCGGTTGGCCGGGCAGGGCAGGGACGACGCCGAAATAGAAATCGCGGCTCTGAAGCGCCGTGTCGAACAGCGTTCCAGAGCCCGCGGGAACGGTCAGCTTGCGCGAGGATGCTCGCCGGTGAACGCGCGCCTCGGCCCGCGACGCCACGAATCGCCTCACTTACCGACCGCGAACATCCCGCATCGGCTCGAGAATCCGGCGCAAAACGCGAAGATCGCATCCGGCCAGCTCGTCGCGGTCGCGATGCGGTGGACAGCGCCTTGTCGAGCGCGCTCCATCGAGCTCGAATCGGAGGTTTGGGCGAGGTTCGGTTCGTCCGTACGTCGTCGTCGTCGTCGATGCCTCGGCGTCCAGCGGACGGCCGTCGAGGCCGATTTCGGTTTCGGCCGCCTGAGGCGCGGCGTCTTCACCGGTCGCCGGCTTGGGGCGAACGCGCGGCCGCGTCGCCGGGCCCCGGGGAGCGTAATACCCTTCGTTCCCTCGAAACGGAGCCGGAAGTGGCGCTCGAGCGCCTGGTACAGACCTGCGGTTCGATCGTGATCCACGGCTCGACGGTGTGACCCGTCGCGGCCTGGATCTCCCGCAGGACCACCGCGTCGCGCGGGGCGAGCGTGGCGACGCGAAGCCTGCCCTCTCTCGAGGCGGAACGGGCAGACGCGGTGCTTTTCGATCGAAGCGGACGGGCATCGCGCCGAGCGCCGACGCCAGCGCCGCGCCGAAGCCGCTCCCACGACGCGAACGGGATCCCGGTGACTTCGGTCAGCGCCTCGCCGAGCACCTTGCTCGCTCACGTAACCGAGCTTCAGCAGGGTGAGTCTCGATCCGGCCACCGAAGAATCCCTGCGTGCGGCCGGCCTCCTCGATCTGAGCGGAAGTGATCCAACCCTGTTCGAGCGGGTATTCCACAACCTGACGACCGAGCACCGAACGCTCCGATCACCATCGCTTCGTCAGCGGTTGTGCGATCGAAACCGCCGTCGTGCCCCGGACCTGCGACCGCGACCGCCACGGTCGCCGCCGAGACGATCAGGTCCGCTCGCGGCGCTCGCCGACGGCCGCGCGGCTCCTCAGCCGCTCTCGCCGCGCTGCTCGCGCAGGATCGCCTTCCTCGAGAGGCGCACGCGCCCCTGACCGTCGATGTCGATGACCTTGACCAACACCTCCTGGCCTTCGTCGAGGACGTCGCGAACCTCGTTGATCCGGTGCTCGTCGATCTCCGAGATGTGGAGCAAGCCCTTCGACGCCGGGAAGGACCTCGACGAACGCGCCGAAGTTCACGACGCGAACGACCTTGCCGAGGTAGGTCCGGCCGAGCTCCGCCTCCGCGGTGAGCTCCTTGATGATCGCGACGGCCTTCTGCGCGGCGATCTCGTCGGACGAGGCGATGTCGACGCGGCCGTCGTCGTGGACTTCGATCTTGCAGCCGGTGCGCTCGACGATCGAGCGGATCGTCTTGCCGCCCTGGCCGATGACGTCGCGGATCTTCTCCTTGTTGATCTGGATCGTGATGATGCGCGGCGCGTAGAGAGAGATCGTCGGACCGGTGCGTCGGCGATCGTCGGCGTTCATCGTCTCGAGGATCTCGAGCCGCGCCTTCCGCGCCTGCTCAGGGCGTTGTCGCATGATCTCGGGCGTGATCCCGGCGATCTTGATGTCCATCTGGAGGCCCGTGATCCCGCTGCGCGGAGCCGGCGACCTTGAAGTCCATGTCGCCGTGATGGTCCTCGGCGCCGCGCGATGTCGGTCAGGACCGCCCACTTCTCGCCGATCATGACCAGGCCCATGGCGATTCCGGCCACGGGAGCCTTCTGAGGAACGCCCGCGTCCAGCAGGGCGAGCGATCCGCCGCAGATCGAGGCCATCGACGACGATCCGTTCGACTCGAGGATGTCGGAGACGATGCGGATGGTGTAGGGCCACTGCTCTTCGGTCGGGACGAGCGGGAGCAGCGAGCGCTCCGCGAGCGCGCCGTGGCCGATCTCGCGGCGGCCGGGGCCTCGCAGGAACTTGACCTCGCCCACGGAGAACGGCGGGAAGTTGTAGTGCAGCATGAACCGCCGCAGCGACACGCCTTCGATCCAATCGAGCTTCTGCGCGTCGGCGGACGTCCCGAGCGTCACCGTGACGAGGGCCTGGGTCTCGCCGCGCGTGAACAGCGCGGAGCCGTGGGTCCGGGGCAGCACGCCGACCTCGCACGTGATCGGGCGAATCTGGTCGAAGCGGCGGCCGTCGAGACGGACGCCGCGCTCCAGAATCTCCTCGTGGAGGATCTGATCCTGCAGCTCGTACCAGCAGCCCGGAAGCGAATCGCTTCTCGGCGGCCTCGTCGGGTCCGAAGCCGGCGAGCATCTCCTTCTTGAGCTCGTCGACCATGCGCGTAGCTTTCGAGCTTCGTCTTGATGCGCATCGCGGAGGCGAGCTTGTCCTTCCATTCGCGGACCAAGCGCTCGCGCACGCTCGGCGAACTCGACCGCTTCGGGGACGGCGCGCTTCGTCTTGCGCGATCTCACGCGTGAGCTCGTTCTGGGCGGCGACGATCTGCTTGATCGCCGCGTGGCCGCGGCCGATCGCCTTCGAGGATCTCCGCTTCCGAGACTTCGCTCGCGCCGGCCTCGACCATGACGACGGCCTCGGCCGACCCCGCCACGATCAAGTCGAAACGGCTGGTCGCGAGCTCCGCGTAGGTCGGGTTGATCAGGTAGCGGCCGTCTGGCGTCATGCCCACGCGCACGGCCGCGATCGGGCTGGGAAACGGAATGTCCGGACACGGCGAGCGCGAAGGACGCGCCCGTGAGCGCGAGGATATCCGGGTCGTTTTCCTGGTCGGCGGAGAGCACGAGCGCGATCACTCTGCGTCTCGCAAGCCCATCCCGTCGGAAACAGCGGGCGCAGCGGGCGGTCGATGAAGCGGGAGGTCAACACCTCCTTCTCGTTCGGGCGTCCCTCCCGGCGGAAGAAGCCGCCGGGGATCTTTCCGGCGGCGTAGGTGTTCTCGCGGTAGTCGACCGTGAGCGGCAAGAAGTCGACGCCCTCCCGGGGACTCTTCGCGGCGCAGACCGTCACGAGGACGACGGTGTCGCCGCACCGCACCGTGACGGCGCCGTCCGCCTGTCGCGCGATCTTCCCCGTCTCGACGATGAGGGGCTTCCCTCCGACATGAATCTCTTTACGTCGTATCAACGCCTGCCTCCTGCCGCGCCCGTAGCTCGCGCGCGGATCCGCTAGCGTCGAGGGCGGGAGGGACTCCCTTGGTCCCTTGGTTCTCTTCGATTCGTGAGTTTGTTCCGATGTCGAGGGGGCGAATTGCGGCCCCGTGCTCGCGCCGACGACGCTCCGTTCGTGCGCGCGGCGCGTGACGGAGAAGCGGCATGGCGAGCGAAGCCTACTTGCGGATGCCGAGTCGCGAGATGATGCGCTGGTATCGTTCAAAGTCCTTGCGCTTCAGATAGTCCAACAATCGGCGGCGCTTGCCGACCATCTTGATGAGTCCGAGGCGCGAGTGATAGTCCTTGGTGTGCGACCGGAAATGGTCGGTCAACTGCTCGACACGCCGTGGTGAGAAGTGGCGATCTGGACCTCAGGGGAGCCCGTATCCGACGTCGTGGGTCCGAAAATCGTGGATGAGGTCGGTCTTGCGGGCGAGATCGAGGGCCACGGGCATCCTCCTCCGGAGCCGTCGTCCTATGCGATCGGCCCAGATCGGCGAACTCGATGATTGAGCGACCGAAAATCGACCGGACGATACCACAGGCGCCGTTGGAACGACAACCTGACTGGCCGTGTCCGGGCTCAGGGTCTCCTGGGGAGGACGACGCGAGGCCGAACGGTTCCCGTGGCTCGCGTCGCCGACGCCCAGGAGCCTTCCCCCGTCGTCACGCACGGCGACCAGGCTCGCGTCGCGAAGATGAGCCGTGTCGATCGGAACGACGCCTCCGGCGGCGAATCGATGCGCGTCTCCGGCGGAGCCAGCGCGATCGACGGGCAGGTCGAGCGGCATCGCGTCGAGCGGGATGAGCCGGCTCCGAAACGCATCGCCCCACGAGGACCGCTCCGCGGGGAAGGTCAGCGCGCGCCGCGACGTCAGAGGGCCGATCGCCGTCCGGCGCAGCGACGCGACCGCCGCACCGCAACCCAGGGCGAGCCCGAGGTCGCGAACGACGGCCCGGACGTAGGTCCCCGCCGAGACGACCATCGAGGTAGGTCCAGCGATCCGGACTGTCGGTGGGGGCGAGCTCGAACCGCTCGACGTTGATCTCCGACGCGGGCGCCTCGACGGCGACCCCGCGTCGCGCCAGCCGGTACATTCGCGTGCCTCCCACCTGGCGCGCGGAAAACGCCGGAGGCACCTGGAATTGGAGGCCGAGCCGCGAGGCGGCCGCGGAGAGCACGGTGTCCGCGCTCGGGCAGTGCGCCCTCGTGCCGGCGCAGCACGTCGCCGGCGAGGTCGTCGGTCGTCGTCGTGACGCCGAGGGCGAGTATCCCCTCGTACGTCTTCGGTGCGTCCGGCAGGAAACGGGCCAGGCGCGTTGCGCCGCCGAGCACGAGCAGCAGCAATCCGGTCGCGGGAGGGTCGAGCGTTCCGGTGTGACCCACCCGCGCGCCCGGTCGACGCGCGAACGGACGCCACGATGTCATGGCTCGTCGGCCCGGCCGGCTTGTCGATCGGAAGGAGCCCGTCCCAGACTCTCGCTCACCCGGTGTCTTCCGGATCGCCGCGTGATGTTCCGTCGTCCTGCGTGTGGAGCTCCTGGATGATCGCCTCGACACGCGAGCCGCGCTCGATCGTGGGATCCGCGACGAATCGGAGCGCCGGTGTATACCGCAGCCGCGCCCGCTCGCGCGATGGCGTGGCGCAGAAACGCGGCGGCGTGGTTGAGCGCGGACACGGCCGCGTCGCGCTCGTCCTCCGTGCCCAGGCGCGAGACGTAGACGCGGGCCTGTCTGAAGATCGGGAGAGAGGTCCACGCCCGTCAGCGTCACGAACCCGACCGACGGATCGCGCACCTCGCGGATCGCCTCGACGAGAACGCCGCGGATCTCCTCGGAGACGCGTTCGTTCCGGCGATGCGTCACGTGAGCTCCTCCGTCCATCCGCGCGGGCCGCCGTCCGCTCCCTCGAGAAACTCCCGTCCCGTCTCGATCAGGTGCCCGGGGACCTGCCGCTCCGTCTCACGAAGAATCGTCTCGAAGAGATGGTCCAACACGTCGCGGCGAGATGCGACCGAGACGACGGCGACGGCTCGCCCGCTGCCAGAGGTCGGCGCCGTCTTCGAGCTCGCACAGGGCCACGTTGTGGTGGGCCCGCAGACGGTCTTTCACCGATCGGAGGACCTGCCGCTTGTCTTTGAGGGACCGCGACTGCGGCAGATGGATCTCGACGGTCAGGAGCCCGATCGTCACCCGCTAGAGGCTCTGCACCGCGACCTTTTCGACCATGAAGAACTCGAAGACGTCGCCTTCCTTCAGATCGTTGAAGTTCGCGATACCGATGCCGCACTCGAATCCTGACTTGACCTCGCTCGCGTCGTCTTTGAACCGGCGCAGCGAGCCGACCTTTCCGGTGTAGATCACCACGTTGTCCCTGACGACGCGCACCTCGGCGGTGCGGCGCACCGTGCCATCGGTGACCATGCAACCGGCGATCACACCGACCTTGGGAACGCGGAAGAGCTGTCGGGCCTCCGCCTGGCCGAGCACCGTTTCCTTGGTGGTCGGCTCGAGGAGTCCGATCATCGCCTGCCGGATGTCGTTCACGACGTCGTAAATGACGTTGTAGAGCCGGATCTCGACCTCTTCCCGCCTGCGCGAGATCGGCGGTGGCGCGGTCCGGGCGCACGTTGAACCCGACGATGATGGCGTCGGAGGCCAAGTGCCAGGAGCACGTCCGCCTGTGTGATCGCGCCGGTCGACGCGCGCAACACGCCGACGCGGATCTTTTCGGACGGGATCTCGGCGACCGCCTGCTGGAGCGCTTCGAGCGAGCCCTGCACGTCGGCCTTGATCAGCACCGACAGCTCCTTGACGCCGCCCTCGGCGATCTCACGTGAAAGACTCTCGAGCGTTCGCCGCGACGACTTCGCCAGCGCGGCGACCCGTTGCTTCTCCTTGCGGAAACCCGCGATCTGGCGTGCCTTCCACTCGTCGGTCACGCCCTGGAAGAGGTCTCCCGCCGTGGGCTCGCTCGCAAAGCCCATGACCTCGACGGGGGTCGACGGGCCGGCCACGCAGGATGCGCCGGCCGTGCTCGTCGGACATGGCGCGGACCTTCCCGAACGCCGAACCCGCGATGAACGGATCGCCGATGCGAAGCGTTCCGCTCTGCACGAGGATCGTCGCGACGATACCGCGCGCCCGGTCGAGCTTTGCTTCGAGGACGACGCCGTTCGCCGGTTGGTCGACGGCGGACTTGAGGTCGGCGATGTCCGCCACCAGGAGGATCATCTCGAGGAGCTCTTCGATCCCGGTGCGTTTCTTCGCCGAGATCTCGCACGCGACGACCTTGCCGCCGTATTCCTCGATCAGGAGGTCGTGATCGGCAAGCTGCTGCTTGACGCGGTCGGGGCGGGCATCGGCCTTGTCGACCTTGTTGATCGGCGACGACGATCGGGACACCGGCAGCTTTCGCGTGGTCGATGGCTTCGATGGTCTGCGGCTTGACGCCGTCGTCCGCGGCGACCACGAGCACCACGATGTCGGTGACGCGGACGCCGCGCGCCCGCATGAGCGTGAACGCCTCGTGACCGGGCGTGTCGAGGAAGGTGATCTTGCGGCCACGCTCCTCGACCTGATAGGCGCCGATGTGCTGCGTGATCCCGCCGTGCTCGCTGCTGACGACGTTCGTCGCACGGATCGCGTCGAGCAGCGACGTCTTCCCGTGGTCGACGTGACCCATGACGGTCACGATCGGCGCTCGAGCCACGGAAACGGCGGAGCCGGCCACCGCCGTCTCGACGTCCGGAACGGCGTCTTGCCGCTGCTCGTCCTCGAACGAGATGATCGCCGCATCGGAGCCGAACTCCTTCGCGACCTCGATCGCCATCTGCGGGTCGAGCGGCTGGTTGATGTTGGCGAAGACACCCCGGGTCAAGAGCTTCGCGATGACGTCCTTGGACTTTCTGTTGAGCTTCTCGGCGAGTTCCTTGACCGTCACCGATTCTGAGAGCTGGATCGACTCCGGCACGGGAGGCAGATCCGGCTTCGGCCTCGACGGCGGCGGCGGAATGTCGAGTCCCTTGGCGCGTGCGCGGCGCGACTCGCGGTCGGCCGACGGCGTCGCGCGACCCGGCGCGGGCAGGACGGCTGGCGCCCGGCGCGGGCGGACGTCCCGACGACTCCCGGAGGTGCCGCGGCCGCCCGCGGAGGCAAGGGACCGAGACGTGCGAGATCGCCGGCGCGTGGGGAGCCGGCGGGCGGCTCGGCGGGACCGCGCGTTGTCCGTAGCCTCCGGCCGTCGACGAGGCTCGTGGCGGCACCATCTTCGGTACGAGCCGCTTTGCGGCGAATACGCGAGGCCGCGGCGCCGCGGTCGGACCGGGCGCCGGCGGCGTCGTCGCGGGAGCGGGCTTGGTGGCTCCGCCGGCGGGGCGGCAGCGAGCGGGGCAGGTGTCGCACGCTCGGCATCGACCTCCGATTCCGGCGCTGCCTCGTGGGCGGCCACGGGCTCGAGCTTCGAGCGCGGCTGCGTCGGCGGCTCGGGCGGTGCGTCCGCAGGCTGGTGCCGACGGCGACCGGTCGTCGTCCGTTCGCTTCTCGTCGAGCAGGCGCTTCTTCTCGACTGCCAACGCGACCGACAGCCGCTCCCGGACGAGGCTCGCCGTCGACGTCGTCGATCGAGCTGAGGTCGGAGTGGACCTCCTTCCCAAGGCGGTCGAGCAGCTCGACGATCAGAGCGCTCTGAACCCTGAGTTCCTTGGCGAGCTGATAGACCCGTACACCCGGCATGCCTGCTCCCGCGGCCATGAGCCGCTTGCTATTCGGTCGCCGCCTCGTCCGGGGCGTATCCGCGGACGGTTCGTCGGCGGCTTCTGAGACCTCTTCGGCCTCGTCGTGCTTCGGCGCGTGCCTCGAGAGCCTGCTCGGCCGCGTCGTGGATCTCGATGGCCTCGTCCTCGCTGATCCCATCGATCGACGTCAGGTCTTCGAGCGACGCCAGGCAAATCTCCTCGATGCCGCGGAAACCGGCGTCGAGCAAACGTGCCACGGTGGATTGCGCGATGCCGGGGAGGCTCGACAGCTCGCGGCTGGCTTGCGCCATCCGCTCCATCTCGACTTCGATCTCGGCCTTCTTCTCCGCTTCGCTCTTGATGTCCAGCTTCCAGCCGACGAGCTTGGACGCCAGGCGGACGTTCTGGCCGCGCTTTCCGATCGCGAGCGAGAGCTGATCCTCGGAAACGATCACCTCCATCTCGCGAGCCTCGTAGTCGCGAACGGAGACGCGATTGATGGAAGCGGGGTTCAGCGCGTGCCGCACGTAAAGCGCGGGATCCTCGTCGTACTTGACGATGTCGATCTTCTCGCCGCGCAGCTCGCGGATGACCGCCTGGACTCTCGAGCCTTTCATGCCCACGCAGGCGCCGACCGGATCGACATCGCGATCCTTCGAGCGCGCCGCGATCTTCGTGCGCTCTCCGGCATCGCGCGCGACGCTCACGATGATGACGGTCCCGTCGTAGATCTCCGGAACCTCCATCTCGAAAAGCTTCTTGACGAGGAGCTCGCTCGCTCGGGACAGGGTCAATTGCGGGCCCTTTCCGAGCCGCTCCACGTTGACGAGGACCGCGCGGATCCGGTCTCCCGGGTTGTAGTGCTCGGCGCGGGATTGCTCGCGACGGGGGATGATCCCTTCGGTCCGTCCGAGGTCGAGGATCATGTCGCCCCGATCGAACCGCTTGACCTGGCCGGTGAGCAGCTCGCCGATCCGGTCGCCGTATTCGCGCCAGACGATCTCGCGCTCGGCTTCCTTCACCTTCTGGTAGATCACCTGCTTCGCCGCCTGGGCGGCGATCCGGGTCAGGGAACGTCGATGCCGTCCTTCACCGTTTCGATCACCGCTCCCAGCTCGGCGTCGGGCTGTATCTGGCGGGCCTCTTCGACGGTGATCTCGATGTGGGGATCCATCAGCTCGTCTTCGGTGACGACGGTCTGTTTCGAGAAAACGATGAACCGTCCGGAATCCCGGTCGAAGCGCGCGCCGAAGTCCTCCTTGCTGTGGAGGTACTTTCGTGACGCCGCGGCGTAGGCCTCCTCGACCGCCTGGATGATGACGTCCGGGTCGATGCCCTTTTCGCGGCCGATCATCTCGATCGTCTGGTACAGCTCGTTGCTCATGGGTCGATCACCCCTCCACCGCGGACCCGCAAGCGGATCCACGAGGCGTTCCAATCCCTGCAAGCACTCCGGTCCCAGGCGCACGCTCCTGATGACCGGTGCACCCGAGACTCGCGAATGCTCCGCTGGGACCGGAAGACTATAGCACGCGGTTTTCACGGCTTGTTCCGCCGGCGGCCGCCGAGCGTAACGCCCTGTTTCATGAATACGATGCGGTCACGCGCGACGAGGATCTCGCCATGGTCTCCGGCGATCGCGACAGCGTCAAGCCCGTGGGGTCCAACCAAGCGTGCCGCGAAGCTCTCGGATCTTCCCGACGTCATCCCGGTATTCCATCCAAACCGGTCGACCGGCGTTGCGGCGGAAGTCGTCGTCGGACTGGATCGGACGGTCGATCCCGGGCGACGAGACCTGAAGCTCGTACGGGGCGTCGAAGAACGAGAGGTCTTCGATCCGGTCGCCGAGCGTACGGCTGAAGCTCTCGCAGTCCGCGAGACCCACCCCCGGCAATCCGGGCCGGTCGATATCGATTCGAAGCAGCGAGTGTCGGCCCTGGCTATGGAAGACGAACTCGACGATCTCGAGCCCGAGCGTCGATCGCCACGTCGCGGGCAATGCCCTCGACCTCGGCCAAGATCCGCTTCTTCTCGTCGTTCATGTGCCCATCAATAGAAAAGGCGGGCTTGCGCCCGCCTAGCGGCGAAACACGGCCTGTACTCTAGCCGAATCCGCGCGCGACCCGCAATCTCCGGCGTCAGCGCGTGGTCTTCAACCTCCCAATCGGACGGACGAGCTGTCGCAGCGCGGCGCTGTCGGGATAGCGTCGCAGGCCGTCGTCCAGGACCTGGCGAGCCTCAACCATTCTTCCCGCACGGGCGAGCGCCAATGCGGCGCCGACATCGGCGTTGGGCCCGGCCTGCGCCGATCCGCGAGCTTCGCCAAACGCCGCCACCGCGCGATCGGTCTCGCCCAGCCGGTCCCACGCGGCCCCGACGGCCATCCAGCCTTCGGCATCGCGGGGTGGGAACCGTTCAACCCACGAGAGCGCCTCGCGTGCTTCGAGCTTGCGTCCTACGAGCCGCCTCCGCCGCGGCAAGATGTCCCAAGTAGGCGGCGTTCTCGGGCTCGATGTCGGCTGCGCGGCGGAACCGCTCGGCGGCGGATGCGCGCTCGCCGCGAGCCAGGGCAACCTGTCCGGCGAGATCCCAGTAGGCGTCGACCTCCGGGTGCTTCGCCAGAGTCGAGGTCAAGAAGGGCTCCAACGCGAATGGCCGGCCCGCTGCGGATTCGATGCCTTGCAGTCGCAGCGCGATGCGGACCAGCAGCGGATCCTCGCTGAGCGACTGCCTGTAGAGCGCCGCCGCCGACGACTGCATCTCCTCCCGCCTCGGCAAGCCTTCCATCCACCGCATGACGCACGGCGCCGGTCATCTTCGGGGCCCACCGCTGGGCGAGCGGCGGCGGCGGCGAGCCGGTCGCCGCGCCAACAGCTGGAGCTCGACGATCCAGAGCAGGCTCGACGGCTCCATCTCATCCGGAAGCTGTTTCCACCCCGCCTCGAGTGCGGCCGCTGCGTCCGCGAAGCGACCGTCGTTCGCTACGGCTTCGCTCAGCATGGCGTAGGTCTTCGCACGCGGTTGCCGTTCGTTCGCCTGCAGAAGCTCCGCTTCCGCGTCTCGATAGCGGCGCTGGCGCATGTAGGACACGGCCAGGTTCCGATGGAAGAAGAACTGCGTCTCGGCGGTCGCCTGCGTCGGACGGACCCTCCGCCGCTGAGGTCGCCGGTGCTGGTGGTGGACCGTCGTCGGACCCTCCGACGTAGCCCAACGCCTTCAGGTTCGCCATCATCTCGCGCATCACCTCGGGGTCGGTCGTCACGGCGCTTGGCGCGTTCCAACCGGGAGCCCACGAGCTCGTACGACTTCGTTCGCGACGGGGCACGACGTGCGAGCAATCGAGGGTCGAACGCCGAGGCGATGAGCCGGCCGGGCATGTCGCCGGCGAGCGGAAGGCCTGCGACATAGAGCAAGGTCGGCGCGATGTCGAAAATGCTCGAAGGTGGAAGCCGGGTCGACGCCGACTCCCGGTCCGTGGAGCACGACGATGCCCCAGTCGCGGTGCCACTCTTCGGGCTGGCCCCGCGTCGAGGGCGAGAAGTTCGGCCGGTCGCCACCCGTGCGAAAGCCGTGGTCCGACAGGATCATCGTCACGGTCGAGTTTCCTGCTGCGCGCAACAACTCGCCGAGCCGTTCATCCTCCCAAGCGTAGAAGTTGGGCACCGCATCGTGGAAGCGTGCGAAATCGGCGTCAGAGACGAACGACATCTTGGGTGGCAGGAAGTGCTGGAATCCGTGCCCCATCATGTCGATCCCCTCGAAGTAGACGGCCACGAACGGGACACCCGCCCGCAGCTGCGCCAAAGCGATGTTGTGATACGTCCGAGCTTGGGCGAGCACGCGCATCACGAAACCGACGGGATCGTCTGACCCGCGTCTTGTCCCCTTTCTTCGGGGGCTTCGCGGTTTCGGCCAGCGCCGCGCGGATACTCGGCCTCGGTGACCGGGATGATCCGGGCCACCTCCTCGCGCGTGATCTGTGCTGCGCCGACGAGCAAACCGGATTGTCCGCGTAGGGCGTCGGCGGGACTGACGACACCCGGAATCGTCGTCGCGGCCTCCGGTCCGGATCGGCTGACTGCCGCCGCCAGATAATCGGTAACGATGGTTCCACGAATCGCCTCGGCCGGAAACGACGCCCACCACCCGATCCACGCCGAAGCTCGATCGAAATCACCGAGGATGTTCCAGAGCGCCTTGACCCTCCGAAAGTCGCTCGTGATCGGGTGGCGCTCGCCGGTCGCGGCGTCCTTGACGAGGAAATCGGCCACACCGTGCTCGGTCGGCGCCTTGCCCGTTGCCACGGTCGTCCACAGGAGTGGCGAGAACATCGGATCGTTCGATCGAAGGTTTCCCGACGCGCCCTCTCGAACCAGTCGTGGCGAGGTTCGGCATGCGACCCGCGGCGAGCAGCGGCAGCGCCGTCCGCCAGTCCGCGCCGTCCCAGCCGACGACGAGAATCCGCGCGATGGGCTCATGGGCCGAAGCCTCGGGCTTCGTCGGTCCGCCTCCGGCGGATCAGCTCGTCGCCGACGGTGCTGCGCAGCGAGAGCGATTCGGGTGTCATCCCCGCGGCCCGAAGTGCGGCAGCGACAGGCGCCTCGACACGCGCAGGGTCGGAAAGCAAGGACTCGACGTCGACTGCGACGGGCCGCATCGCCGAGGACCTCGACGGGCCAGGCCGGCGACCGCGGCTATCGAGCCCCAAGTTCCGGATGTCGAGCGCGAGCTTCGGCGCCAGCGTGCCCGTGACGCCGTACCGAAGCTCCAGTCTGAAGCCGAGCGCTGCTCCCTCCGCCGTATCGAGCGCGATGTCGCTCGAGCGTCAACTCGCCTCTCGCGGCGATCGTCGGCAGGGGGAGAACGGCGCATGAACCGCCCAGCCCGCGGGGACGATCCGCGACGATCCCACACCCACCCGCCCGGCGGGGACGCGCTGGAGCGTTGCGGCCGCGACGATCGCCAGGAGAGCGGCCAAGGAAACGACGACGAGCACGAGCTTCGCGCGATGAGCGAGCCGCATGATCGCGATTCTAGCGCGCGGGGGCTAGAATCCCCTCCCGCGTGGCTGTGGGCTGGAAGGAGACCCGTGAGAAGACGATGGGTTGGACGATTCGTAGGAATGGCAGTCGCGATGGGACTGGCCGCGACCGGCACGATGGCCCAGCAGGCCAAGATGTACGGCACCGTAGTGGATGAGACCGGAGCCGGCGTTCCGTCGGCAAAGGTGATCCTGGAGCCGGTGGAGAAGGGCTCGCGTGTCGAGATCGTCGCCAAGGGCAAGAAGGGCTCGTACCTGATCGGGATCATTCGGTCCGGGCGCTACGTCGTCAAGGTGGACGCACCCGGGCTTGCGCTCGTGCAGCATCAAGGCGGAGGCGACCGGGCCCAACGCCTACGACAAGAAGGAATCGAAGTGGAAGCTCGACGGACCGCGTCCGCCCCGACAAAGCCGACCGGAGATCAACGTCGAGGATCGGCATGGAGATCACGTGCGATCTCGTCGTGGGAAAGGCGACCGAGATCACGAGCGCGTCGGGGAGAAGACGGTCGGCCTCGAGCGACCAGGCGTACGCACTTCTTGCACAGCAGGTTCAGAAGGGCGATTGCGCGGGAGCACTGCCGCAAATCGAGAAGTTCACCGTGGACAACCCGACGCACGCGCAGATCGTTCTACTTGAAGGGCTACTGCGACGCGGTGCTCGAGAAAGACGACGACGCGCTGGCCGCCCTCGTGAAGTCCTCAGGAGCTGGACCCGAGCTTTCCGGGGCCGGCCACGCTCATCGGCAAGGTCCACGCGCGGAACAAGCGCCTTCCCGAAGCGGAAGCGGCGTTCAAGAAAGAACTCGAGGGAACCGCCGTTCCGCTGGAGATTCAGATCGACGCGCTGCTGAGTCTCGGCGCCGTTCAGCGCGACCAATCGAAAGACGCCGATGCGATCGCCACGTTCGAGAAGGCGATGGCGGCGGCGCCGACTCGTCCGGAGTCCTACGTCGAGTTGTCGGCCCTGTACGCGAAGGCGGGCCAGACCGACAAGGCCGCGGCGGTCCTCGACAAGGCCAAGGACGTGGGCGCGGACGACCCGCTCGCGATGCTGAATGTCGGCATCTCGTATTTCAACAAGAAGGACTACGGCCACGCGGAGTCGATGTTCCGGCGCGTCACCGAGAGCAAAGGGTCGAACTCCGATCTCGCGATGGCGTACGGACTTCTCGGAAAGCTTCAGCTCCGGGATGGGAAGAACGCCGATGCGATCGCGTCGTTCAAGAAGTGCCTCGAGCTCGATCCGGCGGGGCGTCTTGCCAAAGAGACCGAAGACGTTCTCAAGGCGATCCAGCCGAAGAAGAAGTAGCGGAGGCTGGAGCTGGCGCCGGCTCCTTCGCCCGCAGCGTGAACGGCACGCTGCGCTGCGCCGGCTGTCCCTCGCTTCCCGTCAGCCCGGCGGCGAGGCGCAGCGCAGTAGGCGCCGGGCACGAGATGCGGCGTCGATCCGCGCGGCGGCGCGGTAGCCCACCGCTGGCCTCCTTGCCGAAGAACAGGATTCGCGTCGGAAGCGTGAACGGCACGCCCCTCGGCATCGGCGATGCTGACCGAAAGGTCGAGTTCCGGTGCCTTCTCGCCCGATTCGGGAAAACCCCTCAGCCAGAAGAGAACCAAGCAGGCTTCCGCCGGACTCGAAATCAGACGTGGGTGGCCGGGAGGATCCGCACGCCGGGCTTGAGCACCAGAGGGTCCGACTCGTCGGGGATCGGCGGGCGGCTCAACAGGGGAGCTTCGGTCCTCGTTGTCGGCGCTGAGAACCACGCCCGCGATCGTGGGCACGGTCGCCTTCGGGGGCGGTGGCGACGGCCACGGTCGCCGACCATGACGCCAGTTGCGGCGGGTCTCCGAGACGAACCGAGCCCTGGACCTCGTAGATCCCCGGGACGAGAGACAGCCGCCCTTCCACACGGAACGCGTTGCGAGATCGCCGCGACGCCGTCGGGTCTTGACGCGCGCTGTGAACGAGCGCTCGTAGCGATCGACGATCTCGCCCTCCGCGCGTGCGACGAGGTGAAACTCGACGTCGAGGGCGGCTCCGCCGTGCGCATCGATCGGGAGCTGGATGGGGCCCAGCGCCTCGATGACGACATTCGACCGGGATCTTCTTGGGGTCGCTGCCGGGGAGCGGGACGGCGACGCCGCGAGCCGTGAGCGGACGGTATCGATCGAGGCTCTCGACCGATGCGACGCCCGCCCGAAGGCGCGCGGTCTTGGCGGCGTGATGTCGCTGTAGCGGCCTCGCCGGCTCGTGACGACGCTAGCCGGCGGTCTTCACCTTGATGACGAGCTTGCGATACCGGACCGCAGCGCGCGTCACGGGAACGCGGCAGGAGATCCGGTAGAACTGGGTGGACTCCTCCTGGATCGCGTCGAACGCCTTCGACAGATCGGTCTGCGTGAGCAGCCGCCCTCCGGTCTCCGCCGCGATGACCCCGAGAAACTCGCGGCGCGACGACGCGGAGCTCGATCCCATCGACCGCTCGAGGCCGAGATCCGTCAGGACGATTCTCGTCCATGCCGAGCTTGCCGACGGCGATGCGCCAGTCGATCTTTTCGCTGGCGTCACCGGCCGCCAGGTCGTCGCCGATGTCGAGCGCGTAGACGGTCACGCCGTACGACGCGAGCGAGCGGATCAACTCGCGGAACTTCGGTGTGAACCCGCCGACGCCCGGTTCTCGCGTCTCCCGCGTCGTCGGTCAGAGGAAACCCGGGTGAGAGCGAGGACGAGCACGCGCTCGTCCGGCAGCCCGCGGAACAAGGCCGCGAGGTTGTTGAGCGAATCGTAGATGTGCTCGCGCTGCCAGTCCAGCTGCTGCGCGGCGTTTATCGAGAGATTCGCCAGGCGTTGCTGCATCGAGCGGCGTGGTTCCGGTCGGCGGAATACGAGAGAACCGATTCGGCGATATCGTCCTGAAGGCTCGACGCCGCCATCCACGTCGACCTTGTCGATCCCTCTCGCGATCTCATCGGCGTTCGACGTCACGCCCGAAACGGGACGCAGCGTACATGTCGAGCTGATAAACGGCGCCGAGGTCGTCGGGCCGCAGGTGGGTGCGTGCGAATTTCGACGCCGCATGCTTCGCCTGGTTCATGCGGAGCGCGGTCGACGCGCCCAGTGCGTCGAAAACGAAGACGAAGCTCCGGCGCTCGGGCTCCTCCGGCGTGGTCACGGGCTTCGGCTCCGGCGCCGGCAACTGCCTCCGTTCGATCCGCATCGGGGGCTCGCCGACGACCGGTGTGGTGGAACCGCCTTGTAACGCCCCATTCGTCGACAGAGTCGATCATCGAGCGGCGTGCCGTCCTCGATGACCGTGAATTCGTCCGGCCCAGAGACCGATGACGATCGCGCCCCGCTTGTCGCGGACGACGACGTCGAACTGAGCGAGGCGCACCTCGATGCGTTCGACCGGCCGGGTGCGGGCGCGGGGGTCGCCGCCGGGACCGGCGGCAGCGAACGAGCGCGCGATACCAGCGATGGAAGCCGGAGACATGAATCGATTCTAGCCTGCCGGCCGATAACCTTCGAAAATCCATAAATTCTATCGAACTCCAAATTATTGGATTCAGATCGTCCGACTCGCCATGATTCGACTGACGCTCGCTCGAGCTAAACTACTTGTAAATACGAATCGTTGCAGTTGCGGACTACGAGCACCGCTTGACTGGCACTAGAAGCTGCTTCAATATTGGCTCCTCGACGGCGCGACGAGTTCATGACCCGGCTCGTTCGCTAGGGGCAACGTCGGGCGAGGTCTCAGGGTTTGGCGTTTTTCGTATGGCACTTCTTTCGATCGATCCAGGAGGACGTGTGATGTCAAAGAGATGGTCCCGGATCCTGTTGCTCTGCGGCTGCCGCGCTGCTCGTGTCGCTGACGGCCTGGGCGCAGTCATCCACCACCGGCGTCATCGAGGGCCGCGTTCGCGATCAGGCGGGAAACGCGATCGCGGACGCGACCGTGACTGCCGTCGCGAACCGAGCGCCGGCGTCAACGGTTGACCGACAGTCAGGGGCGCTACACACTTGGCGAATCTTCCACCGGGCGACGTACACGGTGCGAGCTGAGGCGCCCGGCAAGTCGGCCGTCGTCCTCGACGGCATCGTCGTCAGCATCAACACGCGCACGCGCGTCGATATCACGCTGGTCGCCGGACAGACCGAGACCGTCACGGTCACCGCGGAAGCTCCCATCGTCGACACGAAGTCGGTCACGACGGGCGGCAACTTCAAGGTCGACGAATTTCATCGATCAGCTCCCGGTCGGCCGCAATCTCGCCGCGACGCTGACGCTGGCTCCAGGCGTGCGAAGGCGGCGGCGGCACCGGTGCGCGGCAACTACTCGATCTCGGGTCTGTCCGGCCTCGAGAACTCCTACATCGTCGACGGCGTGAACATCACGAGCACCGGCTACGGCGGTATCGGCACGTACAACATCAATGTACGGATCGCTCGGGACCGGCGTGACCTACGACTTCCTCGAAGAAGTGCAGGTCAAGACCGGCGGTATCGACGTCGAGTTCGGTCAGGCCACCGGCGGTGTCGTCAACACGGTCGTGAAGTCCGGCACGAACGACCTGTCGGGCGCTGTCGCGCTCGTACGCGGGCGCGCCGATCAACGAGTACAAGCAGGCGGACTTCTTCATCGGCGCTGTCAACACGCCAGAAAGGCGCTGGAGCGACAACGCGGACTACGACCTCGGCCTCTCGGTCGGCGGTCCGATCGTCAAGGACAAGCTGTTCTACTTCGTCGCCTACAACCCGGTCATGACGCAAGACGACAGCGGCGGCGATTCAGAACATCGCTGCTTCCGAACAGCATCAGCAACGGTCGTCTCCAGTCAGCCGTTTGATCCGACGCCGCAGTACCCCGCAGCCGCTGCCGGGTTGCAGACTCAGCGAGCGCGACGTCGGACAACTACGCGCGCGAAGCTCACCTGGTACGCGAACCCGAATCACCGCCTCGAGTTCGTCGGCGTTCGGTGATCCGTCGTCGGGGTGACCTCGGGCCGCAGCGGTTCTCGCTGCGGAACATCGACTTCCCTCGAGGGGCGGCGGCCTCTCGACATCAGCTACGGCGCCAACAACTACTACGCTGAAGTACGACGCGGTCTTCACGCCGACTCTCTTCATGCAGGCGCATGATCGGGCGCCACGACGGCAA